>PVBE011405592.1_pt1 | contig 21720 bp, 20 predicted proteins | sample 1631181 | NCBI WGS metagenome assembly PVBE01 (sample SAMN08397723, study PRJNA350692) | Marine metagenome, whole genome shotgun sequencing project. | isolation source: water | place: Pacific Ocean | collected 2012-04 | reverse complement strand
GCGCTCAATAATTATTATTCTAAGTTATATCAATCACAGTTTCGTAGTCAGGAAGACCATACCTAAATATTTAAATGTGACTTCATCTCTTTTTTTATGAGCAATAAAATCGTCTAAAATTTATCTTTTCCAATATATTCAATATCTTATAATATAGTATTAATCTTATTTTTTTAGGGAATAACATTAATTATAATCGATCATTTTCCTGCAACGATCATTTTATCAATCATCACAGAACCCGTTAGTATATTGCCTCTTAGGTCTAGGTCATTGCTGATGCATATAATATTTTTGTACATTTCAACTAAATTACCTGCGATTGTTATTTCCTCAACTGGATATGCAATTTCACCATTTTCAATCCAAAAACCGGAAGCACCTCTAGAGTAATCTCCAGTAATTTGATTGACGCCAAAACCAATCATGTCTGTAATTAATAATCCCTTGTTCATCTCCACACTCATGTCGTTAAGATTTTTTCTCCCGGGTTCGACAACAAGATTATGTACCCCACCGGCATTGCCCGTTGTTTCTAAGCCAAGTTTTCGTGCCGAGTAACCACTCAGAACATAATCTTTAAGCACACCTTGATTAATGAGCGTACGTTTTTTTGTCGCTACACCATCATTATCAAAAGGCGCACTACCAAGTGCTTTTTTCATATGTGGGTTTTCAGTTATATTGATGTGATTTGCAAAAACTTGTTTATCTTTTTTATCAAGTAAAAAACTGGCACGACGATATAAACTCGCCCCTGAGATTGCCGTAATGAATGCAGAGAAAAGACCAGAGGCAACGGGTGCCTCAAAAATAACAGGTACTTCACGGGTAGAAAGTTTACGCGCTCCTAACCGGGTTGTTGCCCTTCTTGCCGCTTCTTTACTAATGTCTTTTATTGATTGTAAGTCATTAAAGTCACAGGCTTTACTATACCAACCATCCCGCTGCATACCGTTACTGTCTTCTGCGATTACTGTACAATCAATTGTATGGCTTGACCAATGCCAACCATTAACAAAGTCATTAGTATTCCCGTAAAGATTTATTCCCGAATAAGTACTTACTACAGAACCATCGGAATTTGAAATACGTTTATCGCAATCAAACGCAGATTGTTCACATTCAATTGCAAGTTCAATCGCAGCTTCAGGTGATATGGAGCATGGATGATATAAATCTAAATCAGCAATATTTTTTGCCATCAGTTTTTTTTCAACTAAGCCAGCATGTTTATCATGACTTGCATGTTTTGCAATACTAAAAGCAGCTTCTACAGCATTATTTAATGCACTATCACTAAAATCAGAACTACTCGCATTACCTTTTTTACCATCTATATAAAGCGTGATACTTAATCCTTTTTCACGTTCATATTCGAGTTTGTCGATCACGCCTTTACGAACGTTGGCAGACAGTCCGATACCGGCGCCAATATCGGCTTCAGCATCTGTTGCCCCCATTTTTTTTGATCGAGATAAGACGGAATCTATTATATTTACGAGGCGGTCTTGATCTTCTAATAATGTTGAATCGTTAGTTGTCATAACAAATTATATTTTTCTAGTAAAAAAACGACATATTCTAGCATCCAGATTAATTGTGACAGCATTAATTTAATAGTGTGATACATTAAAGTAGAATTAAACCTATGGATGTATCCCACGTACTCGATTCACTAAATGCAAGCCAACGTGATGCAGTTGGCGCATCTTCTGGCAATTTACTGATTTTAGCAGGCGCGGGTAGCGGTAAGACACGCGTATTAGTGCATCGAATCGCTTGGTATATTGCAACAGGCGAGGCAAGTCCTCAAAGTATTTTAGCCGTTACCTTTACGAATAAAGCAGCAGCTGAGATGCGCTCTCGAATTGAAAGCCTTCTGGGACAATCGATACGCGGTATGTGGGTTGGCACATTTCATGGACTTTGTCATCGATTACTGCGCGCCCATTGGCAAGATGCCAATTTACCGGAAAATTTCCAAATATTAGATAGCGAAGATCAATATAGAACAATACGCCGGACTATCCGCGCAATGATGCTAGACGAATCACAATACCCACCAAAAGAAGCGCAATGGTATATCAATGCACAGAAAGACAAAGGATTGAGGCCTGAAAATATTAATGATGAAGGCGATGTTACAACAGCACAAATGGTACAAATATATAAAATCTATCAACAAACTTGTGAACGTTCAGGCGCGGTTGATTTCGCAGAACTTCTACTACGAACTTATGAGTTATTTAATGAGAAAGGATCAATCCGCGCATACTATCAACAGAGATTTAATCATATCTTGGTTGATGAATTTCAGGATACGAATGAATTGCAATACAAATGGCTTAGATTACTTGTAGGCAATGATAATACCTTGTTCGCTGTTGGCGATGATGATCAATCTATTTATAGCTGGCGCGGCGCACGCGTTGAAAACATGCAGGCATTTGAACGAGATTTTAAAAATACAAAATTATTAAAATTGGAACAAAATTATCGATCAACCACAACAATTCTAAATGCTGCTAATAAACTTATCGGGAATAATAGCGCACGTTTAGGGAAAAATCTTTGGACAGACGGCGAAGAAGGTGAGCCTATTGGTATTTATATGGCTTATAACGAAACTGACGAAGCGCGTTATGTTGTCGATCAAATAAAAAAAGCGCCAGAACAAGGTATTGTTTTTAGTGATCATGCTATTTTATATCGTGTTAGTGCGCAGTCACGAGTTTTAGAAGAAGCGTTACTCAGATCAAAGATTCCATATCGAGTATATGGAGGTGTTCGATTTTATGAACGCATGGAAATTAAAGACGCACTTGCTTATGTTCGTATCGCTACATTTCAAGATGATGATATTTCATTTGAGCGTATTATTAATACCCCAACACGTGGTATCGGCAACAAAACTGTTGAAGAATTACGCGCCATTGCTAAAAATGATAATTGTTCATTGTGGAAAGCAGCATTTTATATTATTGAGCATAAACTCTTGAGCGCGAGAGCAATAAATTCTCTTGAGGAATTCATAAGATTGATTAAAAAGATGTCTTTGACAACATCAGAGCTAACGTTAGATAAACAAGTAGATGGGATCATTAAATTAAGCGGGTTAATTAATCATTTTAAAAAGGAAAAAGGCGAGAAAGGTTTGGCAAGAATTGAGAATCTTGAAGAACTTGTCAAAGCCGCAAGTGAGTTTGAGGTTGGTGATGATGAAGAGTCAGAAGAAATGAATGCCATGCAAGCATTTCTTGCGCATGCTGCACTTGAATCAGGAGAGACACAAGCTGGCGATAAATCAAACTGTGTTCACCTAATGACATTACATTCTGCTAAAGGCCTCGAATTTCCATCAATTTATCTTGTCGGAATGGAAGAAGGATTATTTCCGCACCAACGTAGCAGCAACGATTTGAAACAGTTAGAAGAAGAACGCAGACTTTGTTATGTGGGTATTACCCGAGCAAAAAAAACACTAACACTAACATACACACAGTTTCGACGTTTACATGGCTCAGATTATTATCCTCAGCCTTCACGGTTTATCAATGAAATTCCAGCTGAATTATTATCTGAGATTAGATTAGGCGGAAGCGTTACAGAATCACTGTTTAGAAATGAAGGAACTAAACCAAGCGGTAAAGATGGCCAATTAACGCTTGGCCAACGCGTATCACATGCAAAGTTTGGGGAAGGTGTTATTCTTAATCTTGAGGGGAACGGAAGCCATATGCGTATACAGGTTAATTTTGAAAAAGCAGGAAGCAAATGGTTGGTCGCATCATATGCCAATCTTCAGCCAGTCTAATTAGTAGATTTATAATAAGGAAACAAAATGAAGAAGTACTCAATTTTTTTATATCTATTACTTATTGTATTTAGTTCAGCATGCAGCGATAAAACAGAAAAGAATCAAACGAAGACAACCGATCATTCTGAAATTTTTTTTAAATGGAAAATGGTTACAACTTGGCCAGCCAATTTCCCAATTTTTCAGGAAGGCGCTGAAAGGTTTGCTAATGAAGTTAGTAAAATGAGCAATGGTCGGTTAGATATTGATGTCTATGCAGGAGGAGAGCTTGTTCCCGCTCTGCAAGTTTTTGATGCAGTTTCACAAGGCACAGTCGAAATGGGACATGGCTCACCTTACTATTGGGCAGGAACCGTACCAGAAGCCCAATTTTTTTCTTCGGTTCCATTTGGGATGACATCAAAAGGAATGAATGCTTGGTTATATAATGGTGGCGGACTTTTACTGTGGCAGGAAATATATAAACCATTCAATTTAATGGTTTTCCCAATGGGTAATACGGGCGTGCAAATGGGAGGTTGGTTTAGAAAGAAGATAAATTCGATTGAGGATATCAAAGGACTTCGAATGCGAATTCCTGGTTTGGGCGGAAAAGTTTTTAAAAAAGCAGGCGGCAACCCTGTACTAATGGCGGGCAGTGAAATATACACTGCTTTGGAGCGTGGAGCGATTGATGCCACTGAATGGGTGGCACCCTTCCATGATATGAGGTTAGGGTTGGATCGCACGGCTCGGTACTATTATTATCCAGGCTGGCATGAGCCAGGTACGGTTTTTGAATTAATGATCAATGATTCAAAGTGGTCTTTATTACCAGAAGATTTACAAAAGATTGTTGAAGTCACAGCAGGGGCAATTAGCGAATGGATTTATGCGCAGATGGAATTCCATAATCAGCAAGCATTAGCTGATCTAAGAAAAAAGAAAAATGTAGAAATACTTAAATTTCCAAATGATGTACTTACAAAACTAAAAAATTTAACAAAAAAGACGCTTGATGAAGAAGCAACGAAGTTATCAAACGAGAAAAATAATCCACGATTCAAGCAGGTTTATGATGCTTATGAAAGTTTTAGAGCTAGCTATCAGCTTTGGGATAAACTTTCCGATGAGGCCTATCAGGACAGTTTAAAGCTAGAATAAAAAATTAAGTTTTTCTTAAGTAAATTTTTATAGATTGATTCTACTGTACTTGCTTGATTATATAATCAACTGCTGCTTTTACCTCTTCATCACTAAGAGCTGGATTACCGCCTTTGGCTGGCATCATACCAAGTTCACCAGTATAACCATTAAGTGCATTTGCATATAAAACATCAATGCCTTTTTTGATACGTGCCTCCCAAGCAGCAGCATCACCAGTTTGTGGAATCATTGCTGCTAGCGCTGCAATTCCATGGCAATTTACACAAAGACCGTTATAGACAGATTCACCATTAATACTTTTACCTACCGCAGATGCATCAGCCATTATTTCATTTTGCACAACTGCATCTTCCGGTTCTTCACCAGCTACTGCTACTTGCCCAACAGGTTTTGTTAATTCTGCTACACTTATAGTGTTCACATTTTTTTTAGCATTTTCCCCTTCGTCCGTTACCATATCTGCTATGACATAAAAAGTTATCATCATCGCCGCAATAAATGCGAGCGTGAGGGTAAAGTTCCTAAAAAATATTTTGTCTTGTTCTTGACTCATCAATGTATCCTCTGCAGTAATTAAGGGTAAGGTTCCAACATATCTAGTTATTATAGATACGAAGTATACCCATTGTATTTATCCAAGGGAACTGTGGTTATTGCAAAATAAGTAAGCCAATCTATACTGGATCTTAATTAATAGCAGGCTACAGATATTTGTTTGATTTAGATCAAATTGTTGATAAATGTTTAGGTTCATATAACGATGCGCCCGTAGCTCAGCTGGATAGAGCGCGGCCCTCCGGAGGCCGAGGTCAGGGGTTCGAATCCTCTCGGGCGCGCCAATAAGTATATTTTTTTTAAACGAAATTAAATTCTTACACATATCAAATATATATGACGCTCGAATCTATTATTGTCTTTCAACATGTTAGTGTTGAACACCCTGGTATTTTTAGAAATTTTTTTGATGATGATGGTATTCAATTACATACAGTTGAGCTTGATAAGGGTGAAAAAATTCCGGAATTAAAAGAGTTTGACGCTCTCTGGGTAATGGGTGGTCCAATGGATGTGTGGGAAGAAGATAAATATCCTTGGTTGGTCAAAGAGATGGCCCTAATAAGAACAGCAATTGATGAGTTAAACATGCCTTTCATGGGGATTTGTCTTGGCCATCAACTACTGGCACATGCTTTTGGTGCGGAGGTTGGCCCAGGCAAAAAATCCGAGGTCGGCGTTTTGCCAGTTAGAAAAACTGCAACGGGGAAAAAGTCACCATTCTTTTGTGATTTACCGGATACGATGGATACATTGCAATGGCATAGCGCAGAAGTCAAAACTATCCCTAAAGGTTTTCAGGTTTTGGCAGAGTCCGATCAATGCGCCATTCAGTCACTTAGTTATGGCAATAAAGTTTTTAGCGCTCAATATCATCAAGAAATTACAAAAACCACAGTTGAAGAATGGAATAAAATTCCTGAATACAGCGCATCACTGGAGAAAAGTCTAGGCAAAAATGCGGTAGATAAGCTAGAAAAGGATGTGTTGGAACATATTAATGGGTTTAATATTGCCGCGAAGCTATTGTATAGAAATTGGAAATCAACAGTCCTTAATGATTAACTTTTATTATTTATTAATTTATCTTTCTTTCTTGATTCATTTGCAATTTCATTTTTATAAGAAATAAGTTTGTCCATTAATTTTTGATCATTAGTAGCTAAGATTTCGATTGCAAGTATTCCAGCGTTTTTAGCGGCACCAATTGCCACCGTTGCAACTGGTACGCCGTTAGGCATTTGCACAATGGATAATAATGAGTCCATGCCATTTAAGGAATCTGTTTTAATAGGAACACCAATAACTGGGAGCGGCGTATTGCTTGCAACCATTCCAGGTAAGTGGGCAGCTCCACCCGCCCCTGCAACAATTACTTTTAATCCTTTTTTGTGTGCTTTTTTTGCATATTCAAACATATCATCAGGGGTACGATGCGCAGACACGACATGCGCTTCATATGGAACTGAAAAATCATCACAAATTTTTGTCGTTGCTTCCAATGTTTTCCAATCGGAATCACTACCCATAATAATACCAATTAATGCTTTATCATCTTGCGTCATTTTTGTTCTCCAAAATGCACCAAAGAAGCTGCCGCATTTGCCAAGCTTTCTGCTTCATCAATGCTAGAACCTAATGCTGTTACATGCCCCATTTTTCGACTCATATTAGTAGTTGCTTTTCCATAGATATGTATGTGAGCTCCATTTATTTTTAATGCTTTTTCAATACCTGCCGGGTAACCACTTCCTTCTTTTTCTCCAAGTATATTAATCATAACCGCTGCAGGGGTAATCATTCTAGTCGAACCTAGCGGTAAACCAAGAATTGCTCTTACATTATTTTCAAATTGCGAGCATTCACAGGCTTCTATGGTGTAATGTCCCGAATTGTGTACTCTCGGCGCCATTTCATTAAGTATAATTTCATCATCCTTTGTGCGGAACATTTCTACACCTATCGCCCCAATTCCATTAATTGTTTCTACAGCTTTAGCTGCCAACTTAAGCGCTTTAGTGGCAAGTTCATTATTAATATTTGCGGGCGCTCGTACAATACGGCAAATATGATTCTCTTGTATTGATTCAACAATGGGGTAGGCAGCCACTTTACCATTGATATCTCTTGTCACTATCGTAGCCAGCTCAGATTTAAAATGACAAAAGCTTTCAACGTATAATTTTTGTTTATCACCATTTAATTTAGTCCACGCCGAATCAATATCGTTTTTACTATGAAGCGTTACATTCCCTTTGCCGTCATATGCATTACGTCTTGTTTTTAAAATAATTGGCCAGCCAAATTTTTCTGCGTGGAGGCCGATATCATCACGAGATTCAATTTCAACAAAAGGGATTACTGATATCCCAGCCTCACCAAGAACTTTCTTTTGTGTTAATTTATCTTGAACTAACTCAATTGTTGTAGAGCCCGGGTATAAAATATGCCCATTTTCTTCAACAACTCTAAGGCTTTTTGCGTCAACAAATTCATTTTCTAATGTAACGACATCAACTTTTTTGGCAAGTTCCAGTAGGTTTTTTGGATCATCCCAATCACCATATATTGTTTCAATAGCTAAATTTTCAGAAGGACTCTTTTTTAATTTTTCTAAAATCACAACACTGCAACCATATTTCATAGCAGCAAGAGCAGTCATTTTTGCTAATTGACCACCTCCAATAATTCCAATACGAGGGAAATGCGCAAATTTATACTTCACAGTCTTTCACCTTATTGCTATGCATTGATAAAAATACTCGATTGCTATGCGTTAATAAAAATACTTGTAAAAAAAGGCGGCGAATTTAGCATAAACCACAAGGTAAATCTGCAATTTATAGCCTTCTTTATTGATAAAATCGGTTAATTATGACCAATAAATTGGTTAATTATAACCAAAACAGGTACCAAATATTTTTTATCGATTATCTAGAAATTATGTAACTAATTGTTTTTTATGTAAATAAATATATTTTTAACAATATGGCACACTAACTGCATCATATTAGGTAGATTTATAACAACAGTATCTATTTTAACGTTAAAGAAGAGGATAAGACTATGAAATGGGAAACACCTGAATACAGTGATATTCGTTTTGGTTTTGAAGTCACCATGTATATCAACAATAAGTAAGACTTCCTTCTTGATGAAGAAAAAAAGGACCGTATAGGTCCTTTTTTTATATCTAAAGATTTTTTCGAATGAATTTTTAACCTATTCTATTTTTATACTCTCTCTTTCTTTTTCAATAAGCAGGTCAATAACTTTTGTAACATTTTCAAAACTACCTGCAGTAGAGCCGCTTACCAAATATTTCCCATTTACAATAATTGCTGGTACACCCGTTATTTTATAGCGTTTGCCCATTACATAGGCCTGTTTTACTTTAGTATCGGTTTCATCTGATGTATATATTTTTTTGAATTCTTGTTTATCAACATCATGCTCTAAAAAGAATTTTTTAATTGATCTATCATCATAGATGGGCTTCTTTTTCTTATGAATGGCAGTGAATAATGAACTATGTATTTTCTTTAGTACGTCTAATTTTTCTGCTGTGAAATATGCTTTTGCATGAGGAATCCAATCTTTTCGAAAAATACCCGGCATTCGTCTGAATACAACATCATCAGGTTTTTTTTCAAGCCACTTATTTATAAAAGGCTCAAAATCATAACAGTGTGAACACCCGTACCAGAATACTTCTAGTACTTCAATATTATCCCCTGTTTGTGTTGGTTGTGAGGGCGTAATTTCAATATAACCATCAAACGCAATGGCCTGATTACACAAAGCCAACAGCAGCGCTAAGATTAAATAATTAATTGCTGTTTTCATGTTTTTTTATTTGCCTCATTCGTGAAAGAAAAAATTATGAAGATTTATATCTAGTTAGACCAACGAACTCAGATTTCGTGCCGTAAAATTAATTTTTTTAACGAAGTCCCTGAATGTATTCTGAGACAGCACTGATTTGAGCCTCGGTCATAAGAACAGCAATTGAACGCATAACACTATTTACATCATTATTGCGCTCTCCGGATTTGAACATCTTCAATTGAGTTACTGTGTATTCGGAATGCTGCCCGCGAATAGCAGGATAAAGTGCTCCTGGGTTTCCAGAGCCAGTAGGGCCATGGCATGCCATACAGGCAGGAAGTCCAGTTTTATTGTCACCCGCCCGATAAATTTTTTGTCCTAAATCAATTGACTCTGGTTTTGCATAACCAAGATTATTTTTTTGCGCTTCGAAGTAAGCGCCTAAATCTTCCATATCTTGTTGACTTAATGCAGCAACCATAGCAGTCATTTGAGCATTGACGCGATTACCTTCTTTGAAGTTTTTTAATTGTTTAGTAATGTAGGAAGCATGTTGGCCTGCTAGTTTAGGCCAGATTGGGTTGATGCTATTGCCATCAGCTCCATGACAAGCTGCGCAAGGTTGAGATAGGTTTTTACCATTAGTTGGATTAGCATTAGAAACACTAATGCTGTCATTTGTATTTATAGTATTGATTCCAGCATGACCTTTTTTATTTGTTACTAAATCAGCAATAGTATAAAAAGCCACCATCATCGCCGCGATAAAAACGAGCGTAAGCGTAAAGTTTCTAAAAAATATTTTATCTTGTTCTTGACTCATTCGAATCATCCTCGACGAAAATTATATTAACGTAGTAGTATTTTAGACTATCATAAAGTTACATAAAAAATATTGAGATGATTGTATTCAATAAAATCGGCCCATTATTGTGATTATTTTTCATAATTATGCCTTAATAATTGGAGTAATTCATAAGTGAATAACCCGAAAATGCACCAAATTAGTATTTTTTTAATGACAGTACGCCAAATTTGAATTTTTAGCTAAACGGAGAATTTGTCATCCTTATACAAGAACCACCAAAAGATTGGTATCGCCACTTTGAATTCAAACAAGGTGTTGCGTCAATAAAGCAGCTTCCTACTGATTTAGGCAAAGAAGTCGCATTTGCTGGCCGTTCAAATGTTGGCAAATCGAGTGTTATCAATAAAATTACTTCTCGTCGTAATTTAGCGAGAACCAGTAAGTCGCCTGGCAGGACGAGAGAGTTGAATTATTTTTCTTATGATGATGAGAGACATATTGTAGATTTACCAGGGTATGGCTTTGCTAAAGTCGATGTTTCAACACGAAAGACTTGGGAAAAATTGTTAGATCATTATCTACAAGAAAGAGCATGTTTATGCGGAATTTTCTTGATTATTGATATACGACATCCGCTAAAAAGCTTCGATCAATTAATGCTAAAGTACTGCGAAGCTAACAATTTAGCGCTTCATGTTCTTTTGAATAAATCAGACAAATTATCAAAGAATGATGCCAAAAAAACGATGATTGAAATTCATAGTGAAATCAAAGCAATTAATTTAAGTATACAGCTATTTTCAGCATCAAAAGGCTTGGGAGTTGACGATGCGCGTCTAAAGCTCGCCGAATGGTTATTTTTTGATTAATAAAAAGTGCCCCGGATTGGTGCTTATTCAAGAAATATTCGTTTGTCCGGGGCTAAATTGTCCCGGTTGGGATAAACCGGGCGCGTATTTTCTGCCCAAGGGAGGAAAGACAGAAAAAGACGTATAACCCATTGGAGTCAGGTTAGATTTGAAAGTTCCACAAAATTTTATTTTGTCAACAAAAAATTCTTTATACACAATTTCATGGCATCGCTAATTATTATCAATAAGATGCAATAGAACACTTTAGAAATTAAAACATTAATAGCATATGTTATTGTTTTATAATAAATTAATAAAACTGGTTAAATTTTAATAGTTTTAACAAGTTTGAAATCATTACCTTGGTTTTGACTCTATATCTGTATTGCTTCCACAGAGTTATCCACAAAAAATGTGGATATTTTTTTTAGAAAAAACGCCCTAAATTGGAACGTTTTTTTAAAGGGATAGAAAAACAAACCACTAGGGCATACCGTATTTTTTGCGAAATTTGTCCACTCGGCCCGCGGTATCAAGTATTTTTTGTTTGCCTGTATAAAAGGGATGGCATTCAGAGCATACATCAATATGGAGCTCTCCTGAGTATGTCGACCTTGTTTTAAATTTATTACCACAGCTACATTGTACTGTGATGTCTCCGTATTTTGGGTGTATATCAGCTTTCATTAATTTGCCTAATTTATTTAGTATTAAACATTGTGGGGCGAGAATTTTATGCCAATGCGAATTATTTCGCAATCTCGATATAGTAAAGCGGAATATACATAAATTTAGATATCAAATTCTGCAACTACTGGCGTGTGGTCAGACGGCCTTTCAAGCTTACGAGGGTTTTTATCGATATAGCAAGCAAGACAGAATTTTGACATGGTATTGGAAGCCAATATATGGTCGATCCTAACGCCGCGATTTCGCCGAAATGACGCGGCCCTGTAGTCCCACCACGAGAAATTACCTTTTTCCTGATCAAACATACGAAAGCAATCTATCAGGCCGTGAGATAATAATTTTTTAAATTCATTCCTTTCAGGCTTACTAACAAGTACAGATCCTACCCATTCCTCTGGATCATGAACATCTCTGTCTTCTGGCGCTATATTAAAGTCTCCCAGAATGATTAATCTTTCATTTTTATTTTGTAAATTATTAACAAAAGGATGAAGCTTAGAGAGCCATTTTAATTTATATTTATATTTTTCTGAATTTACTTCAGAACCATTTGGTATATATATATTTAATACAGTTATGCCCGAAGTATTAATAGCTAAAACTCTCCGTTGCTCATCATCATAATTTGGTAAACTGGAAGCAATAACCTCAATTGGAGTTTTTGAAATAGTAGCAACGCCATTATATGTTTTTTGGCCAATGAAACTTACGTGATAACCTAGTTCTTTAATGGCATCAACTGGGAAATTTTCATCAATAGATTTTGTTTCCTGAAGCGCAAAAACGTCAGGATCTTCTCTTTGCATCCATTGCAAAACATGGGGGAGTCTTACGTTAAGAGAATTTACATTCCAGGTAGAAATTTTAAACACAATATTTATATTAAACAATCTTTTGAAGATAAAACCATTTCATTCCTTAAATTCTAAAACCGCCATGCCTCCGACGATTAATATAATCAAGAATAAAAAGACCACTGACGATTCCAAAAATAAAAATGATTAAAAAAATAGAAAAGGATGATGATTCATTTTCAGGTTTGATGCTGCCCAGACTATTTTTACGATTAATGCCCGCTGATTCTAACTGGTCAATTAATTGTTTATTTGCATTTTTAAGTTGTTCGATATCTGTAAGTAGTTTATCAGAAGTTTGGATATTACCAGCTCTCGATTTAATATTTGTTAATTCCACTTGCAACTCACCTACCTTAAGACGTTCGGAGTTTAATTTTTTCTCAAGCTCTCCTTGAGAAATTAATTCCGTTGATTTTTTTTCAAGTGTTTCTATTTTTTTATGTAATTCTTTGTTTGTTATTTCTAGTTCATTTATTTTTGTTTTACCTGGTTTATTATTTAATGCATTTTGGGTATTTATCCACCCACGGACGCCTTCAGGTTCTTCAACATGAATTAGATCATTTTCGCGTTCAATAATATTCAATTCAGTCCCGCTTGGTACCAATTTTATTATCGGGCTCTCATTTGTTGGTTCTTTGTGTAAACCAATGTTTACTTCATCAGTTACATAGGCTACTTCAGCTAAAACTATTGCTGAGGGCATCCAGATTATCCAGATAAGTAGGTGAAAGGTTATATTTTTATTCATTCTTATAATTTAATTGCAATTCCAGCATGTTTTAATAAGGGTTCTATGCTTGGTTCACGCCCTCTAAATTCAATAAACATTTCCATTGGTTCGCAACTACCCCCTTTTTCAAGTATTGCCTGTAGAAATTCTTTTCCAGTAATTTTGTCAAAGATACCTTTTTCTTCGAACTTAGAAAAGGCATCTGCGGATAAAACTTCTGCCCATTTGTAGCTATAGTAGCCCGCTGCATAGCCTCCTGCGAAAATATGAGAAAAACTTAGCGGAAAACGATTAAAATCAGGAGTTTCAGTAACAGCAATGTATTTGCGTACATCATCTAAGAGCTTTTGTATATTTTGTCCTTTTTTTGAAGCGAATTCTAGATGCAGACGAAAATCAAATATAGCAAATTCAAGCTGCCTGACCATCTGCATTGCTGCTTGAAATGATCTAGCCCGTGCCATTTTCTTTAATAAATCATTACTTATAGTTTCACTAGTTTCAAAATCTTGCGCAAATAAATCTAATGCCTCTTTTTCCCAACAAAAATTTTCCATAAATTGACTTGGTAATTCAACCGCATCCCAAGGAACACCATTTATCCCGGAAACACCGCTGTAGTTAATATTTGTCATCATGTGATGTAACCCGTGACCAAATTCATGAAATAAAGTAATTACTTCATCATGAGTTAATAGAGTAGGTTTGTTACTGACGGGGGGAGTAAAATTACAAGTAAGGTATGCGACAGGATTTTGTATTGTAAAATCTATTTTTCTTCTAATTATACACTCATCCATCCATGCTCCGCCTCGCTTATGTTGACGTGAGAAAAGGTCAAGATAAAAACTTCCTTTGATTTTTCCTTTATGATCAAAAATATCAAAAAAATTAACATCATAATGCCAAACTTGGACTCCATTTCGTTTTTTAATGTTAACTCCATATAATTTTTTCGTAATTTCGAATAGCCCATTAATAACTTGATTAACAGGAAAGTATCGACGTAATTCTTCCTGTGATATAGAAAATTTCTTTTGTCTTAATTTTTCAGAATAATAAGCAATGTCCGATACCTCAATATGATCTAAATTTGTTGATTCCGAAACAAATTTTTTTAACTCATCAAAGTCACTTTTTGCATATTGTTTTGTTCGATCGGCAAGATTATATAAAAAACCCATAACTTCGCTTGAATTTTTTGCCATCTTATTTTCTAGTGAATAATCAGCATAGTTTTTAAAGCCAAGTAATTTTGCTTTCTTAGTTCTGTATTTCATAATGTCGTACATAATACTAGTGTTATCCCATTTGCCAGCATTAGGTCCTATCTCTGATGATCTTGTTACATAAGCCCAATACATTTCTTTTCGCAAGGAAGGGTCATCGGCGTATTTCATGATCGACATGTAAGAGGAAAATTCCAATGTAAACAACCAACCTTTTTTACCCGCATCTTTTGCAGTTTCTGCAGCCAATGCTATTGCAGATTCTGGTATTCCAGAGAGCTTATTTTTATCAATGATTAATTTTTTCCAAGCTTGAGTAGCATCCAGTAAATTTTCTTCAAATTTAGTTTGAAGTTCAGATAATTTTATTTGTATTTCTTTATATATTTTTTTTGACTTCTTATCTAAATGTATGCCAGATAAGCGAAAATCACGTAGCGCATTGTTTATAATTTTTTGTTGGGGTTTTGTGAGTTCATTAAAAGAAGGGCTATTTTTAAATGTTTCATAAGCTTCAAAGAGAGAGATATTCTGACCCATTTCTGAGGAGTAACTCGATAATTTGGTTATGCAATTATTATAAACTTTGCGGAGTTCATCATTATCAGCAACCGAATGTAAATGACTCGCTGGCGACCAAGTTTGTTGCAAGCGATCACCCATGTCATCCAGTTTTTGAAAAAAATTATCCCATGTATAATCCTTTATGTTTTCTAGTAGATCCACGAGCTGTTCTCTATTTTTTTTTAGTAACTGATCAATTGCAGGCTCAATATGCTGAACCTCGATTTTATTAAATGGAGGCAAAGCATGTTTTTCAAGTAAAGGATTTTCTTCTTTCATAATTTTTTATATGTAATTGAGAGACGAGATGTTATGACAAATATATCTCGTTACGCAAACCATTAATAAACCAGATAATTAAATGTAATTTATGATTAACTTATTGTATATATTGATAATTATTTCTTATTGATAATAATTCTTATTTAGATTAGAATCTTATTGATAATAATTCTTATTTATTTAGCTTAGCGAAAGATAAAATTTTCAATAGCGTATCACATGCTGATATAGGCTAAGTATATCGATGCTTAGTAAAGAATTTTATAGAATTATCGTTTACACGGTAATATCCTCGTGGTGATATTTATAGGGCGCTTTTTAGCGCCCTTTTTTTAAGCTTTTATGTAATTAGGAATCATAATTATTTATACTTGTATAACATATACTAACCAATTATCAGAATGAAAAAGACATTTACTATTATCATTTTTTTGATATTTCAACAATTGCTTAATGCGGCTGAAGTCAATATTTATTCCGCCAGAAAGGAAACGTTAATAAAGCCCTTACTAGATCAGTTTAATCGGGATACGGGCATAAAGGTGAATCTAATTACTGGTAAAGCAGATACATTTATTAAGCGTCTAGAAATTGAAGGGAAAAATACACCAGCTGATATTTTATTAACTGTTGATGCTGCTAGATTAGTAAGAGCCAAGGAAAAAGATTTATTCCAAGAAGTTATTTCTGATGCATTAAATAAAGTCATACCAAATTATTTTCGAGACATAGATAATCATTGGTTTGGATTATCACTTCGGTCAAGAGTTATTATTTTTTCGCCTGATAAAGTTAATAAGAGGGAATTAATTGATTACTTAGATCTAGCAAATAGTAAATGGAGGGGACGTATATGCGTACGCTCATCATCGAACATCTATAATCAATCACTTGTCGCATCAATGATTGCTCGTCATGGTATAAACAAGATAGAAATTTGGGCTTCTAGATTAGTTGAAAATTTTGCAAGATCGCCAAAAGGCGGCGATCGCGATCAAATAAAAGCTGTTGCTATAGGAGTATGTGATATTGCTTTGGTAAATAATTATTATTTAGCAGGTATGCTTGAATCTAATCAAGAATATGAGATGAATGCTGCTAAGAAAGTAAAATTATTTTGGCCTGACCAAAATGGACATGGCGCGCATGTAAATATTAGCGGTGCTGGTGTAACAAAATATGCGAAAAATAAAGAAGAGGCAATACAATTGCTAGAGTATCTTGTTACTGATAAGGCACAGCAATGGTATTCTGATATTAATTACGAATATGCCGTTAATCCCGAGATTAAAAACACTACAATTTTGGGGGAATGGGGAGCATTTAAATCCGACGATCTTAATCTCAGTTTATTGGGTCGATATAATCGCGATGCTGTTTTATTAATGGATCGGGTTGGTTGGAAGTAGATTAATAGTGCTATAAATGATCTTTAAAAAATTTTCAGAGTCGTTTTGTAGTTTATTAAAATTCTCAAGATTGAATCTAGCATTAATTTTACTGGCATTATTTTTTTGTATTCCGATACTAATAGTGTGTGGGTCATTATTTTTCCCAGCGAAAGATATCTGGCCTCATTTAATTGATACGGTTTTAACAGATTATATTTTTAATTCACTAGTATTATTAATCGGGGTTGGCTTTTTTAGTCTATTACTAGGCGTGATACCTGCCTGGCTAGTGACAATGTATCAATTCCCAATGAGTCGCTATCTTGAATGGGCAATCCTATTACCTATGTCAATGCCCGCCTATATTATTGCTTATAGTTATACGGGCGTATTTGATGCGGCGGGCCCAGTGCAAACAATAATGAGAGAATTAACAGGATGGGAATATAACGACTATTGGTTTCCTGAGGTACGTTCTCTTGGTGGCGCAATCACTATGCTATCGCTTGTATTATATCCTTATGTTTATTTATTAGCCCGCGCCTCATTTATTGAGCAATCCATATGCGTATTAGAAGTATCACGAACCTTAGGTTGTAATGCAATGGATGCATTTAGGCGTGTGGCATTACCTTTAGCACGACCCGCAATTATAGTTGGATTATCGCTAGTACTTATGGAAACACTAGCTGATTATGGGACAGTCCAGTACTTCGGTGTATCAGCTTTTACAACAGGTATATTTAGGACATGGTTTGGCATGGACAACAGTTTGGTAGCTGCACAATTATCTGCAATACTATTATTATTTGTTGCTGTTTTTTTATATTTGGAAAGGCGCTCACGAAAACAATTAGCTTTTAATCATACGAGCAATCGATATAGTCCATTATTGAAACAAAAATTAAAAAATAGCAGCGCATTTTTCGCATTTGTTATTTGTTTTGCTCCTCTGCTATTTGGTTTTGTTCTGCCTGCAAGTTTTTTGGGTCAATGGGCAATATCAACATATTCAGAAGCTCTTGATATAAATTTTTATATATTATTGCTAAATAGTCTTTCGCTTGCTTTTATAACGGCTTTATTAGCTTTAGTTATTGCTTTATTTTTAGGTTATTCGAATAGAAATAGTCGTTTATTTATAAATAGATTTTTAGTTCGTTTTATCAGTTTGGGCTATGCAATACCTGGCACAGTAATTGCTGTTGGTGTTTTAATTCCATTCGCTTGGTTTGATAATAGTCTAGATGAATTTTTAACCCTGCATTTTAATTTTGGTAGTGGTTTGTTAATTAGTGGTACTTTATTTATATTAATTTTTGCCTACCTTGTGCGTTTTCTTGCTGTATCTATTAATACAGTTGAAGCAGCACTAGGGAAAATAAAACTAGAAATGGATGAAGTTGCAAAAACGACCGGGATGTCGCGTGTTAGAATTATGAGAAGGATACATGTTCCAATTATGCGAGGCAGTTTATTAACAGCTTTATTATTAGTTTTTGTTGATGTGCTAAAAGAACTTCCTGCTACATTGATTCTTAGACCATTCAATTTCAACACATTAGCGGTTCGTACTTTTGAGTTAGCCAATGAAGAACGTTTAGCAGAAGCTGCTGTACCAGCTTTAGCGATTGTTATTGCAGGAATTATCCCAGTCATTATGATAAGTAATTCAATTTCACGGTCACGTCCCGGTTATGAATAACGCAATTGAAATTAAAGAATTGTCATTGTCGATAGAAGGTCGCCAAATACTAGAAAATATATCTTTTGGTTTGGGAGAAATTGGAATAGCTTGTTTATTAGGGCCGAGCGGTTGCGGCAAGACCTCATTATTACGTTGTATTGCTGGATTTGAAGAATTGAATCATGGTGAAGTTTGGATTAAAGGAGTTATTGCAAGTAAACCATTCCATCATTTACCAGTTGAACAAAGAAATGTTGGAATGGTTTTCCAGGATTATGTGTTATTTCCACATATGAGCGTTACAGAAAATATAATATTTGGGTTAAAAGACCAAAGAGCGGCTAGAACCAAAGAGCGTTTAGATGAATTAATAGTATTATTCGCTTTGGAAAAACATATTAGCAAATATCCACATCAATTATCTGGAGGGCAACAGCAACGTGTTGCATTAGCAAGAGCAATGGCGCCTCGCCCAGGCGTATTATTGTTGGATGAACCATTTGCAAGTTTAGACATCGAGTTACGAGAACAATTAGCACGAGAACTACGTTCAATATTAAAACAAGATGGCATCACCACAATTATGGTCACTCATAATCAACTAGAAGCATTTGCTATGGCTGATATTATTGGTGTTATGGGCGATGGAAAATTAAGGCAATGGGACACGGCGTTTAATTTATATCATGAGCCTAAAACATCATATGTTGCCAATTTTATTGGAGAAGGTGTTTTTATAAAAGGGGAAGTAATTAATAGTATCGAGGTTAAAACTGATATCGGTAATATAAAAGGACATGCCCCACATAGCTTTGAGAAAGGGGAAAAGGTTCGTGTTTTGATTCGTCCGGACGATATTTTGCATGATGATGACAGTAAAGTAACTGCATATGTTAGGGGTAAGGCATTTCGAGGCGCAGAATTTTTATATACTTTAGAAACGCAAAATGGGTTGTATTTACAAAGTCTCGTGCCCAGTCATCATGACCATCCCATGAATGAACCAATAGGAATAAAAACAGAAATTGATCATTTAGTTATATTTACAGATGAAGATGTATGAATATAATAATGTTTTCAGATTTTAATAAAGATATTTTTTGTATTAGATTGTAAACTTTGAGGTAAAGCCGATGCAGGATGTTCCGAGTAATTTAAAATTTTCAAAGACTCATGTATGGCTCGAAGATCTTGGTGAAAATAATTATCGTGTTGGTATTACCGATTTTGCCCAAGATGAGTTAGGCGACATCGTTTTTGTGGAACCCCCAGAAGAAGGACGAGAATATGATCAGGCAGATGAGTGCGCTGTTATTGAATCAGTTAAATCAACTTCAGATATTTATTGCCCATTAAGCGGAATTATTACTGAAATTAATTCTGAGCTTAATGATGCGCCTGATTTAATTAACTCAGAACCATATAGCGAAGGATGGATATTTATATTAAAAGCAAATGATGAATCGGAATTAAACGAATTGATTGACGCAAATAGCTATTATGAATTAATTAATGAGGATTAGTTATGGTAGTTTTGACTTTACAGGGCAATGAAATAAACACGAATGGCGAACTTCCAAAAGCAGGGAGTAATGCGCCTGACTTTATGTTAGTTAACTCTGAGATGGAAGATGTTTCTCTTGCTAACTATCAAGGTAAAAAGAAACTGCTGAACATAGTGCCAAGCTTGGATACACCAGTATGCGCTACGTCAACAAAGAAATTTGATAAATTAGCTAAGGAAAAGTTAGACACGGTATTTATTACGATATCAGCTGATCTCCCATTTGCGGTATCACGTTTTTGTAAGACTGAAAGTATTTCAAATGTTATTACATTATCGATGATGCGTTCTCGAAATTTTGCTAAAGACTATGGGGTATTGATTACAGATGGACCTTTAGCCGGGATAACAGCGCGCGCAATTGTAGTGCTGAATGAAACTAATGAAGTTATTTATTCTGAACTTGTTTCTGAGATTGCAGACGAACCTGATTATGATGCAGCACTAGCATTACTTTAAATTATTAATTACAAACAGGGCACTTGGGATCTTTTTTTAAGACAGCTTTATTAAATTCCATATTTAGCGCATCCACCAGTAGTAATTTTCCTTGGCCTATCGTCCCTATATCCAGTATTACCTTCAATGCTTCGTTAGCTTGGATACTACCAATAATACCTAATAACGGAGCAAATACCCCATTAGCTGTGCATGATTCTTGGGTTGAAATATCCTCATCATATAAACATCTATAGCATGGCGAAGTTTTTTCTGATGGATTAAAAACAATTACTTGGCCTTCAAAACGTATTGCCGCGCCAGAAATGAGAGGCGTTTTTGTTTTTACTGAAACCTCGTTTAGAGAAAAGCGTGTAGCAAAATTATCTGTTGCATCTATGATGACATCAGATTTTTCTGCCTCTTCAATTAAATTGTTTTTGGTTAATTTTTCACCGATACAGTTAATATTAATATCTGGATTAAGCGAAAGTAGATGTTCTTTTGCAGAATCAATTTTTGGTCTATTAATATCTTTAGTTGCATGTAATATTTGTCGTTGTAAATTACTAAGATCGACTTTGTCAAAATCAACAAGCACTAACTCACCAATACCAGCAGCAGCAAGATATATTGAGATTGGAGAACCAAGTCCTCCAAGCCCAATAAGTAAAATTCTCGAGTTTTTTAAACGTTTTTGACCAGCAACATCAATCTCAGGCAACATGATTTGCCTGCTGTATCTTAATAGTTGTTCATCATTCATTTTTTTTATAACAACTTTCCATAAGTAATTCTCTCTAATTCATTGTAGTCCTTGATTGTTGTTGCAGTGAAATTATTTTTGATAAAAAGTTCCCTTACTTTTACTCCTTGATTATAGGCATGTTCAACTATCAACCAACCATAATCTTTTAAATAGGCACGAGATTTACATATAATTTTTCGCAAATCATCAAGACCGCTATCTCTAGAAACTAATGCTGAGCTTGGTTCAAATCTAATATCGCTGTTATTTAAAATCGGGTCATCATTACTGATATATGGAGGATTGCTCACAATTAAATCATAATTATCCGCATTAATATTAGTAAACCAATCTGATTTAATAAATTTAATATTTTTAATTTTATATAATTCAGCATTTTTCCTAGAAATTTTAAGGACATCATTGTTTATATCAGTTGCCTTGATATTTATTTTTGGCTTCTCGGATGCTATAGCTATTGCTATAGCACCCGAACCAGTACCAAGTTCGAGAACTTTTTTTAAAGAAT
>PVBE012885669.1_pt1 | contig 21722 bp, 13 predicted proteins | sample 1631181 | NCBI WGS metagenome assembly PVBE01 (sample SAMN08397723, study PRJNA350692) | Marine metagenome, whole genome shotgun sequencing project. | isolation source: water | place: Pacific Ocean | collected 2012-04 | reverse complement strand
GCGATACCGACGGGGAAAGTATGTCCTATCTACAGAAAAGAGGCTGTTTTTGACCTTCGACGTCACTTGTGGCGCGGTTCAATGCCTATGGTCTGATGCCCAGAGGCCATATTCAGCTTGCTCAACGCGCTGTATCGGATACAATCACCGTGAAAGCCCCGCGATGGTCGCGGGCGCAATGCTATCTGGGAAATCCCGGCTTAGGACCCTGTCCTGCATCCGCCGGCTTGAAGGCCTTTGTCAGTGTGGCGGCCAAACCATCCAGGCTACCGCCTGAACCGGCAACCAGAACATCCGGAACGATCTTCATGCCTTCTTTGGACAGAACGCTTGCAACGTTGATAATTGCTGTCGGACCCTGGCCCAATGCTTTGACCTGCGCCTCGTAGCCTTTTGCACGAGCAAGACCGACGGCCTCAACTTCGGCGGCCTGGGCCTTACCGGTTTCGCTGATATACGTTGATTCACCATTTGCTTCAGCTATCCTGGCGTTAGCATCATTCTCCTTGATATTAACACCGACAAGAGACTGTGCAAGCTTGGCCTGCATATCGGCGGTTCCCTTGGACTTCTCGGTCTCGATTCGTTGGTCTTCGGCCTCTTTCTGTTTCTTGAAAGTCTCGATCTCCTGGTGGGCAACTTCTCTATTGGTCAAAACAGTTACGAGTTTCGGAGGGAAGACCATATCCTGAATATAAACGCCTTTTGTCACGACTTTGTATTCATTCAACTTATTTGAAATGTGATCGAATGCATTTTCCTGAACTTCCTGTCTTCGCTCGATGAATTCAACGGCCTTTAGAGACTGCAGTTTGTCCCTGAAATGGTTTCCAACGGCGGCCTGCAGGACTTCGTTAACCAGGTTCACAATTGTTCCAACCATTGAAATCACGAAAGGCGCCTGGGTGTCGGGAATATGGATCTGGACCTGCAAATCCAAATGGAATTCAAATCCCTCAATACTCTTGGCGTCAATCTGGCTGAGATTGCGGTCAAGCTGGTGAGCCTTGGATTCCGCTTCGGCCCAGTTCAGCGTTAGAATGTAAGTTGGAACGATCACGGCCTCATAACAATGCGGATTGATGGGGTACTTACCCGTCCCGAGACCTTCATGCCAGATACCCCTGTGGCCCGGTTTCACAAGGGATCCATGCCGGAATTCTTCTCCGGAAGTATCCTCTGTCCCAAGGCCGACATATGCTTTTATAACAGCGACTTCGCCCTGCTCAACAACAAGCATTTGGACTTTTTGTACTGAAACGAGAAACGGATTCAGATTGTATGCGCCATAGAGTACGACGTCATGCTGAAGACCAATTCTTCCGCCATTATCGAGAAACTTCTGAAAATCCTGGTAGTTGTTATGGACCTCGTTTTTGGGATTCAAAACAGTCTCAACAAGTTTACTGTCACTGGCGCCTGCTTCTTCCAACTTTTTGATATCTTCATAATCTCCGAGTCTGCTGGCGATGGCTCCTTCGGTCAAAGGCTCGCCTTCATACGCGGTGACAATACCAACCATATCAACTCTTCTGCCGCCCTCCTCCACGGGACTTATTCTCATGACTCTGAAGCTGGCGGGATCTTTTCCAAAAGACTGCGGAATTAATTTGCCTCCCGTCTCTCTGGCCAGTTTTCTCAACCCTTCAGATACGGGAATTCCATAAGACTGAGTTGACGTGACAACCATGAATGCGACAGGATGGATTGGAACCAATTCACCCGGAGGCAGAACATACCTTTGCACACCTTTTTCACCGCCATGTTCCAGGAAAGCATGCAGGTCCGTATATTTACCAAACCCTGGTTTATATATGGCTGTCTTGGCGCCGATAGGCAGGGTTTGTCCAATTTGAGAAACTATGACTCCTATTTCACCCGCGGGAACCTGCACCCATGGATGTGCTTGAACACTGTACAAAACCCAGAACTTAAACCTCACGCCGGGAGTGAGCAGTTCGGCCTGATAACCAGGCTCACCTCTAAACGCCACCGGCATATCATCTTTTAGATTCCTGAACCCGAATCTCTTAATAACAAGCCCAACTTCATCTTTCTTGATCACTCGGAATGACGGCACGATCAAAACCATAGCTAGAGCTATTCCTGCTACTGCAGTCAGGTACCAGAGATCGAACGCCGCCGCTTGTGAAAGTGCTCCTAACATTGATCTATCCTTTCAAGTGATATTTCCCGCATACCTTCTTTACCGCCCCAGCCCACAACAGTCAGATGGGAACCGCTTCTCATCCCAAACGCGAAAAACAGGCCCCAAGTGGTAGGTTTGAACCCTGAACCTGACACCTTAGCAGGATTGTCGATCATTGATAAGCTGAACGCAAGGAGAAAGGTGGAAGCGAACATCCAACCCAAATGCACATCGAGACGCTCCGGATCACAACGAAGGGCCAGTTCGGCGAAGCGTATCTTCCCGGGGCTACTTCACCGTGAACTTATACCGCCCCGACCCGACATCGAACGTGTAATATCCGGCGGCCTGCTTAGCAGCAGTAATTCCGGCGACCCCTTTGACCCAGGCGCCGTCTTTCCAGACCACCGAGGCGCCTTCGGTGATAGCTGCGTTCTTAAAGCCTGGCGCAGGTACGCTGACTTTGGCTGTCGAGTTTGCGGGTATTTCTACTTCCAGAACGAATGTGTCTTTCGTCCTCTTCCATTTCGAGGAGATTATTCCTCTGACGGTCTTGATCGATGCCTCGGCGTGTTTGAGATCTCCTAGCACGTGGGGCTTGATTCGGATATGGCGGTAACCGGGCTCGAATTCGCGAGTCCCGTAGAACTGGGGCTCCTGGATGCCGGCGACGCCCTCGTAGAAGAACCTGCCGACGCCGGCGAGCATGGTCATGCTCTCTTCGGCGTGATATCCGCCTTTTTTCATGCCCCAGGATTCCCATACCGTGGTCGCGCCCTGGTCGATCATGTAACCCCAGCCGGGGAACTCGGTGTGATTGACCGCCTTGTAGACAATCTCGCCAAGACCGTTGTCAACCAGCGACTCCATGAAACCGGGCAGCCCCACGTGACCCACCCGCAGTTTACCGCCGTCGGGCCCGGTGATCGTCCTGGCGATGTTCGCGATCAGTTGCTTCTTGTTGGCCTCGGGCACAATACCCAGCCCAAGGGCGATGATCTCGGACGTCTGGGACTTCGTCGCATAGTGGCCGGTCTTCGGATCGAGCCATTTCCTGTTAATCACCGCGCGGATATCTCCAGCCAGTTTCGCATAGCGCTGGGCGTCGGCTTTCTTTCCGATGATCCGGCAGATGTCCGACAGCACCCGCGTGTTGTGGTGATAGTAGCAGGTCCAGATGAAATCCTTGGGAGTCTCCTTGCTGATGAATTCCCAGTGTCCGGTCTTCCGCCCGGGGAGCATGTGCTCGCCGAGCCACCCTTTGGTGACAACGTGATTCTCGCCAGCCAGATTCTTCCCGATAAAATCAACCCAGGCCTTCACGCTGGAGTAATGATGCTCCAGCAGGCGCTGGTCTCCGTAGCATTGGTACAGATACCACACGAGCATCGGATAGGCGGCGTTCTGGGAGACATCACTTTGTCGATTCATCCCGGGCAGTCGGGGCACGATGTCTGAAAGATCCCCGTTTTCCGAACCGGCCAGCGGGATACTGCGCACCACGTCGGTCCACAGCTTGGGCATAAATTTGCGAGTCGACAGGCTTCCAAAATAGCTCGCCGGCTCGTTGTAGAAAATCGGCTCGCGGTGCAGGCAGTCCAGAACGAAACCCTTCAGGGCGACCTTCATCGTGCGTTGAGTGTTCCCGTGGATCCGGTTCAGGAGGTCATTGCTGCATGTGAACGAACCGTGCATTTCGATATCGCTGTAGACTTCCCGTCCGGCGATGGTGTCGAGCGTCGGTTTCCCTTCGAGCCCCTGCACGCGCACATACCTGACAGGATGAATCGTAAAACGCGGTTCGTAGGTCTCGCCCTTGGGATCGCCCTTTAGGATATAAGTATCCTTCTCGCCCAGTTCGTATTGAATAGTGACCTTGTCGCCTGCTTTGCCTTCTACGTTCAGGCGCACCCAGCCGCTGAAATACCTGTCAAACTCAAGCAGCCATCCGCCGCCGGCGTGTTTCGTTATCTTTATGGGCTTGAAAGTGTTCTGCACTTTCATCGGCGGGACAAGTTCATTTCTCAGCTTGCCTTGAGGCGCCGTACGAACGGCCGCGTTTTTCCACTTGCCATCGTCATAGCCCGCGGTATTCCATCCCGGCTTTTCATTCCTGGCGTCATACGTTTCGCCTGCAACGAGCTGGTTTGAGCCTATCGCCCCGCTCGACGCTTTCCAGGTCTTGTCGGTAACGAGAGTCTTCTTCGTCCCGTCGTCATACGTAAGCGTCATCTGCAGGAGCCCGCGAGGACCATCTCCCCAGGGGCCTCCCTTTTCCCATGGCAGTACGCTGGCGGCGCTGTACCACCCGTTGCCCAGCATCATGCCGACAGCGTTGGCGCCGGGCTTGAGGAAACTCGTGACGTCGTAGGTGCGATACAAGACCTCCTTGTAATAATCCGTCAGGCCAGGTGAAAGCACATCGTCGGAAACCTTCTTACCGTTGATGTAAAGCTCACCCCAGCCCAGCCCGGACATGTATACCCGCGCCGAGCGGACCTTCTTGCTGACGGCGAACTCCTTGCGCAGCAGCGGCGAGGGAGTTTTTTGGGCGTTGGCAAGCGCGATAAAGCGGTTGAGTTTTACAACGGGCGGAAACTTCGGAGATCCTCCGGCGTCGTAGACCTTGAATTCGAGAATGCCGGTTGACTGCCCGCTCGAGTCAAACTCCAGCTTGAGTTTTGACGTGGTGACCTTGGCGAAAGTTGTTGTGTTGTACTGATCACCTTTAAGGCCGAGCCCGACCGGCTTCTTGACCGGCGTGAAAGCCTTACCGTCCCAGTAGAGAATCCGCACGGCCTTTGGAAGCCGCACGCCGCCTTTATCGTCGAACCAGTAGACGGCGATCTCGTTGACATTGACCGGTTTGGTCCATTCGTATTGAACCCAGTGGGTCCCTTTCCGGGGCCAGTTGCCGTAGGCGCCGTAGCGTTTGTCGTTGGAATTATTCAGTTTGAAACCGTCGTTGACCGCATCGAGCATCTCGTGACCCGAGACATACGATGTTGACGCCTTTGCGAACAGCGCGACATTGACCCGGCCGGGCTTTTCGACCTCTCGCATCCCAGCGGGCAGATCCGGCGGCGCGATCCCGATCCATTTGCCCTTCCAGTCACCGGGCTTCATGAGCCCCATTTCGAAACTGGCCCGATTGCTCCAGCGTGACATTCGCCCGACCTTATCCCAGACCATGACCTGCCAATAGCACTTTTCCATGCTGGACAGCGCCTTGCCCCGATATTCGATATTGACCGACTGGTCCGAGCTTATCTTTCCGCTGTCCCATTTGTCGCCGACATTGTCGCCGAGCCTGACCTTGTTGCTGGCGACGATAATACGGTACGCCGACTGGGTCTGGGCGCGAGTGTCGGACTTCAAAATCCATCCGAACCGCGGCTTGGCCGTATCAACCCCCAGAGGATCCGTCGCATACTCGCACGTCAGCCCAACCGCGTCAATCCGGCCGGGCGCCGCACTGGCCTCGGCGCCGCAAGCTGCAATCAGCAGAGTTGCTCCGAGAATCGCCGCTGTCACTCTATATCCATTCATCATTTCAACCTCAAGTCAGAGTTAAGTCAGGGACGCTGCCCAATTTGTTAATCGATGTCAAACATACAGGGAACTACCGAACCTCAACCACAAAGTCAACTACTAATGGAGCGACGACCCTCTAAAACGATTGCAAATCGTTTGCTCTTACCGGAGAATCGGAGCTTGGAGTATGGCTTGTTCCTGAATCCTGGAAATCACCCCACAAGAAGGACTACCTTATGACGACAACGAAATCCAACGCTTGGCTGTGCCTGACGGCTCTTTTTGCTGTCGCCGTGTTGACTTCCCACGCGACGGCGGTTGATGCGAAAAAGGACGCCGAAACCAAACCGGCGAAGCGACAGATGCTATTCAAGATTTTCGCGCCGATCATGCGTGACCTCGGATCGCAGAACTTGCAGAAAGCTGTAGTCGTTTCCGGCCCGGTCACGATGAAGATGGCCAACAACAAGAAGCCCGGAAAGCAGTGGCGCGTGCGCCTGGGTCAGAGCAAATTCAAAGTCACTATCGAAGATTCGGCGAATCTCAAGCTCAAAGACGCCCTGGCTTACGCCGAGCGAATCCCAGTAGCGTACCGTCGCGCCCTGGAGGTGGTCTCCGAGGGCAAGAAGGCCGGCCTGGCGTTCTACAAAACGCTCGGCGGCGCCGCGGCCCACGGTGGGCAAAGTTACCTCAACATGATCCCCCTGAAAGCGGACCGAGCGGCCAGCGTGATTGTTCACGAGTCCGGGCACATACTCGAGCAATGAGCCCGCAACACCGACAAAGAGATCCTGAAGAAATGGGCCGTGGCGATCAAGGCCGACAATATCGATGTCTCCAACTACGGCAACAAGGTCGCCCATGAGGACCTGGCCGAGTTCGCGCGACTCTATGGGTTCTGCATCGATTACGCCGCAGGCCGGGGAATGAAAAACGAACTGAAGAAACTCTCGCCCAAACGTTTTGAGCTCTGGGAGCAGATGCTCAAACTTTCCAAGGCGCTGCCGACTCTGCATCTAGACGTGGAGTTCAATCCGCTCGGCGGACCGCTGCACGAAGGCAAAGGCAACACTGACAACGCGAAGGTCAAATTCATCTCCGGACCGAAGAAGGTCCAGATGCGGCAGTACGACCGCAGCAAGAACAAGGTCGTCACAATCCACGCCAAACAGTGGCTGGCCAGCCTGGGCGATACGAAGTTCAAGATCACGTTTGAAGACACCGAGATGAAACTCAAACTCAAAGACGCGGTCAAGCTGGTCGAAACGCTCCCCCCGCCCTATCGCGCCGGTCTGGCCGCGACTTCGGAGAAGAATGAAACCGGCCTGACGATCTACAAAGGCGGATGCGCCTACGGCGTGCCGGATCGAATCGCAATGGGCGGACACAAACTCAGCGCCACGACGCTCGCGCACGAATGCGGACATACGATTGACCAGAAGGCTCGCGAGTCTGACAAGAACATCATGAACAAATGGGGCCTGGCCAAGATTCGAGACGGCGTGAGCGTGTCGGGTTACGGTAACGGTCCGATCCACGAGGACCACGCCGAGTTCTCGCGGTTGTACGCGATAAGCCTGGCCCATAGCCCCAAGTACCTGGCGAAACTCCAGTCACTCGCCCCGACACGATACGCTGTTTGGGAGCAAATGCTGATGCTGACCGGCGGCATGAACCCCAGTGACGCCGCGCCGGCCCCGAAATTCGATTTCGACGCCGAACTCAAGAAGCACACCGCACTCCGCGAGAAGATAGCTCCGAATTTGAAGAAGGTCCGCGAAACTATCAAGGGACTGCAGAAAAGTACACGTTGATAGCGTATAAAACGCTGAAACAAGACGCCGGAATGTGAAAGGAAACTCCTGATGAGGAAAGTAACCTGTATTCTGCTCGCAGCCGCGGCGTTTGCGTCGATCCCGGCCACCGCCCGGGCGGAACTTCGCCTGGCGAACATTTTCAACGACCACATGGTGCTGCAGCAGGGCAAGCCGATTAACGTGTGGGGCCGGGCCAAACCCGGTGCGGAAGTCAGTGTTACGCTGACCGAACTGCGGCCCGACGCGGTCAAGGCGGTCGGCGCCGATGCGCTGAAACGGGAGGCGCCGGAGACGCAGAGTCCGAAGGCCTACGACAAGCCCGAGCCGATCGTGCGGATCGAGTACGTTCATGGCAACGCACCAGCCTTCGCTGCCGTCACAAACAAGACCAAAACCGACGCTGACGGGCTATGGCGGGTTCGGTTCGACGCACCGGCGGCGAGTTTCCGGCCGAAGTTCCTTTGCGTCGCCGGCGACGGAGGAAAGATCGCGATTATCGACGTGCTGGTCGGCGAGGTCTGGGTGACCGCCGGGCAGAGCAACATGGCGTACTCGGGCGACAAGACCGGATGGCTGAACAAGCAGGGCCTGCTGCTGCCCGGGGTGCGTTACGCGCATACCGGCAAGAACTCCAGCTACAAACCGCTGGACGACGTGAGCGAGCGGGCCGAATGGATCCCGGCTAGCGGGAAAGACGCCCCGAGATTTTCCACCGTTCCGTACCTGTTCGGCAAGTACCTGCACAGCAAACTTCGCGTGCCGGTGGGAATCATAAACGCCTCATCAGGCGGGGCGCACGGAAACTTCTGGTGTTCGATCGAGCACATGCGCAAGATCGACTTCTGGAGCGTCAAGAAAATGCTCGCCGAGCGTGACAAAGCAGTCGCGGTCTGGGAAGATACCGCCGCCCGCAAGAAACTGCTCGACGCCTACGAAGCGGACTACCGGGCCAAGCACGCCGAGTGGAAGACCGCAGCCGACAAAGCCAAGGCCGATCGCAAGCGGGCTCCTTCCGAGCCGAAGCACCGACCGCCCGGGGCCCCGAAGGATCCGCACAAGATATCCTGCCTCTTCAACGGGCGCATCGCCCCGATCGGCAAGCTGTCGGTCCGCGGAGCCCTCTACCTCCAGGGCGAACAGCAGGTCCTTACCTGGTGCGTCTCGCGATACAGGCACATCTTCCCGCGGATCATCACATCCTTCCGAGACGCGTTCGGCGATCCGAAGCTGCCTTTCGGCGTCATCACGCTCCAGGGCGCCGGGCATAACAAGATGCCGATCACCGAACTGGGCGCCTGCAACCGCACGGCGGCCGTTCGCGAAATCCACTACAAGGCCCACCTGACCACGCCGAACACCGGCTTTGTCTGCGCACACGACGTGGGGCGAGGCCTGCACCCCAGCTGGAAACGCCCGCTGGCCGAACGCGCAGTCCACTGGGCTCTGCGAAGCGTTTACAAGACCATCCCGGACGATTCGATCTCGGTAGATAAAATCGAGTACGTCAACGGCCGCGCCCGACTGCACCTGGTCAAACAAGGCCAGCGCCGCAAGCGCGTCAAGGGCGGCTATGAAATCCAGAACGTAAAGAATCCCTTCAACCTCGCCACGTGGTCCGGCAATGATTCGCAGTTCCTGGGCGGCTTCCTCATCGCCGGGGCCGACAAGCGATGGTATCCCGCAAAGGCCGAGCCAAAAGGCAAAGGCAAAGGGCTGGAAATCTGGAGCGATTTGGTCGACAAGCCCATCGCCCTGCGCTACGGTTGGGGCAGCTACCCGATTGCGAACATCGGCCCGTGGGAGAATCCGCTGCCCCCGTTCCGAACCGACGACTGGCCGGTAACCGAAAGCGTGAGCATTGACCCCGACCTGCGCGCCAAGGCCCGCACGGACTGATACGCCGAACTGCACGCATCCTACGCCAACATGCTCGACAGGGTCATTCGCCAGGGCTCCTTCGACGCTGCTCGAAGCGAGATGCTGCTCTATGGCGACGCAGGCAAGATCCTCAATCGCAAGGCCGATCGGATCGCGGCGATTCTCGACGAGATCAGCGCCGAGTTCTACGCCAACGACAAGCTGCAGGCCCTGGACTACCGCGACTGGACGATCCGCCGCTGCAACGAATCGCTGGCTGGAAAGGCAAGATCAGTTCTCGCGCAGATCGCCGGAGCGGCGGCCGACAAACTGCTGAGCGAAAAGATCGCCAAACTCCGCCAGGCCCTGGCCGAATACCGCCAGGCCGCGGGAAAACTCGACAGGAAGTAGTCCGACTACGGCGGCGGGCTATTCAAAGTATTCCATTCTGCCTGCTTCGCCTCGCAGGAGACTGGATATCTCTTTGTGGCCCGTCTTTTCGGCTGCATCTGCGGCCGTTGCGCCGAATTTGTCTTTGATATTAATGAGACTCAATCTCTGACAGGAGACTCCCATTCCGGCGAGACTGAAGATGATCTCTTTGACGGTTTCGATATCCCCGGTCTCGGCCGCATGGAACAAGGAAGTGCGCCCGAAGGAATCAAGGGCGAACGGATCGGATTTCTCTTTCATTATAAGCTCGCTTCATGCAACAGTATCACGGATGACGGCCTGACGAATCATTATAGTCAGCGGCCTCCCTTCGCCACAGCCTCGCCATGATAATTCCGGTAATGAGGGTAAGTACGCCGAACGCCGCGAGCGAGCCCCACTTGATCCAGGCCTCTTCGTCGTTGATCAGTGAACTGCCGAACGCCGCGTAGAGGAAGGCTCCCGGCAGCATTCCAAGAAAAGTGGCCAGTATGAAGGAACCGGCTGGGATCGCAAGAGAACCGCTGACGAGTGAAATGATCTCACACGGAACCAGCGGACATACGCGCGTCAGGAATACCGCACCGAAGCCGTGTCTCCGCAGAAATCTGGCCATGCGTTTCTTGTCGGTGTTCGTGTGAGTCGCCAGATAAGGGTGGCCCAGATTCCGGCCGAATAGATATGCCGCAATCGAGCCGGTAACGCCCGCGGTCAATGCCAGCAACGCCCCGATCACCAGACCGAACAGAGCCCCGGCGACAACCGTCGTCAGCCATCGCGGAGCCCAGGTGGCGTTCAACACGCTGGCGAAGACAACATATATGACCGGCGCCCAGCCGTTGGAGCGCCCCACCCAGGATTGAAGAGACTCCCGGGTCAGAAAACCGGTATACATCGCGTAACCGATTGCAACGGCCGTAGACAGCAGTATCAGCCAGAAAATCACAAAACGGATTTTCGCCGATCGCTTACCGACAACAATATCTTCAGCAGGCTTTTTCAAAACTCAAAATCCAAAATCACTCCATAGCATTGTTTGCGGTATGCAAGGATAGCTGAGATAAGCTTATCGCCTATCTCTTGACATTGACGCTGTTGCCCGTGCGGATAGAATCATCCGACTTGACAGGCTTGCCGTTTTCCACAATGACGTTGCCCTTGATGATCAATCCGTCAGTAGAAGCGGCGTATATCTGCGGAGTCCTGCAGTTCTCCATCCTGTTTCCCGTAATCGTGATGCTCCTGTGTGCGCCGGGGCTTGACGCTTTCCCGTTGCCGGCCACCGCGTCGATCTTGATGCTGACGGCGCCGGAGTTCCTGATGATGTTGTCCTTTATCAAGACATTGTCGCCGGCGCCGGCCTCGAGCCAGTAGAACTCCGGCGACAGAAGGATCGACTGCATTCTGCATCCGTCCATGGTGTTCCCGCTGATGAGCCCATTGCCGGCCTTTACTATTATGCCGCGCGAACGGTTCTCGCCCATCCGGCACCCAATAACTTTGAACCCGTTGCCGATACGGTTCGCCGAGCACACCAGAGATGCAGGCTTAAGCCTAACGGCCCTATCCAGGACGATCATATATACTTTTGTCAGGGCGCCGTGCTGATGTTCCTTGAATGCAGGGTGGAGCCTCAGCTTCTTGATAAGCGCCTCGTCGGCGGACGTTGCGGCGCCGTCGGCACGGATTGAAACCACCTTCGCCCCCGATGGCCTGACGCCCTGGAATGCAAGGAACTCCACCTTGTCGCCCTTGTCGATATTCATCCGCCTCTTGGCGATGACCCTGAGTGTATTACCGGCCGCAGAGGCGATTAGATGATAGTCGCCGTTGATCGCCACGCAGTCGTCGCCCATGAACCGGGCCTTGCACTGAAGGTAGCTCGGGCCGATCTTCGCATATTTACTGTGATAGGCGTCGGCGTTCAACGACCTGATGCGCGGGCTTTGGCGTTTCTTGAAATCCGTCGCCGCCGGCCGACGGTCGACAACGCAGTTCACATAGACCGAGGCGTTGCAGCCGGTTTCATAGAAGCCGAAACAGTTGGATCTGTAAAGAGTCATCCCTTCGAGAATCACGTTGCTGCATCTATCAAGCATTACTGCGTGCGGGATGCTCCCGCCGGGCGCGTTGGCGCAGCCGGCGGCTATTATGTCGCCTACCTTCTCGGGCTGATCCTTGTAGCGATCCGGCTTGAGGACCCGTATCTTTCCCTTGCCCAGCTTCGTCAACTTACAACCGTAATAACTCCCCATCACGAGAGTTCTCGTCTTTGCGCTGAATATCTCGTACTTGTGTAGGCTGATGTTCCCCTCTTGGGCGTACCCATCGAACAGCTGAATGTCATGAGTCCTGCCGTCAGGAGATATCTTTACGATCTTTCCCTGGGTATAGGGCAGAGGATCGTAATCTATGGTCAGCCCCTTGATAGTGACATTCCTGCAATTATAAAGCATAAGCGCGCGGGTGGTCTCGGTGCAGATGATCTCCACGCCCTGGGCGTTGATGGTGACTCCGTTGAGCCCCGAGAGCAAAAGATGCTGCCGTTTGATCGGCTTGATCCTGTAACGCCCCGGCCGAATCGTTATAGTCTTCCGGCCCTTTTGGATCTCACTGTTGATAAACTTCCGAAGATCCGATTCCTTCCCATCCGCGGCGGCAGCAACAGCCAGGCAAATGGATATGCATATGAATCTGCTCTTTATCATAACTATCAACATCGGGGCCGGGCGCTCAGGCCGGCCTCAATCAACACGGCGCCGGACTGCAGGAACCGCCTCCGAGACACCGTCGGCAACGCGCAGGACACATCAAATGTCTCGATCGTTTCGGCGTGTTGTATCAAACGCTTGCTCACCGCAATCTCTCCTTAACCGCTACGGACCATCGGGGCCTGTGATACCTCTTTAATCCAACTCACACGATACGCATTCAGGGCAAGTCAGTCAACCGGGATATCCCATGCGGATTCCCGGCCACGACCATCACGGAGTTTTTCGGTGACGTTGAATTCTGGGGCCTCAATACTCGGTTCGACAGACGCCTTGGTTTATCCGCCTTCTGTTTGAATGAAATCCATTAATGGGGTATTGTATTTTCGGTATTCGTGTTTTCCGTGGTGGAATCTTCGGAAAAATGCGGATTCGAAAACTCGAGAAATGGAGATTCTTGTTATGGCGATTACGCCCCCCGCGTCCCCCATGCAAAAAAGTCAACTAACGCGACGCAAGCTGCTGAAGCGCGCCTCCGGCGCGGCGGCTGCGGCGGTAGCGATTCCATACGTGATAACCTCGACCGCACTGGGCGAAGGCGCCCTCCCGCCGGCCAGTGATCGAGTGGCGATGGGCTTTATCGGCGTCGGCGGACATGGGATCGGGCGTAACCTCCGGATGTTCCTGAACCAGGCCGACGCCCAGCCGGTGGCGCTGTGCGACGTAGACCCCCGCCAGTTGACCAAGGCGATGAAACACGTCAAGGGCAAGTTCGGCGCCGATTACAAATGCTCCGCCACCGCCGACTGGCGAGAAGTTATCGCACGCAAGGACATCGACGCGGTCATGATCTCCACGCCGGACCACTGGCACGTGCTGATGAGCGTGTCGGCGATCAAGGCGGGCAAAGACGTCATATGCGAGAAGCCCACGTACAGCATCCCGCAGGGACGGATCCTTGCTGACACGGTCAAACGCTACAAGGCGGTGTTCCAGACGTCGACCGAGGACCGCTCGATGGGAGTTTATCACCGGATGGCCGAGCTGGTCCGCAACGGGCGGATCGGCAAGCTGCAGCGAATCCGCGTGCAGCTTCCCGCCGGTCCGCGCGGACCGGGCGACCCGAAACCCAAGCCGATCCCCAAGGGATTCGATTGGGACATGTGGCTCGGACCGGCGCCCAAGGCGCCCTACCGCAACGGGCTGGCGCACTTCCACTGGCGTTGGAAGCGCGACTACTCCGGCGGACAGTTGACCGACTGGGGGGCGCACCAGATCGACATCGCCCAGTGGGCCAACAACACCGAACGCACCGGCCCGATAAGCGTCTCGGGCACGGGCAAGAAGCACAAGGGCGGGCTGTACGACACCTACCACACGTACCACCTGAAATACCTTTACGAATCCGGCGTGGAGCTTTTCGTCGACAGCGGCGGGACGGGCCTGAAGTTCGAGGGCTCCGACGGATGGGTCGGAAACGATCGATTCGGCGGACCGGTGAAAGCCAGCGACAAGAAGATTCTCACCAGCAGGATCGGGGCCGAAGAGACCCGCCTGTTCACCTGCACCGCCGGCGAGCACCGCAACTTCCTGGACTGCCTCAAGACGCGGAAGGACCCGTACTTCCCGGCTGAGGTCGGACACCGCTGCAGCTCAATCAGCCACATAGGTAATATCGCGATGGACCTGGGCAAGGCGTTGAAATGGGACCCGAAGAAAGAGACCTTCCCCGAAGACCAGGCGGCCAACCGCATGCTGGAAACGGCAATGCGGGAACCATGGCGCCTGTAAGGACGCCGAAAAGGCAAGCGACGGCGACAACAGAATCAATATGTGCGACTGGGCGGATGATTTACGTTTTGATCCCGAGGCTGTGGAGGCAGCTCTTGAACTGTAGAATAGTGATTATCAGCCTGTCCGCGTCCACTGCGTCGTGTGGAACGCTTCATTCCGCCGACCCATCCTCGTGTTCTCGCTTCGTTTCACTTCTTGAGCTTCTTCCCGTCGAGTTGCGCCGAGGGTTTAGTCCAGTCGACCGTATCCCAGAGCTTGATGGTATGGTCATTGAATAACGCTGACATAGTCCAAGCCGGGCCGCCCCACACTACCTCACAGTGTCCACGGCTCGCGCATGGGGCGAGAGAGCAGTTCGTTGGCCTGCTTGTCGCCGGTGAACTTCTCGGTTTTCGGGTCCCAGGTGAGTTTGCGTTTCAGGCGACAGGCGATCTCGCCCAGCAGGCCGAGGGCGGATGCGGCGTGCCCGGCATCGACGGGTGAGACGACCTTGCCGCCTGTGCGGACGGCCTTCAGGAAATCGCCGGTGTGGTTGTCGCTCTTGTGCAGGTGTGTGTCTTCGGGGCGCAGGACGACTTTCAGCAGCGAGGCCGGTTCGGCCTGGATGCCCCTGCGATTCACGTACACCCAGCCCTTGTCGCCGACGAACCTGCAGCCCTGAGCGTTGGGATTGCCGGTGTCGGAATAGGTCATCTTCAGCCCGTTTGGATAAACGTACTGGCCCCGCCAGTCGTTGAGGTTGTCGGTAAGCCCGTCGTTTCGATAGCCGCCTTTGCACGACAGTTCGAACGGTTTAGTCGCGATATCCGGACAGCCCCAACAGGCGATGTCCAGGTGATGAACGCCCCAGTTCACGATGAACCCGGCGCAGTAGTCCCAGATCAGATACCAGTCCGGCCAGGCGTGGCGGCCGGGGTTGTAGGGCTTCTTCGGCGCCGGGCCGAGGAACATGTCATAGTCCAGGCCCTTCGGCACGCGCTGCGGTCCGGCCGGTCCGCTGTATTTCGGCTTAAACGACGGGCCAGGAGCCCCAACCGCCACAGTTTTGATCTTGCCGAGATACCCGTTGCGCGCCAGTTCGCAGGCGAACCGGAAGTTGCGGTTCGATCGCTGCTGGGTGCCGGTCTGGAACACGCAACGGTAGCGGCGGACCGCTTTGCGAATCGCCTGGCTCTCGGCCAGCGACACGCCGAGAGGCTTTTCGCAGTATATCGCTTTGCCAGCCCTGGCCGCGGCCACGGCGATCAGTGCGTGCCAGTGGTCCTGCGGTGCGATGACGACGGCGTCTACTCCGTCGCGGACCAGGATCTTGCGGAAGTCGCCGCTCTGGAAGCACCCTTTTCCCGCCAGCTTGGCCGCGCGGGCCATGCGGTCGCTAAATGCGTCACAGACCGCGACGATCCGGGCCTCTTTGCGGGTCATGAACGAGCGAAGCAACATCGTGCCGCGTCCGCCGGTACCAATTACGCCGATACCGATCTTGTCGCTCGGAGCGGTTTTATCCGGCCCAGCGAGGACGGCGGCAGGAACAATCTGCGGCAGGACCAGAGCAGCAGCCGTGCCTCGGAGCAAGTCGCGCCTCGTCGCCTTGGGCTCCGAAACATCGGTGTTCGTAGAGTTCATAGCATCCATAGAAAGACTCTTGGTCCGACATTTTCTCGCTCACCGGTCCCCAAGCAGATCGGGATCGCACAGCGCCTGGAACGATTGTATCCCATCAGGCGCGTTGGGCAAGAGCTTTGATCTTGCGCAGATGTGATGCAGCTTGCCAATTCCCGCCTGCCAAACCGCTATCCTCTGAACATCACTGCGATTGCCGCCGCGCAGGCTCCCGCCAATACGCAGGGCACAAGATAGATCGCTCGCCAGCGGAATTTGCCTTCGGGTGTCTTCAGGCGGTCCATTGTTACGCCGGTAATCTGGGTGCCCACGAACAAGCCGAAGCCGAATATCACTACGGTGTACAGGCCCTGGGCGGAGCTGGCGATTGGGGAAGTTTTGGATGGGGCGATCTTCTCTACGTAGACAAATCCCACGTTGATGAAGAACGCATAGGCCAAACCGTGCAGCGCCTGGGAGGCGACGACCAGCAGTCGCGGTTTGCCGGCCGAATACACTCCGTACATCACCATCCACATCGCTGCGCCTATGGCGAAAGTCCAGCGGAACCCGATGCCCGCCAGCACGTCTTTCAAGTAGAACGCCATAAAGGTCATCGCGGCGACCTGTGCGGCCTGTGCGATGGTCATCACCGCGGGCATGTTGCGACTTTGCACGCCAAGCTCGCCGAGATAGGGAGCGGTTCCGAGGAAGTAGAACTGTAGTTGCGTCGCCAGGACGAACCCGACGGCCAGGAGTACAAGGAAGTTTGGATCCTCCAGCAGCGACAGCGCCTCGGTCAGCGGTTGTTTGGCGCCTAAGGCGGGAGTGTCCGGAAGCAGCAGGCAGTAAACGCTCATCACCAGCGACAGGCCCGCGGCCAGGATCAGACAGTCCGCCCCTTCTGAGCCGCCCTTGACCCGCCGCCAGTAAGCCAGAGCCCAACCGACAAGCACCCAGCCGATGACGCCCCAGACGAGCACGGCGAACGGCGAGACCCTGGCGGCGCCGAGGTGTCTGAACATCAGCGAGTTGACCAGCGCCAAAGTCGGCGCGAACGCCAGGCCGTACAATCCCATCACTGCAAACAGCGGCCAGAATGTCTTGCGCCTCGCCGCTACAAGCAGCAGCAGGCCTCCGGCCAGGTGCGCAGCGGAAAGGAACCACTGCGTGGCGATCCATCGATCGACGATCTGCCCGGCGATCAGCGGAGAAATGATGCAACCGAGGAAGATTGTACCGTAGATCCATCCGGTCTGTTTGCCGCTGAACTTCAGGGGTCCGAGCAGGCGAGCGGCCAGCACGGGCGACCAGGCGCCCCAGACGGCGAACTGAAGAAACATCATCAGGCTCAACTGGATGTACAGAGGCCAATCCATGTTCGTCTCCTTTGCCGCGACATGCGATACGCGAATTATACCGGTCCGGGGCCGGTTAACAAGCTGCGGCGAATTTCCGGGAATTCAATGGTTGGTGGTTTCGGTCATTGCGCGGTACACTCGACACCCGGTTTGAGACCATACCAGGAACTTTCAGACACAGGAGAACTGTACCATGAAAACAACTCTTTGGAGCTGCGTCATATTCGGCGCGGCGGTCGCTCTGTCGGCCGGCATTGCAGCCGGCGGCGTGGGCGATTTAACGTACGCCAAAACGGCTCCGCCGGGCATATCCAGCGGCGGTGTCAGCACGTCGATGAGACCGGTGGCAAACCCGGCCGCGATCGGCCTGACCCATCCCAAGGCAATGGCCACCGGAAAAGGCGCGACAGTAGCAGTAGCGTTCGACTCGGCTAACGCCAAGGCCGACGTGCTGGACATCGCACGGATCGACACGACAGGCAAGAGCGACTTCACCAGCGCCATTACCGTCAAGCTGACCAAGGTCCCCTCACGGGGGAGCTACACAATGCTCAGCCTGGCGCCCCAGCCGATCACGATCAGCAAGAACGGCAAGAAGATCCCCGCCCTGGTCTCGGGCCGGTACTACAAGTACCAGTCCCGCACTAGAAACGCCAAAGCCCAGACCAACACCGTGATGCGCGTCTCGGCCAGCGCTTCGGTCCAGACAATCGGCCAGGGCCAATGCCGCTTCGGCGACACCGTTCGCAAGGTGCTTGTCACAGACAACAACCGCAACATGACCCTCGGCGACGTGATCACGAGGAAGAGCGGAACCCGCGAATACAAACGGGCCGACTACTGCCGAATCGCCGACGCCAAGGGAAAGTTCGCAAGCAGTTCCCGCGCCGGCTACGTGCAGATGGGTCAGCCCACCCAGATCGACGGCAAGTGGTACACGCTTTCGGCCGAGAACATGAAGATCACCGCCGCGCCGATGACCGGCGGTCTGGGCACGTTGGCGATCGACTCGCCGCGATGGCAGTGCATGTTGACGCGGGACGGTCTTACGCTGAACATCGCCGGCGGCGCCAAGCCCGTAAGCGTTCCGGCCGGCAAGTACCAGGTGCGAATGTTCCGCCTGTACAAGAACGCTGACGCGAGCAAGCCGTGCGCGAGCATCTACGGCAGCAGCAGCAGACCGCTGACGATCACCGCCGACAAGGCGACGTCGTTTTCGGCGGGCGAGGACATGACCGCGGCAATGTCCGCAAGGGCCTCGAAGGGCAAAGTGCGGTTCTCCCTCAGCCAGACCGACGGGTCCGGCTCGCGAATCCGCACTATCTACGGCTCCGGAGGCAAACGCCCCGCCGCTCCGCAGATCGAAGTAGTCGACAACACGGGCAAGGTGATATATCTGGCCAAACTGGCGTATGGTTGAGGCGGTACATGCTCGCACACATGGAGTGTGCCCAGTAACGTCAAAGGTACGTTCGACCTCCGCATGAAGTACGACTCAAAGCCCTACAAGGTGACCGCCAAGCCGGCGACGCTGACTATCAAGTGACGCCGACAACAACGAAAACCGACTCAAACCGATACGCACAGACCAGCAACCATCCCGGTCGGCCCGCAAGGCCGGCCGGGATGCGTTTTGCCCGCAACTTCACCGAGGGCGACCATAAGGCACTTCAGACGCCGCAAACCGCGAACCGAATGCAGATTCGGTTTGTAGAACTCGCCGCATCGGATACAATCATCACCTCAGTGAGTCGCCATAAGATCGGACGCGATCATGAGAAAGGTAATCTTCATTAGGATTGTGCTGCTGGTTACGGTTGTTGCAGCAGCTTTTCCAGCGATGGCGGACACAAGGGCGGGGCGCTACCTGGCGGTGTTCGCCGACGGGCGGCGGGTCACAGGCGACGCGGTGTCCGGCTGGCATGCACATCCAGGGTCGGCGCACCTTGGCGGGGTCGCGCTGTCGGATCCGAAGCGCCCGCTGCTGTGGATGCGCGACCGCTCGCTCCCACCGTGGCAAACGGGCTACAACTGCCCCGGCTACGTCGAATTCATCGGCGGCGACCGGATTGTAGGACGCGTGACAGGCGCAAAACCCGGCGGCATGACCGGTGGTCGATATACCCAGACCCATGTTCTGGTCAAGCCGGTCGAGAAGTTGTCTCCGCCGGTTTACAAGCCGCCTGAGCACATTGGCGTCCTGCCCGGTCGGATTCAGCGTGTAGTCTGGGGACCGCCTTCAAAACGATCGCTGAACCCGGGGTATCTCTACCGCACCAACGGGCGGGCGTTGGGTTTCGAGAACGTGCGTTGGCGAGAGGACTCGGTGACGCTCCTTCTCGACAAGGGCACGTGCGACGTGAAGCTCTCGGATATCGCCGAGATCCACATGCCTAAGGTCGATCCGTGGAGTGCATATTACCGGGAGCTGGCGATCCTGAGCCCATCGCTTAAGGCCCGCCTGGTGCGATTTGAGACAACCGGCGGACTGATCGCCACCGCCAGCGAAACAAGGTTCAGAGCGTTGCCTTTCAAGACCGTCAGCCAGGAGACCCAGGCGTGGACGAGCCTGATGCATTATGACCGCCAGATCGAACAGTCCCAAGCCAACCTGACCAAGATGCACAAGGCCGTCGATCTGGCCCGCAAGCAACACAACACCAAGACGACCGAACTTCAGAAAGCCCAAGCCGCCGATCAACAGGCCTACAACAAGGCGATGACAGCGCTGAGACAGCGCATGGACCAGCAGCGAAAAACCGATGAAGCCAAATTGGCCCAGAGGCTCGCCAAACACGAAGAGCAGCTCCGCAAGTCCGAGGCGGACCTGGCAAGAAGACTGGCCAAAACACCCGCCGCCCAGCGTGACAAGCAAATCAGGGATCTGCGCACCAGAAACACCCAATCGCGGGAATCGCACCGGAAACAACTGGAATCAGAGCGCGTAAGGCAGCAGCAGCACAGGACCAAGCAGATCGGTGATTTCAGCAAGAGCGAACCCCAGAGGCTCGCGAATGCACGCCGCGCGATGGTGTCTGAAGTTGCGAAACTCAAGCAGCAACTCGATTCTCATATCGCCAATCACGGTAACCACACCAGGCATCTCAACACGCTCAGGCTGCAGCGGGCCGCCGTGCCGGACCCCCACCGGGGCGACAGCAGCACATGGACGCATATTATCCATCCGGCCTGGAGCGTCGATCCGCTGTGGGCGCCTTTCGGTTCGGTTCGCATGCTGTGGTCGTTTGCTCCCGACAAGATTCCCCTGTCCAGGGTCCGCCCCGCCGCCGTCGTCACCCCGGCAATGTTACCCTGGCGCGCCGACCGGAACGCGACCGGGGGATTGCTTTACAGCGGGCGGCGACAATACGGTTGGGGCTTCGGCGTACACGCGCGCAGTGAACTGAGTTTCACACTCCCGCCCCACGCAAGGTCGTTTCATTGCCTCGTGGGCCTTGACGATTCTGTCGATACCGGCGGATGCGCCCGCGCACGGATATTCGTCGGATCGACCCGTGACAAACCGCGCTACCAGAGCCCGCTGATGATCGGCTCGCTGAAAACCGCAAACAGCGGGTCGGTCTCCCTGGCCTCTGCGCCCAACTCGCCGAGGCGACTGGTCCTTCAGGTCGACCCCGTTGCACGCAATCATCCCGCCGGCGCCGATCCGCTGAATATTCGAGATAAGTTCGACTGGCTCGATCCGCAGATCACATTCGATCCCCGCGGTCTGGGCGCCGAGGTCCGCAAACGGATCGCCAGCCGGATCGTCGCATGGCGCGGGTGGACTCTCAAACTCGACAAGCCCGAGGCCTGCGCGTGGACGAACCGGTTCGACGATACGATCGGAGTATGCGGACGGTTTATGACGGCGGTCCAACCCGAAAACCAGCCGCTGGGCCTGTCGAAAACGATCCTGGTCGGGCCCAATGACAAATGGCTGGTCGTCGACGGGGGTTACATCGACGGCGGGGATATCCACATAGGAAGCGTTACGCTTCACGTCGGCGACAAAGCAATCCCGGCCGAAAAACTCCCGGTCAAATATCTATGGATGAGACGCGGACCACCGCTGGTTTTCCCGATCGCCAGGTACAAGGGCAAGAAGGTCTCCTTCAAACTGCAGCGGGGCGCCGGCCGGCCCATTTACTGGCGCAGGATCGCGGTGACCGGGCGGCTTCCCGTTTCGTATCGCCTGGCCAAGGCGCTGGAGGAGTTCGGTAAGAAGGACATAAAGGTCACCCCCGGCCTGGCGGGGATACTGGCGTCGGATCGCCCCGGCAAGCAGGTCAAGGAGACCGTGCTTGAAATCCACCGGTTGGGCGGAGAGGTCAACTACAGGGGCCAGGCTACCCTATGGTTCGGGATAGACTCCAGCGGGCAGTCGGACGGAGGGGATATCATTAACGCCCTGGTGGGCTGCGACTGGAAAGGGGGCGACAACGGTCTGGCGCTGCTCAAGAAGCTG
>PVBE011088937.1_pt1 | contig 21723 bp, 18 predicted proteins | sample 1631181 | NCBI WGS metagenome assembly PVBE01 (sample SAMN08397723, study PRJNA350692) | Marine metagenome, whole genome shotgun sequencing project. | isolation source: water | place: Pacific Ocean | collected 2012-04 | reverse complement strand
TTGCTTTTGGGCGGCGTGAAGCACCTACTGAAAAACCAGGTAGCTATGAAGAGATCCCTCTTTCTCCCATGCGAAAGGCTATCGGCAAAAGACTGCAAGAATCAAAGACCTTTATCCCTCATTTTTATATCCATCAAGATGTTGATGTGACAAGCCTTTTTAGTTTAAGAGAAGAGCTCAAAAATTATGGTTTAAAAGTAACGTTTAATGATTTTGTCTTAAGGGCAGTAGCCTTAGCTCTTAAAGAACATCCCAACATCAATACAGGTTATAATTCTGTTAATCAAGCCTTGATTCAGTTTAAAACCATCGATGTTGCAGTGGCTGTGACGGTAGAAGGGGGATTGATTACCCCTATTATAAGGCACGCCGATTATAAGAACTTAGGGCAACTTTCCGCTGAGATGAAGCAGCTTGCCAAAAAAGCCAAAGAGGGCAAGTTAGATCCCACTGAGTATAAGGGAGGATCCTTTACGATCTCCAATTTAGGGATGTTTGGGGTATCTGACTTTGTAGCTGTCATTAATCCGCCTCAAAGTTCGATCTTAGCTATCAGCGGTATCGACGATAAGCCTGTAGTTGTAAAAGGGCAGGTTCAAATCCGAAAAATTATGCGTATTACCCTTTCATCTGATCATAGAGTGGTAGATGGTGCTGAGGCTGCTGCCTTTATCAAGGCTGTTCAAAAACTTCTGGAAAATCCTTCTGTATTGATTGTTTCTTAACCTAACGAATAGTAAATGATTTAAATAAAGAAAAAATCTCTTTATAGGTTTCAAGTTTATAAAAGTTAGGATTTATTTGTACCTCCTCTCGAAACTGACGCGCCTTTTGCAGTGCATAGCTTTGCACTCCCATATCTGCAAGATCTTTTGCGAGTAAAAGTAGGTCATTAACGGAGAATAATGTGGGATGAATTGTTGTACGAAATTCATGAGAAATACCACTTGCAATAAGTATTTTTGCACTTTCTTGTGCTAAAGCACCACTATTCTTTATCCCTGTAATCTGAGAGTAATTTTCAAATTGTGCCTTAATATCCATGCCTACCCAATCTACAAGAGGCAAAACCATTTTAAATCTTTTGGGATACATTCCTGTTGTATGCAATCCCACGAGATATCCAAGATCTTTAACTTGTTGCATTGCCAACGGTAAATTTTTTTGAAGAAGTGCTTCGCCTCCGCTGAAGACAACTGCGTCGAGTAAATGGGCTCTTTGTGTTAATTTAAAAACAATAGTATCCCATATACTTTTTTCCTGAAAAGAATGGAGGTGGGGGTTGTGGCAATAGAGACAATGCCAAGGACATCCTTGAGTAAAAACTACTGCTGCCAAACATTTTGGATAGTCAATTGTTGAAAAGGGAACAAATCCGCTAGCTTGAATCATAGAGTATCAACCTTCGTAAAAAAACTTTCTTTCCTTAAACTCTCCTTTTTTCCCAATATTATATGAAGATACAGGCCTATGGTATCCCATCACGCGAGACCAAACCTCACAATTGTCGCCACATGTGGGACAATTTTTATGCTCTCCATTTAAATATCCGTGCTCAGGACAAATAGAAAATGTAGGAGTGACTGTGATATAAGGAAGGTGATAGTTTTCTAACACGCGTTTGACAAAATTTTTGCATACTTCAGGACTTGACATGCTCTCTGCCATATAAAGGTGAAGAACCGTTCCTCCAGTATATTTACACTGCAGTTTGTCTTGTAAATCAAGCGCCTCAAAGGGATCTTGAGTAAAGCTTACCGGTATTTGCGAAGAATTGGTATAGTAGGGCTGCTCTTTAGTTCCTGCTTGAATAATATCAATAAAGCGTTTTTTATCTTCCTTGGCAAAGCGGTAGGTGGTCCCTTCAGCAGGTGTAGCTTCTAAATTATATAAATGCCCCGTACTCTTTTGAAAAAAAATGATTTTTTCACGAATATGATCGAGAAATTTACAGGCAAAATTGCGTCCTTGAGAAGAAGTGATGTCAATGTTGTCATTAGTGAAATTTCGAATCATTTCATTAATTCCATTTACGCCGATAGTAGAAAAATGATTTCTAAATGTTCCTAAATAGCGCTTAGAATAGGGAAATAAATCATGGTCCATCAGCTCTTGAATTACCTTTCGCTTAATCTCTAAACTCTGCTTTGCGTACTCTAAAAGTTCATCGAGCCGATGGTAGAGTGCTAATTCATCATTTTGATAAAGATATCCAAGACGAGCACAATTAATCGTTACAACTCCTAAAGAACCTGTTTGTTCTGCTGAACCAAAAAGACCATTTCCCCTTTTTAAAAGTTCCCGAAGATCTAACTGTAAACGGCAACACATCGAACGAATCATATTAGGTTTAAGGTCGGAATTGATAAAATTTTGGAAATAAGGAAGCCCATATTTTGCAGTCATTGAAAAAAGTAGTTTTGCATTTTCACTTTCCCAAGGAAAATCACGGGTAATGTTATAAGTAGGAATAGGAAACGTGAAGACTCGTCCTTTTTCATCCCCTGCTGTCATCATTTCAATATAAGCGCGGTTGATCATATCCATTTCTTTTTGGAGTTGTCCATAGGTAAAATCCATTCTTTTACCACCGATTATAGGATGCTCATCACGCAAATCTTCTGGGCAAATCCAATCAAATGTAAGATTTGTAAATGGAGTTTGAGTTCCCCACCTAGAAGGAACGTTTAGATTAAAAATGAGCTCTTGCATGCCTTGCTTTACCTCTTCATAGGAAAGAGCATCTACACGCAAAAAAGGCGCCATATACGTATCAAAGGAGCTAAATGCTTGTGCTCCTGCCCACTCATTTTGTAAGGTGCCTAAAAAATTGACAATCTGCCCAATAGCGCTAGAAAAATGTTTAGGCGGACCTGCTTCTACTTTATTAGGCACACCGTTAAAACCTTCTACTAAAAGAGTTTTTAACGACCACCCTGCGCAGTAACCTGCTAAAATATCCAGATCATGAATATGAAGATCAGCTTCTCTATGAGCTGTTGCAATTTGTTTGGAATAAATTTTTTCTAACCAATAGTTAGCTATAATTTTTCCAGAAGTATTAAGTATTAATCCTCCGAGAGAATATCCTTGGTTTGCATTTGCATTGACCCGCCAATCGCTTTGATTGATATATTCATTGACGATTTCTACGCTATCGACAATAGCTTTATTGATAACGATATCCGTTTCTGTTTTTAGCATTGTGCACCCTTATGTGTTATATATCTTATCACACAAAGCATACTATATGTTGTGTGATTCACATCCAACAGATACCACATGTTGTGTTTTAGAGGCAATGGAGTCTTTTTAAAAATTTAAAATTTTGAGGCTTTTTGTCTTGAACGAATATGAAAAAATTTGGCAGAAAAAATTTTTATTTTTCCTGTTGTTTTTTGATTTGGTTGTAAACTTGACTGAGGCTTTTTTGAAAAGTTGCCCATTTGATTTTTTTGATTTTTTCAAACATGTTTATGCTTGAAAATTCTCGAAAAACATTTGCGGCCTTCCCATTTTCTGTATCCTGTTGTTTTTAAAAGATTTTGGATCAATAAGAAAAGGTATGCTTCCTCTTTGAATGAGCTGTTTTTTATATTCTTTCCAGTTCTCAAATAGATCGTGATCAAAATATAACTGGGAATAAATAAATTTTTTATAGATAATAATCTTTTTGAAGAAATGAAATTTTGAGTTTGATAAAAAATAAATATAGTGAGTGTATGAAAAAATACTTTTTATTTAGTTTGATAGCTATCGCATGTAATGCCTTAGCTTTTGAAACAGGTTCCGGTTTTAATCCAAATAATGAAAGTAAGACCGAAGTGAATCATTTGGGAACATGCACGATGTGTGAATCGGAAAAATCTTTGGCAGGGGATTGTTGTTCAAAACAAGTAAGTTCCTCATGCTCTTCATGTGGAAACTGTTGTAATAACGTGAATGCGGGATATGACAAAGGTTTTTTCATTGCTTCGAAAAATTGCAACTTCAAATTGATTTTGAATGCGAACATTCAGTTTCGGTTCGCGTGGGATCATCGTAAAAGTCCTGAGTCGATGGCATCGCCTCCACAAGTTCATCCGACCGAAAGGGATCTTTTTGGTTTTTCCAACCAGCGTACTGCACTGATTTTCAAAGGTCATGTCTTCGATCCGAGTTTCACCTACTTTGTACAAGGTCTTTGGGGGGCTAATTACACAGATATTCTGCTTGATGCGTGGATTGGAAAAGGCTTTGGAAAAAGCTGGTTAATAATGGCGGGAAAGTTTCGCATGCCTTTCATGCGAGAAACGTTGGTTAATTATACCGAACAGCTCGCAGTTGATAGAACCCTCATGAGTTATTATCTTGGAATTGGTCGTTCACAGGGAATACAACTTAAGTATCAGGGGGATAATCTCAGACTTACTGTTGCTGCGTTTGAGGCTTTCGAAACCATAGGAGGTATCTCGGCGCTGGGCCCCATCGGCAATACCTACAACACCATCGCCGGTGCCGGCCGTGTAGATTGGTTGGTTTTGGGACAGTGGAATGCTGTGAAAGATTACACTGCCTTCTGTCCTGACAAAACATCACTGCTCATCGGAGGCGCTGTTGCGTATGCAACTTTGGATCAATCTTTGTTCAGTGCAGGGCAGCCTCAGCAGAATGACTTCAGATGGACTGCCGATGTTACACTGAATTGTAGATATGGTTCTCTGGCTGCCGCGGTCGTGATGGCTCATCTTGAAAAGGATCCTCTTGGTGTTTTGAGTAATAGCAAGAAAGCTTGGGGTTTCAATGCACAGGGAGCTTTTTTCTTAACTAAGCATTTCCAATGTTTTACTCGATATGAATGGGCCGACTCCATGTTTAACGGTGACGATTTAAGCCTTTTGCAGACAGGTTACAACTTGTATATATATACCCAAAAGATCAAGTGGACTACGGATGTTGGTTATTCCTTTAACCAGTTGCCCACGCAATATTTTAACTTAGTTCAAGCGCCCGGTGTAGCGAGTGGCAATAATGGTGGTGTTAGTCTCACTGGTTGGACCCCGGATGCGGGTAGTGGACAGTGGTTGATTCGATCCCAAATGCAGTTGTCTTTTTGATCGGAATATGCAAGATCAATGGTAACTATTCAGATACCCCCCTTTTAAAATTGATGAAATCAAGAAAAAATAGGCATGTAGTAAAATTTTAATTCCATAAAGAACAGTCCTTTTGTTATCTTGTTCGGTATGAATTCAGATACCACATTTTTAACCCCAACTCTTTCTGGTGAAATTTTTGATTCCTTACCCGAATCAGTTCGTTCCTATATTCGTGTCTTGGAAGCAACTATCCAGAAACAGCAAGTTCAAATACACCAACAAAATGTTCAAATTCAACAACTGAAAGTTCAGGTTCATAATCTAGAAACACGTTTATCAAAGGACAGCTCTAATAGTAGCAAACCTCCCAGTAGCGATGGCTTGAAGAAAAAAACAAAAAGTCAGCGACAGAAATCGGGTAAAAAACCAGGAGGTCAATAAGGTCATGTAGGAAAAAGTTTATTGCAAGTCGAGAATCCCGATGAAATAGTTATCCATACTCCTACAAGCTGTAACGAATGTGGGGCAAGTCTTCTTAATGATATAAATGGTTTCCATGTCGAAAGCCGCCAGGTTTTTGATATTCCTCAACCCAAAATCAAAATTACAGAACATCGTATTGAGGAGAAAAAATGTCTTTGTTGCGGTGAGATCAATAGAGCAATATTTCCAGAAAATATTAGAAGACCTGTTCAATACGGAGAACGAACCCAAGCTCTTATAGCTTATTTTGCCCATCAACATTTCATACCGGTTAATCGATTATGCCAAATTTTTGAAGATATCTTTGGAGTAGCTCTTTCACCTGGAACTTGTTCAAATATTGATGAAAAACTTTTTCAGAAACTCGAATCCTTTGAAAGGAGTCTTAAGATATATCTCTTAGCAGCCCAGGTTTTACATTTTGATGAAACAGGGATGAGGTGTGAGAAAAAACTTTATTGGATACATGTGACTTCTTCACAAATGGCAACTCTATATACAATGCATTCTAAACGCGGCCAAGACGCAATGAATGAAGTAGACATTTTGCCACAGTTCAATGGAATCGCAATTCATGATCATTGGTTTCCCTATTTTGCCTATAAACAGATTACGCATGGATTGTGCAATACTCATCACCTAAGAGAGCTTACTTTCGTCCATGAGCAAGAGAAAGAAGATTGGGCAAAACAAATGAAAGATTTTCTCATTCTGGCAACCCAAGAAGTAGAAAAGAGCAAGGAACTGGGATCTTTTTCTAAAGAAGTTTTGTTAAAGATAGAGCAGAGCTATACACAGATTGTTAACGATGGGTTTGAATATCATTCAAGTTTAAGTCCCTTGCCTAAAGGAAAACGAGGTAGATAGAAACAAAGAAATGGTAAAAATCTTCTGGACCGCCTGAAAGAGAAACGTGATTGTGTTCTCCTATTTCTATATGATTTTTCAGCGCCTTTTACAAACAATCAAGGCGAGCAAGATATTCGTATGGTAAAGTTAAAGCAAAAAGTATCAGGCTGTTTCCGTACGCTCAAAGGTGGGCTTATTTTCTGTCGTATCCGTAGCTATATTTCAACAGCACGTAAGCAGAGCTGGAATATTTGGGATGCATTAGCAGATGCGATAAGAGGATCTCCTCGTCTATTAGAGGTTTGATCGAAAAGTTGTTCTATAAGAGATCTTTTTCTAATCTTTATTTTAAATCTCCCGACAAAGGAAGGGGTATCTGAATAGTTACGATCAATGAAAGTTTTATTCGCAACGAATTCATCAAAATCAATGAATAAAAAGTTGATAATAATTAAATTGATTGTTTAAAAGCTAAGTAGGGTTTTGATGCTTGACAATTCTGTTTAATTTTCATTTTTGAAGCAATGGTTTGTTTTTGGACAATTTTGTTGGAGCTTTTGGGTTTCTTTAATTTTTAGTTATGTGAGTGAAGAATGGGAAAAGTAATGGATAAACTGCGCTTTTTTATAGAGAAAAAAGAAGCTTTTTCTTCAGGATATGGCGCCGTTACCAATGAAAGTCGAGAGGGGGAAGATCGATATCGAAAACGCTATCAATATGACAAAGTTATTCGTTCTACTCATGGTGTGAATTGCACAGGGTCTTGTAGCTGGAAAATTTTTGTGAAAGAGGGACTTGTTGTATGGGAAACTCAAGCAACAGATTATCCTAGTACGCGGCCTGATATGCCGAACCATGAACCTAGAGGGTGTCCTAGGGGAGCTAGTTATTCATGGTATCTTTATAGCGCAAACCGGCTTAAGTATCCGCTTGTTCGCTCCCGGCTGTTGAAATTATGGCGGGCTGCAAAAGAAAAATTTTCGGATGCAGTATCGGCTTGGGAATCTATTGTTTCTGATCCTTCTATATCTAAACAATATAAACAACAAAGAGGTCTGGGAGGTTTTGTAAGAGCTGATTGGGATGAAATGATAGAGATTATTGCGGCGAACAATGTGTATACAATTAAAGCTTTTGGCCCCGATAGAATATCAGGATTTTCTCCGATTCCAGCAATGTCTATGATTTCTTACGCTGCAGGCACTAGATACATGTCTCTTATTGGCGGCGTTTCCATGTCTTTTTATGATTGGTATGCCGATTTGCCGAATAGCTCGCCGCAAACTTGGGGAGAGCAAACGGATGTTCCTGAAAGTGCTGATTGGTATAATTCATCTTTTCTTATTATTTGGGGATCAAATGTTCCTATGACCCGAACTCCTGATGCTCATTTCTATGCAGAAGTGCGCTATAAGGGAACTAAAAGCGTAGTCGTAGCACCTGATTATAATGAGGCTGCTAAGTTTGCAGATCTTTGGCTTCATCCTAAACAAGGCACTGATGCAGCTTTAGCTCTGTCAATGGGACATGTGATTTTAAAAGAGTATCACTTACAGAATAAAAGTGCTTATTTTACAGATTACTGCAAACGATTTACGAATCTTCCCTTTTTAGTCGAACTTGATCTATCAGAAAATCAATATATTCCTGGTCAATTTATCAGAGCCTCCGACTTGTCAATTTCAGGACTGGAAAACTCTAAATGGGTAACAGGCGTTTTTGATAAGAAACGGCAAGGGATTGCTTTTCCTAATGGGACGATCGGATCTAGATGGGACAAAAAAGGAAAATGGAATCTTGAAATGAAAGATGTGAGGGATGGAGAAAAAATAGATCCCCTTCTTTCTTTTGTTGATGTAGAAGATAAAAAACTGGCTGTTGCTTTTCCTTATTTTGGAACTGATCATCAAGAAGTTTTTGTTTGCGATGTTCCTGTAAAAAAAATTGGGGATAAATATGTTGCAACAGCTTTTGATCTTATGGTGGCAAATTACGGAATTGGCCTTTCTTCTTCTTATGATGAGGATCGACCTTATACACCTGCTTGGCAGGAAAAGATTACCGGAGTTTCTAAAGAACATGTGATTACTGTAGCACGTCAATTTGCAGAAAATGCTCATAAGACTGAAGGCAGATCGATGGTGATATTGGGGGCAGGAATTAATCATTGGTATCACTCTGATATGGTTTACCGAGCTATCATTAACATGCTTACATTATGTGGCTGTGTTGGTAAATCAGGAGGAGGATGGGCTCATTATGTTGGACAAGAAAAGTTGAGACCTCAGGCAGGGTGGCTTCCTTTGGCTTTTGGTCTGGATTGGTATAGACCACCAAGGCAAATTAACAGTACTTCCTTTTTTTATGCGCATACAAATCAATGGAGATACGAAACTCTAAAAACAGAAGAAATTTTGTCGCCTTTAGCTAATGTAAAAGAGCTAAAAGATTTATCTCTAATTGATTGTAATGTTTTGGCTCAAAAAAAAGGCTGGCTTCCCTCCGCCCCTCAGATGCAAGAAAACCCCTTACATGCTGACAAAGAAAAAGTTATCAACCTTTTACAACAAGATCAATTAGCTTTTGCTTGCGAAGATGTAGATCATCCTCAAAACTTTCCTCGTACGATGTTTATTTGGCGTTCTAATTTATTAGGTTCTTCCGGCAAGGGACATGAATATTTTCTTAAATATCTTTTAGGAGCTCAGCACAGCGTTTTAGGCGAAGAAAACCTTGCAGAAGAAGATAGACCTAAATACGTAAAATGGCATGATCAGGGCTATGAAGGAAAGCTCGATCTTTTAGTTACATTAGATTTTAGAATGTCAACGACTGCTCTTTATTCAGATATTGTTTTACCAACTGCTACCTGGTATGAAAAGAATGATTTGAATACTTCTGATATGCATCCTTTTATTCATCCCCTTTCTGCAGCTGTAGATCCTGTATGGGAATCTCGTTCAGATTGGGTGATTTTTAAAGAAATAGCTAAAAAATTTTCCTCTCTTTGTGAAGGACATTTAAGTGTAGAAAAAGATGTTGTTCTCCAACCCCTTTTACACGACACTCCTGCTGAAATTCCATCAAGTGAGAAGACACATCCTAGTGTTGTAGTTGTCGAACGAGATTATCCGAAAACTTATGATCGATTCACTACGATGGGGCCTTTATTAGAGAAGTTAGGAAACGGAAGTAAAGGGTTGAATTGGGATGTTGAGAGTGAAATTCAATTTCTTAAAAAGCAAAATGGAACATCGGATGGGCGGGTTAAAATTGACTCGGATTTGAATGCCATTTCAGCAGTTCTTACCCTTGCTCCGGAAACAAATGGTCATGTAGCCAATAAAGCTTGGGAATCTTTAGAAAAATTCACGGGAAGAGATCATGTGCATCTTGCAAAAGGTAGAAAAGATGAAAAAATACAGTTTTTTGACATTCAGGCACAGCCTCGTAAAATTATCTCATCTCCTACCTGGAGTGGTATTGAATCTGAAGAAGTCAGTTATACGGCAAATTATGTAAATGTACATGAACTTGTTCCTTGGCGTACTTTAACGGGCCGGCAAGAGTTGTATCTAGATCACTCTTGGATACGCGCTTTTGGAGAGTCATTTCCTGTTTATAAACCTCAAATTGATACTCGTTCTCTTCCGGAAAATATGAAAGAAGAAGGCACTCTTATTTTAAGCTTTTTAACACCTCATCAAAAATGGGGGATTCACAGCACTTTTAGCGATAATCTCATTATGCTCTCATTAAGCCGCGGCGGACCACATGTTTGGATCAGTGAAATTGACGCAGAAAAAATTGATTTGACAGACAATGATTGGGTGGAAGTATTCAATTCTAACGGTGTTCTTACTGCTAGGATTGTTGTTTCGCAGCGTATTCCAGAAGGGGTTTGTATGATGTATCACGCGCAAGAAAAAATCGTTAATGTGCCTTTAAGTCAAAAGACAGGAAAGAGGGGAGGGATCCACAATTCGGTGACAAGAATCACTGTTAAGCCTACGCATATGATCGGAGGGTATGCGCATTTAGCGTATGCATTTAATTATTGTGGTACTGTGGGAACGAATCGTGATGAATATATTGCACTAAAAAAACTTAACAAAGTTGCTTGGGGAAATACATGAAGATTCGCGCACAAATTGGAAAAGTATTGAATCTAGATAAATGTATTGGATGTCATACCTGTTCTGTTACTTGTAAAAATGTATGGACCTCAAGAAAAGGTGTTGAGTATGCATGGTTCAATAATGTTGAGACAAAGCCCGGCGTTGGTTATCCCAAGGAGTGGGAAAATCAAAAAAAATGGAATGGAGGATGGGAGCTTGATAAAAAGAAAAAACTTAAACTTAAGGCTGGAAGTCGTTTAAAAGTTTTATCTAATATTTTCGTCAATCCTCAACTTCCTGTTATCGATGACTATTATGAACCAATGAGCTTTGAATATTCTCATTTACACAACTCTAAAGAGGCAAAAACACCGCCGACAGCAGAACCGGTTTCTTGCCTAACAGGTAAGAAACTGAAGAAAATTGAGGGCAGTGCCAATTGGGAAGATATGTTGGGAGGTCCTTTTTCAGAGAGAAGCAAAGATCAAAATTTTGAACATATTCAAAAATCTATCTACAGCGATCTTGAGAATACATTTATGATGTATTTACCAAGACTCTGTGAACATTGCTTGAATCCTTCTTGTTTAGCTTCTTGTCCTTCAGGAGCCATTTATAAGCGTGAAGAAGATGGCATTGTGTTGATTGATCAAGACCGCTGCAGAGGCTGGAGAATGTGTGTAAGCAGCTGTCCTTATAAAAAGATTTACTTTAATTGGGAAAGCGGCAAATCAGAAAAATGTACTTTTTGTTTTCCTCGCATTGAAAATGGAGAGCCAACCATTTGTTCTGAAACGTGTGTTGGTAGAATTCGGTATTTAGGTGTTCTTCTATACGATGCTGATCGTATTGAAGAGATTGCTTCTATTAAAGATGAAAAAGAACTCTATGAAGCTCAGCTATCTATTTTCTTAGATCCTAATTGTGAAAAAGTCATTGCTGAGGCTAAAAAACAAGGGATCCCTGAGAATTGGATTTTGGCAGCCCAAAGATCTTCTGTGTATAAGATGGCAGTTGAATGGAAGGTGGCTTTTCCACTTCATCCTGAATATCGCACTCTTCCTATGGTATGGTATGTTCCTCCTTTAAGTCCTATTCAAGGAGCCGCAAATTCGGGATTTTTACAATTAGATGGCCAGTTACCTGATGTGAGTCAATTGAGAATACCTGTGCAATATCTTGCGAACTTGTTCACGGCGGGCAAAGAAGAGCCGGTGATTTTGGCTTTGAAAAGAATGTTGGCAATGCGTGTTTATATGCGTGAAAAGGATGTAAATAAAACAATAAACAAAAAAGTTTTAGAAGAAGTGGGTCTTGAGATGAGTCAAGTGGAAGAAATGTATCGATATATGGCTATTGCAGATTATAACGATCGTTTTGTGATTCCTACCTCTCATCGTGAATACGCTTTAAAATCTTTTGAAGAAAAATCATGTTGTGGCTTTAGCGACGGCAAAGGGTGTAATGGCCCGATAAATCTGTTTGGAGGCAAATGAATCGATATTTATTAGCATCTCATCTTTTGTCCTATCCAACTGAAGAACTTATATCTGAATTAGAACCTACATCGCCTTTGACTGTTTGGTTGAAAGAACAGGATATTTTTACTGTACAAGAGCATTATGTTGAAGTTTTTGATCGATCGGTTCGATGTTCTCTTTATTTATTTGAGCATATTCACGCAGAATCTAAAGAGAGAGGAAAAGCACTTATTAGTCTGCGGGAAATGTATACGAAGGAAGGATGCACTTTAGGAACTAAGGAGCTTCCTGATTATCTTCCTTTGTTTTTAGAATTTCTCTCTATGGTTTCGGAAGAAAAAGCCCTGGAGTTTCTTGAAAATGTCAGTCATATTCTATCTCGAATTGCTTCTACTCTTAAAAAAAGAGGCTCTCCTTATCATGAAATTATCGCCTCATTGGTCGTAGGGTCGCCTGAGGAAATTGAAGAAAAACCGGAACCTGATATAGATAAAATATGGGAAGAGGAGCCTGTGCAGTTTAATTCAAAAGGATGCGGAACGTGAATTATTTTTTTTTTAGTATTTATCCATATATTGTTGCGACAGTTTTTGTTCTCGGATGTATTTTGCGCTATAATTATAATCAATATGGATGGACAGCAAAATCCTCTCAACTATTAGATAAGCAACATTTTCGTTTTGCTAGTAATTTATTTCATATTTCGATTATATGTATCGTGATTTCCCATGTTATGGGACTGTTGACTCCTCCATGGTTGTATGAATATTTTATTTCCCACGCTACCAAACAACTATTTGCTATTTTTGTGGGAGGATCCTTCGGAGTTATCTGTTTTGTTTCTATGATGTTTATTGTGATTCGTCGCCTTTTCAATCCACGAATTCTTTTAACATCGAGTGTGATGGATATCGTGATTTTGCTTTTACTTTTTGTGACGCTTATTTTAGGTATAGTGACTCTTCCTTTTTCCTTTCAACACCGTAACGGAGAAAATTTGGCAGCTCTTTCTGCATGGGTTCAACATATTGGTTCATTTCAGTCAGGATCAGCCGCCTTGATGGAGGGAAAAGGGCATGTTTTTAAAGCTCATATGATTTTTGGGATGACCGTTTTTCTTATTTTCCCTTTTTCCAGATTGGTTCATATTTTGAGCTTTCCCATTGGGTATCTTTTCCGTTCTTATACCCAAATTGTCAGACGTAATACCAAACATAATAAATAATCGTAGAAAAATTCATACGGTTATTTTCCAGAATTGTTAAAGTTATGATGAATTTTGAAGATGCCCTTTCTTGTGTTTTGTCTCATACTCTTAAAAAGAGAGTATTGAAAATAAATCCGCTGCTTTCCAATGGAATGGTTTTAAAAGAGGATCTTAAGGCTGAGCGTCCGTTTCCTCCTTTTGATCGCGTAGCAATGGACGGTATTGCTGTAAGTTCTATTGCGGATAAAAATTTTGAATCAGAAGGAATGCAGTATGCAGGAGATTCTCGTAAAAAGCTGAACAAAAATAAATGCCTCGAAGTAATGACGGGAGCTGTTTTACCGCAAGGAGCACAAGCGGTCATTCGATATGAAGATCTCGATAAAAAAAATGGCGTTTTCGTACTAAAACCAAATATTTGTATTAAAGCTTATCAAAACGTTCATCGCAAAGGAGAGGATGCTAAAAAAGGGGACGTTCTTGTGTCTAGTAATACACGATTGACCCCTTCAATTATTTCTCTGATAGCATCTTTAGGAAAAAAAGATATTTCGGTTGAACAACCTTTTAAAATCAATGTTTTAGCAACAGGAGATGAGCTGGTTTCTAATGAATCAAAACCAAAAAAGCATCAAATTTACAGCTCTAATGCGGAAGCTATTTTTGCAGCTACGGGAGCTAAGGCTAATTTATTTTATGCTACAGATAATCTGACATCGATTCATTTAGGAATGGAAAAAGGGCTTGAAAAAGCGGATATTTTGATTATTTCCGGCGGTGTATCATTTGGTGAAAAAGATTTAGTGCCGTTAGCGCTACAGAAATTTGGTGTGACAAAAATCATTCACGGAGTATTGCAAAAACCGGGAAAACCTTTTTGGTTCGGTAAAAAGCAACATCAGCTTGTTTTCGGATTGCCGGGTAATCCGATTGCTATGCTTGTTTGTCTTTATCTTTATGTGCTTCCACTATTGGGACATAGACAAGAAATCATTACTGTTCTTGGAGAAGATATCGCTCTTCATTCTAAATTAGCACACTTTAGACTTGTGAAAATTGTTGAATGCAACGCCTATCCGGTTCAATCAAGCGGTTCAGGTGATCTTGTAGCATTGGCCAAATCAGATGGATTTATTCTTCCGAAGACAGGTGAAAAAGGAGAAATCGTGCGTTCTTGGCTATGGCGCGTATGACAAGGGTGCATTTACATTGCAAAGTGATTGCTTCGAGACGGGGGTGATTAAATGAATAGGAAAATGCATCAGAGCTTTTCTCGGACACATATATCCTAATCCTAAACACTTTAAAAGTAGGCTGTAGCTCTTGGGCTCGTAGATTGTACATAACGGTTCCGGTAACCCGTCATCGCTGGGATAGGCTGTTGCAAATTTAAAGGGATTTCGTTTTTGCAAAAGATTATCCAATGTAATTGTATCCATGAAAGGAAGGTCGCATGCTAAAATAAGCCATGCAGCTTCAGGATGTGTTTTCATTGCTGTGAGGATTCCACCGAGGGGCCCCATGTTTAAGAATTCATCATAAAGAAGAGGTAAATCGATTTTTTTTTGGTCTTTCCTTCTTGATAGGAACACTTTATCACAAAATGAGGAAAGCAGTTTGAATCCTATCTCTGCTTGAGTTTTTTTATGATAACAGAGAAGGGCCTTATCTTTTCCCATGCGCTTGCTGAATCCTCCCGCAAGAACTAGCCCATAAAGAGGTTGTTTTTTTACTTTTTCAAAAAAATAACTCTCTATGAAAGATGCGATACCATTTAAATCATCTCTTTTAAAATCGCCACCCTCTCCTACAGTTGCAATCACATTTTTAGCACGCTTTAAAATTTCTTTTTGGGGATCTAGAAAAACAATTTTTTCATGAGAAAGATCTTTAAATCCTTCAATAAAGACAATGTCGTTGGTTGAGAGGTTTAATTTTTCGAAGGGTGAAGGAGTTTTGTTTTGTGAAATAGTTGCACTGTGGTGCTCATCGATAAGATGTATTTCAGAAGCGCCACTTTTGTAGACTAAGTCAGAGTCTTTACCGGAGGTATCTAAAGAAAAACCGCATGAAGCGTGTTTAACATAGCCTATTTTGTAAGTTTTTTTAAATTTTTCGATGAGACGTGTAATAAGAATTGTTTTTCCGGTATTAGAGTAGCCGGAGAATCCAATTTCAAAAGGATGAAACATCATATTATTGTACTCAGTTAAAAAACTAGCCCCTATTTCTCACTGATATTACGAGAAGGATCATTGTAGAGATCACTTGTTTTTATTTCCATGCTTCCTTTTTAAAATCTCAAAAATGACAGGAAAAATCCATTAATTAAAATTAATTGTCATAAAATAATACAAAATTTTTAATAATATTTTCCTTTTAAATACGCCTTAAACACCTTACTCTAAGTTATATAGGGATATAATTGAAGAGATATAAAAGACGCCTCACTGAACGGATACAAAAAAAGAAAGTTGCGTCATTTAGTTATTAAATGCTTCCTATGATTATTTTAAATTGTTTTAATTTTTGCAAAAATGGTATAAAAAAATTTTAAAAGGAAAGGAAAAAATCATGGGAAATATACAGAAATGGGATCCTGAAGATACCGAATTTTGGAAAAAAGAAGGAAAGAAAGTAGCGAATAGAAATCTTTGGATTTCTATTTTATGCCTCTTATGCGCTTTTACTGTATGGACGTATTGGAGTGTTATTATAGTACAGATGAAAAATCTTGATTTTCCTTTTACTGAAGTTCAGTTGTTTACTCTTCCAGCTATTGCTGGCTTGATGGGGGCAACACTTCGAATTCCAAACTCCTTTCTTATCGCTTTATCGGGGGGAAGAAATACAATTTTTTTAACGACGGTTTTGTTAATTATTCCATCTTTGGGTGTGGGGATAGCTCTACAGGACAAGACGACTTCTTATATGACTTTTGTTATTATGGCAGCTTTATCAGGCATTGGAGGGGGGAATTTTGCCTCTTCTATGTCAAATATCAGTTATTTTTTTCCGAAGAAAAGTCAAGGAACATCTCTTGGTTTAAATGCAGGATTGGGGAATTTTGGGGTGAGTATTATGCAAATACTTTCTCCTTTTGTGATGATGTTTGCTTTATTTGGAGTATGGGGAGGAGCGGGGCAGATTTCAAAAATAGCCGGTGAGCTTGTTTATATTCAAAATGCTGCTTTACTATGGGTTCCTATCTTAGTAATCGCTTCTATTTTTTCATGGTTTGGAATGAATAATCTTCCTACTGCTTCCCCTAATTTGGGATCTATATTCAGCTCATTTCTGAAGATACTTTTTTTATTAATAGTTGGTTTTTTTGTAGGAGGAATTGGGCTATATTTATTTTTGATTTTAAACATAAGTAAATGGATAGTCTTGCCTGTTGTTATTGTTTTAACAGTGCTATTAATGAAGCTTATTCCAGGGAAAATTAAAACTAATTTAAAACAGCAGTTTGTTATATTTAAAAACAAACATAATTGGGTAATGACATATCTTTATACGATGACTTTTGGTTCATTCATTGGATTTTCAGTAGCCTTTCCTTTGCTTATCAGCGTTGTTTTTGGTAATCTTCCCGATGGTACACCGAATCCAAATGCGCCTAATCCCTTTGTTTATGCTTGGTTGGGGCCTTTTGTGGGTTCTTTAGTGCGCCCGGTGGGAGGATGGCTGTCTGATAAACTTGGAGGTGCTAAAGTAACACACTGGAATACTGTAGTTATGATTCTTGCAGTTGTAGGAGTGGGTTATTGTATAAAATTAGCTGAGAAGAATCCAGTATCTAATTTTTATTTTTTTGTTTTTTTAATTCTTTTTCTTATTCTATTCATCGCAACAGGGGTGGGGAATGGCTCTACTTTTCGAATGGTTCCCAATATTTTTAAAGCAAAAGAAGCAGGGCCGGTTTTGGGATGGATTTCAGCTGTTGCGGCTTACGGAGCGTTTTTAATACCTCGAATTATTGGAGAACAGGCTCAGGGAAAGCATATTGAGTATGCGCTATATGGTTTTGCCGTATACTATTTTTCTTGCTTGATTTTGAATTGGTATTATTATAAAAGAAAAAACGCTGAAATTCATTGTTAATACGCACACAAAAATATGTATACCGAAACAGATTCAAGCTTTTCGAAAGAAGCAGAAAGTGAAGATAAAGCATCAGTTATTGCATTTCATGCTAGCGTTCTATCTTTTTCTGAAATAGGAGTGGGTAGTTTTTTGCATGCATATCATATTCCTTTTCGTGGGCAGCTTCTTTCTTTGAATCAAATATTCATTCTCACTCAAGTTTCTTTAGCATCTTCAAAGGGGAAGAAGTGTTCTCCTCTTATTGTTTCATCTATTGCAGCAAGCGTTAAATCATTGTCTCCAATGGGAAAGAAGCTCACTCCAATGTTAGCACTTTTCATGCAGGGGTTGTTATTTAACTGCGGAATTTTTTTATTGGGAAGTCGTCTTGCCGGATATATTTTAGGAGCTATTTTCTCCTCCCTTTGGGCCTTTATACAGCCTTTATTGTTGTATTATCTTATCTTTGGAAAAGTAGTATTTAATGTGGTTTCTTTCGTAAGTAGTCTGACTGCTTTTTCTGAAAAGTTTCTTATTTGTGGAGGGATCTTATTTGTTTTGGGTAAAGTGATTGCTGCCGTTTGCATAACGTGTATCTCTATTTCTATTTCCCCTGGTCGAGTTGAGAACTATTTTAAAAAGATGATGCAAACATCTTCTAAAATAGCTGGTTTTAAGATGGATTATTCGAAATATTCAAGAAGAAAAAATGCTTGGATGTCGTTTAAAGATCTCTTTAAACCTTTCTTTTTGTTCTCAATTTGCCTGAGCTTGATGTTTTATTATTTTAAAATGGACTCAGAAAGTTTTCTTTTATACGGAGGACTGAGACCATTAATGACAGGGTTTGTCAGTTTTTTTATGATCCGAGAGCTTTCAAGCATGAATTTATTTGAGAAGATCAAAAAGATTAAATGGGTTGCATTTCAAAAAGGACTCACTCAAGTTTACAGTCAAATCAACAAGGTTGCTCGGTAAGCATTCCTTAATTTAAAAACTGAATATTAACGGATAGGTTCATTATTTGTAGGAAATTATTTCTTAGAAAAAAGTAAAATCAAACCTCTTCATGGGCTTGTTCTTATAGGTGGTTATAGTAAGAGGATGAAAAGAGACAAAGCTTTGTTAACCTATAAAGGAAATACACAAGTTGAAAATTGTATAGAATTACTAACCAAGCCTTGTGACAAAGTTTTTATTTCTAAACGACCAGATCAGAATTTATGCAAGACTATTGAGAGTTTTCCTGTGATTGAAGATAGATTTTTGGAATTTGGGCCTCTTGGCGGTATTTTATCTGCCATGGTGACTATTCCTAATGTTTCTTGGTTAGTTCTTGCCTGTGACTTACCTTTTCTGACATCAGAGGTCCTTTTGCACCTTATTAGAGAAAGAAATCCTTTTAAGATGGCCAGCCTATATAAATGCAGAAAAGTTGTTTCCAGAACCTCTATGTACAATATATACTACTTCCACTTCAAACGCATGGATTTTGACCGTGCTAAAGCTTCTATAATTAACGATCGTAAATAGGTCAATATTAATAATATGGACCTATTTACGATCGTTGATTCTAGGAGCTTTTTCAGGGCTCAAAACCATACTTTTGAAGTGGAAGGAGTATATGAACCAAAAATTCTTGTGCAGTTATTAGAATCTTTAGCTTTGGGTAACAGTTGTCCTAAGAAAATTCTAGAAAGTTCATGTATTCATAGTGTCCCTTTGCCTTTCAAGGGAGCTCTAAAGAACATAAATACTTTAGAAGAATATACAGAAACAATTTTAAAATTATTTTTTACATTATAAGGGGTCTTTAGATTTATAAGACATAAATTATTTATTATTAAATATTTATGATAAGGAGGCTGGGCCCGTTTTAGGATGGAGCTCAGCAATTGCAGCTTATGGAGCATTTTTAATACCTAGAATCTTTGGGAAACAAGCAGAAGGTGGACATATCGAATATGCACTATATGGTTTTGCCGCATATTACTTATCTTGTTTAGTTCTGAACTGGTACTACTATGCGAGAAAACATACTGAAATTCATTGCTAGATGATGAAGCAGCTTACTAAAAAGGCCAAAGAGGGCAAGTTAGATCCTACTGAATACAAGGGAGGATCCTTTACAATCTCCAATTTAAGGATATTTGGGGTGTCTGACTTTGTAGCTGTTATTAATCCTCCTCAAAGCTCGATCTTAGCTATCAGCGGTATCGAAGATAAGCCTATAGTTGTAAAAGGGCAGATTCAAATCTGAAAAATTATGCGTATTACCCTTTTTCATTCTAGGAGAAGAAGTAGCCGAGTATAATGGAGCTTATAAAGTCACTAAAGGACTTCTTGATAAATGGGGACCGAAACGGGTTATAGATACTCCGATTTCTGAAAATGCTTTTGCGGGGCTTGCGATTGGCGCTGCGATGTGTGGTCTTCGACCTATTGTAGAATTTATGAGTTTTAATTTTTCTTTTGTGGCAGCTGATCAACTTATCAATAATGCTTGTAAACAATATTACATGTCGGGTGGAAGGTTTAAAGTGCCTATTGTTTTTAGGGGACCGAACGGAGCTGCTGCTCAAGTGAGTTGTCAACATTCTCATTGTGTGGAGTCCATATACGGAGTTTTGCCGGGGTGGATCATTGTTTCACCTTCAAATGCTTATGATGCCAAAGGTCTTTTAAAAGCCTCTATTCAAGCGAACTGTCCTGTGATTTTTTTAGAAAATGAACTTGATTATGGTGTGAAAATGCAAGTTCCGAAAAAAGAGTACACTATTCCTTTAGGCAAAGCTAAAGTGGTCAAAGAAGGGGAACATATTACGTTGGTCTCTTATAGCCGCATGTTAAAAAACTGTTTAGATGCGGCAAACGAAATAGAAAAAAAGGTAATAAAAGTGGAAGTGATCGATTTAAGAACGGTCAAGCCGCTTGATATTGCAACAGTTGCAGACTCAGTGCGTAAGACACATTACTGTGTGCTTGTGGAAGAAGGACATATTTTTTCAGGGATTGCAGCAGAGCTTGGATTTCAGATCATGGAACACTGCATGGACTATTTAGATGGACCTATAATTAGAGTTTGTCAAAAAGAAACCCCAATGCCATACTCTAAAATTTTAGAATATTCGACCTTGCCCAATAAAGAAAGAATTCTAAGTGCTTTAGAAGAAGTGCGAAAATGAGGAAATCATGCCTTTTACTGTAACAATGCCAAAACTGACGCCCACTATGGAAGAAGGGACCATTGTCAAATGGCATTCTAAAGAAGGGGATAAGCTAGAAGTCGGCGCTGTTTTATTGGAAGTTGCAACGGATAAAGCGACTGTTGAATATAATGTTTTAGATGAAGGGTTTTTAAGAAAAATCTTAGTTCCTGAAGGGACAGTTGCAAAAGTCAACCAAGCCGTTGCGATTTGCACAGCTTCCATGGATGAAAGTATTGAAGGTTATGCTGTTGATGGAGCAGAAAAACCTAAAGAGCAACAACCTACTGAAGCTTCAGAAAAAAAAGAAGAACCAGCTAAAGAAGGTGCTCCAAAAGAGGGTGCTGAAAAAGCTCCAGCGCAAGCAGTTGGTTTTAAGGAACCTGCTTTTGTTCCAGAGCCTCCTTTAGAAAGCTATCAATTTCCTATAAGTTTTGAAAGCACAGATTATATTCCAGCTTCTCCTTTAGCTAAAAAACTTGCTAAAGAAAAAGGATTAGATCTAAGTACTGTGAAAGGAACCGGTGCTAATGATCGAGTAATGAGCAAAGATCTGGATCTTTCTCAGCCTGATTTGCTCATTGCTTTTGGGCGGCGTGAAGCACCTACTGAAAAACCAGGTAGCTATGAAGAGATCCCTCTTTCTCCCATGCGAAAGGCGATCGGTAAAAGACTGCAAGAATCAAAGACCTTTATCCCTCATTTTTATATCCATCAAGATGTTGATGTGACAAGCCTTTTTAGCTTAAGAGAAGAACTCAAAAATTATGGATTAAAAGTAACATTTAACGATTTTGTCTTAAGAGCAGTAGCTTTAGCTCTTAAAGAACATCCCAACATCAATACAGGTTACAATTCTGTCAATCAAACCTTGATTCAGTTTAAAACCATCGATGTTGCAGTGGCTGTGACGGTATAAGGGGGGCTAATCACTCCTATTATAAGGCATGCCGATTATAAAAATTTAGGCCAACTCTCTGTTGAGATGAAACAGCTTGCCAAAAAGGCCAAAGAGGGAAAATTAGATCCTACTGAATATAAGGGAGGATCCTTTACGATCTCCAATTTAGGAATGTTTGGGGTATCTGACTTTGTAGCTGTTATTAATCCTCCTCAAAGCTCGATCTTAGCTATCAGCGGTATCGAAGATAAGCCTATAGTTGTAAAAGGGCAGATTCAAATCCGAAAAATTATGCGTATTACCCTTTCATCTGA
>PVBE013005169.1_pt1 | contig 21728 bp, 24 predicted proteins | sample 1631181 | NCBI WGS metagenome assembly PVBE01 (sample SAMN08397723, study PRJNA350692) | Marine metagenome, whole genome shotgun sequencing project. | isolation source: water | place: Pacific Ocean | collected 2012-04 | reverse complement strand
CACCGGGATGTAGGGCTTGTCGCTGCGGGCCAGGATCGCCCTGCACCCCAGCCTCGGGCACTAGAAGAGAAACCCAGTGGCATCGACGCTGGCGACCGCCAGGCGTTGTCTTCCCGCAGGATTGGGGAGGCCCGCCTGAACGAGCACACCATCATCCCCTGTGCTGTCACCCCGCCCAGGGGCGGAAGCCGCGCCGACCACGGTGGGTTCCCACCCCTTTGCGATGTGGGCCGGGGCAGCGCCACTGGCCTCCACCACCGGGGCGAGGCCGTGGACGGACCAGGCGTCAACGTCACAGCGACACGCGCGCACAAGAAGCTGGCAGCGATCCGCAGGGACCCCACGTGGTCAACTGCACGTACGGGGTTACAGCGTCGGCGGTCTACAACGCGATATTTCAACTTGTGGACGATGACATCCCTCACAACGAGGGAGCCTATCGTCCGATAACGGTGGTGGCCCCTCCCGGTACGGTCACCAACGTGGTGGAACCGGCTCCGTCGGTAGGCGGGAACACCGAGACGCATCCGCGGCTATGGTCGATAGTGCTTGGTGCGCTGTCCAAGGCCGTTCCCGAGCTGGTGGCCGCCTCCACCGGAGGGACCGCCTGCAACTTTCTTTTCGGTGGGGTGCATCCAGATACCGGGAGGTACTACGTGCATTACCACTTCGATGGAGTGGGTTGGGGTGGTCAGAGCGGCGCAGACGGAAACAGCAATTCGTGCATTCCGAATGGCAACTGCATGACGACGCCGGTCGAGATTTTTGAAACGCGATATCCGTTCGTCGAATGGTCCTACCGTCTTCGCGGCGACTCGGGCGGACCGGGCCGGCACCGGGGCGGCCTCGGTTCGGAGCGGATCCTCGAAGTTCGCGCTCCCGAGATAACCGTTTCGGCCCTCTTCGACCGAATGACGAGCAAGCCGTGGGGCCTTTTTGGCGGAAATGGAGCTGAAACATCGCGATTGCTCGTCAAAAAGGCGGGCGAGGAGGACTTCGTAGCTTTTCGTGAGGCGTTCGGGACGCCCAGCAATTCGAGAGTCGCGAACATCAAGCTGCAGGCCGGCGATCAGGTGATGCTTTGCAGCCCTGGCGGAGGTGGCTTCGGCCCGCCGGTTGAACGCCAACCTGAGTCAGTGCTGCAAGACGTCCAAGAGGGATTCGTGTCCGACGAAGAGGCGTTGGCCACGTATGCCGTGGCTATCGACGTCGAGAACGGCGCGCAGCAAGTTGACTGGAAGGAAACGGAGCGGCTGCGAAGGTAGGTTTGGCGCCGGTGCCGGCCGTGTCTCCGCCAGCGGGGGGTTCCAGTTGGAGGCCCGATTTGCGACGCGCCAGCCGGACACCGAACCCAGCATCGGGCTGGTAATAGCCGGCGGCCTCAAATGCCGCTGAAATCAGATAATCTCGCTCACCGAAGTGTAAAAAACATTCCCAGCCTGCGGCTGCGTCACGTCTATAGTCGAAACGATGAACAGGTCTGCGGCCAAACCGACCCGGAGGCGTCTGCTCGTGGCGCTCGGCGCGTCCCTGGCGGTCGTGGCTTGCGAGAGTACCGAACGGTCTGCCACGGTTCGTGCGACTACGGAGGCCGCTACAAGTTCGCCGTCGCCTGATGACTCGCGCCGTGTCGCCTTCAGTAGCCGGGACGGGGGCCTTCGACCTTCCTTCTCCGAGGCGGAGCAGACTCCGAATCTTCGGCGCCGCGAGCGGTCCGTATTCCCGTCCGACATAATTCCGGATGTCCCGCGCGACGCAATCCCGCCGCTATACTCGCCGAATCACGAATCGCCGGGCGAAGCGGCCGAATGGTTGCAGCCCGATCATCTTGTCCTTGGCTTTGAGCGCGAAGGCGACGCTCGAGCCTATCCGCTGCGAATCATGAACTGGCATGAGATCGTAAACGACCGCATCGGCGATCTCGACGTCGTCGTCACTTATTGTCCGCTCTGCCGTACCGGATTGGTGTTCGACCGCAATCTCCCCGGCGTTGGATTGCTCACATTCGGCAATACCGGCGCACTCTACGAGAGCGCAATGGTCATGTACGACCACGAGACCGACAACAAGTGGTGGCAGGCCGCCGGAGAGGCCATTACCGGCCCGCTGAAGGGTGCTTACCTCGACTTGCTGCCGGCAATCACCGCCACGTGGAGCGACTGGCTTGCGCTGTGGCCTTCAGTCCCGATGGAGGGGTGCTCGCAAGTGCGAGTCTCGATGGGACGGTGAGGCTCTGGAACTTGGAATCCGGGAAGCAGATCATCCTTATTGAGGCTGGTGCGCTAAACGTAGTCACCGTCGCGTTCAACCCCGATGGAAAGATTCTGGCGGCCGGGAGACTGGACGGAAATGTTGGGCTATGGGAGGCCGAGACTGGTATTCCGCTGCAATCATTGCGGGGTCATACCGACGGCGTGCTGACGGTCTCGTTTGCGCCGGACGGGAATCTGCTCGCGAGCCTGGATTCGAGCGGGGCTATCTGGTTCTGGGGCGTCGCGGACGGATCGAGCTAGCTATCGAGCTGAAAGACTAGGGCCAGCGGACCGGCGCCTGCCAGCAGATCATTTTTGGCTCAGACGTCGGCCACCGAGCCGTCCGGCAGCCAGTGAGCGCCCCGCGAAATGACATGATGGGGGTGGGCGGCGACGAACTCCTCGTCGAGCTCGACCCCCAGGCCCGGACGGTCTGACAGCTCGAAATGCCCGTCCTTTACCACAAGCGGATTTCTCAGTACGCCCTCGAAGTATGGCGGCTTTCGAGCGTATTCGAGTATCAGAAAATTGGGCATTGCCGATGCCGTATGAATTGACGCCGCGCACGCCACTGGTCCGTTGGGATTGTGGGGTGCGACCTTGATGTAATTGGGTTCAGCGTAAGCAGCTATCCGGCGAAGTTCCGAAATTCCGCCACAGTAGCATATGTCCGGCTGGATAATCGGTACCGCCCGGCCTTCTATCAGCTCCCGAAATCCCCACCGTGTGTAAAGGCGCTCTCCGGTGGCCGACGGCACGCTTGGCACGGCGGCGGCAACATTGGAGTAGGCCGCAACGTTGTCGGGCGGGATGAGCTCTTCGACAAAAAGCACGTCAAACGGTCGGAGCGCTTCGAGACATTTAGCGGCGACCGACGGACTAAGCCGCCCGTGGAAATCGATCATGAGGTCCATCTCCGATCCGACCGCTTGCCGAATCCTTGAAGTCACGCTAACGGCCGAGTGGACTAGATCCATATCGGAATTCAGACGCGAAGCCGCCTCGGGGCCAAACTTAAATCCGGTGAACCCCTCGGCTTGCGCGGAAACGGCCTGGTCGACGGTGTCCGGACCAACGAAGTCGGGTCGGACGTAGCACCGGACACGATCGCGCACCGGACCGCCGAGCATCTTGTAAACGGGCAGACCGGCAGCTTTACCCGCGATATCCCAGAGAGCTTGGTCGATGCCGCTGATCGCGGCGCTGAGCACCGGCCCACCGCGCCAAAATGGATGCCTGTACATCTGCTGCCACAGGTACTCAACACGGGTCGGATCTTGACCGATCAGGAAGTCTCGCATCCGGTCGACGGCAGCGGTAACGGCGATCTCCATGCCAAGCAACGTGCATTCGCCGAGGCCGGTGACGCCGGCGTCGGTCTCGACGTTAACGAATGTCCAATTGCGGTCCAGTCGGCTATGTTCGTCACTGGGAGCCCCAACGTGTCGCGTTTTGATATCTGTGACTTTCATAGAGCTCTCCTGCTTCTTCCCGCCGAAATCCGGCAAAACGTTGCGCCGGTCGTGAGGTGGGGCGCTTCGATTATCTGACCGATTGGACTAGGCCCCGGGGCGCCGATCATCTCGATCCAGCGGGAGACCGACGGGGCCGCCTTCGACCGCCGATATATAGGCTGCCTGGATGATCTCCACGCAGCGAAGTCCGTCTTCGCCGGTCAATACAGGGGCCTCATCGCGAAGGACCCATCCGGCGAAACTCGACCACTCCCGAACAAATGCAATGTCGTGTCCGTAGCCCTCAAAAAAGGTCGTCTCCATGGGTTGGCCGTGAAGCTGATGGTGAACGGCGATTTGGCGCGGATCGTACGCCATGCCACCGTTTTCGCAGACGATACCGTATCCGAATGCCGTGCGATAGGTTGCCATGTTGAACAACGTGGAGACTTGGAGTGAACCCGTAGCCCCGGATGCGAACTTCATCATTACCGAGATTGCGTCCGAGTAGTCGGATAAGTCCGGATGGACCTTCGGACTCTCCATCGCGAATACTTCCGTAACTTCACCGAGCAAGTAGCGAAGCGTGTCGATGTCGTGAACGCCCGCCCAGTGCAGAAGCCCACCACAGGCTTCGCGGCTGGACCACCAACCGCCGATACGTCGACCGAAGTATCCGTCAACGTTGATGGATAATGGCCGCCCGAAACGGCCCTCATCCAGCAAGCGCTTTAGCTCCTGGTATACGGGTCTGAACCGGCGTTTATGACCTACCATGAGCTTTACGTCGTTCCGGGCTGCCGCGTCGATCATCTCGTGACATTCCCAGACGTCGATGGCCATCGCCTTTTCGCAGAATATGTGGCGGCCCGCCGCCGCTGCTGCGAGAGCAATCTCACGATGGGTGTTGTGAGGAGTGACTACGGTCACGGCGTCGCAGTCGCATTGCTTGAGAAGTCGGGCGTAGGAATTCCACGACGGCGCCGAGTACAGTTCGGCCAGTTCTTCCGCCGCCCTTTGATTTACATCGGCGACGCCCGCAATTTCGATGTCTGGGAGGCTCGCTGCGATCTTGGAGACTTCCGTCCCGAAGTCTCCCGCCCCAATAATCCCTACGCGCATTCGTTGCGGCGCTTTGGCTGCCAATTCAGACCGCCTCCTTGTGTTGATTGAGTGGCCCCTACGGTATCCGATCCGTCGTTTGAAATGTGGACATCCGCGGCTGGTGCCCGGCAGGGGTTCAGCCTACACTGCGGTCGGGTTTGCTAGACCGCCGGTTGGGGAGTTCGCTTGACACGCGCCCACGTCATGATCGATCGGAACGCGCGGGAATTGGAGCAGTTCGCGGCGTCCGAGCTTGGCCGATATTTGCGCGAGTGCTTCGGTGCGGAAGTTTCGATCGGTAGCGAAGCGGTTGATTCCGCCGAAGTTCTGTTCCTGTTAGGCAGTCCCGCCACGAATCACGCGGTTCGACTCGCGACGGCACGGCGTGCCTTTCCAAAAGTCAGCGAACAGGGGCTGGTTCTCCGGCGCATTCGATACCGGGGCCGCCGATCGTTTCTTGTTGGAGGGGGCAGTCCCAGAGCAACCCTGTGGTCGGTCTACGAGCTCGCAGAACGCTGGGGAGTCCGGTTTCTCCTTCATGCCGACGTGATCCCACGTCGGCGCTCTCTGTGGCTGCCGGACGTCAACGACGCCATGGAACCCGAGTTCCCGATCCGTCAGTGGAGGGTCGTCAACGACTTTGCGTGCGGACCTGAGTCCTGGGGAATTGCGGACTACCGGCCGGTCCTTGACCAGCTTGCCAAGCTCAAATTCAACCGAATTTACGTTGCCATCTATGCCTACCAGCCGTATCTGCATTTCGAATGCCGGGACGTGACGCGAAGCTCGGGCCGGCTCTGGTTTGGATTCCGCTACCCGATCACCGACGACATGATCGGGAGGGAGCTGTTTGACGACCGAGGGGAGTTCTGGAATCCCGATCTCCCTGTCGGCGCCGAATACGAACAGCTCGCCGCCGCCGGACGGGAGCACGTACGAAGTGTCATGCAATACGCGGAATCGCGAGGCATGGACTGTGTACTGCTCGCGTATCCGCACGAATTCCCCGCTGAGTTCGGACCTGTGCTGGGAGACTTTCAATATTCACGGGCGCAGTGGGGCGACATCACGGTTGTTCCAGGCGCGTCCATAGCCCCCGACGATCCTGCGCTCGCGGACGTTGCGGGTGCTGTCATTCGAGCAGCCATCGACACTTACCCGGAGATGAAGAAGATCGTCATAGATATGCCAGAGCAGCGGCAATGGGTATCCGGCTACGAGCGCGCTTGGAAGGCGCTTGACGAACGCTACGGCATTGAGCGCGTAGCCAGCCTTCAGTCAGTGCTCGCTGCGGCCGAGACGCGAACGATTTATCCGGGGGGTGCGGCGCGGGCGGTAAACGAGGTTAAAGGCGACATCGTTAACTTGTATTTCTACGATCGCCTGCTTCGGGAGACAGATACGATCAAGGGATCCAGCCGTCCGGATATCAAGTTCGTCTTTGACAGCGTCTCCGAAGAACTGATTTCCGTTCTAAAGGTAATCGTAGATCCCGATTCCGAAACGCAAAACTTCGTTGACTACACTGCGTCGAATATCCTCAGACGGCCGGGAGTCCTCGCCAAGTTTCCCGACGCATCCCTCCCTGCCACGCTGATATTCACTCTGCACGACGACAACGTGGGCGTGCTTCCCCAGCTTACGGCCAGCTCCCTGCACGAAATCGCGACTGAAATGAAGCGGCATGGTTGGGCTGGATTCACCACTCGATATTGGATGATCGGCGACCATGATCGCACCGTTTCGTACCTCAGCCGCACGTCGTGGGAACGGGCGATTACGCCGGACGACGTTTCTCGCGATCAGGTAATTAGGGTGTGAGGTCGCAGTTGCGTGGAAGACATGCTGACTGTGTTCAACGAGGTCGAAGCCGCTACGGTAATCCTGGAACAACACGCGCTTGGCGTGACTTTTCCGGTTCCGGGGATGGTCATGAAACAGTGGACGGAGGAACCGTTTCCGGCCGAGTTGACCGACGTGCGCGACTGCTACTCAAGAGCCTTGACTGCGGCTCGTTCCGCGAGCCGAAAGACGGCGGACTCGGGCCGCGAGTACGTCAATTACTGGGTGGGGCGACTGGAATTTGGCATCGACTATCTGAACGCGGCGGAGTTGGTGCGCGATGCGGCTCGTGCCGACGCCTCGGGCCGGCGTGACGATGCCCTGAAGGCAGGGAATGCCGCCCTTGACGCGGCCCGGCGCGCTATCGAGTCGCAGGTGGATGTAGCTCGCGATCAGTCCGATCGCGGCGCCGTTGCCGTGCTGAATGAACACGTGTATCGTCCGCTCCGAAGCAAGTTGGAAGCTCTTTAGAACGGTCGAGCGGATCCATCGTGGAATTCGTCAGCCGAAGCTCAGCGCTGGACCGGGATCGAATCGGCGCCCATAGGCTTTTGAAGCCCGGCCTGCTTTGATAATGACCCTTCCGTCGGGGACCCCGCGTAGCCTGCCGCAAATTCGTGAGGAACTGCCTTGCGCGAAGCTTATTCGCGAGACACCGTCAGCAAAGACGTGGGTTCGACCATTCAGCTTTTTGTCGATGACGACGTGATTGCTGTCGTGAAGAACGTAACCCGCCGTCAGCACAAGCCGGTCAAACATCCGACCAATCCGCTAATACGGCGCGACCGGCCGTGGGAGTTCTCGACCTACTTCCGAACCAGCGCTTTTGGCGTGGTCAATGATCGTGAAGCCGGACATTTCAAGTGCTGGTACGAGGATTACTACAGTTAATTCAACAGCGAGAAACACCGGCCTTTAGTTGAAAGCCGACTTTTCTACGCCCAGTCCGACGATGGCCTAGCGTGGGGAAAACCGCCGCTCGGCAAGCATTTTATCGACGGTCACGATACCAACGCCGTCATCGACACCGGCCCGGACGTGACGGAGGCCGCTCCATCATTTCTATTGGACCAAGCGGAACCGAATCCGGCTCGCCGGTACAAGATGATGTATTGCAAGCGGGAACCCAAAGCGACGGGACTCCACGGCGCCGGATTGTGTATGAACTTTTCACCGAACGGCATCGACTGGACGCCGTACGAGGGTAATCCTATCTTCCCCAAATGGGACGACGATACTGAGATTCTGACTTACGACCCCATCGACCGGAAGTGCGTTCTGTGGGGGCGCTATGGGGGCCACCCTGGGAGAAGCGTCCACCCTTCGTTTGACGCGTGGTTCGCGCCTGTGTATCCGTCCAAGCCAGAGGGGATTTGGGGTACACGACGGCGAATCTACCGCCTGGAAAGCGAGGATGGATTCAATTGGTCCGAAGCCGCGCTGATACTAGAACCTGGCCAGGAAGACAACCTGGATGACGGCCACTACGGTTTCGTTCCGTTGCGAGCCGGTGAGATGCACCTCGGAATACTTAACGTGTTGCATCAGGTGGACAACACCATCGATATGTATCTGCTCTACAGCCGCGATGGGGTCGAGTGGAAGCGGTTTCTGGATCACTCCCCCTTCGTCCCGAGGGGGTGACGAGTCTTGCGATCAATTCGACATCGAAACGACCAACCAGCCGCTGGTGATCGGTGACGAGCTCTGGCTCTACTACGGTGGCATGAACGTGCACCACGACCGGTGGATCTACGGCGGAGCCGAGGGCCTGAACTTGCCCGATGCGTTGAATCCGAGTCTTGCACAGAACGGACATCATCTCTGTCTGGCCACGCTTCGCCGTGACGGCTATGTGTCGCTGGATGCAACGGTGAGAAACGGGCGGGTCGGGACCAAGCCCTTGTTTTCTACAGGAACCCACTTGTACATCAACGGCCGATGTCACAGGGACGGATTCATTGAAGTGGAAATCATGGACGGCTGGAACAACGTATGGGAAAAACATTCGCGTCAGAATTGCGAGACTTTCACGGGCGACCGAGTGAGGCATCGCGTTGATTGGCCGGGCGGTAACCGCGTGAACGAGTTGCCCGGCGCAGTAAAGTTGTGGTTCTACTTGCGAAACGCCGAACTGTACGGTTTTCAATTCGCGAATGAATAGCCAACGGCGAGGCGAGCGGCATTTTCGAGCGGAACGAGGAGAGTACCCAATTGTCTGATTCCAACGCGCAAAAGATCATCACTCGCCATGTGAATCCGGTCACACGCGCCCTCAGGGAGGGGCGGGTTTGCGTCGGTGCTCTCAGCATCTCGTTCGGCTGTGCGCCTGTGGCGCAGATATTCGCGCAAGCGGGATTCAGCTGGTACTACATGGATATGGAACACAGCCAGCTCAGCTATGACGACATCAGGGAAATCAGTTACGCGTCAAAACTGGCGGGAATCGTTCCCGTGGCGGGACCCACAAGTCTGGCCGATCACTTGGTGGCGCGACCGCTCGACGCTGGAGCAATGGGAGTGGTGGCCCCGCACGTTGAAACCGCCGATCAGACCAAACTAGTGGTAGATTCCTCGCGATACCCGCCCCTGGGCACGCGGGGCTTGATTTCACAGGGGCCTGCGTCGAATTTCGAGGCGGCCGACGCTGGGGAGTGGGTCGACGAGCAAAATCGTGAAATCCTGGTGGCCGTCAAGGTCGAGAGCGGCACGGGGATCGACAACGTCGACGAGATAGCGTCCGTACCGGGACTCGACGCGATCATCATTGGACCGGGCGACCTTTCGACTACGCTCGGCATTCCCGGACAGCTCGACCACCCGGATATGACGGACGCCATCGAGAAGATGCTTGCCGCGACGAAACGGCACGGGATCGCGGGCGGACCGCACGTGGGCACGCCTGAGCAGGCAGCCCGTTGGGTTGAAAAGGGAGCCACGTTTATGTCGTTGAATTTCGATGGCGGCATGCTGCTGGAATCGTCTCTTGAGACCGTCGGCGAACTTCGTACACGTTTGGGCGAGCGCCTGCTCTAGGAGAGGAGATGGTGGGCCCGGCGGCATCGCTGCCGGGCCCACCCAATTCTCCCGCTACTAGACAGCTGGGACCGTCTTTCAGTCCGTTTGTGTTCGTTCCCTTAGACTTCCTCTTACCTACCGTCGCCCGGTCAACCCGACCGCCACCGTGGTTCGAATATAACGAACTGAGTAGTGAGCGTCGTCGGGATATTGATCCTCAGACCATGCCGGGATAGCCCCTGCACTCATAACGCGAACTTCGCTAGATGGTGGAATGTCGAATGTTCCCGAGCTCATTCCAGACACAGGTAGGTTGCTGTAATGGCCTCCTGCATTTACCAGATCGATTCGGAGGTGCATTCCCCAAAGGTTGTCAAGCCTAAATCGAACAGGTAGGGCTTCTGGAAGTTCCTCAATATGTGATTCACCAGCTATGGTCTTTGCTTCTAAGAGTAGTGTTCCGGGTGGGGTGCAGGCACTGCCGATCACTACTACTTGGACGATCGGCTCGTCCTCACGAATGATTATGCCGTCTCCGGGGGTGTTCGTCGTCGCCGAGCTTCCGTCGGTCGGCTTGATGGGGAAAAGCTCCATGCCGTGTTTTTCACCGCCGACCCAAACACGATCCACTTCCACGTTGGGGTAGTTGAACGGCACCGCGTACTGATATGTGCGAAGTTGCAGCTCCTCTTTTTCGCGAATCGCATCGTCCGGATAACCGGTTATTCGGCGCTCTGATTGCTCGGTCGTCATGGCGTTTTCCTCCACCCGACTATTGAAACGAATGTGCACGGCGGAAGTTTAGCGTGACGGTGTGACGCCGGCCAAAGCTCCGAGCGGGGCACGTCAAATCGTTTTCGCGGTTTACGGAGATGGTTCGAGCCGGTTCACGTCGATCGTGTGGACGCGCCTAATACGAGTTGGAAAGTCTGGCGACGTTTCGCGCTGGGTTGCCTGCCGATTTGAGCGCAACGCGACTGCTCGTTTTGGTCACTCGGCATCCTTGGCGAAATCCAGCCGGCCTGCAACCTGAAGCGATTTGGCATCAATGATGGTCACCTCGGCGCGACGGACGCCACCGGCAAAAAGGAACGGTCCGTCCGGGTCTGCCCATATCCAGTATGCGGACCCTACGAGCGGCGCAAGGCGTTGGGAATAGTCGTCGGCGAGGTCGAGCATTATGATGGACTCCAGATCGGCGCCGACGACATACAGTTTCCGTCCGTCGCCGCTTATAGCCATCGAGTTTGCGCCGGGAATCTGGGCTATCGGTCCCTCGACGCGGTTCGACACTGTGTCGGCGCGATAGATATCGCCCAGGCCGGTTAGAAAGTACAGGTCGCTGCCTGACGGGCCATCCACTACCCTCAATACGAGTCGTGGCAGGTTGTTCACGTGACCGGCGATCGTCCCTGATCCGGAGTTCAGGATGTCAAGCCTGCGCGCGCGGCGCTGGAGAACGTAGAGGCGAGAACCGTCCATCGAAATTACGGGAGCAGTGTCGAATACGCTGAATCCCCGTGCGATCAGTCGCGAGTCTCCGGAATCAGGGTCGAGAGCGAGCAGATTGGCAAACGTGGACTTAGTGTCTGTTTCGACGAGCAATGTACCTCTCCGTTTGCGGTTTGCCCAACGTAGTAGACGTAGGGGCCGAGAGTCTGCCCGCTGTTAACGATCGGAATTCCCGCGGTCCGTAAGAACTTAAAAGCGATTTCAAGTTGGGCCGAAGTGCCGCCCGGCGGCACCTTGGCCGAAGAGTTGAATCCTGCGGCGACCAGGAAATCAAAGTTGGTCATCAATCTACTCGTCGTGTCCCCGCTCGCTCGTTGCCCGAGTTGATTCGGCGGTAGATTAAGTATCAGGTCCGATCGGAGACCGGACGATCGGTCAACGCCCGCCACTTTGAGCGTTCCGAGTCCGTCCCGTTCCATGAAAGGGAGATATAGCCGTCTCTCGGGATTGGGTTCCATTGAAATGGATATCTCGACGTGACCGGAATCGGGCACAGTCAGGGCAGTGCTTCCGTTTAGGTAGTCGCGTATTCGCGCATGCACCGTGGACCGTCCAGGCCTCACATTGGAAATCCCGACCAAACCGTCGGAGCCGGAGCGAGCTTGGCGAATTGCATTGCCGAGGGGATCCCGTAGTTCCACATATGCTTGCGACAGCGCCCTCCCCGAATCGCGATCGATAACCCGTATGGCCACTTCGTTAGGGTATGGGATCAGCCTGAATTCGACTGGCGCCCTGTTTACCGGAGCTCCGTCGTTTCCCGCAGACTGCGCTTCAATGAACACCTTTTTGGTTTCGTGGCCGATTAGCGACGGAGGAATAATCACATCTAAGGCAAACGATCCGCTGCGAGATGCGAACACCGAAGCGAGGCGTGTTTTTACCGGATCACCTTCCAGAGGTTGCTTGGTAAGGATCACGGAAACCTCAACACGTGCTGGCCAGGCACTCCCTTTCACCGTAACCGCGGTTTCTGGGAGTCCATGTGCGGGGTCGATGCTCAGTTGCGCGCTCGAGCCCTCCGCGACTTCGACCGCGCCCGCGGTCGCCGATCCGTAGGTACCCAGCGCGATCAGTGCGAGTATCGGTGCGGCAATTACGGCTGCAAGTGTCAAGGCGATCAGGATGCCGGTCCGCGGTTCAGTTGCGTCACCCCCTTGAGTGAGCAGGATATCGCCTCTGGGGGGTGTCTGTGGCCGCTGCGATGGGACCCGACCATCGCGCCATCGCCACACGTGTGGGTGCTGTCCGTCACATGCTTCCCCGGAATTCCGAACGACCATGAGTCGGCCGGTTTGTTTCCATTTCGCGAAGGGTGCAAAATCTAGCGGGAAATGCCCCTCGCCTGAGGCGAAGTTGAACTGGGGATAGCGTAATGACTACAACTGAAGTTTCAGATACTTCGCTGGCTCTGAACGTTGGCGCTCCTGTGCGTTCTGCGGATGACCGGTTGCCCACGCCTTCACCGCGAATCATTTCACCCGAAGCCATAAAGCTTGTCGGGAAGGTCCTCGAAAGCGGATTTACGCTGGATTTGATCAGCGAATTTGAGACTGCAGTCGCGGAGGCGTCCGGCGTGAAATACGGGGTCGCCGTCGCGAATTGCACGGCCGCGATCCATTCTGTCATCGGCGGTCTCGGAATTGGGCCCGGCGATGAGGTCATCGTTGCACCAATATCCGACTACGGCTCAGTGGCAGGAGTCGTGATGCAGGGAGCCAGAGCCGTATTTCCGGACGTGGATGTCAGAACGGGATTGATCACCGCCGAATCGATTGAAAAGGTCATCTCCCCACGAACTAGGGCCATCATCGCCGTCCACTTCTACAGCCTCATGTGCGACATGGACCCGATAGTCGAGCTTGCGCGCCAACACGATATCGTCGTCATCGAAGATGTCTGTCAGGCGATTTTGGCGGATTACAAAGGTCGAACGGCCGGCGGTATCGGCGACATTGCCTGCTACTCGTTCGACGCCGGAAAACTGCTGCCCACCGACAACGGTGGAATGGCGATTTCAGACGATTCGGAAATCATTGAAGCGATTCGGAAGTTCGCGGTGGATCGTGGCGCAGACAACCTACCGTCAGGTGTGCGGGAACACAACGGCATCGGATTCAACTATCGGTATGGCGACATGGAGGCTGCTGTCGGGTTGGCGCAGCTCAAGATTCTGCCGGATCAACTCAAGCGTCGCGTCGAACTGGCCGAGCGGTTCACCACCAAAATCGAATCGATTGACGGTGTTATGACGCCACACATTCCGGAAGGATGCGGCCATCTCTACTGGCTATATCCCCTGCAATTTGACCCCGAGAAATTCCGAGTCGATGCCACCCAGATGGCAGAAGCTATGTCCGCTGAGGGACTCAAGTGCATGACGGCCATGTACTACCTGATCCCGTACAGCCATAAGTTTCTGCCGGACAGGGAAAAGGACCTTGATCGCCTCGTGAACGCCCGGACCCACCTTGAAATGACCGTGCGCTGGGGCTTTACGGAAAAATACACGGAGCGGGACCTTGACGACATGGCCGCGATCATGACCAAGGTCACGGATGCGTACCGGCGCTGAGATCTGCGCCGCCCCGTTGAGGGCTCGGTTCCTACGCCGATGCGAAGTGATCTCCAACAAACGCGTCGTCCTTATTGAACGTATTAGAGTTACAGGTCTAGAGTTACAGGTCTAGCCGTGACCGTTCTACTGGAGAGTTGTGGATGATGAGCGCCGAAGGCCAAAACAGCCACGGATTCAAACTGGGAATGTTCCTCAACGAGTTGCAGATGCCGTTTGACGATGCGCTTGCTGCGGCCCGGGAAATCGGCGCCGAGTACGTTTGGTTCGATCACATCATGGATGGACCGGAACTGGCGGAGATGACCCTTGCCGAGGCGGATGACATGGGCCGGCGCGTTGAGAGCCACGGTCTCAAAATCTCGTTGCTCAGCCCGCGGAGCCCGTTCAAATTCATTCATCTCACCGAACTGGACGGCGATGCTCCGGAAGACGAGCCAAGCGTCAAAAAGGAGATGGATGATGTGGTCAATACGATGGAGGTCGCGAATCGTCTTGGTGTTCGAGACGTCTTGATCTACACGTTTGCCTGGCCCGGCGAGTATTCGGCGGACAAACCGACCTGGCCAATGCGGTGGCTCACGCGAGGCGGGGTCATCGCCGAAGGCGAAATGAACAAACTGGCGCGGATCTTTTCGAGAGTCGCGGAACATGGCGAAAAGCACGATGTGAACGTCATTCTCTCGATGATGCCGTGGAACTATACGAATACGACGTCGAACTTCCGGCGGATCGCCGAGCGTGTGGGGTCAAGCAGAATAAAGGTGATGTGGGGTCCCGCCGACAACTTCAACTGCGGCGAACTGGACGTTGCGACCGCAGGATTCACAAATGTGCGGCCTTACTTGAACACGCTCCACCTGAAAGACTTACATGTCACAGACGGCTACAACCTTGACTTCGAATATCGGCCGCTGGGCGATGGGGAAATCGATTTCGTAACCATATTTCGCAGTCTCACAGAGCATGATTGTGATGTCGTTCTCTCGGTGGCGACACATTTCGTGCCGCCGAGCGGATCACGCAAGGAAGCGATGACTATCAACTACGCAAAGCTGAACCATCTGCTGAACACGGCGAACGAAGCAAGCTGAGGGGCAGCCACCGATTTACTGTTCGAAGCGCATTTATCGGCCGCACCCGTTGACCAGACGGCCAAATTAACCTCGATTTGATGTGACAGGCATGCCGTCTTATGGGAGAGACTGAACCGGAGCCAAGATCCGGTCGCGCTCGTATTGATCGTGTGGGAGGCGAAAACATGGAAAACTTCTCGGTCGAGACCGAATACATATCGCTGCCGCATTCGGCGACTCCACGTGCGCGGCGCACAAAGGTCACATGGCGCGGACGGCCGATAACCGTTTTGGCCCAAGGCGACTATCGGGCTTACTTGTTTCCCGTCTACACGCCGCAGGGCGTGGCTGTCACCGACGAGTCACCGCGCGACCATCCGCACCACAATTCGATAACCGTGGGGGCGGATCACGTCAACTGCCACTTTCCGCCATTGCTTCCCGATATGACCTCCCGGATCGAATACGGAAACTACAACCTTTACGTCAATGACACCTTCCAGGGAAGATCTCCCGGGCGAGTTTTGGCGGCTACCACCGAGAGCACTGAGGTTGCAGAAGACCATTTGCGTGTCGTCCAGTCGTTGAGTTGGCAAGGGCCGATCGAGTGGGCGGCGCCGGACCGCCGGAATCTCGCGGACGAGACGCGCACCATCGATATATATCCTGGCGAGACGGCCAACATAATCGATATCCGGTCTCAACTTCGACCGACCGAATGGGATCTGAGTATCGGACCGACTCGCCATGCCTACTTCACAATTCGCCTGGCGGAAGGGCTCCGGGAGATCGATGGCGGAACGTCGAGCGACTCCGAGGGGCGAAATGGGGCCGCGCAAATCAGCGGACAGAAGGCCGATTGGGTCGACGGCTCCGGACCGGCCCCTCACGATGAGCAGGCTGGAATTGCTGTGTTCAAATTTGCATCCGCCGGGGATGTGCCTTGGCATATCTTCGATTGGGGAACCATAAATCTGAACCCGATCTACGAAGACACCTGGCATGTCAAGCGTGGCGACGAGATTGACATCGCCATCAGAATCGTCGTTCACGACGGCGACGTCGACGAGGCGGGCGTTGCTGAAATCTATGAGGCGAGCCGGAGCGCATTGTTCGGTGATTCCTAGGGCGGAATATGAAGTTACTGACCGTATTCAAAGAAGGGAGATCCGTTTATGAAGATAATTCGGTACGAACTGGGCGGCGAGGCGTCGTACGGCGTTCTGGAATCCGACGACTCTATTCTTGAATTGGTAGGGTCACCCTTCGATGACTTCGACGTCGGTGGCCGGGTGGCCAGCCTCGGTGATGTCCGAGTTCTCGCTCCGGTGGAAAAGCCATCGAAGGTGATCGGCGTTGGCCTGAACTACGTTTCTCACATCGAGGAAAGCGGGCACGAAACACCCAAGATTCCGATGCTTTTCGTAAAGCCGAAGTCGGCCGTAATTGGTGCGGACGACGCGATCGTCTGCCCGACCGGCGTTGAAGAGGTCGAGTACGAGGCCGAATTGGTGGCGGTTATCGGGAAGGCCGCCAAGAATGTTTCAGAGAACGACGCGCTGGATTACGTCCTTGGATACACCTGCGGCAACGACGTCAGCGCCCGAGCCATACAGCGGGCTGAAATGGCCATGGGCTGCCTGCTGATCTGCAAGGGATTCGATACGTTTGCGCCAATGGGGCCTGTGATTTCTACGGATACCGATCCGACCAATCTCGCGGTAAAAGCGCGGTTAAACGGTGAGGAGCGCCAAAATGTGAAAACATCGGACCTGCTCTTCTCCGTGGCGCAGTTGGTTGCTTACCTAAGCGACGCCATGGTTTTGCTCGCTGGCGATGTCATATACACGGGTACGCCAGCAGGGGTCGGCCCGATTGCCCCGGGCGACGTCGTTGAAATCGAAGTGGAAGGTGTAGGTGTGCTGCGTAATCCGGTCGAGGCGGAAAAATGATCGTCGGCAGAGCCGATTGCGTTCGTGGACTTGCTTCGTCTATGGCGATCCCCGATGTTAGGCCGGCCACGTTTAGGTAATGCACATATCGATGAATTCGAAACCTAATGTGTACCGAGCCGGAGTCATCGGGCTCGGCTGGATGGGATGGCTATATGACGTAGCCACCAGACCGCCTACCAATCTGGGGCCGGGCGCAGCCCCGAAGGGTATGCCTGAGTTGCGACCCGATCGCGACCCGCCGCCGATGGCGCATCCAGGCAAGGAAGGATTGACCGATTCGCACGCCGGCGGACTGATCGCGCATCCGCGAACCGAATTGGTCGCCGGCTCAGAGACTAACGAGGAACGTCTGGCGGCGTTTGGCGAGCATTATGGGGTCAGCGCGCTCTACACGGATTATCGGGAAATGTTGCGATCTGAACGCCTGGATTTCGTGTGCGTTTGCACCCGGACCGACGATCGCCCCGAAGCTACCGTGCTTGCGGTGGAATGCGGCGCCAAGGGGATACTGACCGAAAAGCCAATGGCGCACACCCTTGCCGAGGCCGACAGAATGGTGGATGTTTGCCGTGATGCGGGGGTGCCGCTGGCTTGCGGTCCGATCAGCGTTGGACACCCTGCGTTTCAGTGCGTCAAGGAGTTGATAGACGGCGGCGCGATAGGCCGCGTTCTCAGTTTCGAGTCGGACTCCGTTCTCGCCCAGCACAATGCATGGATGTACCTGATCGATCGTGAGGCCGAATGGGTCCTTGGCGTGGCCGACGATGAGGATGTGGTCGCGAACAATCGCGAGTTCAGCGGCTCGGGCATCATTGGATTCAGCGACGGCCTGATCGGCTCCATCCGTGTCGGAGCGCCTTTCGTCCGGATCACTGGCGAAACCGGCGAATTGGTCTTCAATTGGAATCGATTCCGGCTTTTCCAGGATGTTGCCGGTCCCGCGGGAGCCGAGCGGGTTGAGGTTGCTCTTCCGGAACCGGGCTTTCTAGGCGAGTGGTCGACGCTCTACTCCATCGATAACGTAATACAATGCATCGGCGGTGGAGCCGAGCCTCGCGTCAGCGGGCGGCGGGTGAGGGATGCGATTGAGATCCAGATTGCCATGCGCGAGTCCCACCGAATGGGCGGCGTGAGGGTTGATCTGTCGCTGGCGGATAGGTCGCTCGGCATGACCTACGACTGGTTTCGGTAGCGATCCCGCGCGCTAGTTGATCGACACGGAGTCCGAGCTAGCCTTGTAAAGGCCGTCCCGTCTCGATGTAGACGACCGCGTGCGGAGACAGTTCAAGCTCGATCCTGCCGCCTTCGGCGTTGACGGTATCGCGATCCTTGCTGCGAAACGTCGCGGGAGAATCAGTCGCGAGATGCTTCGTGTCGTCGTCAAGCGTCCGAACGCTTAACCGGCCCGAGAGGCCGGGACATTCAAGCCGGACAGGCTGAATCTCTCTGGTGAAGTTGGCCAGAATTATTCCGAGTCGGTCGGCCTGTTGGAGGGCAATTCCATCAACGGCCAAAGGCGCGCTCGACTTCGACTTCAATACGTTTCCGCCGATATATCCGGCAACGTCAGCAAAGACGTGGTACATGGGAAACACATGTTTCTGGGGCGAGCCTGTAGCCATCAGCCCCGCCCAACCGTCTGTTTCGAAATACGTGACCATGCTCGCCCCGGCTTGAGCAAGGTATTTGAGACTGCCGACCGTCCATCCCGCGCCGAATATCGACATCTGGCGTGCATCCGATTGCAAGCGGCGACGCTCATCGTCCTGCTCCGCGCCGAACCAAATCGAACCGCGATGGCGGCGGATAAGGGTCACTGGCGATACGACGACTGGCTTATTCCAGGCGATTCGCCTGGCGTTTTCGACGGTCCACCCCTGGGCCTCAAGAGTCTCAACCAAAGATGAGTCGTCGAAGTGGTGCATCTGCGGATTCACGGGATAACAGAGTACGTCCAGATCGAAGATCGGAGGTATACCGCGGATTATCTGCGAAAAGTGCTGGTTCGATCCTGCGCCCACCATGGCTTCTCGGCCATGGGGTAGGAGCGTTCGACGAGCAGCCGAAATCATGTCCTTCGACACCGGTAACCCGTCGGCGCGATGTATCTCCCAGTTCGAGATCTTGGGTGTGAGATCTTGAATCCCATCCGCAAGATCCAGAAACTCGCGCTCGTAGGCGTCGGATGCCAACAGGGCTGCTTCTATAGGCGTTTCCAGGTTGGTGGCATCGGTTGCCGCCGTGCGCAGTCGGCTGGAATGCTCTGAACTGGCCAAGTGGAGTGGCACCCTGATATGGGCTGGGCGAAGCGTCGCTAGAAGATCGATAGCCTCGTGGCTGAGCGCCCTCCCGTGGCCGGCTGCCTCAAATCCTATGGCGGGAAGCGGCGTCGACTCGTGCAGGTCAATCGCTAAGACCGTCGTCAGTCCACGGGCCGCGCGAGGCGGACCTTCTATCGGCAGGCGTCCATCCAAGGTCAGCGTGATGGATTGGTCGAGAGCCGACCCGGCCTCGATAGTTGCCGCCTTCGATTGCCCCGGTGGAACCGTGTAGCACTTGAAAGATGCGTCGGTCCAGTTGCGATGGTCTTCGAGTTCGAAGACCTCGCCATCGAAGCGAACTTTTGCCATGAGGCCGGGTTGCACTTCGTGCGATATTGCCCGGAAGTTCGTGTACGGCTTCCAGGGCTCAATATCGTCGGGAAAACGACCGTATTTGAGGGAACCGTCGGCCTGTTCAACCCAGCAGGGACGCCCCGAGCATTCCTTTATTGGGTACAGCACGCACATGCCGATCCGGCTTTGACGGAAACTGGATCGTGCCGTACCCGCCATCGTGAATTCGAGAGTGCCGCTTGCGTTTCCGACAATCAGCCCGCGCCAGAAAAAGTCGATCTCCCGTTGAACGCATTCGACTTCGAACGACAGACGGAACGAATCCGGGAACTTCTCGTGTTCAAGCCTGAGAATCTTGGACGGCACCGTTCCCCAGTCTTCGTCCCGTACCGCAACATAGACGCCGCGTAGAACTTCATGGTCCCCGATTGTGACGTAACGGAGAAACGCCGTCTCGGGTTCGAATACAGCCGAAACCTGCCCCGCAACTAGGTCAATTCTCCCGTCGGGCACGCTAGGGTCCGGAGCGTTTCGCGATTCCGTCAAATCTCAATCATCCGTCAGCATAAGTCGGGCTCGGACGCAGAAGGCCACGCTTTTTGATTTCAATGCCGTCCCCGCTAACGGCGGCCAATTCATGAGGCGTTTGTTGGAGGTCCTTGATGACGGCCGCTGCGGCGTTGTGACAGGGCATACCGGTAACCCCCCGCCGGGATGGGTGCCCGACCGTGGAGTGAATTCAAATGTGGAATTCATATAGCATGTGTATACCATTCAGGAACGTGATTTGGGAGGGAGAGATTCGATGGCACGAGCAACCGTGACAGGTGAGATTCGCAAAGTTCATGGCCCGGACGCCTCGCTGGATCCATGGCCCATTCCTGAGAACCAAATCCTCTCGGGCAAACCCGAGGCAAATGGGAGCGTCCTTTGGCAGTCCGAAGACAAGCGACTGCTAAACGGTATCTGGGAATGCACGCCCGGTTCGTTCACCTGGGACTTCACCTGGAACGAAACCATATACTTGCTCGAGGGAAATATTCTGCTAACAGACAGTGACGGGAATAAAACTGAGGTCTCCCCGGGCGATCTGATCTTCGTGCCTGCTGGAACGAAGGTCACGTGGGAGATATCCAAGCACGTCCGCAAGGCGTACCACATAAGCTCTGACGCGCCTGTTGAGCTATAGCTCGGAGGCGGTAATGGGGATCGGCATTCCCCATTACGAGCAATCCTCGGTCAGGGAATAAGCGAACGCTCTTTGGCTTCCGGACCCGACGCGCGGCCGTTCAACGTTCCGCGATTTCTCCGTGTGGGACGTGGTGCGCTGGAGTCTCTGGGAGCCGCGCTGAATGAAGTTGGCGCCCGGTGCGCTCTGATTGTTACGGACTCCGTGATGGGCAAATCGGAATGGATTACGCGGATAACCGAGCTTTGTCATGAGCAGGGCGTAAGTACCAGGATATTTGATAGCGTCGACTCGGAACCGACGACAGTCGACGTTGAGGCAGCGCTGGGTGAATTCGACTCGGGCGACTGCGACTCGATAATCGGATTTGGCGGTGGAAGCGCCCTCGACACGGCCAAGTCGGCGGCGCTGGTGGCGACCAATGGCGGCTCGATCGTCGACTATGAAGGGCGCGACAAGTTCGCTAAACCGGGAATTCCAGTGGTAGCGATCCCGACGACCGCAGGGACGGGAAGTGAAGCATCGCGCTACGTCGCGATAACCGATCCTGTGCGGGACGTGAAAATGCTGACTACGAGCGATTTCTTGCAGCCGGCGGCTGCCATAGTTGATCCCGGTCCGACCGTAACGATGCCGGCCAGCGTGACCGCGTCCACTGGCATCGACGCGCTTACCCATGCCATCGAGTCTTACGTAGCAAAAACATCGCATCCGATGTCGGATGCGATGGGGTCTGTCAGCTATCGCTGGAATCTCGCGCAATCTCGCCCGCGCTTTCAGGCACCCGGATGATCTGGAGGCCAGAGAAGCGATGTCAGTCGCGGCCTTGCAGGCTGGAATCGCTTTTTCAAACGCGTCAGTCGCCCTCGTCCACGCAATGGCCCGGCCGCTCGGCGCACACTTTCACATTCCGCACGGCGTATCCAACGCCATGCTGTTAGAAACCGTAATGTCGTACAGCATTTCGGGCGCACCGGAGCGGTTTGCCGCTGTTGGGCGGGCGATGGGCGCTCCCGTTGACGAGGACTCGGACGAGCGAGCGGCTCAGGCTGCGGTCGGATTGGTCGGAGATCTGTGCCGGGAGCTAAATATTCCGTCACTTGCGGAATGGGGTGTTGACGAAGCGAATCTCAAGT
>PVBE012966907.1_pt1 | contig 21730 bp, 26 predicted proteins | sample 1631181 | NCBI WGS metagenome assembly PVBE01 (sample SAMN08397723, study PRJNA350692) | Marine metagenome, whole genome shotgun sequencing project. | isolation source: water | place: Pacific Ocean | collected 2012-04 | reverse complement strand
TGAGATACAATTGCTCCAGATTTGACGTTTCATTTGCGATCTGATCTCGCAGTTCAGCAACGGTGCCAAGAAACTGGAGGTGCCCTTTAACCATCACGCCGATGCGGTCAGCCATTTCTTCAGCCATAGCAAGGGTGTGTGTTGACATGAACACCACCATGCCTTTTTTCGTGTTTTCTTTCAGCCGATCCTTGACAATCCGCACACTCCAAGGATCGAGTCCAACCATGGGTTCATCGAGAACAAGAACGTTGGGTTCATGAATGAGAGATGCAGCAAAGACAAGTCGCTGCTTCATGCCGAGTGAATAGCTTTCAGCAAGATCATCAGCGAATTCTGCAAGCTGGAAATACTCAATTTCTTTTTCAATACGGGGCTGTGCCGCGTCATGAGCCAGCCCGAACATTTCAGCGATAAACCAAAGAAACTCACGTCCAGTCAGTTTGTCATAGAGGCACGGTTCGTCTGGAATATAGCCGAGATGCATGTGAGCGCTTTGGGAAGATGTGACAATGTTATGGCCACAGACTCGAATTATTCCTTGTGATGGGCGAAGCAAGCCAACAAGCATTTTTATGGAGGTTGTCTTTCCTGCGCCATTTGGTCCAAGTAGCGCAAATAACTCACCGGAAGGTATCGTGAAAGAAACATCGGCAACAGCAAGTTTTTTGCCATAACGACGAGAAACATTTTCGAACTCGATCATTTGATTACCTTTCAGTAGGCTCAAAAATGCTTTTTTGGTTGACTGACGTTGGATGACTTTTTTGTTGATGCTGATGAAGCGTGCGTTGGTTGCTAAGGGCTTCGGCATCCTCAGTTGTTCGGCGGAGGAATGAAAGTTTTGATCCAAGAAACATTGACTCTTGTTTGAGGACGCGGCCGTCCATGTCAACTAACAATGTAAAATCAGGATCATGATGTGTGGCTAAGGGATCATTGTGATAGTTTACTTCATACACACGAGTCAAATGATCTTGCCAGAAAAACATTCGTTCTCTGGTGACGTTGGCGTAGTAAAGGTCAATGGTTGATGTCGATGGCTTGAGGGGGTTATACGTGGGTACGACCCACTGTTTGCCAACGAAAAGCCCCGGAATGGTTGCTTGTGGAGAAAGTTCATCGCTCAGCATGACGCCTTCTGGAAGTTGTCTTTCAGTTTCATAGTGAAACTGATCCATGTCGATGGCAATAGAAACAAGATTGTTCCGTACGGTTCCAGCGAGTGCTATACGATTTTTTGTTGTGGGCAGAACAATTGTTGTAGAGAAAGATGAAAGGGATCCGGAAGAGTCTATTTTGACGATCCCAGTAGCATGCAACGGAAAGTTAAGTTTCTCATCGGAATTGAACGGAATACTTTTGGTGATCCATGGATGCAATATTTTGTCAAGCGGGAGGTTGTCAAATTTCAAGAATGTTTCAACTGTGAGGCCGGAGTCTGTTGTTTGAGTCGCTCGACTCAAGGCGTATCCTACCCCCTGATCATCCCAGAGGACCGTCCAGGCAACAGGAATAAACTGATTTTCTGAAGCAAAGAAAACCTGATTCCCAATCGTTGAATACACTGGTCGTGTTGAGAGTATCTTCGTTGTTATCAGCCAGTGCATTGCGATGAGCCAACTGGCGAAAATAATCGGAATACACCAGGGGCGTGAAAGCATGAAATATCAAATGTGGTAATCGGTGATGGTAGTGGAAACGATTGAGACTCATCCTGTTACTCGAGTCACTTGCTTTGGGTAACCCTTTTGATTGTAGAATGTGGCAACGAGTTAGAATATGGGCTCATTGATTAACTGCTTCTGTGTCCTAAGTACTGCTTTTTTGCGTCAAAAAAGATATTGGCAGTCGTGGAGTAGATGATTAAAATATTCGTTCTTTCGGGGTTGATTGGAATAATTTCTAGATAACGTCTCTGGAGAATCTTCCATGGAAACACCAATGGATTTTTATCAAGCGTGTCCTGTGTGCGGTCGTTCGCTCCGGATTAATGCACAGCTGCTAGGTTCTCGCGTGTATTGTGATCACTGTGGTGGAGGGTTTGTTGCCAGTGGTGATATTGCAAAAAATTGTCGTGACTTTGCAGAGAGGCCAGCCTCGGCGACAGTAGATACTCTGCTAGAGAAAGCGGCAACGATTCTTCAGGCTCAGATGGTTTTCGATGAGTAGGCTGACAGATCGATGTGAGCGATATCACTGAGGCGGTTCCAATAGTCAGGAAACGTCTTCGCAACACATGAAGGGTCAATAATATCTACCCCCTCGACGCAAAGTCCCACCAGAGACAAACTCATGGCCATTCTGTGATCATCGTATGTCTGAATTGTGGCCTTGTGTAATGGTGATGGATAGATGGTCAGTCCATCTGGGTGCTCAGTCACCTTCGCACCAAGTTTTCTTAACTCAGTAGCGAGATCTCGAATCCGATCAGTCTCTTTGTCACGAATGTGAGCAACATTTTTGATGTGCGTAGGCTCAGATGCAAAAAGAGCCACTACGGCAAGCGTTGGCACCGTATCACTAATTGCATTCATATCAATATCGATGCCATGCGTTGCCCGACCACTCACAGTGACTCCAGGGTGAGGAGATTCATGCCATTCAACAGAGCAGCCCATTTTTTCCAGAACATCACAGAAGTTAACATCGCCTTGCATGCTTGATCGTCCAAGGCCCTCAATCCGTACGCGTCCCCCTGTCATTGCGGCAGCTGCGACAAAATAACTGGCTGCTGAGGCATCAGGTTCTATGGCATATTCGATACCTTGATAGCCAGTTGGGTTGATACGCCATGTATGTGTCCTTGTGGAATCACAATGACCACCAAAAGATTGCATAACAAGCTTTGTCATCTCGAGATACGGAAGTGAGACAAGGGTGCCCGTAAACTCAATCGTTAGTCCGTCTCGGGTGCATGGCCCTACCATTGCAAGTCCACTGGCAAATTGACTTGAGATATTGCCGGCCACCTGAGCGACACCACCTGTGCAGCCGGAGCTGTGAATCACAATAGGAGGGCAGCCGCCCTCGCTTCTTGTGTCAGCATTCACTCCAAGTTGTTGCATGGCCATCACGAGATCACCAATTGGGCGTTTGCGCATGCGAGGTGTTCCGTCTAATTGATACACACCATTGGCAAGCCCACACACAGCTGACAAGAAACGGATCGTAGTCCCACTTGCAGCACAATTAATATTTGCCGAGGTTGCTGGAATATTTCCTCCACAGCCATGAACATGTACATGCCCCCGTTTCCAATCGGCATCCAAGACTATGCCGAGGGCTTCAAGTCCTCTGACCATGACCTGAGTGTCTTGACTATCTAAGGCACCAGTCAGTTGACTTGTGCCGTCAGCCAATGCCGCGCACACAAGAGCACGGTTTGTAATACTCTTTGATCCTGGAGGACGAATTGTTCCTACAACGGGACCAGAGCAGCAAGGAATCTCAAGTTTGGTTGGTTTTGTTTGCACAGCTAGTTTCAGAGGTTTAATGATCCATGATTTATAAAAGCGAACGCTACTTATTTTCTAGGTACTATGCTGCAAAGAAAAGGACTGCGTGCAGGACTAACGAGAAACTGAAATAATGGATGCCTGGAGTGCGTATAAATGAATATTGAAGGATATGACCTTAATGTACCTTCGCTTGTTCGTTTGGGGGTTGGAAAAATCTCTGAGCTGGGAGGTATTGTCTCCAATTACGGTTCTTCTGCATGGCTTGTTACTGGCACAAACAGTTTTGATGCAACCGGTGTCGCCGAGCGAGTGTCAGACAGCCTTGCTGGTTCTGGTGTCACTGCAAGAAAGATAGCATCGTCCAAGGGTGAGCCAACGGTAGATGATGTTGTTCGTGTCATGGCATCTCTGCCATCCCAGTACGAAGATATTGTCGTAGTAGCGATTGGTGGAGGAGCAACAATCGATCTTGCAAAAGCAGTGGCTGCGCTTGTCACCAATCTAAAAGAGGATGAGATTCGAGAAGATATTGATTTGGGAGTCATTAACCGACTCGAGGGTGTCGGCCGGAACCTTTCGATCAAGAACGCGCCTCTTCCGGTTGTTGCTGTTCCGACCACAGCTGGCACTGGAGCGGAAGCCACACGCAATGCAGTCATTTCTTGTTCACGCCGAAGGTTCAAAAAGAGCATGAGGAGCCCAATGATGGTGCCTCGGGCTGCTCTGATCGATCCGCTCCTTTGTACGTCCTGTCCTAGAATGACAACGGTAGCTACTGGGATGGATGCGATTACTCAGTTGATTGAGTCTTTTATCTGCCGATTTGCACAGCCAATTCCTCAAGCGCTTGTTCTTGATGCTCTGCCGCGTGCGATACAAGCGTTGCCTCGCATTCTAAGGGATTCACATGACCTCGAAGCTCGCACTGACATGAGTCACGCAGCCTTTGTTTCCGGAGTTGCATTAGCGAATTCAGGGCTTGGCATGGCTCACGGAGTGGCTGCTGCACTTGGAGTAGAGTGTGGTACTCCTCATGGTCTGGCTTGTGCCGTCATGCTTCCAGTGGCTCTCCGTACCAACCTAAAAACTGCAGCTTCGCAACTCGCCCAGCTTGAGCGATGTATCACGTTGAAACCATCAAAGGGTGAAGAGCGAGACGCTGAAGCATTCGTGGATCGCATAGAAACACTCTGTCATGAGGTAGGTGTTCCACGACGTCTTTCCGATATTGGGCTTCCTCCTGATAAAGTAGCGTGGCTCGCCGAGAACGCACGTGGAGCGAGTATGAGAGGAAACCCCCGGAAGGTTACGGAGGTAGAACTTCAAGAGATCCTTCAACAGTATCTGTAGCACAAGACTGTTTACGCCTTTTTCTTCCAGACAGTCATTTCAGCCACGGAATGTTGATGCTTTCGTGATGTCTCACGAATGGTGAAGGGAATATCTTTCCGGTGCTTAAACTCAAAACGTGATGACAGAGCGTTCATTAAGCCATCAAAGGTTGAGACAGGTTCACCGGCTTCGCGTATGCCGCCAAGCCATTTTGATTTTGGAGTATATTCCTCAAGCCATGTGTATGGAGAAGTGAGGATGAGAAGGCCTCCTGGTCGAATTCGATGTTGGATACTTTCGAGAAACATTAATGGCTCATACAGCCGATCAATAAGATTACCGGCAAAAACAAGATCATAGTCTGTAAAAATCTCCTTGAGATTACAGGCATCACCCTGCATGAAGTTCACACGCTTGGCTGTTGTCATAAGACCCAAGTCTGCCAGAGAGACCGATTGAGCAGTGGTCAATTCTCCTTCTGTTGGGATTTCGTAGAGTACATCGTTTCCATTTTGAAGCCGAACGCCTGCTTGGATAAACCGCGCTGAAAAGTCGATGGCATCAACGTGGTCAAAATACTGAGCAAATTCAAGCGCTGATCGACCGACTGAGCAACCGATATCAAGGCAGCGATGTCGTGAGGAGTCATCACAGTGAGTTATAGATTCAGCAACACAGGCTTGAGGAAAGTTTGGGATGCCAAGTGCAGGATCGCCGTAATGAAACTCTATGTATTGAGTGACAAGTTGGTCAGTTTCATATAGTCTTGATCCCTCAGTAACCGCCTCACTTCCCGGTTCTTCCACGATTGTTCGAAAGCCTGCGTGCTGAAAGAAATGACGACGAAATGCATATCGGGAACTGATAAGAGCTTCATTGCCTGTGGAAATCCAAGACCCACCCTTGATGAGATTATGTCGACCATCAAATGTCGGTACTGAAAAGTCATCATATAACGGATGTACTTCAAACCCCTTAAACGGCATGATTGGGGTGCGGGTCCATTGCCAAACATTTCCAATAACATCACAAAATGCTCCCTGTGGGAAGTGATTGACAGGAGTACTGGATGCTCCGTTTTCCAGATTGATATTTCCTGGAGCGGTCTTCCAATACGGCTGGTCGTCATTTATTTCTGATGGAAGTGTTGCTCGCAGTGCATACCAGTGTGCTTCGGTTGGGAGTTGGACATTTTCGCCCGTTTTTCTCGCGAGCCAAGCACAATATGCTTGAGCTTCCAGGCAATTCACTTCTACTGGCCAGTCAAGAGGAAGGGGGATTTCATTGAGCAGGTTTCTTTGGACAAACTTGCCACTTCGTTCAGACCAGAATCTTGGATGTGTTGCTCTTGTGTAGTGCAACCAGCCCTGCCCCTCCTCAGTCCAGAGTGTTTCGTCACGGTAGCCGCCGTCATTCATAAACTCCAGAAACTCTTGATTTGACACGAGTTGTTTAGCGGACCTAAAAGCGGGCAATTGTACTTTGTCAGATCCGTATTCATTGTCCCAGCCATACGTATGGTCAGATGAGGGCTTTCCGAGCATGACAGTTGTTTCTGCCACGGGCAACCAGTCATTTTTTGGAGGAATGGATGTTTGATCACACATGGACCACAATTTTTTTTCTTCCGGATGAAGATCATTGTCAGTGCGGAGTTCATTGAGTGGCATCATCCGCATGATAACGCTTGATGTTTCAAGATGAATTCGTTCATGTTCAATGCCCATAAGAATGATCCAAGCCGGTTGATCGGACGTGATTGGAAGTGATAAAGGCATGGTCTGAATAAATTCATCAATAAACTCACGAAGAGATGCTCGATAGTTCCGGACGGCATCTACTGACGGCCATTCATAGTGAGCGGAATTAAGATCATCCCAAGACATTTCATCGACTCCGACAGCCATCATGGCCTCAAGTGTTGAATCAATTCGATGAGAAATATAATGGCCAGTTGTCAGTTTATTGATGTAGAAAACTGCGGGATGGGCAAAGTAGAAAATGAGTGGATGTCTTAGAGGTTCGTGTCGTTCATAGTAAGACTCATCATTGCGAATGAGATCAAATAGGCAGTCGTACAGCTCACAAGTTTGATGAAATGCCTGGCGGAGTTCGTGTCGCTTTGCTGCCACTGGATCTGACTGCGAGCTGTCAGGAGTCAGCAGTAGTGTTTTCGTGGGAGACAAAGGCCGTGACAACTCGGCAAACTGATCTCGAGAGGGCTTATCAACCATGTGTTTATGACTTATTTCTGTTGAGATGTTGCTCATGCTGTACATACCCTGAAAACTTAAAAGGACGTTTTTAATTCAAAAAAGAAAACCTACAATGTATCACGTATGAGGAGATGCTCTAGAAGTTCATCTGGAATGCGAGAGGATGCTCCCAATAATGATCCAACGACGGCACCGCGATGACAGTTGTCACCGCCACAGCGAGCATTCGATGTAATGCCAGTATGAAAATCATCAGCATGCCGCCACGCCAAGTACAGGGCGGCTGGAAATGCATCTTTGATATAGCAAGCCGATGAGAGGATGTGCCCCACAACATGCTGATCAGGGTATTTCGACCATTTTTCTATTTTGGCCGATGAGATCCAGTCACTCGCCTCAGCAAGAATCACTTCCCGAAGATGATCGCCTTTGCATGTGTGTATGAGGATAGTCGATAAAACATCTGCAGCTTCTAAGACATCATCGTCTTTATGGGTGAGGCTTACGTGGAGTCGAATAACTCTTTTGAGATCATGATGCATGGGGCCGAGTGCAGCAACAATTGCTGGAACAGCTACGAGTCCACCAATATGGATGTCTCGGACACCACAATTTATGGGTTTTCGATTTGCAGCTAGGTTGTTGAAAAAATGCCTGTGGTACTCCTCTACATACGTATCACGGTGTTGACCCGGCGTCAGCATAAAAGTGACATATTGATCGAGCCAGGCCTCAGGGTCATAGTCTCGCTGACGACGGATCAGTTTGTAGAGGATTGATGCGAGGCGAAAATTGAGGGTGTTTTCACCGGCTGAGAGAAACTGATGATAATGAATGCCACGTTGTCCCCAAAACTGCGATTGTTCTCGAAGAATATCCAGTTCTTTGCTTGGAGGAGAATATTGTGATCGCCATAAAATACTATCGGGATGAGGATTTTTGGGAGATAAATAGCCTGCGGAACGAATCAGATCAGGGTAATCAGAATCAATGGACCTCTGGTTGTAATACCAATGTACAGGCATGGAAAGTGCGTCGGCAACGAGACTGCCAAGGAAGGCACTGCGTGCAAAGGACTGGATGCGTGTTGGATCGTTTATCATGGCAGAATGTGTTCGAAAAATTTTCTTACACGTGGGTTGGAGTGTTCCTCAGTTATCTTTTGGGCGTTTCCATGCGAGATGATTTTCCCTTCCGCGATGAATGCAATGTCATCAGCCACTCGTGTTGCAAAACCCATTTCATGGGTCACGAGTACGAACTGTGTTCCAGAGGATTTTAATTCTCCAATCATTTCAAGAACTTCGCCTGTCATCTCTGGATCAAGCGCAGACGTTGGTTCATCGAGAAACATTCTCTGTGGTTGTATGACAAGGGCTCTTAGGATGGCGATTCGTTGTTTTTGTCCGCCGGAGAGTTGTGCAGGTCGTTTTGACGCATGTTTTGCCAAATCAAAACGCTCGAGTGGTTCACAAATTCGTTCTCGAGCTTCTTCCGGTTGAAGTCCATGAACTTGAACAAGAGGTAAGAGAAGATTTTCGAGTGCCGTGAGATGGGGAAAGAGGTTGTATGCCTGGAATACCGTTCCGATAGTTTTTCGATATTCTCGTAGTGATGACTCATCACGGGGGAGTGGTACTCCATCAAACGCCACATCTCCATTAGTTGGTACATCGAGACCAGCAAGAATCCGAAGGAGTGTTGATTTTCCCCCACCAGATGGTCCAACAAGAACAAGGGCCTGAATGTCTTCTGTTGACAGATCTAATGCATCGAGAATGGTGGTTGAGCCAAACTGCTGGGTGAGATGGGAAATAGTGAGATTCATGAGGTACGAATATAAGGAGAAGAGACCATCACGTTGCAGCGTATGGCATGCGTGCGTGAGGCATAAAATTAATCGGTGGAAAAAGGTGTCAAATGGCGTTTGTAAAAATGGATCTATCGTTAGTAGTATCTTAGATATGAGTAGCAAAAATGTTAGGACTCAAATTTAAATCGGATTTCGAGCCATCGGCCTGCCGCAGAGAGCGGAAGAGTCAGTAATAAATATCCGACAGCAAGTGGCAGATAACTTTCCAGTGTTGAATAGGTAAATGAATTAACCTCTTGTGCAGCCAAAGTAAACTCTGAAATTGCGATCACCGAAAGAAGCGAAGAGTCTTTGATCAGTGAAACAAGTTGTCCCGCAACAGGTGGAAGGACAAGGCGAATAGCTTGTGGGAGAATGACGAATCTCATTGTTTGCAGTGGTGACAGGCCAATTGACCGTGCCGCATCTCGTTGCGTGGCAGGAATTGCAGCCAATCCACCACGAAAGATTTCAGCCATGTATGCACCACTAAATAATGAAAGTATGAGAATTCCAACAACAAAACGATTTTCAAGACCGATTGCGCTGGCGACTACGTAAAAGCCTATGAGGAGTTGGACAAGAAGTGGTGTGCCACGCACAATCTCGACATACACCCGGCCAATCGCTCCAACGACAGGGTTTTTTGCCTGAAGAAGAAATGCTGTAAAGATTCCAATAAAACTGCTGCACACGAGGGCGGTAAGACTTATACCAACGGTTGTGACCCAGCCTTGAATAAACTTCTGTCTATATTCCCATACCCCCAACCAGTTCCATGTGTAGTCGACTCTCATGAACGCCAAAGCAACTCCGGCAGTGAGAACCAACATCACAATGACATGTGCCAGCCATCGTGGCATCATCTGATAGCGGCCGTGCTTGTTGATTTGAGATGTATGAGGTGGTTGTGCTTGCGACATAGTGCTTAAAAGTAGAACGGAAGTCCTTCTTTCTTGAAATATGCCTTTTCCTCCGAAAGAAACTCATCTCCCAGTCGCTCAAAGCCATCTTTCTCTTTGAAGGCATCTAAAAATGCGTCTATCTCAACCTTCATTTCTTGATCTTGTGGCCGCAGCCCAATGGCCCATGTTTCTTCACGAAATGGTCTTAAGAGAGCGCGTGTTGTATTGAGATGACGTTTATGGTTTTGATAAATAGAAAGAGAGTCATAAATGAAAGCATCGGCCTTTCCCTGTGAAACTTCTAAAACAGCAGCAGATTCTTTGTCAAGAACCAATATCGTTGCTTTCTCAAGTTCTTGAGAAGCGAACTGATGTCCTGTCGTACCTTTTTTGACTGCTATTGTTTGACCATCTTGGTCGAGGTCAGCGGTTGAATGAATGGGAGAATCTCTCGCCACAAGAAGTGCTAAACCAGTTGTTAGATATGGTTTTGAAAAAGCTATCGAGCGGCTTCGTTCGGGAGTTGCTGTCATAGAGGATATGATACAGTCAATTTTTCCTGTCTTGAGCGCAGGGATAAGACCATCAAAAGTGATATTTTCAATGATTAACTCTCGGCTGAGGTGATCAGCAAGTGATTCGGCAAGTCGAACACTAATGCCCGTCGGACGCCCTTCCGTATCAGTCATTTCAAATGGTGGATAAGAGAGCTCCATGCCAACACGAATTGTGTTGGTATTGGGTGAGGGAGAACATCCTCCCAAGAACAACGTGATGAGCAATAATGATCCAATGAATCCGATTTTTGGTTTCATGTCGGCGTATCCTTTGTAACGCCCAAAGTCTAACCAAAAAACAGAGCACTCGCTTCGTATTAGAAGCGATAGGCTGTTCCAGCATTGAAAAAGAAGTTGGCGGCATCCTGCGTGAGCCCCCAGCCCATCCGGAGACCGAGTTCAAAGCCCTTTGTGATAAGGAAGTGGCAGCCGGGGCCTGCAAACGGTCGCACCGTATCATTCATGTGACCAGTTGTCCACGTGCCAAACCATTCAGCATGAACCTCAAACTGCTCTGTCATTGGCATCCGAAGAGCCACAGACGGTTGCCAACGATTGAAGGTTCCCTCTTCACCTGCTGCATAGACATATCGGAAGGCAGCATCGAAGCGGTAGTAGTCAGGGAGTTCCCAGCCCCAAACCACTGACGCAACAGGTTCAGTATTCCAGACCTCACCTGCAACAGGAGTGAAGGCTTCGACAATAACAACACTTCTCGGCATCCATCCTGATTGTTCTGTCAGCCGTGTTTTGAGCCCGTAGAAAAGAGAGGTTTCAGAAGACAATGTGTCGCCTAAACCTTCGCCAGATTCAATAGCGGTGACAACATTTCCACTAGAGCCAATTTCTTGGTTTACTCCAAGCCGCAATTCAAATCTATCGGCTATACGTTTTCTAAAAAGAAATTCTGGGAAACTGTAGGTGTCGGGACCGCTTCGGACATCAATAAATGTGAAGGCGGATTCAAAAAGACTGTGATTGTCATCGACCAACGAGGTGGATGGTGTAAAGGCATCCCGATCGGCATCGATATCACGGACTTCACGACCATGTGCCACATGGCAGATGACAACAAGTAGGATAAACGTCGCTATGGTTGCACGGTTCAATTGAATACTATGAAACATGTCTTTTATGTTCTGCAACACGCATGATGACGAATCACTACACACTAACGTTCGTCTACGAACTGGACGAAACTTTTGTACGGACGGACAAAACTACGGAAATGTGGTAGTTGAGTTAAGAGAGAGAAGGAAAGGTGCGAGATATCTCTCAAGGGAACACAGATACCTCTTGTCTTATAAAAGAACCTACTGCCTGCACCGAATAGCTTCTTTATGGTTGCTCAGTCGAATGAAATCCTGCAGCAATAAGAGAAGAGTAACCGGTTTTCATCGCACGAGCATCGTACCCGAGCTTCTGAAGAATTGATGCAGCGCGAAGACATCTCCCACCAGACAGGCAGTGGCAATAGATGATTTTACTTCTTGGTAATATGGTCGAAAGCTTTTTCGGCGATATACCACCTTCGAGATCGCTGAGTGGTAAAAGTTGAGCGTCGATAAGATGCCCTTCGTCCCACTCGTCAGGCTCACGAACATCGATCAGTCGTGCTTTTTGTTCGGCAATGTTTGTTTTGATATGCGCAAGTGAATCATGCGTGTGTTCAGCAAGGAGAGTATGAGCAGCGCTACCCACAACGAGGCTGAAGAGGATAGCTAAAGAACACGTTGCGGAATTGTTTTTCATAGATCGTCTGTTCCACGGCATTTTTGAAAGCACAACTGCCATTCCGCATGTATCGGTCATCCCAGCAAAGGCAAGGCCACACCCCACCAATCCAGCCATGCTTGCTCCGAGGAGCTTCGATGTTGCATCAGGACCGAATGCAGAAAGTGCTGCTCCAACCGCAACCAACAAGCCAGCTGTGATACGTACCTGTCGTTCAAGAGATATCATTCGTTTGCCACGATGGACTGGAATACCGGCTAACTCACAGCCTGCAGTCCCACCATCAATACTGATAACCTTTTCTATGCCGAACGCGAGCATTTTTTCACAGGCTTGTTTGCTTCTCCCACCAGACCGACAAATAAAATAGATCGGTCCATTTGTATTGTGGTAGGTGTTACGGATTGCTGCAGGGTCAATTTCGTCGAGAGGGATGTTATGGGCTCCATCCACGTGAACCTCTTCAAATTCAGCTGGGGTTCGAACATCGATGAGAGTGACAGGTCCGCTTCTTCGGAAAAGATCCACAAATGCTTGAGACAAAATCGTTTGAACCATAAGCCTGGTATTCCATGATGTAGAAGGAAAATATTGTAGTGCAAGGGAATCACTCAAGATTCTATCTCGTAGGAAGATATTGTGAAATGGTTGGGTGATATGCAAAGACGTGTTCGTAGGTGACATTGAGGAATCGTTGAGGTGACGATTATCGATAAAGCAATTGCCAAGATGTCTTTGGATTTTTCAATAGCTGTGGCATTCTTGGAAACTAGTTTCTGCTGCAGCTAAAGAAAGAACTCGTCGTTGGTCCGAATCCTTCTAGAATTAGAGGGCATTTATGGTTTAGAGGAAAGGCGTTTCAATCAATGATTTTCGGAACAGATAACTATGTGATGCAGGTTGCTCACCGAGATGGACATCGATTGGCAGAACTCGCGAGAAATATAAAGGACGGGCATTGGTTTAGAAGCCACACTCTCTGCCAGGGCTATAAGCAGTTAATGGGGGCCGATGTAATCATCCCAACCCCAATTTCATCCAACAGAAAGTTCCATTTTTTTACGATTCTGCTTCACATTGAAAAGCCTGAGGAGAAACTCCTAGAAGAACTAAGCGACGGTCGCTTTTTGTACCAGCTCTATGGGATCCAGACACATTCCTTTTTCAGTAATATCCCTTTTGATAGAGAAAAGAAAGAAGAGTTGCCCTTTCAAAGTCTTATATGAAACGATCTTGGTTTTCATGATCACCCATAACAAGCCCGCATTGCCAGATGAGATGGCTGAATAAAAAAGGTAGAGGACAGTACGCTTTCTGCCCCCTACCTTCTTAAAACCGCTATCAAAAAGAATTGGTTTATTCTGCAGAAAATTTCCCAGCGTCAAAGCCGTTTGGACCAAAGATTGCTGTAACTTGCTCTGCTACATCCATGGCAGCAAGTTTTGCTACTAAATCATCGGATGCAAGACGCACGGTGACTGCTCCTAATTCTTCAGCATCGACCTTAAACTCCGGAGATGTTTTCGTGACGTCTTTTCCGGTGAGAGGACATGCATGCTGATTATATTGGCCAGTGTAAACGAGCTGGAAGTTTGCCTTCGCTTCATATTTGCTGGGGTCTCGTTCGATTCGTTTTGCACAAGATGAACAACAAACAAAGAGCTTTCCATCTTTATAGTCAACGACTTTTTTGCCTTTGACATCTTTCCGTACCATGATGAAGCACTTCAAGCCATCAAGTTTCGACTCATCCACGTCTGCTGCTCTAGCAAAACGATCAGTGTTGACGCCGGGAAAGAGTAAGCAACCAATAAGTACCGATAATTGCAAAGACCGTACACAAGCTTTTTGCATGAAAAATGTCCTTTCTTATCTCCATAGTGAACTAGTTGTGAGTGAGAAGTAATTTTTATATACTCCAAAACCTCAGGGCTATGTGTGTTACCACACCGACGTGCACGATGTCTACCATCGTTAATGCCTAAGTGAGAGCCAAAATTCTTGTTTGACTTGGGGACATGGAACGTCTGTCACGGCACCTGTGAATCATGTCTAAGCGAGCGTTTTGCCTGAGTAATTCGATGCAAGAAATCACTTTCTGATACTGGCATAGGCCCCCACTGTTTGAGATGGCGAAACCGAATGGCCTTAATCTGATGCTCAATTTCACGATACTTTTGAATGATTGAACTGTTTTGATATTCAATGAGTGCAATTGCCTTCACCATTTCCTCAAGTGCGTCATGTTCTTTGTTCATGATGGTTCGGTGTTGCCTTTATTCATGCAGTAGAAATTCTTACTTCAACAATATGTTTGATACCGTCCATTACAATCCGTGCCACTCACTCACTTTTGAAATGGGACCACGATCACCGATGGGCCACTGTGTTTGAGGGTACCCCAAAAAAAATAGCCCCAATGCTCTGTCACCGTGATCAAGACCAAGATGAGCAGCGAATTGTTCACTCATCGCTGCTATATGTGTTGACCAAAATCCACCGAGTCCAAACGACGTAGCAGTCAAATGAATGTTCTGGGTCGCACACGCGACCGCCATAACCTCATCCAGTTCGGAGATCTTTTTTGTCGTATCTCTCTTCAACGCAATCGCAATAACAACAGGTGCTTTGAGGATATTTTGTCTGAGACCAACAGATTTTTTTTCGCGGTATGTTTCCTCTGTTGTAATCTCTCGATAAATATCACATAGAGTGTTGGCGAGGCCCTTTCTCGCGTCGCCCGCGTAGATAAAAAACCTCCAAGGAAAAGTGCAGCCATGTGATGGGGCCCACTGAGCGTTGTCTAGTATTTTTTCAACGAACTGTTTTGGTATTTCTTTATCCTGATAATTGACTGGTTTGATTGTTCTACGGTTCTGAATAATGTGGGAGAGCACGTTCGAGTCACTGGGGAATTCAGTATTCGTCATGGATTCTTGAGATTGGCTCGGTTTATTCAAATCAATATATACAGACGACCGCACATGTCTGCTTATGGAGTCGTGCCTTCTGCGTTACCAACTGCAGACGCATCATGATTGCCTTGCTGACGTCTCCGTTTTCTAGCTTGAATAAACGATTGAACGCACAGCCCAACAAAAACGGTACAGATCAGCCCCATGAGAAAGGAGTAACTGACTGCCCGATAGTTTGGCTCATCCTTGAGTATTCCCCGGGCTGCATTTGATAGTCCCCCAAGCGACCCTAAAAGCCCAATACATGCTGCTGCATGCATCGCATGGGCGATCCAAGCATCTTTGAAGGCGAGCAAGCCACAAGCCACCAACGGTAAGCCAAAAAATGCCGGAATCAATGCTGTGACAGGAAGTTTGGTGCTGACAGTGGAGTCACCCTGTTGGATATTGTCTTCTTGTATCAGGGGCTTCGGTTCTGAGCCAAAATAGGCTACGAGCCCAATAGCGACGAGAATCAATCCGATAATGACCGTTGTTTTTGCCATGACGTTCCTTGGGTAGTTGTTTGGACATGAATCTTTTTCATTGGGAATCTCAACCCTATTTGATACTTCTCAAAATGAGTTTGCCTTTTTGCGGCCTTTTACGTTCTTTCGTTTAATGAATCCATCAGACCACTCCTCGAGTGCTTTTTGATGTAAATCCTTATCCATATAGATTTCCACTTTAATTTTATCAGCGATGTTCAAAGCTCGTTCATCCTCAGAGACAAGACCGTAAAGGTGTTTCTTGTTCCCATTAGAATCAAAACAATCTACTTCAAATGTGAAGATCTGCTCCCAGCCGGGGGGCTTGAGTGCATACAATTCCAGATAGTCAAACGTGAGTGAATCACCCTTCAGCCCATTTTCATTGAACCAGTCTCGCACATCTTTTTGAGTCGATCTATTTTGAAACATTGCCATTCAAAGCAGGTCAAATAAGGATTGTAAAACAAAAAACTATAGTCCAACAAAAAAGTCCAACCACTTCTGTCATGAAATGGTTTAGTTCATAAAGGAGATAGTATTCTTCTGTGCGAAGAGTAGCCCGATGATCACCGGTTTGTTCTAGCGGCTGCGTAAAGTCATGCATCATGCGATCCAAAACTTTTTTCCCACCATTCCAATGCACGAAGATAGTTCTCATAAGCGGCTTCATACTGATCGGAATCGTGGAAGTTGTCCCGCCTTGGTGGCTCAGGTTTTTCGCCATGCACATCTCGGGGAGGCAGTTGCGAATCCGAAGAATTGTTCTCACTAGTATTCATCGTGTTCATAATCTGTTGATTCTCCCAGAGAAAAACAATCAAAAATCATGGAGATCTGCTCTGCGTGTATTATCTATGTTATTCCTTAAGCTCTCAATGTGCTAATAAAAAATCCTAAGGGACCTCTTTTCGCACGAGAAAATAGCGATGAAATCATTCACGACATTTACCTGCTGTATTTTTTGTTGGCTTTCCTGGCGTTACATCATCCTTCCTCAATATCAAGAGCAGGATTCTCATTGGGGGGATGAATATCGTGAGCAAAATCTCGTGACAAAAGAACGAGCAGCTCTACTCACGATTTTATTCTGGTCAGGTGCACTCGTGGCCATTCTTTTCCTGCTTGAGCCGTGAAGAGCATTTGAGCAGGCCCACGCTAGCAATGCTTTAGAACGTAATCGTTTTATGAGACGCGAGTTGAAGTTGTACGTGTGCTATCGGTCTTGGATTGATCATCACACTCGGTTCCATGGTTTGAGCACAACTCACACATCGATTTGCCGTCCTCTCCAGGCATATTTGAGAGTCCACCACAACTTCCTTTGAGGCGTTTATTTGAAAAGATGACCCCAACTGCAAGGCTCAGAAAAAAAATCCCAAACACGACGGGGGTGAGAATAAAGGTAATCATCAGCTTCTATTGAATGAGATACGTTTTGAATTTGCTGTTTGAAATAACTTCTACGGAAGATTCTGAATTTTTACGAATCAGCATGAGTCCGATGTTTTCACGATGAGCAATGTCTAATGATTTTTGAATATCTAAAACCATGAACGCGGTTGCCCAAGCATCACACATCATACACGAGTCACCTATCACAGTAGTAGCGACGACATCACTTTTAACGGGAGTGCCTTTTTCAGGGTTCATTATGTGTGAAATTTTTTGGCCATTGTGCTCAAAATAGTTTAAGTAATCACCAGACGAAGCTACTGATTCATTATGTAAAGAGACTTTTGCGGCAAGCCCGGTGCGATCTCGTAGCGGTGACTGAATGCCTACCGTCCAATTTGACCCGTCGTGTCGCTTTCCAAAACAACGAATCTCACCACCAATTTCCACCATTGCGCCCAGAATGCCTTTGCGTTTCATCAACAAGGCTAAGATCTCATCAACTGCAAATCCTTTGGCAATCGCTGAGGCATCCAGTTTGACATTGCGTTGTAACTTTCTTAGGGCTGGTGGTGTTTCTTGAAGCTCTACGTTCTCATAACCAATGCTCTTTTTTATTTCCAAAATCTCAGATTCATTTGGCACGTCTCTTGTTTTGGATTTTTTTTCAGTACCAAATCCCCATAAATCAACTGTCGGCCCAATGGTGATGTCAAAAGCACCATCGGTTTTTCTACTAATATCAGCAGCGGCTTTGACGACGTAATACAAATCTTCTGAGATTGAAAACCACTTGTTGGCATCGCATTGATTGAAGTGACTTATCTCAGAATCGCTTATGTATGTAGAAAAAATCTGACAGATCGTCTCGAGTGTTTTCTCAACATCATTTTGTAAAGAAGCATGCTTGAATGTATCGCTTATGCCTGTCACAACAATACGATAGGTGGTTCCCATTGTTGAACCACTCAATACATGGCGCTCAGATACAGGCTCCTGGCTCCCACATCCAAGCCAAAGCAGAGTACAAAGGAGCCAGAGACGACCACCACTTGAGAAAGGATGTGTATGTCTACTTGTGTGAAACACTTTGTCGTTCCATGATCTTAACCACCGAAGTCGTCAAACATCACGCTCTCTGGCTCGACACCAAGGTCATCCAGCATGTTCCTTACCGCACTAAGCATCATTGGGGGACCACAGACGTAATACTCAAGATCTTCTGGGTTCGGGTGCTTCGAAAGATATTCTTCGAGCAATACTTGATGAATAAATCCTTTGTACCCAGTCCAATTATCTTCGGGAAGCGGATCTGAGAGCGCAATGTTGAAGCTAAAGTTTTCATTTTTCTGGGCCAGTTCTTCGAACTCATCTAAATAAAACAGTTCTTTTGCACTTCTTCCACCGTACCAATAAGAAACTTTCCTGCCTGTATTCTGCCTCTTGAAGAGTTCGAAAATATGACTTCTCAATGGAGCCATGCCTGCGCCACCACCGATGTAGACCATCTCGGATTGTGTCTCTTGGATAAAAAATTCACCGTACGGTCCGGAAATGGTTACGTCATCTCCTGGCTTTAAGCCAAAGATGTAGGAAGACATAACACCTGGGGGGGTTCCTTTTGGTGCCCGTGGTGGCGGAGAGGCAACTCGAACATTGAGTTTGATGATACCTTTTTCACCAGGATAGTTAGCCATAGAGTACGCCCGAATAGCCTCTTCACTCACAACGGACTCGTATTGCCAGATATTAAATTTATCCCAGTCTTCGTGGTACTCTTCTTGGATATCAAAGTCTTTGTAGGAAAGTTTGTGAGGTGGACACTCAATCTGAATATATCCTCCTGCCTTGAAGCCAACGTCTTCACCTTCCGGTAATTCTAAAACCAATTCTTTGATAAATGTTGCAACGTTCTCATTAGATCGCACAGTACATTGCCATTTTTTTGTCTCAAAAACCTCTGGCGGCACTTCAATTTTCATGTCCTGTTTAATTGCAACTTGGCATGATAAACGATGACCGTCGCATGCCTCTCTTTTTGATATGTGGCTTCTTTCGGTCGGGAGTATCTCGCCGCCGCCCTCGTTCACTACAACTCGACACTGTGCGCATGTGCCACCCCCTCCGCAAGCAGAGGAGACAAACACATTATTGTCAGCAAGTGCCCCCAAGAGTTTTCCACCAGCCGGAACCTCTATCATTTTCTGGTCATTAATAAGGACTTTTACTAATCCGCTGGCAACCAGACGAGACTTTGCAATGAGTATTAAGGCCACCAGAGCGGTGACAATACCCGTAAACATCAGCACGCCAAGGATGATATTTTCCATCTCTTCAGTTCACTTTTTACTTACGAATAAATGTGTTTACGTTTCTCTACGTACCGAATGCTTTTCTACAGTTGAATGCCGCCAAATGCCATAAAAGCCATTGCCATGAGCCCGACGATCATAAATGTTGCTCCGAGTCCGCGGAGGCCAGGGGGAACATCTGAATATTTGAGTTTTTCACGAATGCCTGCAAGCGCTGCTATCGCTAAGGCCCAGCCAAGGCCACTCCCAACGCCAAATTCTATGCTTTGAATGAAGGTGTAATCACGTTCCACCATGAAAAGGGAACCACCCAATATGGCACAGTTCACAGTGATAAGCGGCAGGAAGATACCGAGAGCGCTATAGAGTGCCGGGAAATACTTGTCGAGTGTCATTTCTAGGATTTGAACCATCGCGGCAATAACGCCAATGTAACTGATGAGCCCAAGAAATTCTAAATTTGAATCAGGTATGCCTGCCCATGCTAAGGCACCGTCTTTGAGAAAATATCGATAGATAAGATTATTTGCTGGCACTGTAATTGACTGAATGGCAATCACTGCAATTCCAAGTCCTACAGCTGTTTTTACATTTTTAGAGACAGCAAGAAACGTACACATGCCCAGGAAAAAACTCAGGGCGAGATTTTCGATGAACATTGCTTTGATGATAATACTGATATGGTCAGACATTTCTATGCGTCCTCAATCTGATCTGGTCGGAACGTCCTGATGATCCAAATGATCATGCCGATTAGAAAAAAAGCACTCGGCGCTAAAAGCATGAGCCCGTTATTTTGGTAGTAATCATTCGGAAGAATCGTATAGCCGAGTAGTTTGCCACTACCAAAGAGTTCTCTCACCGCACCGACGGCTAATAAAATAAAGCTGTAGCCCAAGCCATTTCCAATCCCGTCTAAAAAACTAATAAACGGCGGATTCTTCATCGCAAATCCCTCTGCTCGACCCATAACAATGCAGTTTGTAATAATGAGTCCAACAAATACTGACATCTGCTTACTCGCCTCAAAAGCAAATGCTTTTAGGAACTGATCAACAATGATCACCAGTGACGCGATGATTGTCATCTGAACAATAATCCTCACACTCGAGGGAATGAATGTCCGTATAGAACTCACGGCCAGATTTGAGAATGCGACAACAAAAATTACAGCAACACACATCGTGAGTGTTGTGTCCAGTTTGGTCGTCACGGCCAACGCAGAACAGATGCCCAATACCTGTAACGCAATCGGATTGTTTTTCACGACTGGATCAAACAAAACATCTGTTGTTTTGATTTTTGCCATTGTTTTTCCTAAGGCCGCCTTTTCTGAAAATATTTCTTATGCATCAATTTCGTGAAGCCATCTTGAGCTTATCTGTATTCCCTACGAGAAAAGGACCAAATCCATCTGGCCCGAGCCAGTACTTAATGAGCTTATCCACACCTTGTGTTGTGATTGTCGCGCCCGATAAACCATCGATTTCACCTTCCGTGGCTTGGCCTGCTTTCGCGACTTCAATGATGACTTTGCCATTCGAATCCAGAGTCGCATTTTCTTCCATCCACTGACTCTTAAACGCGTCGCTATCAACTTCGCCACCAAGACCAGGTGTTTCACCATGAGCATAAAATGTGATTCCACGTGTTGTGAAATCGCTGGCATCAACAGACAGGAACCCCCAAAGCGTCGACCACAAGCCTTTTCCACGTATAGGAAGAACGATCTGATTGCCTTTTTCGAAAATATAAATGACCTCGAAGTTTTCTCGCCTGCCTCCAAGGCCAGCCGGATCTTCACTCAACGTCTTAAACTCACTCTCTGCTAACTTCTTCAAATCAAAACTGGAGGCAGTCTGGTTGGAATCAGGAGTTTCGTCGGCATATAGGCCTGTTTGCAGATTCACTAAGCGAGATTGAATGTTCTCATCGAAAATACGTTGCACATCGCCGCTTGCAAAATCAATTTGACAAACAGAAAGGATGTTCTTTTTTTTGTCTAATTGCTTGTTCAGGTCTTGGCGTGACTTCAAGCCAACGGCTGAAGCGGAAACAAAAACGGAACAGATAACGCAGAGCAGACCAGTGGTAAGAAAAGTATTCTTAACCGAGTCACGTGTCTTTACCACCTAAGCCTCCACTTGAGTATTTCGGGACCATCGCTGCAGGCGTCGATTGATATTCCTCTGTGTCACAAAGTAATCGATCAGGGGAGCAAAGACATTGCCCACTAAAATCGCCAGCATCATTCCTTCTGGATAAGCCGGATTAATGACACGGATCATAATTGCTAGAAACCCAATGAGACCGCCATAGATATATTTCCCCGCATCAGTCATTGAAGCTGAAACCGGATCCGTGGCCATAAAAACTAATCCGAAAGCAAAGCTTCCAACCAGCAAGTGCTGAATAGGGCTCATTGCAAACATAGCTGCATTATCATCGACAGAGGCAAAAAACAGGACGGATGCTGTGGCGAGACCGCCGACGAGGACAGATAACATGATCCTCCAGGAACCTA
>PVBE012012892.1_pt1 | contig 21732 bp, 22 predicted proteins | sample 1631181 | NCBI WGS metagenome assembly PVBE01 (sample SAMN08397723, study PRJNA350692) | Marine metagenome, whole genome shotgun sequencing project. | isolation source: water | place: Pacific Ocean | collected 2012-04 | reverse complement strand
TGATGAAGTGCGCTACGTGAAGAGTGAGGATGAAATCTTTGGACCAGAGACGATCTTGAACTGGGTTCGTTGAAATCTGGCTCATCCTGTCGATGGTCGTCCTGGTTTCCGAGTCCGCTGGACATGCATCATTGAGCGGTCCGTCCTGCACTCACAGAATGATCGTGACAGGCGCTGGAACCCGCCGGTGCTTCGATGCTGATCGATGCGGCGTCTCATACTACCACCGTCGGGACATCGTCGTTCAATGGGGCCGTTGGTCCAGGTATCGCGCTTTGTTTTGCCTATTCGCGGAGGTGCACGACATGCGCAGGCTGATCCGGAGGCGACGCGAGAGCGTCGCGAAGGAATGATGGCCTGATGTCCAGGTGGTCAAGATCGTCCACTGGGTGCCACTGGTTAAAGAGTTTCATGCCTTGTTCACCAGTTGTTTCAAGTATGCCTTCATGATTAGACAATGCTGAGACTTCTGGCAGGTTTATGAGAAAATACAAACCGATCTCATGGGTTCGATTGCCTTGGTATATGAAGAAGTTCTCGACCGTCCACGACAATCTGTCAACGGTAACCTCTACGCCGAGTTCTTCGGCGATCTCGCGCTTCAACGCGTCCGTGGCCGGCTCCATCATCTCGACTCTGCCGCCAGGCACGACCCAAAACGTGTCGAGCTCGGTGTACTGAAGCAATGCCTTGCCTTCTGACAAGGCGACGCCACCGACTCTAAGGTTGAATCGGACGCCTTCGCTTTCGAACAAGATCATCGTCATGCCTGTAAATCTCCTCGAGGAAGCATGTGAACGCTGGGATCGACCCAGGATAACGCCTCCACAATGCCCGTGGCGTTGCAACTGCACGTTATTTTCGAAACGGCGCTGCCTGGAAATGTTTGCCAAGTGTAACGAAATCGTTTAATGATATAATCAAATATATTTTCGGATGTTTCCCGAAAAATAACCAAAATCAAGCTAGTCCTGCAGCGCGTTCGGCGCTACCCTTACGTAACCTCTTTCAATCTGAAGAGTTTCGGGGGAAATCACATGCGGACAGCGGAGATAGGGAACGTAATGATCACAGACGGCGCCCGACGAGATACCTGGAAATCGGATGAAGAAGCGCTGGTGAACGCTCTGGTTGGCGCCGCGTGGCGAAACGAGATGGACCAGCGGTCGTGGCTGCGCTCCAGCATGGCTGCCATCATGCGCAAGGTCATCCACAAGGATCGACGCGACCGCTAACGGCGCTTTTCGCTTGAGCCGCTTGCTTACTTTGCTCGCTCCAGGCACGCAACAGCGCACGCTAGTTCAACGGGATCGCGTCTAACTCAGGAATCACGCCGTGCGCCCTGAGTTCGGCGACGGCCTCCGGCGCGTAGCCCAACTCTCGCAGTATGTCCACGGTGTCGCCGCCGAACGCCGGCGACGTGCCCGTGACAGCCGGAGTGGCGCTCAACTGAGGAGTCACGCCCGCGTGGCGTATCGCTCCGAACGCTTCATGTTCTTCTGACACGATCAGGCCGCTGCGCTCGGCGTCCGCGTCATTCCGAATGTCCGCCATCGTGCGGTTTAGGGTCGCGACGACGCCCAGATTTCGTAGCCGATCGGCAACGTCGTCCACGGTCAAGGTCGCGAACGCACTGGACAGCTCTGCCCCAAGGGCATCTTCGTTGGCGGCGCGAGCCTCATGGGTTGCGAACTGCGTTCGCTCTCTGAGCGGCTTCACCTCCGCCAGTTCCGTCAATCGGTCCCACTCGCCTTCGGCGTCCGCTGACAGGAAGAACCACCCATCGGACGCCTGATAGAGCCTCGAAAGTGCACCGAAGCCTCTTACCGTTGGGCCCTCGATCTCGTTTCGTTCGAATCCCTCGTAGTCCATCAGGTACGCCGACGAGAAAGTCGATGCTGTGACCGCCAGCGACGTCTCAATGCGCTGGCCGACGCCGGTGCGTTCGCGTTCGATCAGGGCAAGCATCACCCCGTATGCTGCCATCAGCCCGGTGCCGTAGTCGTTGAACGTGTACGGAGGCGGCGCCGGCGTGCCGTCGCGGCCCCCGTTTCGCACCTGCATGCCGGTGGCGGCTTGTGCGTTCTGGTCGAAACCGGGCCGCATCGCCCACGGTCCGTCCTGGCCGAACGCGTTGATCGATACGTAGACGATTCCCGGGTTGCGTTCGCGAAGTTGCTGATACCCCACCCCCAGCCGGTCCGCCACTCCCTTGCGGAACCCTTCGAGCACAACGTCCGCCGTCTCCAGCAGGCGATAGAAGACATCGAGACCGCCGGGCTTCGTGATGTTCAGGCAGATGCTGCGCTTCGCTCTGCCGACCTCGAGCCACGGCGTCAACGCGGGCTTGCGATGCTCGGGATCGATCTTTATCACATCCGCGCCGTACTCGCCCAGGGTCCGCCCGCACGTCGGCCCGGCCAGGATGATGCACATATCCAGGACTCGGATGCCGTTCAAAGCGCCGGGCATGATCTCTCCTTTATTCGGTCACTCACCGTGATCTCTCGTTTGAACATGGGCGGTCGCAAATCCATGAGGATAGAAATCTACGCCGACGGGAGCGACGCGATCACCGTCTCGGTGTGTTGTCCCAGCGCCGGAGCCGGACCGCGAACGTGTCCCGGCGTTTCGCTGAACCGCACTTGGATCCCAACCTGCCGCATCGGGCCGTGCACGGGATCGTCCAGATCGATGACGGCCCCCGATACTTGAGCGTGCGCGGCGTCGAGCCACTCTTCAGTCGTCCGGCACATAGTGCACGGCACGCCTGCTCGCTCCATCGCGTCTTCCCACTCGACTGCCGTTCGCTCCGTCCACACCGCGGCGAATCGATCGGACCACTCGCGTCGCAGCGCCTCATCGTCTCTGAGCTCGACTGCTGTGAGCGGACCGTACCAGTCGGCGCGCCCCATGGCGTCGAGCATCGGTCGGAGAGCTCGTTCGAAACCGGCGTTGATATTGACCCAACGGCCGTCCTTGCATTCGTAGAATCGCCCGATTACGGGGGACAGAGCAGCGGACGCCGACGGCACTTCCGATCGGTCCACCAGCGACGCCCCCATGGCGGTAAACATAGCGTAGTAGAGAGGCACGGTGACCTGCTGGCCCTCACCGGTGCGAGCACGATGGAACAGCGCTGCCGTTACTGCCGGAGCGGCCACAAATGCGGCGAAAATGCTGACGTAAGGCAACGCGATGAAGCTGGGCCCGTCGGCCTCGTCCGAGCTTCGATCCGCGTATACGCCGGTTGACGCTCCGACCGCGGTCTCCCACGCATCTGGAGACATCGCAACGGCGCCTCGGTCGAACGCGGGCAACGACACGTAGACGATGCCGCTATTCGCATCGACGGCGTCCTCGATTCCGATGTTCGCGGCCTCGGCCTCAAGACCGTCACTGGCGATCAATATGTCGGTCATTTTGACCAATCCTTCGGACAACTCGCGATATACCGAGTCATCGTGGTCGAGCACGACGGACATCTTACCTCGGTTCCAAACCGAGAATACGGGATGCCCGCGGAGCGGATCGCCGGTCGGCGGTTCGACCTTCACCACCTGCGCGCCTTGGTCGGCCAGAAGCATGCCCAACACGGACGCGGCCACGCTGCCGCCCAACTCAAGCACGCGATATCCCTCAAGCGCTCCTGACAAGGCTCACCTCCATCGGGAGATTCTACCATCGAACCGCGTGGCCGCGCCTGAGTCGTGAACAATCCTCGTTCCTGAATCATTGTGCAGCGAGGAACATCATCAGAATGCATCTAGTTTGGCAATCAATAGTAGGATCGAATAGTATATGCATCAATGAAGTGTCTTGGAAACGGTCCTGTACGATTCAAGGGGAAACCCATGGCCTATATTGACCCTGGGGACGGTTCAGGTAATAACTACAAAGTCATGATGGAAAACGAACAGGTTCGCGTGCTGGAAATGACGCTCAAAGCCGGCGAATCGGACATCATGCATTCGCACCCTAGTGAGACCGTCTATTTCGAGACAGGCGGCAAGGTCAAAGTGCACATGCCGGACGGCGGATCGGCCGAGCTCGAGCCTCCTGACGGATTCGTGATGTGGCACGAAGAATGGACGCACAGGGTCGAAAACATCGGGTCGACGGATATCCGAGCGAAAATCTTCGAACCCAAGTAGCATTTCCGGAAGGCGTGCAGTCAAGCGTCACGCCGATCGGTCGACAAAACGGCAAACAGAAGGACGGGCTTTCGGGCCCGTTTTTCTATTTTTGCGAAATGCCGGAACTAACTGAGACGCCGTTGCGACAGGCCACGTGAACTATCGATTGGCCGACAGACACAAGTCGCTCAGATCTTGCGGCGACGTTTCTCCGTCCACGCGAATTGCCGGCAGACCGAGCCTCGCAACGGCCTCCGCCAACCGCGCATTGTACGCCGCGTTTCGGGACACGTACGCTCGCATCATCGCCTCTTCGTCGGATGCACCGGCGTGATGGTCGGTGTTTGCCCTGATTCTGGCTTCGAGCACCTGATCGTCGCCGATCAACCACAGCGAGGCGATAACCGGCAACTCGATCGCCGCGACTCGATCCGGCCACAGCGCCCAACCTTCGATAACGATCGGGTGGCTCCACGTTGCGTGTGCCCCGATGATCGCTTCGATCGCGGGCCACATCGCCTCGTGCGACCGGTGGGCGTCCATCATCATCGCGTCGAGCGGACGGTTGTCGCAGTACTCGCGATGGTCTTCGCCTCGCATCGGGTGTAATTCCGGATGCGACTCCGGCGTGGTCGTCGCCCGCAGCGCCTGTCCGATGGCGTCAGCCGACGAGCAGCCGTATCCGAGCTCGCAGGCGATCAAGCGCGCGACTGTCGACTTGCCGGAAAACGGTGCGCCGCCTATGAGAATCACTTTCGCGGCAGTCGAACGTTCTTCCTTCACCAGTTCCATCCTCTAATGACGCTTGCGTAGAAAGAGCGCCGAGAAACTTTTCGGAAATCGCGGTCGATTCGCGATCTTCCGCCAACCCGACGCCGCGCGCGAGATGCCGACTATTGCGCCCTCGGGCCGTTGCGAATAATCGCCTCACGCATTCAACATGGAAAGGCGTTGATTTGCGTCCTGCCAATCGACATACTGGTAGGCGTGTGGTACATTTGAGTGAACATATTCACGCTGTGAATATTATTGTGCATTGTATTCACGCCATTGTTGATAGTGTTCGATTCGAGTTGACAATACTCGCTGACCGACTGCAACTCGGACTACGATCGGAGATTCGCTGAGTCGTATGGCAACTCGAAGCCGCAGAGGCCAAAATCATAGAACCGATTACGGGGAGTTGGTTGAGGTCGCTCGCCTCTACTTCAGGTCTGGCGCGACTCAAACCGAGATCGCCGACGCGTTGAGCATACCTCAGGCGCGTGTTTCGCGGTTGCTGCGACAGGCCGAAGACGAGGAGATTGTACAGCACGTAATCTTCCCGCCGCCGTTGAACCGGCTCAAGTCCGCCATGATGCGCAGGTTCGAGGCCAAGGGCGTCCGAGAAGTTCGAGTCGTCCCACGCGGAGTCGGCGCCAGCGCCGACAAGAACGAAGAGAACCTTGGCGCAATCACCGCCGAGTATCTTGTCGACGCGCTTGTCGACCACTCGGGCGACACGGTTAGCGTCTGCATGGCTTGCGGCAACACCCTGCTCTCGGTGATCACGCATTTCATGGAACGTCTTCGTCGGCAACCGAGCGTCCTCGAAGAACTGAAGCGCAAGACCATCGTGCTCTATCCGCTGAGTCTGTACTGGGAGCCGACGCTGCGCTTCCACATCGACACCGAGTATCCATCGACCAGCATTTACCCGTCGGCACTTGTCGTCTACCTCGCGATGCGGCTCATGACGCTTGGTTGCAAAGTGATCGCCCACGCGCCGCAACCGCCGCTGGACTTCTACCGGGAACTCGACAGCATGAGCGACGATGAGCGGGTCCGTCAGGTGACCAAATACAAAGACTATCTCGAAGGAGCGAAAGCAGCCGACATTTTCGTGCTGGGAATCGGCACGGGCCAGCACGATCTGCGATATCGCCGGGTCCTGGACGACCTTGCGATCGAGCTCACCAACGAACGAGGCATGGCAGGCGAGATCGGCTATCAGCCGTTCGATTCCGACGGTCAATTCGTCGACTTTTCGAAACTAATCGCTGTCACCGGTGACGAGCTGTCGAAAGTGTCTCAGGGATCGACCAAAGTGATCGCGGCTGCCGGCGGGGCTGGCAAGACCGCGGCCATCGAAGCGCTTCTGAACAGAGATCGCCTTCCGTTCAACGTATTCGTCACGGACGAGGCCATCGCCGAACAATTGGACGGCCAATCTGATGCCCTTCTGGGCAATGTCTGGTAGCCAAGTCGGGCCCAGGGAGATTCGGCGTACCTAGAGGGACGACATGGACAGTTGTGACCCAAAATGGCGAAATATCCAAACGCGGCCTGGCCGTAGTGGCTACAAACAATTGAAGCGGCGCTGAACAATATATGTCAATGGTATGAAAATGTCTGCGCGGGGTCGGCCTGAAGGCCGAGCCCACCACCCGGTTGGTGCTCTGGCCCTTCAGAGCCAAGCCTATTTTTCATGCTTTGATATAGGGGCGCCGCCGGACGATCCGTGTCATTCTGATCCTTCCGGGGAAGGAGAAGAATCTGGTCGGTGAACACTCACTTTTGCAGGCGGGACTCCGGAAGTTTCTGCTTCTGCGGAAGGATCAGTATGATGAGAAGCGTTGAGCATAAAGGTGAATAAGGTCCGGAGCGCTACCGACCCTGCTCGGCCATCGTCGTACGGATGACATGAAGCCGACTGGCGCCGAGAGACCGCCAGACGAATCGCGCTCGGCCCCGTATCGGACCGTTGCACGACCGACGACAACAAGGCTCTAGGAGCCTCGTATTCAGGGAGAAGTTCATGACATTAGCGGCAACAACTCGACCGAGGTCCTTGAGCTCGTACCTGACCAGCGCGTGGATTGGCGATGACCGGTACGACGGACTCGACGCCGTGTTCTCCGAGATCGCCGAAGGCGCAAAGTATATCCAAGTGAAAGTTCGGTCCGCCACCCTTGCGGACGTTATCGGAACGACGGGCGAGATCAACGTCCAGGGCGAAATCGTGCAACTCTTGGACATGGCCGCCTCGGACAAGTTCGTGGAGGCGCTCAGCGATTGCGGAAGAGTCGCCGCCGTCGGCTCGGAGGAGATCGAGGACACGGTCTTCATCGGAGACGGCGCAAAGCAGAACTTCTTCGAGCAGATGGATCCGTTGGACGGATCGTCGAACATTGATCTCGCCGTCAGTATCGGCTCGATTTTCGGCATCTGGCGGAGAGAAGGCGACGAGCCGTTCACCGACGAGTGGCTGTTTCGTCCAGGCGCCGAACAGGTTGCCGCGGCTTACGTGGTCTACGGCTCGAGCACCGTCCTGATATTATCCACCGAAGACAGCGTGCAAGGCTTCATGCTCGACCCGAACTCCGGCGAGTTCATCCTGACGCATCCGGACTTGAAACTTCCCACGAAATGTTCGTGCTATAGCGCCAACGAAGGCAATTTCAAAAAACTGGACGGTCCGACCCAGCAAGCATTAACCGACCTGCGCAACGAATATTCGTTACGCTATGTCGGCTCGCTGGTCGCGGACTTTCATCGGAACCTTCTCAAGGGCGGAATATTCCTGTACCCGGGAGATCTCAAAGCCCCGAACGGCAAACTGAGGTTGATGTACAAAGCCAATCCGCTTGGCTTCATCGTAGAACAAGCAGGGGGCGCGGCTTCGTCCGGCACGCGGCGAATCTTGGACATCCAACCGGAGGAGCTTCACCAGCGGACGCCTCTCATCATCGGAAACAAAGATGTCGTAGAGAAGACCGTGTCGACCATGAGCGGAGGCGAGTAGGCTCCGTCTCCGCGTACGCAATCAACGAAGGAGATTATCGATGAATCTGGGCGAACTGACCACGAACGCGAACGCAATCGTAGCGCCGGGCAAGGGAATCCTCGCGGCCGACGAAAGCACCGGAACGATCAACAAACGATTCGATTCGATCAACGTCGAGTCCACTGAGCAGAACCGAATTACCTACAGAGAGATGCTCTTCAGGACGCCGGGCGCGTCCGAATTCATCAGCGGCGTCATTCTGTACGACGAGACCCTGCGGCAGAATAGCGCCCAAGACGGGAGTCCTCTGGTCAAAGTTCTTCAGGACCAGGGAATCATCCCCGGAATCAAGGTCGACATGAGCACCAACCCGCTGGCGGGCGCCAACGGCGAGGTGATCACCGACGGCATCGACGGCCTTCGCGATCGAGCCGCCGAGTACTACGAGCTCGGCGCACGGTTCACGAAGTGGCGGGCGGTCATCACGATCGGCGACGGCATCCCCAGTCGACAGTGCATCGAAGCCAACGCTCAATTGCTCGCGCGCTTCGCCGCCCTGAGCCAAGAAGCCAATCTGGTCCCGATCGTAGAGCCCGAAGTGCTGATGGACGGCGATCACACGATCGACCAGTGCTTCGAAGCGACCGAAGAGACGCTGCGAGAGGTCTATTACCAACTCGGTCGCCACGGCGTCAGCCTGGAGGGTTCGCTGCTGAAGCCGAACATGGTTCTGTCGGGCAAAGACGCCGCCAATCGTGCCGCCGCGGAGGAAGTCGCCGAGAGGACGATCGTCTGTTTCCAGCGCACGGTTCCCGCCGCCGTCCCCGGCATCCTGTTCTTGTCGGGCGGTCAGAGCGATGAGGAGGCGACCGTCAACCTCAACGCGATCGCCAAGCGAGCCGCCGATGTCGGCGTTCCCTGGCAGATGACCTTCTCGTACGGTCGCGGACTCCAAGCCGCGCCTCTGCAGGCTTGGGGGAGCAACCCGGACAACCTCGAAAAAGCCTCTCAGGCATACTACCAGCGTGCCCGCGTCACCGCGGCCGCCCGTCGAGGCGAATACACGCCCGCGATGGAGGTCGCCGAAGCCGCCGACTAGGCCGGCCTCCGGCGAACATGGTACGACGAACACTTTTGATTGCCACACGCAACGCGGGCAAACTGCGTGAGCTCGCCGACCTCCTGGCAGTGACGCCCTTCGACCTCGTGTCATTGGTTGACGTGGGCATCGACGATGAGGTCGAGGAAACAGGCGAGACATTCGAGCAGAACGCGGCGCTCAAAGCCGAGACCTACTCCCGGCTAAGCGGCCTGCCGACGCTTGCCGATGACTCCGGACTGGAGGTCGACGCGCTCGAGGGAGAGCCGGGTGTTCGCTCGGCTCGCTACGCCGGTCCTAACGCCAGCGACGACGACAGAATTGCCTTTTTGATCAGGAAGCTGGACAATGTACCAGAGGACACGTGGTCGGCACGATTCCGGTGCGTTGTGGCTGTGGCTTGGCTCGATCGACCTACCGAGCTCTATCCAGGAGCGTGCGAAGGGATGATCGTGCGACAGGCACGCGGCGACAGCGGCTTCGGCTATGATCCCGTGTTCTACGTTCCGATGCTGGGCAAGACTATGGCCGAGCTCACGTCGGAAGAGAAGAATCGGATCAGCCATCGCAGCGTGGCGGCCAGAAAGGCTTCGGAGGCTCTCGGCGATCGGAGTTGAGAGCAGTCCGACCACTGCGGCGAGATTACGATTGGCGTAGAGCAAGATGAGTGGGATAGCGCAGACCGACGCTTGGCGCGACATGCCACCCGGAGACCGAAACAACAATTGATCGTCGATAAGCTGGAACGACCTCTTCGCGACCTGCGAATCTCCGTCACGGACCGGTGCAACTTCCGTTGCCCGTATTGCATGCCGGAGGAGATCTACGGCGAACGGTACCGATTCCTCGATAGAGACTCCGTGCTGACGTTCGAGGAGATCGCGCGCGTCGCAAGAATGCTCGTCGGCTTGGGCGTGACCAAGATCCGACTGACCGGCGGCGAACCCCTGGTTCGAAGTCAGGTGGACCGCCTCGTGTCCATGCTGGCGAGCATCGACGGATTGAGCGACATCGCCATGACGTCCAACGGGTACCTGCTGGCCCAGATGGCCCAGAAACTCAAAGACGCCGGACTCCAGCGGATCACCGTCAGTTTGGACTCGTTGGACGAAGAGATATTCAAGCAGATGAACGGCCGCGGGTTCGGGACGCAGCGGGTGATCGAAGGGATCGCCGCCGCACAAAACGACGGCCTGGCTCCGATCAAGATCAACTCGGTGGTACAACGCGGAGTCAACGAACACACCATCGTCGATCTGGCTCGCTTCGCAAAGGAGCGCGGCTACATCGTCCGCTTCATCGAGTACATGGACGTCGGGAACCTCAACGGTTGGCAACCGACTGAGGTCGTCTCCGCCGAGGAAATCGTCGCGATGATCGATGCGGAGATGCCGCTCAAGGCAGTCGACGGCAACTACGCGGGCGAGGTCGCGTCGCGATACGCGTACGCGGACGGCGAAGGCGAGATCGGCGTAATCGCGTCCGTGACGAAGCCGTTCTGCACCGGCTGTACGCGCCTTCGACTCTCTCCAGAGGGCTCGATCGTCACGTGCTTGTTTTCGAGCTCTGGCACGGATCTCCGCGGCCCAATGCGGGACGGCGCCACGGACGACGAACTCGAAGCGATCGTCCGCGGCACGTGGGGCGAACGGCAAGATCGCTACTCCGAGCTTCGGTCCGAGGCAGCAGGCTCGCCGCGCAAAAAGGTCGAGATGTACCACATCGGCGGCTGACCGACCTTAGGCCAACTCAGGCGCATCACCGTGCGCCGTCTAGCAAGTTCTGTCCTCTAACTTCGGCTGCCCCGCCATCGCTGTTCGCTGTTCGTCTCGTAAATTCGTTCTTGGCTGCGAACTCCTATCGCGACAGCAATTCGGCCTGAACGACGCTCAAAATCGCTCGTGGCTTTCCTCGCAGTGATCCGATCACCGACTTTCGCTCGTCGCCGCCAAACGCAAAGAACCCCGCCTCGAGAGGCGGGGTTCTTTTTAGCCAATCGGATTCAGGCTCCGCCGGAGCCGGTGCGTTACGAAGACTTGCGGCCTCTGATCATGAGGACACCGCCTGCGCCCATCAGCGCGATCGCCGCGAGCAAGCCGAGTTGGGCCGCCAACGGTACGCTGTCGTCACCGACGCCTGGCAGGCCGCGCCCGGGTCCAGCGGGTTGTAGCGGCGTCAGAGGAATCGGAGTCGCGGTCGGCACTGGAGTGGCGGTGGCCACCGGTGTCGGCGCTACTTGCGGAATCGGGTTGGCGACTATGCTGTAGGTCGCCATCGCTTGCGCTTCGACGTATGCCTGATCCGCGCCGCCTTCGTTGGCGATGGACTCGATCGTGCCATCGCCATCGGCGTCGTGGCCGCTTCGCGCTGCTTGCAGCGTGCTCACAACCGTGCCGCCGCCCGGCCCAAGGAATATCTTGGCCAACTTGATGTTGCTGGTTCCCAACACCTCAAGCGCGATGTCGCGAGCCTGTCCGGCCCATGTCGCGGCGTTGAGTCCGTTCACGTCCACACCGATCGCGGCCGCGGCCATGACCGTGTTGTCGGCGTCAGCGCTTGCGGCAAATCCGGCGTGCTCGCGGTCGTCGGCATGCGCCAGCACGCCAAGCCCGTCACCGGGGTTCGTGGACGCGGCATCAAAGTTCGCCCCGTCCTCACCTTCAATGATGTTGATGACGTGATGGGTGTGGAGTTGCACGTCCTCAATCGTCAGGGCGGCCGCTGCAAGTTCCGCGTGCTGGATCGCCGCGTTAAGTTGGGTCTTGAGATCGGTCAAAATCCCAACGTCGGCGCCGGCGGGCCAGCTTGTCAGCAGGTGCCGTACGTGCGCCATGCCCGCGATGAGCACGGAGCCGCCAAACACGGTGTCGGATGGCTGCGCGGGCGTAGACCCTGCAGTTTCCGCAGTGATGGCGAGCGTGCTGTACATTGCGATGAGGTTGCTGCCGTCGTAATCCGTGGATGTGCTGTCGAACGTGTGGCTGACGCTTCCGTCTGCAGCGACGGTGAGCGCGCCCAGGTTCAACGACGACGCGCCGTCGTCGGACACCAGCCATGCAACGTATTCCATGCCTGCGTCCGGGGCCGTTACACCCGCCATCGTGATCGTAATGCTGTCTCCGAGGCTCGCTCCGTCCGAAACGACTGCGGTTCCTGTTCCTTCCGGCGCACCCACTGAGATGAGCACCGGCACTGCCTCTTGCGCCTGCACAACGGCAGGCAAAGCCAGCACGAACAAGAGGACCAAGACTAGAATGAATTTAGACCTGGACATACTGAGTGTCCCCCCTACTAAGGTTGACGCGAAGATACCAAGAATCCGAATGATTTCGCACCGTTCATACACTACCACAAGGCACTAGCCGCGCATAGGCCTTGGCGGACTTAGTTTGTGGCAAATTCAATCCTTCATCGAAATAAAGAATTCACCGCAAGGTCCGCACGGCCTTGGTGGTTAGCATTGTGACCCCAACGCCTCGAACTTCCACGATGGGCATCGGTATCATACCAGTCCGGCTCGATCTCGTCGAGTCCATGGCGAGAATATTCAATGAAGCATCGCCCCGTCAGCCTCGTTGGCGAGCGTTGAGCCGTTGCGATAAGAGGAGAACAATCGCGATTTGAGAGGTCGGGGCGCCGATAATGGCTGAAGTCAAAGGCCGAAATCGGCGCCCTCTTGGGCTTGCGGTCCCAGCGTGACCCGCAACTTCTTGATCGCCAGCCGAATTCTGGTCTTGACCGTGCCAAGCGGTTGTCTGAGGTGATTGGCGATTTCCAAGTGAGTGAACCCGCCGAAGTACGCCAGAATAACCACCTCACGTTGCTCGGGGCGCAGAGTCGTCAGGGCTTCCTTGATCTGGCTTCGCTCGTACTCCGCCTTCGCGTATTCGGTGGGATCGCCCTCTGCGCCCCCCGAGGGCCGGTTGTTGAGATCGGCGTCGTGTTGAACGTGATTCTGTTGCCTGCGCCTGCGCCGCAACTCGTCGATGGCGCGGTTGTGAGCGATCGTGAACAGCCACGCCGTCACGCTGCCCTTGGAAGGACTGTAGCTGCCCGCGCGGCGCCACACGTTGAAGAAGGCATCCTGCGTGACCTCTTCCGCGGCCCCTGCGTCTCTCAGCACATTGATGACGTGAGCGTACACGCGACCCGAATACTTGGCATGCAGCGACTCCAAAGCTTCCAAGTCTCGATCGACAATCGAAGCCAGAAGCTGTTTGTCTTCGGAAGCCTGTTGAGTCATGGTCATCTCCTCAAAGTCCGCACAGCGTCGCCGCCACGGTGCATTCAACTCGGATCGAGCAGAGAGTCCGGCCACTCGGTCGCTCGGGTAATCAGCGCTTGCCCAATCGCCCGGCCATCACTTGCCTGTCGCCTCAATCGTTCGCCGTCGATATCTCGCGATGAGAGGTGAAACGTTGGGACGGCTATCCGGCTCCGCTTTGGTATAATCTCCGATGGCGCTGAGTTAACCGTTTCCTTCTCATAGCAATAAAACGAATCGGGCGACGAAAGGGTTATCTTTCGCTCTTATCGTGAACACTGGCGAATACGCTCTTTGGCGGCCGCCCGAACGGAGGTCACAAACTGATGCGTGAAGTCGACATACACGAGTTAGATGATCGATTGGACCCAGGGGAGTCTATTAACCCTGGTTCGGCACACATTCTCACAAGCGGCATCGCGGACTTGGGAATTCGGCTCGACGACCGGCAGCTCACCCAATTCGCTCGGTTTCACGCCGAGCTCGTCGATTGGAATTCGAGATTCAACCTCACCCGAATCACAGAATGGGATCGAGCCCAGTCGAACCATTACCTGGACTCGTTGACCGTTGCGCTGGGTGTACCGGCAAGCGTCCTCGAATCAGGTCGATTCGCGGATGTCGGCAGCGGAGCCGGGTTTCCGGGCATTCCCATGAAGGTTGCATTCCCTGGAATGACCGGCGTCCTCATCGAGTCGGTCGGCAAAAAAGCGCGGTTTTTAGACCACATCGTCGACGTGTTGGGACTCGACGGACTGGAGGTCCGACGCGCCAGGTCCGAAGAATTGGCCCACGAATCTGGGTATCGCGAAGGATTCGACGTGGTGGTCTCCAGAGCCGTCGGACCAGCGCAAGTCCTGGCCGAGTTGACGCTGCCCTTCTGCCGAATCGGGGGCCTGGCGGTGCTCCACAAATCGCGAAGCGCTGAAGACGAGGTCGAAGCCTCAGCGACGGCGATCGAGGCAATGGGGGGCGCGACCAAATCCGTGATTGATGTCTCGGTCACGGGACTGGACCAAGGCAAGACCCTCGTCGTGATCGAGAAAGTCTCCGGTACGCCTGGTCGCTATCCGCGCAGGCCGGGCATGCCGGCGAAGCGGCCGCTGTGATCCGGGAGTTCGCTGTCCGACGCCGCCTGACCGCGTCGCCGCAACAACCGGCGCCACACGCCAGGCCATCTCTCGCCTCGGCAGGCCGGACGCGATGACCTTCAACGGTCCGGGCCGCCCTCACGGGGTGTCGCTTCGACGGAGATTTTTCTCCATTCCCACGTTGGCGTCGTTTGGCGTTGCGATCGCCATCATCGTCATGTTGTCGACGAGCACCGGTTTGGACTGGGACGAGACCTGGGAAAACATCAAGTCGATCAACCCGTGGCTCTATCTCGCCGCGATGGCCGTGTATTATCTGAGCTTCGTGTTCCGCGGATACCGATGGAGGATTCTAGCCGAGAATGCGATGGACCACTCAGCGGAAGACGCGAACATGCCGTCTCCGTTGCATTGTGCTCGACTCCTTATCCTGGGTTGGTTCGTCAATTCCGTGGCGTGGCTTCGTTTGGGAGACGCCTACCGAGCCCTGATCTTCTCGGAAGACTCCAATACGACGTTTTCGTGGAGCCTTGGCACGGTATTGGCTGAGCGCGTACTGGACATGGCCACTGTTGCCGTCGTCATATTCTTCAGCGTGTTCGTGCTGACCGCAACGTCCGACCTTGCGGTCGCCCAATACATCGTCATCATGGCCTTCGTGATGTCGTTCGGCGTCATCGGCATAATTCTGTCGATGAGGATCTACGGCACACGAGCAGCTCGACTCCTGCCCAGTCGATTTGAAACCGCGTTCAATCGATTCCAACAGGGAACGCTGGACGGATTGAAAGGGCAGCTCCCGTTGATGCTCGCCCTTGGGCTCATAGGGTGGCTTCTCGAAATAGGCCGGTTGTATCTGGTTGTCCTCGCTCTGGATTTGGAGATCGCCCTCGCGCTTGTTCCGGTGGTCGCCCTTGGACACGCGATCCTGAGCACGGTGCCGACGCCGGGCGGTTTGGGCGCTGTCGAGCCGGGAATCACCGGGCTGCTGTTGCTCAGCCTCGACCGAGATGACGCCGTGTCGGTCGCGATCGTCGATCGATCAATCACCTACGTGAGCATCATCCTAATCGGAGGAGCACTTTTCCTTCTTCGCAATATTCTGAAGGCTCGCGCCAAGAAACGGGACGCGGCGATTATGGCCTAAGCAGCACGAAACGCCATGTTCAGGCTGCTTTCGTTGCGGAGGGAACCGTGTACGGCGTGCTGCTTCGTTTGGGGCGCGTGGGCGAAGTCAGCGTGCAGATTCACCCAAGCGCGGTCGGTGGGCCAACGACCACGCCGCGCGACCGGTTCCAGAATGGCATCGTATCGGCAGGCTTGCGCGATTATTTGAAAATCAAGCCTTCGCATGAGACGCTGCCAGGGTCCTCTGAAGTCGCCAACATCCCGGAATCAGGATACTACCATGTCCGACGCTGCCCATGTAAATCTCGTCGAGCTCAACCACCCACTGGGCAATCGCATCGCCGTGTTTGGAGCGGGCGGCAAGACGACGCTCGCGAAAGCCATCGCTCGAAGTCGCGACCTCGAACTCATCGAAATCGATTGGATTCAGTGGATACCGGGTTGGCGCCTGCGGACGGACGATGAGATAAAACAGATCGTGACGGAGCGCATGGATTCCAGTCCGCCAGGTTGGGTGACCGATCACAACGTTCGATTCATCTTGGGGCATGCCGATTCCGTAGTTCTGCTTGATCTGCCGTTCCGTACGATACTCTGGAGACGACTGACACGTTCGATCCGAAGGGCTTGGACAAAAGAAATGGTGTGCGGCGAGAACACGGAAACCTTCCGGCAGCATTTCACGACGCGTGACTCGGCAATCTTGGAGGCGTGACAGCGGCGGAAGAGGTACGCTCGGCTCTACGAGACCGTGCTTGGCCAGATACCACCCGACATCGATCTATTCCGGATACGCACCCGCCCCGAACTCAACCGGTTCTACGAGTCCCACGGATTGTCCAAAGACGGGGTGTAGCCGATCCACCCGAAACACCGCTAAATGGCCCGATCCCGCGCCGAATTCCGGTGCCCCCCGGCATCTGTCCAAGTGGGCGCGGGAGACGCCGGAGACAAATGCACGGATGGAGGCCAACGGCCCATCCAGCGCCTCGATTAGGCGGATACCAATCGATCGAGAACCGCTTTTGAGCTCGTGTCGATGTCCGCGTGCAGGCTGTTGCCGTGTGAGTCCATGGTGACCACTGCCGGGAAGTTCTCGACTTCGATGACCCACATCGCCTCAGGCACGCCGAAGTCCATTTTGTGGACGCCCTTGACGTTCACAACCGTCCGTGCGATCAGCGCCGCCGCTCCGCCAATGGCGTGCAGATAGACCGCGGGCATTTCGCCGCACGCAGCCAACGTATTCGCGCCCATGCCGCCTTTGCCGACGACGGCTCTCATGCCGAAATGGCGCATCACGTCAGCCTGGTAGATTTCCTCGCGAGTGCTGGTCGTCGGTCCGGCGGCCGCGAACTTGTAGTCTTTGGTGTCCAAGCCCGTGACCACCGGTCCGCAGTGGTAGATGGCGCCGCCGGCCAGAATGAGCTTGATCGCGTCGTACACATCCTGGTCGTCGCCTTCGGGTTGGCGAGTCTGCTTGATGAAGGTTTCGACCATCCATTTGTGCGCCGCGTCACGGCCTGTGATCATCGTGCCCGAAAGTTGAACCGGGTCGCCGATGTGGAGACTCTTAATTACATCGTCGCTGATCGGAAGCGAGACGTTCTGCATCACGTCCTCCTATGAATAGGTCACCGAGTTGCCCTGTATGGTCATGCGCTTTTGGCGATTCGCCCAGCACATGTACGATATCGAAACGAAAAAGCTGGCGGGAAGACGATGCAAGCCCTTAATCTTCGAGCCCAGCACGGTGGTCTTGCCCCCGAAGCCCATGGGACCGATGCCCATCTCGTTGGCATCGTCGGTCAAACGATTCTCCAGGTCCGCCAACGCTTGATCTGGGTTGGCGTCGTCGATTTTTTCGAGCAGCACCTCTTTAGATGCATCGAAAGACGAACCACGGTCGCCGCCGACGGCGACGCCCAGGAACCCGGGCGCGCACCCTTGGCCTTGCGCCTTCTGAACCGCGTCCAGCGCCACCTTGCGCACTCCGTCCAGATCGCGCCCCGCGCCGAGCGGGCCGTTGGGCAGCGAGTATTGCGCTCCGACGTTCTCGCAGCCGCCGCCCTTCAACATCAAGTCGACGGTGAGCTCGTCGCCTTCGACTTCCTCAAAGTGGATCGTCGGGAAGGCGTCGTCGCCCAGGTTGTTGCCACTGTTCTTGTCCGTGACGGAGTCCACGGCATTCGGGCGCAAGTACGACTGTTTCGTGGCTTCAACCACGGCATTGCGGATCTGCCCTCGCAGCTTGCGCGTGCTCCAACCCTCGGGGTAGTTCACGTAGAAGATGGGCGTCCCGGTGTCCTGGCATATGGGAAGCGATTCCCTGCGTGCCAGCGAGACGTTTTCGAGTATGGTGTCGAGCGCGCCCACGGCCGCCGAGCCTTGAGCCTCTTGTTCTCGCGCAGACACAAGCGACTTCTCGACGTCCGCCGGCAAGTCGGTCGAGGTAAGACGGATCAACTCCACAAAGGCTTCCGTCAAGTCATCCACGGGCATCCTCCCAGGGTGTGAGTTTTTCGTGTCCAAGTCGTTCGCCATCAGGTCGGTTGCGGAACCACACCGACGGTTGCTTTCAGCGCGATCTACATCGTTCGAAGAATACCATATCCAGTCTGGCGCCTGGCAAGAATTTGACGCCGAGAGACACCGGCGCACACGGGCCCTTGATTCTGCCAAGAAGTTCAGTGCGTGACGGCGGTCCCGGTCACCACATCCGGTTGGCCATAATCTCAGAGGGTCATCGAATCGACGCCGTCTCGCCGTCTCCGGCATAAGCAAGCGATCTCGATCGCCGTCGAAACCTGTCTGGAGACCGATAATACGCCGTCATTCCACGCAGGAACGATGCTCGCCCAGGTCGCCATCCACCACAAACATAGGGTGAAAGCTGGTCCGGCCCATGGGTTGGGCGCCGAGTGAGATGAGCTGATGCGATTCGTCATCGAGCGCTTCAATGCCGGGCACGATCGTCGGGCGCCTGCCTTGGCTAAGGCGCTCGATCAACGACATGTTGACCACGAGATCCAGACCGGGCCTTGGTCCACCACGAACGCGGCTTCATCGCTGTCAGTCACGTCGCCGATGAACAGCGACAAGCCCTCCGAGGTGATGGCGACAAACGCAACCCGCGCTTGCTGTCCGGCGCCCACAACGGGTAGTGGGCCACCCCTTCGGCCAGCAATCCGGTGACGCCCGGTTCGCCCGCGTATATCTCGGTCGAGGCACCACTGGCGACGTCGAACGCGAAGAGACTCATCGTGAAGTTGCCCTGATCTTCTTCCAAGACGTCGGAGTAGACGATTCTGTCGGCATCGGGCGACCATGCGGGCCAGGTGTACACGCCGGACTCCGGGGTGATGCGCTCGAGGTTCGATCCGTCTGGGTCGACCGTGTAGATCTGCCGATCCAATCCCACGTACGCGATTCGATCTCCTACATCGCTCCTGGGTCTCGCGCGAGCCACCGTAGTGGCGGTCGGCGCAACAATCGGGGCAGGCACGGCGGTCGGCGAGGGAGTCGCGGTCGAAGCCGGCGCCAGCGGTGCAACCGGGGTCGGCGACGGGGCCGGCGGTGCGGACGGTTCAGGCGTTGCCGACGACGTTGATATCGGAACCGGCGTACCCACGGCGATTTCCGCGCCGCTACCCCGCAACCCGCGGCGACCAACACTGCCGCCGTCAACACTGCAAGCAAAAACCAACCCGATCTCATACGACGAATCATAGCAACGAAAATCTCGGGCCGGTACTATTTCGAAGTTGGGAATCAAGCACGGCAATGCCCAGGTGATACCATGACGTCGGCGACCGTCGCGTCGCTGAGACACACCCAAATGGAGTACCGCAATGCGCAAGATCGGCGACAACATCTACACCGAGATCTACTTCTGGGGATGCAATCCGGGATTCGTCGTCACGAACGACGGCGTGTTCATGATCGACACGCCCCAGCAGCCGATCGACTCGGTGCGCTGGCGCGAGGTCATTGACACCCATGGGCCGATTCGCCACCTGGTCAACACCGAGCCGCATCCCGACCACATCATGGGCAACGCGTTTTTTCCGGGCGTGGAGGTCATCGGTCAGAAAGGCATGAAAGTGCGATACGACGAGGCGACCCCGCAGATGGTCAGCTCCGAACGCACCGAGCTCATGAAGCAAACCGACCTCGACAGTGTCTGGCTTCTGGAGCACCCGAGCTACCCGCCGAATCCTCCAACGCGATTGTTCGACGACTCACTGACGTTGGAGCTGGGCGGCCAGACAATCCAGTGCATTCACCATCCGGGACACACCGCGCCGCAGACTTCGGTCTTCATTCCGAAAGAGGGAGTTGTCTTCACCGGCGACAACATATTCAATCGCGTGAAGACGTTCATCCAAGAGGCCGACCCTTGGCAATGGCTGGACTCGCTCGACAAGATCGCGGCGCTCGACGCCGACGTCATTGTGCCCGGTCACGGCGAGCCTTGCGACAATAGTTATCTCGGCGAGCAAGCGCAAATCATCAACGACTGGGTGGGCGCGGTCCAGGATTTCGTCGATCGCGGCCTGACCCTTGACGAGGTGCTGGAGCAACCACGGCCAAAGGTCGATCCGTACCCGATCGGCCAGCGGCTCTTCCCGATGACTGACGGCCTCGATCAGCGGATCCTGAACAACCTGTACCCACGAATCGTCGCACGCCAAGCGTAGTCTGCCTGAGCACGAGTCATGATCAACGACGCTTTACGAACGCTGTTGCCGATCGCCGGTTGGACCGAGGACCGCGCACGCGCCGTCGAGATCACCGGCGACGACGATTCGATCCTGCCAACGCCGTTTCGCATCGGCCAGACCGGCGCGGCAGTACTCGCCGCGGTCGGCCTCACCGAATCCGATCTCTGGAAACTGCGCGCCGGGCGTGACCAGGAGGTCGCGGTCGACGCGCGCCAGGCGACCGCATCGCTGCGCAGTGGAACTTACTTGCAGATGGACAACGCTCCCGTCTCCTCCGCGCGCAATACGATCATGGGCGTCTACCCGGCCAAGAACGGTCGATGGAGCTATCTCCACTGCAACTTCCCGAACCATCGTGAGGCCGCTCTCGGCGGGCCGGGGGGGTCCGAGGATATCGACGAGGTGCGCAAAGCCGTCGCCGGTTGGGACGCTCTCGAGCTCGAAGAGGCGATCGTCGCGGCGAACGGCGCAGGGGGCATGGTCCGCACGATGGATGAGTGGGCCCGGCACTCTCAGGCCGCCGCGATCGCGTCGCTGCCACTGATCGAGATCGTCAAGATCGGCGACAGTCCGCCCGAGCTGCTGCCCGAAGGCGATAGGCCGCTGTCGGGCGTCCGAGTGCTCGACCTGACGCGAGTCCTCGCCGGACCGACCTGCGGACGCACCCTAGCCCACCTGCGGAACATCGGCTACCAGGAGTATGACACCGGCCACGGCAAGCTATCGGCCCAACTCGATCTGCGTGAGCCGCGAGACCTCGAGACGCTGCGCGGACTGATTCGCTATGGCGACGTATTCTCGCAGGGCTACAGCCGTGGAACGCTGGCTGCGCGAGGGCTTTCGCCTGAAGCGCTCGCACAGGTCCGACCCGGCATCGTCTATGCCTCGCTATCCGCGTTCAGCCACGTCGGACCTTGGGCATCGCGTCGCGGGTTCGACACCGTGATCCAGACCGCCAGCGGCATCACCAGCCGCCAGGGCGAGCTATTTCCGGGCGAGGCGCCCGGCCCCCAATTCTATCCGGTGTCGGCAATCGACTACCTGACCGGGTACCTGATGGCGTTTGGCGTGCTCCTCGCCCTCAAACGACGCGCTCTCGAAGGCGGAAGCTGGCTCGTCCGCCTGTCTCTCGCCCAAACCGGCCGCTGGCTCGTCGATCGCGGCCAAGTTTCCGTCGCCGAGCTCGACGACGTGGCGCCCGAGTTCACCTCGTCGGAGCTGGAACGCTGGTCGATGGAGAGCCACACCCCGGTAGGCAAACTCCGCCACCTCGGACCGACGCTGTGCCTATCCGAGATGCCGCCGCACTGGGCTCGCCCCACCGTGCCGCTCGGTTAACTGTAGACCGTCAGCGAAAGTGGGACACATTCGGGCCTGAAATTAACAGAGGCAGTCGGTAGATAAAGCGAGCTCCTGACAGGGGGATAGAATGTCCCCAGGGAAGGAGCAGCAGTGATCGAGAACACAGAAGATAAGAACCTAGCTGCAGAAGAGCGAAGCCAGGACACGAAGCGATTCGTTCGT
>PVBE010157589.1_pt1 | contig 21735 bp, 15 predicted proteins | sample 1631181 | NCBI WGS metagenome assembly PVBE01 (sample SAMN08397723, study PRJNA350692) | Marine metagenome, whole genome shotgun sequencing project. | isolation source: water | place: Pacific Ocean | collected 2012-04 | reverse complement strand
AGGAGAGAGAAGGATATAGTGCACATGATAATGAGAGGGACGAAGCATCCATATTGTGTATTGATCATGGTAATGTGTTTAACGAAAGTCATGATATGTGCAAACATACGTGCTCAAAGCTATTGTTTTCGAGGAACGCCGCCAAGGGCGCCGGTAACGGCACTCGAACCGTCACCCGCTTACCGGTCCGGGGATGTTGGAACCGAATTTCCGCCGCGTGGAGCCAGATGTGTTTGCGCCCGAGCTTCTGATCCAGTGCGCCGCGGGGACCGTACTCACGGTCACCGATCACGGGGCATTTTCGATGGGCGAGGTGGGCGCGAATCTGGTGGAGCCGGCCCGTATGAGGCTGACATGCCAAGAGGCTGACTGCGCGCCCCCGGGCCAAGGTGTCGAAGCGTGTCTGGGCCGACTTGGCGCGAGGGTGGTCGCCGACGATGGCTCGCTTCCGACCCCGCACACGCTGCTCGCGAATCCCCGCGTCGATGACGCCCGTAGGGGATTGGGTGCTGCCGTGAATCAGCGCCAAATAGGTCTTCTCCACGGTGCGCGCGACGAATTGGGCCCGGATATGGTCGTATCCCTCTCGGCTCAACCCCACCAGCACGGCCCCGCTGGTGAGCGCGTCCAGCCGATGAATCAAGCCGTAATCTCGGACTTTGCCGAGGTTTTGCAATCGCTTTCCGTGGCTGGCGAAGAGGCCGTTCAATAGAGCGTTCCGGTCGTGATTGACCCCCGGCTGGGTGACCACGCCCGCGGGCTTGGCCACCACCAAGAAGTCATCGTCGGCGAGAACGATCGTGTGGGGCACCCGGGAATTGGGCACCACGCTGAACTGCGGCTGACTCATCGCGGTGGATTGTCCGCCAGACCGGCGGTTCGGGCAACCGCGTGATCAATTCTGGTGAATGTGCTAGACCGCGCGTCGAATCCATCCACGGGAGGAGCACACATGCAGCTCGACGCGCTCAAGATCGTAGTCACCGGCGGCGCCAGCGGCATGGGCCGCTACTTCAGCCTCAACCTCGCCAAGGCCGGCGCCCAGGTGGCCGCCTGCGATCTGAACGAAGAGGGGCTCGCCGGCCTCGCCGCCGAGGCAGAGGGTCTCCCCGGCTCCATCAAGACCTATAAGGTCAACGTGGCCAACGAAGACGAGGTCATCGGCTTCTTCGACCAGGCGTGGGCCGACTTCGACGGGCTCAACGGCCTCATCAACAACGCCGGGATTTTCCGCGACGGCCTCTTGGTCAAGAAGGACCGAAAGACCGGCGAGATCCGAAAGATGAGTCTCAAGCACTGGGAGCAGGTCATCTCCGTGGACCTCACCGGGCCCTTCCTCTGCGTTCGCGAGATGGCCGAGCGGCACATTCAGGGCGAAGGCGGCGAGGCCGTGATCATCAACATCAGCAGCATCGCCCGCTACGGCAATATGGGGCAGGGGAACTACTCCGCGGCCAAGGCCGGGCTGGTGGCTGACACGGTGGTGTGGGCCAAGGAGCTCGCGCGTTACGGGATCAGGGTCGGGGCCATCGCGCCCGGCTTCGTGGACACGCCGATCCTCCAGGGGATGCGCCCCGAGGTGCTCGAGAGCATGCTCAAGGCTGTGCCGCTCCGCCGCGTCGCCCGCCCCGAAGAGATCTTCGCCGGCGTGCGCTTCATCACCGAATGCGGCTACTTCACCGGCCGCTGCATCGACATCGACGGGGGCATGCGGCTCTAAGCCCTGCTCACCTCGACCCCTCCACGCCCTCCGTGCGGTCCTTGAACGCGCGCCGAGGGCGCCTCCAGACACAGACAGATGACGTCCACGGCCCCCTCCTGAGAGGGCCGCGCCGCCCCGTCGGGGTCGTGGTCTAGGTGGTTTTCGAGTCGATGGACGACGAATTAATCGTCGGTCGCGGCGCTCTCGGCCGAGCTCTCTTCGTCGGCGGGCGCCTCGTCGGCGGAGATCTCTTCTGCGGGGGCGTCTTCGGCGTCGCGTCCGTAGTTCGCCAGGGCCAGACCGATCCGATCGGCCACGGCGTCCACGGAGACCACCCGGACGTTGACCTCTTGACCCACCTTGACCACGGCCTCGGGGCTCGAGACCCCCTTGCCCATGGCCGAGATGTGGATCAGCCCCTCGACGCCGGGTCCGATTCGAACGAACGCGCCGTAGCTCTGAAGACTGGTGACCTCGCCGATCAACTCTTGGTCCACGGCGTAGGTCTCATCCAGGCTGGGTGTGGTGTCTTCGGTGAGCTGCTTGATCCCGAGATTGGCTCGCCCGCGCTCAACGTCCACGTCGAGCATCATCACGTCCACCTCTTGTCCCGCGACGAAGAACTCCGCGGGAGATTGATTGAGCGTGCCCCAAGCGAAGTCGCTGATATGGATCAAGCCGTCGAACCCTGCGGCCAGCTCGACGAAGATGCCGAACTCCACCACGCGCGCCACCTTGGCTCGGAGCCGAGTCCCGGCCGGAAAGGCGTCCTTGACGGTCTGCCAAGGGTTCTCCGCCGGGTTCTTCAGAGTCAGCCCGAGCCGCTTTCGCTCGCGGTCACAGCGCAACACCCAAGCGCTGACCCGCTGCCCCTTCCGCACCAGGTCCGCGGGCTTGGCGCCTCGCTGAGTCCAAGAGAGCTCGGAGGCGTGGACCAGGCCCTCTAGGCCGTCTTCGAGCATCACGAAGGCCCCGAAGTCCGTCAGGCCCACCACCTCGCCCTGCACCATCGCGCCGGGCACGTAGAACTCTTGGGCAATCGCCCAGGGGTCGGGGGCCAGATGCTTCAAGCCCAAGGCGATCTTGTCGTTCTCGTCGTCGATCCGGAGCACCTTCACCCGCAGGTGATCACCCTCGTCCACCATGTCTTCGGGATGACGCAGGCGCTGCCAACTCATGTCTTTTACGTGGAGCAGCCCATCGATGCCGCCGATGTCCACGAACGCCCCGAAGTGGGTCACTCGCTGAACGACCCCGTCGACGATCTGACCCGCCTCGAGACTCGAGAGGCTGGACTCGCTGACCGCCTTGTAGTGGGTCGCTTGGGTGGCCCGCTCGGACACGAGGATCAACGCCTTCTTCTCTCGAATTCGCGTGATTCGAACGGGCAGGGTGGTCCCCAATAGGCTCTCCCCGTCACGCCCTCGCCGCGGCCCGACCTCGCGCTGCGGCAAGACGGCCTTCACCCCCAATAGGTCCACCGTATAGCTGCCGCGCCCTTCGGAGAGGATCGTCGCTTTGAGGGTCTCGCCCTCGTCCCGCGCACGCTCCAAGCGCGCCCAAAGCGCGACTCGCTCGGCCTTGTGCACCGAGAAGGTGATTTGGTCGCCCTCGACGGTGTCCACATAGGCCTCCACCTCGGAGCCGGCCTCCGGCGCCGTCGGAAAGTCTGCGAGCGGGATGACCCCTTGGAGCGCCCCGGCGGTCACGTTCACGGTCTCCCCGTCAACTGCGCCGACGGTGGCAGTCACGACGTCACCCGTGCGCGCAACGCGCGTGGACAGCTCTTCGTAGAGAGCGTCGATGGGAAGGACGTCCGAGGGGGTGGATGAGGTCTCACTCATGACTTCGACTCCGCGATTCGATGGGCGGATCTAGCACGTCCTTTGCGTTTTGAACATGCCGCGACACAATGGGGGCTCGCCTTGGCGAGAGGACGCCCGTGAACCCAGTGGTCATCGATACCGCATTCGGCACTTTGAGCTACGGCGTTCAGGGTCATGGATCCCCGCTGATCCTGATCCACGCTTCGGGCATGGGCCGGGAGAAATGGGGTCTCCTCGGCTCGATGATGGCGGCCCATCACACGGTCTACACCCCCAACCTCTTGGGCTATGGGCAGACAGGCCCATGGCGGGCCCAAGGGTACGGGATCGCACAAGAGGTGGAGGTCCTCCTGGCCCTCATCGAAGAGATCGGGACGCCCGTCTCGATCCTGGGGCACTCCTTCGGCGGCGCCGTCGCCTTGTACACCGCCCTCGCGGTCCCCCATCGTGTCCGACATTTGGCGCTCTACGAGCCCACGGTCTTCGGTCTGCTCGCCCGCGACGACGACGTGGAGGCGCGAGCCGAGATCGATGCCCTGACTCGGATCCCCGACTTCTTCGACCCGAGCCCCGACGCCCTCGAAGACTGGCTCGGAACGTTCGTGGAGTATTGGAGCCGCGCCCCCGTGTGGGCCTTCACGAGCCGGGCGCAAAAAGACGCCCTCTTGGCGGTTGGACCCAAGGTGGTGGCGGAGGTTCGGGAGGTCTTGACCGGCGGCCATGGGCTGGAGGCCGCGCGAGTGAGTCAATCGGTCTTGGTCATGTGTGGCCGGCGGAGCACGGCCGCAGCCCGCCGGATGGCCCAGCTCCTGGTGGCCTGCCTGCCCCGCGGTGCCGGATTGGAGATCCCGCGCCTGGGGCATATGGCGCCCCTGCATCGGCCCGAGGCCATCGCCGAGGCGGCCCTCGCGTTCTTCGCCGGCCAAGAGAAGACCCCGGCCCCCTCGTAGGTGTCTTGGTCGGCCCCGTTTGGGGGGTGTTCCGGGGCGGCGTTCATGGGTTTTGCCGTTCCCCGTGACAGGGCTCCCGGTTGTCGCCATGATGCGCCCCATGTTTCGCGCCGCCGCCAAAGACCTCGGTCGACTTCGCCAAATCGCCGGCATCTTGACCCGTCACGGATACTCTCACCTCGCGGCCAATCTGCGAGAGGGGCAGATCGACGCCGATGATCCCCGCGTAAAAGCGGACGCAGCGCAGGTCACCGCCCCCGAACGCTTGGTTCAATTAATCCAGGAGTTGGGCCCCACCTTCATCAAGCTGGGACAGGTCCTCTCGGCGCGGCCCGATCTATTGCCGAGTCATTTTCAGTCGGAGTTGGCCCGCCTCCAAGACGACGTCGATCCCCTGCCTTTCTCTGAGATCGAGGCCCAATTGGTGGACGCGTGGGGTGCACCATCGAACACGGTGTTGGCCCACATCGATGAGACGCCTCTGGCCACGGCGAGCATCGCTCAAGTCCACCGCGCGACATTGGAGGACGGCCGCGAGGTGGTCCTCAAGGTGCAGCGGCCCGGTTTGGAGCCCATCGTCCGGGCAGATCTGGACCTTCTGTACCTTTTGGCGCGGCTCCTCGACGCCACGGTGGAGGAGATGGCCCTCTATCGCCCGGTGGAGGTGGTGCAGACCTTCGAGTCGGCCATCCTCGACGAGCTGGACTACACCATCGAGGCTACCAACGCCCGCGCCATCTCGGACAACTTCGCCGACGACCCCCGGGTGCATATTCCCGAGATCATCGGCGCGCTCTCGGGGCCGACGGTCTTGGTCATGGAGTTCGTAAAGGGCGTCAAGATCACGGACATCGGGCCCGAACGCGACCTGCAGGCCATCTTGGACACCACCTTGGACATCGCCTTCAAGATGGCCTTCGTCCACGGGGTCTTCCACGCCGACCCCCACCCCGGCAACGTCCTGGTCACCGACGAAGACCGCATCTGTCTCTTGGACTTCGGGCTGGTGGGCCGGCTCACGGCCAATATGCAGCGAAATCTGGTGCAATTCGCCGTGGCCGTGGCCTCTCGAGACGCGGAGACCACGGCGCGCCTAATCTATCGCGTGGGGCGCCCGCTCGAGCGGGTGCCGCTTCCTGAGCTCCGGGATCACGTGGCGGACTTGATGGGCCAATACATGGTCCAGCGCATCGACGAGATCGACGCTGCGAGTCTGGTCAACGACCTCATGGACACGGCGATGCACTATCGCATCCGCTTGCCGCCGGATTACGCCCTGCTGGCCAAGGCCTCGGTGACGGTGGAAGGCATCGCCCGGTCCCTCTGGCCCGAGTTGGATATCACCAAGGCCGTGCTGCCCTACGCCAGTAAGATCTTGGCTGAACGTTACAGCCCCCAGGCCGTGATGAAGATGGCCATGCGCAGCGCCGTCCAGTTGATGGATGGGGTCCAAGAGATGCCCCTCCTGGCCAGTCAATTGGTCAACGACCTCCAAGAGGGCCGGCTGTCGGTGCAGGTCACCAACGACGGACTCTCGGAGTTGAGCGCGAGCCTACGCAGCCTGGGCACGAAGATCATGCTCGGGATGGTGGCCACGGGCTTGGTCACCGGCGGGTTCTTCGTCCTGGCTCGGTATCCCTGGGAGTACGAAGGCATCAACCTCTGGGCCATCCTCGGCCTCCTCGGCGGGGGCGGGATCGTAGGCAGCGTCCTCACTTGGCATGTGATCGGACCCCGAATCGGCAAGCTGCGACTAAAGACGCTCTTCCGATTCTTCCGTCGGTCGTGACCAGGGCCCCCGACGCCCGGCGTGGCCCGAGGGCACAAATCGCAGCTCGACGCTGATGCGGTCGCGGCGCATCGCCGGGGTCACATGGGTTCGGTGGAGCAAATCCCCCATCATCATCAGGACGTCTCCAGGGGCGAGAACCGGGGCGGTCCCGATATCCGAGATCATACTCAGGGCCTCGGGGACCAGCAGCGCGCCGGGTCGGTTGGGGAGGTAGGCCACACCCGGGGCGTCCTCACCGCAGGAGACGAGGGGACACCAGCAGGTGACCATAGGCAGCAACCCGCCCTCGAGGTCGGGATCGTTGAGATAATCGAATCCGAGCCCACCGTCCTGATGCCAGGCGTGCGGAGCGTGGTAGCGGGGCATATGACGGGGCGCGAACTGCCGACGGACCCAAGCCGACTCGACGAGGGGACGAATCGGTGCACCCAGCGCCGCCTGCATAAGCGACCCGAGGGCCTCCGTGAGTACGCGCTCGACGGTGTGTGCGTCGGAGCCGAGGGCCTCCAAACCCAGAGAAGAGGCCGTGGGGACGAACGGAAGTCCCAGGGCGCCGGCCACGGCCCAGGGTCCCTTTTGGGCGCTGACGGCGTCCACCTCCGTGTACCGGGCCTCAGCCACGGTCCGCCAGGCGTTCACCTGGTCCAGTGACACCGCCTGCCGAGCGACCCACACGCCACGCGAAATCAGGGCATCGACGCGCGCATTCGTCATCGACTCGCACCCCATCCCCACCTGCGGTAGGGTGCGACCATGAGCGACCACGACCCCGAAAACGAGCCGCAGCCGACGGACTTCACCGACGAGGACCCCGCCGCGATGCGCGAGGTGGCCGAGCGCATCGCGTACCGAACGCGTCGTCGTATCTTGGTGGGCATCGCGCTCGTGGTGGCGTTGTGCATCGGTCTCTCTTATCTGGGGCCGACGGCCGTGACCACTGAACCTGCCCCACCGTCGACCGACACCAAGGCGGGTAATATACCCTGAATTCTTTTCCGTCGGGAGGCGGGCTTCGCGGCCTTTGAGCAGGGCTCGTGAGACCCTGGCCCCAGCCCGATTGACAGGGGCCGTCAGACAACGGACCCTCCAGCGCCATGAGTGATGACGGACACCAAGAAGGCCCCTCTCGGCGCGCGGTCTTGGCCGCGGGCGCGGTCCTGGCGGCCAACGCCCTGCTGGGGTGCGAGGACACCGCCCCCACCGAATCGGTTTTTCCCGAAGACCAAGACGCCGACTCGAGCCCCGACGGCGCCACCGGTCGAGGGGGCGCTGACGGCGAACCGGACGCCGCACCGGCCGTGATCGCGGACGCGTCGCCCGCCGAGGATCCCGACGCGGGAGAGCGCGTGGACGCCGCCCCCGACGTAGGGGAGACGATGGACGCGGACCCGCTCGATGAAGGCGCCCCCATCGACAAAGACGCCGCCGTCGGTCCCGACGCCGCCGAACCGGCGGACGCGGCCACAGGCCCCGACCCCACGGCGTGGATTCCGGAGCTGGGCGAGAGCGAAGCGTTCCCCCTGGGCATCTCCAGCGGTGACGCCACCCCTGAATCCGCCGTCATCTGGACCCGCTACACGGGAGACACCGTGTTGGCCCTCTTGGTCTGGCGGGCCCGCTCGATCCAAGGGGTGTACGCCGCCGATCCCACCGAAGCGGGCTACGTCCATGTCTCAGTGGACGCTTTGGACGCAGGCGAGCGCTACCAGTACGCCTTCGTCGAGTACGTGGACGAGGTGGCCGTGTCGCGCAGCGCCATCGGCACTTTTCGGGCCGCGGTGCCCCTCGATGCCCGGACCCCCCTGGTCTTCGGCACGATCTGCTGCACCAACCAGCGCTTCGACCTCGAGCCCTTGGCGAGGGCCGCCGAGCACACCTTCGACCTGTTCCTCCACCTGGGCGACGCCACCTACGCCGACGGCGCCGAAACCCCGGATGAATTTCGCGAGATGTGGGCCCAAAATCTCGCCGGCGCGCCCTATCGCGCGCTGCGTCAGCGCACCAGCTTTTTGGCCACCTGGGATGACCACGAGGTGGGCAATAACTGGAACCCGGAGGACACGGATCCGGCGCTCATCGAGGCGGCCCGGGATGCGTTCTTCGAGCACCAGCCTTTGAGTCGAAACCCGATGGAGCCGAACCGCATCTGGCGCTCCTTTCGATGGGGTCAGACGGCGGAGTTTTTCGTCTTGGACACGCGGGGTGAGCGGCGACCGTCCACCCGGGGTCGCGATGACGCCCAATACCTCTCCCCGGCCCAGTTCGACTGGCTCTTGGCCGGCCTGAGAGACAGCCCGGCGGTGTTCAAGATCGTGATGAACTCCGTACCCATCGGCGAGTTCCCCTACCCCTCTACCCGCGACCGCTGGATCGGCTATCCCGCCCAGCGAGACGCCCTCCTGAACGCCATCGAGCTCGACGAGATCGAGGGGGTGGTCTTTGTGTCCGGTGACTTTCACCACGCCTCTGCGGGTCGAGTCGCCGCCGATGGGCCCGGCGCGCGGGTGCCCGAGTTTCTGGTGGGGCCCGGAGGCCAGGTGCCCAACCCCCTCCATCTGGCGCTGCCCGCGCTGCCCCAGTTCGACTGGGCGACGGGCGTCAACAACTACGCCCGCTTCACCCTCGATCCGGTGACGCACTCTCTGACCGTGGCCTACCACAGCAGCACCGACCGTCTGATCTACGAAGCCGCGTATGCGCTCTAGGAAGGAGGTCGAGGAGGTCCTCCGCTATTGGCTGGCGGCGCTGCGCTTCGAGGAGGCGCTGGCGTCCCGGCCGCGCGCCCAGCGGCTGAGGGCCGATACGCCCCCGTTGGACGTCAAGAATCCACCCCAGGGACAGCCGTATTTCAAGATCGCCGCCGACGAGGACGGCTTGGCCTTCCTGCTGCGCGGCGAGACCGGACTCGTGATGGACCTCTCACCGGATCGCGCGGCCTTCTGCGCCCGATGGCTCCGCAAGCTCTACCGACGCCGACGGGTAGACTGGAAAGAGCATCAATTCGAGAGCCAGAGCGTCGTGGTGGGTTGGCCCACGGTGTATTTCCCTTACAACGAAGAGCTCGCGCCGCTGCTCCGGTTTCGTGCGCGGGTAACCTGGCTGAAGGCTGACGGGAGCCCGTTCGAACCGCCCTCTCGGCGACGGGGTTCGCGGGCCAAGACCGCGACACCACCGGGTGCCCTCAAGCTCTACACCTCGGACGAGGAAGACGCCGATCTCTTGCCCTTCTCCATCGACGCCCAGTTGATGGTGCGCCATATGGGCGTCACCGAGGAGGAGGTCGCGGCCCTCAACCTCACCCTCCGTAGCGCAGAGACAGTCTCAGCAGCCACCATGGCGGCCACGCTGGCGTCGCTGCTTTGCAGCACGGGAGAGTGGAATCCTGCTCTGGCTGAGGTGGAGGAGGACCGCCCCCACGAGGCGGTCTTCGCGCAGCTGGCGGACGCCGTACGCCGACGGCTGCTCCAAGGGGGGCGACGCCCTAGGGTCTATCCCATCGGGTTGGTCCACGACGGCGAACAAATTCTGGCCACGCGACACCTGCAGCGGGATCTCTCGATCCTCTTGGGTCAACGGCTCGGCGTCGATCTGCTCTACACCTCGGGTCCCCTCTGGGGCTATCTGAGCGGCAGCGCCGCCGCACCGGGCTGGGCCCCCATGGCCGGGACCTGGACCGACCACGGGTTGACCACACCTCAGCGGGCCGTCGCGGAGCAGTTCTTGGGTTCGACCTTGAGCGCGGCCCAGGGGCCGCCGGGGACGGGCAAGACGGAGCTCATCTTGAATCTGGCCGCCGGCACCTTGGTGGAGCGCGTGCGCGCCCTGGCTGCCGGCGGTGAGATGGGGTCCGATTTATTGGTGGTGGCCAGCACCAATAACCGCGCCGTGGACAATGTGACAGATCCGCTCGGTGCCCGAGACGGGCTGCCCCTGGCCCTCCGGGCGGGGAGTCAAGCGGTGACGAGCACGGTCACCGTGGAGATCCTGCAGCGGGCCCAGGGGTGGCTCGAGCGTCAGCCGATCTATGACATCGAGGTCCACGGCGCTCACCTCCAAACCACCCTGGAGCGTTTCAGGGCGTTGAACGACGACCTCACCGCCCGCGAGGCGGCCCGAATCGACGCCCTCGAACGGGTGGCCCGATACGAGACCGTCACCGCGCGGATCGAGTTGCATGAATCGATCCTGACCGAGGCGGAAGCGGACGGGCGAAGGCCCGCCCCCTCATCGGCGCCCTATGGCGCGGCCCTGGAGGCCATCAAGACCGTAGCGCGCCGATTGGGCGCCCTGACTCGCGGACTCGTGGGCCGAGACGCCGAGACCTTGGTTGAGACCCTCGCTCGCTGGAAACGGGTGGCCCAAAAACCCCTCGCGGCCCTAAACCTCGCCATCGCCGCCGTCGAAGACGAGCCCTGTGAGTTGGGGTTGCCGCCGACGGTGCCCACGGGCGCCGAGGTAGAGGCCCACCTCGACGCCTGGGAGGAGGGGCTCGAAGACGCACTCGAGGCTCTAGAGGACCGCCGATTGGCCCTGGTGGCGGCCGTCAACCTCGCGCGCAGAGCCGAGACCTTGGCCGCGCTCCGCGAGGAGCTCACGGACTTGCCGCCGCCGGGCACCGTGGAGATCCCGGAGAGCGCCCCGGCCCAGGACCACCACCAGCTCTTCTTGGCCGCCGACGAGGTGCGGACGGCCTGGGTTCTGGCCAATCGAGAGCAAGTGGGGCGCGCGCTCGAGCGCGCGGTGGCCGGCGCGCTCCAGACCCGCTCGCTGCGACGGGTGCTGGATGAGGACGTGACCCTCAGGCGAGTCCTCATCCAACTCTTCCCCGTGCTGGGCACTACGCTCCTGTCGATGGGGAACGTGATGGCCGCAGAGCGCGGGGCCTTCGAGCGCTTGGTGATCGACGAAGGCGGCCAATGTCATCCCGCCTATGTGGTGTCCGGTCTGCTGCGGGCCGAGTCGGCCCTGATCATCGGCGACGTCAATCAACTGGAGCCGGTCATCCGTCTCAATGAAGACGACGAGGCCCGCGTCCAACGGCTGGGCGGGGTCACTATGGCCCCTCATCGCCTCGCTCCATATCGCGTGTTCGAGGCCGGGACGTCTTCGGCGCAGAGCCTGGCAGACGCCGCCGTCCCGCGCCGCCTATTGCTGCCCGACCACTTTCGGTGCCAGGCAGAGATCATCTCGATCTGTGACGCCCTATGCGACTACGGCCTCCGGGTTCACACGCCGCCGCGCGCCCTGACGGATCGAATCCCTGCCCTGAGTCACGCGGTGATGTTGTCTCCCGTGACGGGGACCCAAGTCCGTCTCCGCGGCAGTTGGCACAACCCCGAGGAGCGATCGCGCGTCATGGCGCTGCTCGACGGGATCCTGGGCGCCGGCGTTCCGCCCACAGAGGTGGCGGTCATCACGCCCTATGTGGGTCAACTGGACCTGCTGCGAGACGACCTGCTGCGAGCCCGGATCCCCCTCGAGGGCTTCTCCGAGGCCGAGGGCCCCTCACGGCGAAGACCCCAAGGAGGCGTCGCGACGGGGACTGTGCACCGATTTCAAGGCGGAGAGCGCTCGGTGGTCATCTTCTCGACGGTGGTCTCCGACGAGCGCTCCCTTCGATTCTTGAATGGGCGCGTAAACCTGGTCAACGTGGCCGTCTCCCGCGCCCGTGAGCATCTGGTGATCGTGGGCGCGCCGGACGTCTTGAGGCGTGGCCCCTATTCACGGCTCTTGGTGGATCGGGCCACGCTCTTGGAGCGCCCCTGAAGGGCGCCTCGGTTGTCTTACCTCGGTATTCCGGCTACGGTCACCGGCGGTGATGCTCCCCCCCACGATATTGTTCGCGCCTGCCCGAGTCGGCCCCGTGGTGATCGGCTTATTCGCGCTGTTCTTGGGGGCCGCCGCCCTGCCCCGCGCCCAAGCGACACCCGGGCTCTGGGGCGCCGTCGTGGGCGCCGGTGGGATCCTCGCCGTCCTGGCCCTCATCCTCCGACGTCGCCGGCCTGGTCTGGAGATCGAGCCGTGGATTAGGCGCCCCCACTATGTACAGCTCCTGGTGCAGTTGGGGATCTTCGCCTACTGGGGCTACGCGTGGGAGGCGGTGTACGACCAATTCCCGCTCATTCTGACCCAGGTGGTCTTCGCCTATCTGGTGGAGTTGATCCTGTCTTGGCGACGATACGGTCGATGGCGACTGGGCTTCGGCCCCTTCCCCATCGTCTTCAGCACCAACCTTTTCATCTGGTTCGAGGACCACCTCTTCGTCTGGCAATTGGCCATGGTGGCCCTCGCCTATGTGTCCCGGGACTTCATCCGCTGGCGGCGCGACGGGAAGCAGGTCCACATCTTCAACCCCTCCGCCTTCGGGCTCGCCGTGGTCTCCATCGCCCTGGTCTTGGGGGAGTGGGCGCATCTGACCTACGGGAACCGCATCGCCATCACCCTCGGGCACCCCGACTTCAGCTACGAGTGGATCTTATTGCTGGGGGTCACGGTGCAGCTGTTCTTCAGCGTCACCCTGATCACCGCCTCCGCGGCCGTGACCTCTTGGCTCTTGGGCATGGTGTACGCGGCGAGCACCGGACACTATATGTTCGTGGACACGGCCATCCCCATCGCCGTGTTCTTGGGCATGAACCTGCTGGTCACGGATCCGGCCAGCTCGCCCCGCAGCAACGGCGGGAAGCTCCTGTTCGGGGTCGTCTACGCGGTGGCCGTGTTCTTCACCTACGACGTTTTGCGCGATATGAGCCGACCCGCCTTGGGCGACGACCCTGGCTTCTATGTCACCTGGCTCGACAAGCTGCTCTTCCTGCCGTTCCTCAACCTCTTGGTCCCGCTCATCGACGGTGTGGGCCGGAGATTGACTCTCAAACGCTGGTGGACCCTGGGCCCTCGCCACACCAATTGGGTCCACGTGAGCGTCTGGGGCCTCTTCTTCGTCTTCATGCTGGGTGACCTCAGGGACGCCCCCGGTAAGGACGTCTCCTTTTGGAACCCCAAGTGCGCGACCGGCGACACCCGCGCCTGCGAGAACATCGTCGCCCTCTATCATCAGGACTGTGAAGGGGAGATCGCCGCCTCGTGCCACAACCTTGGGGTGATGTTCGAATATGGCGAGGGGATGCCGGTGGACCTCCCCCGGGCCGCCGGCGCCTACTTCAAAGGCTGTGAACAGGGCTTCGCGCCCGCGTGTCGGCATGTGGGGGTGCTCATCTACACTCGAGGAGACCTCGCCTGCGGTCCCGCCGCGGGCTGCAACGACCGCGGTGCCGTCGCCTTTTTCTCGCGGGCGTGCAACTTGGGTGACGCCGAGGGCTGTGCCCAGTTCGGCACCAGTCTCCAGGAAGGTCGCGGCGTCAGCGCCGACGCGGGCCGCGCCGTAGGTGTCTTCGAGCGCGCTTGCGACGGCCTCTACGCCGAGGGGTGCACCCGAGCGGCCGGCGCGCATCTGCTGGGTCGGGGCGTGGCCACGGATAAGGGAGCGGCGGCCAAGCTCTTCGCCAAGGGCTGCGCTCTCGAAGAGTGGGTCGCGTGCACCAACCTCGCCGCGATGCAGTGGCTGGGAGACGGGGTCCCCATAGACCGAGAGGCGGCGACAAACCTCATGGACCGCGCCTGTAAGAGCGGGTTCGCTGCGGCCTGCGAGCAGAAGAAGGCGCTGAGCCGAAGAGGGCGCCGAAGCGGCCCCTAGAAGAGCGAGGGTTGAACGGCCACGGGGACTGCGCAGCCCGGATCATCATGGGCCACAGAGTTGACGCGATCGCTGACGGCGGTCAAGGCGAGCTCCCGGGCCTCGCGGGGGCGGAGGAGATCGAGGATCGTTTGGGGCCCGCTTCGAGGATCTAGCCAGTCAGTGTAGGCCTCGGGGGCCAAGATCACCGGCATCCGGTCGTGTAAGGAGAGGGCCCCCCGAGGGTCCACGGTGATGACCGTGAAGGTCTCCATGGGGCCATCGGGCCCATCCCAACGCTCCCAGACCCCGGCCATCCCGAAGACCGTCGTTTGGCGAAGGGTGATGAGATAGGGCTGCTTCACCTTGCCGGCGCGGGCCCACTCATAGAAACCGGTGGCGGGCACGAGGCACCGCCGTCGTTGAATGGCCTCCCGAAAGCTCGGCTTTTTGGTGATGGTCTCGCCCCGCGCGTTGATCATGCGCCCAGCCCGGGACGTGTCAGGGGCCCAGTGTGGGACGAGCCCCCAACGAAGGGGCGTCAGGCGACGTCGCGACAGCCCTTGCCGTACCACCGGAGCCCATTGGGTGGGCGCGATGTTATAGCGCGGCGCGAAGTCCACCTCCCCCTCGGCGTCGAACGCCTCCTCGATCTCTTCATACCGAGCCGTGAGTTGATAGCGACCACACATCGCGCCCTCTCTCTTCCCACCTTCGAGGCGACACGCGGGCGTCGACCAGTCGGTGGCTCCTCCGAACCTGACTCTACCGACCCAAACCGCCGATTCGACGGAAAAAACGCGGTGGCGTTCGCCTTTGATTGGGCACATATTGTCACCCTAGGACGGAGGAGTACCATGCCAACACCGGCTTTCGAGCGCATCATCGAACGCGCTCAGAACATGAACTTCATCAAGTTTGCGCTGCCCATCGTCGCCGCCATCATTCTGCTCAGCGCGATCCTGTCGGGTCGAATCGGCTTCGTCGAGATCAAGCCGGGCCAAGCGGCGGTGATCTATAACGCCGTCGGCTGGTCCATCTTCGGAGAAGACCAGTCGGTGATCACCGACCAGGGCACCGTGACCTATTTCCCCTTCGTTCAGCGGATCAGCGTGCTCGACATTGAGCCGCAGGTGCTGGTGATGGAGGGGAAGGGCAACAAGAACAACCCCAACCACGTCAACCTCCTCACCGTCCGCGCCAACGACGGCTCCAACTTCTATTTCGAGCGGATGGAGATTCACTATCAGGCCATGGCCAACTCGGCGGACATCATCATCACCGAGAACGGCATCAACGATGGCTATAAACGATCGGCGCTGGCGGTCCACTCACGGGAGATCCTGCGCAACGAGTTTGGGCGCTATACCTTCTTGGAGGTGGCGAAGCCGAGCACCTACGGCAAGGCGACGGCGCTGGCCCGCAAGTCTCTAAACGACCGCCTGAACCCGTTAGGGATCGTGGTCACCCAGATCATCACCCCCAAGCCACGCTTCCAGCCCAAGGTGGAGCAGGCCATCGAAGAGCGGCAGACCGCCGAGCAAGAGGTCCAGGTGCAAGAGGAGAAGCGGAAGCGACTCCAGGCACAGAGCCGGCGTAAGGTGCAGGACGTCGAGCAAGAGAAGAACGCCGAGTACCAGAGCCTCATCGCGCGCCTGGAGGGGGAGCGTCGGGCGGCGGAGAACGAAGCCATCGCCACCCACCGCAAGGCGGACAAGTACCACATCGACTCCATGGCCAAATGCCAGGCCTACCGGGGCGAGAAGGTGAAGCTCGCCAAGGCCAACGCGGTGGCCTATCGCAAGCAAGCCGAGGGGATGGCGGCCAAGATCAAGGCGGTGGGCGCTCGCGGAGCCGACGTGCTCAACCTGGAGATCGCCAAACACATCTTTCCACAATTGGACCAGATCACGGCGGTACCCTACGCCGAAGCCAATAGCCCGGTGGATCTGCGCTACGTCAAAGGACAGGAGTAAGACATGAAGATCTTTCGCGTTCTGTCCGTGCTGGTGATCTTCTCTTGGTTGTTCCCGGCCATGTGCTCGACCTATGTGGAGCCGGACCAATTCGGCGTGCGTCGGAGCCTTTTAGGGGGCGTCACCCCGGTGGACCTGAAACAAGGCCACAGCCTGAACGTACCCCTTTATCACACCATCTACACCCTCCCGCGGTCTCTCCAATATCTGGAGTTCTTGGAGGGCAATGAGCACCCGGCGCTCGAGCTCAGAACCCGGGGAGACAACGTCATCTCCGTGGAGGCAACGGTGGTCTATCGAATCATCGACGGCGAAGCCCACAAGATCATCGAAGAGGGCTTCGGCAATAGCTACCAAGCGAAGGTCGACTCCGTGAGTCGAGGGTTCTTGCTGGAGCACTTAGGCAAGCTCACCAACGACGCGATTCAAAAGCCTGCCGAGCGGGTGAAGATCGCGATCGAGGCGGTGGTGCCCCTGCGGGAGAAGTTGCGCCAATACCACGTAACGGTCCCCGAGCACGGCGTCGTCATCCGCAGAATTCAATTTCAGAAGGCCTATGAAGACCGTCTTCAAGCGAAGCAGTTGTACGCCGTGAAGGGGCAGCTGGACACGGCCAAAGAGAACGAGTCAGCCGCCAAACAGTCCACGGACACGGTCCAAAAGGGGATCGACAAGGACGTACGGATCAAGAGCGAAGAGTGGCAAACCAAGATCGAGACCTTGTTGGCCGAGGTGACGGTCCAGGTGGCCGACATCAACGCCAAGGCGCTCATCTACGCCAAGAACCACAAGGCTGAGGCGAACGCCCAATGCGCCGAGATGCAGGCTGAAGGCGACCTGGCAGAGGCCAAGGCAGAGGCCTTGGGCGAGCGGCTCAAGGCCGAGGCATTGGCCACGCCGGCCGGGCGGACCTATAGCGCCATCATCGCCGCCCGGAACTTTCGCATCGGCACCGTGCGCCTCAACTCCCGACAGCCGGACTTTCTTCGACGGTTCGGGTCCATGAGCGCGTGGCGGGAGATGTTCTTGGCCGGGGGAGACCGCTGAAATGCTCCTGAGGCTGGTGATTCTCGGCGTCATGGCTGTTGGTCTATTGGTGGGCTACCGAAAGTGGCGCGGTCCACCCCTATTGCGGGTCCCGTTTATTTGGAAGAGCGTCAGTCGGCGTCATAGCGACGTCGCCGAAGCGTTACGCATCCGCGCGAAATGTGGACGCATTCTCCTGGGCGCACCGCCGGCGCGCGCCGAGGCCATGATGGTGGAGATCGACAAGGTGGTGATCGAGATCGTCCACCTTGCACGCACCCGCGAAGCCCGCGGCGTGGGCAACACGCCGGGGGAGACCTCCAAGGGCGCCGTAGAGGTGTTGGAGGCCCTATACGACCAGCTCAACAGCGAGCACGCGGTGGAGACCGAGGACGCCCTGGACCGGCTGCGCTCCCGGGTGAGCGAGCGCGCCGAAGACCTGCGAGCGGCCACCGCTGTCCGGCGCGAGATCGACGATTGAGGCGCCCGCCGCGTCCGTAGAGTCGGCCAGGAGTCGACGCCTCTCGAACCCCAAAAGTTGCCGCTGACCACGCCCACGTCACACGAACGTGTGATCCGGGTTGAGCCCAGTGGGCGGACGTGCCATCAAGCCCCCGACTACCAGCCAAGACGAGGTCACAATGAGCGACGCGCTACTGGATCGGATCGACAACACCATTCGCATGTTGTCCGCTGAGGCGGTACAGCGAGCCAACTCCGGACACCCCGGCGCGCCCATGGGGCAAGCCACTTTGGCCCAGGTGCTCTGGAGCGATTATCTCCGCTTCGACCCCAAGGACCCCAATTGGCCCGCACGCGACCGCTTCGTGCTGAGCTGCGGACACGCCTCGATGTTGCAGTACTCCCTCCTGCATCTATGGGGTCTGGGCCTGACCATCGACGACCTGCAGAGCTTCCGCCAGTGGGGCTCCCTTACGCCGGGACACCCCGAGGTGCATCACACCCCCGGCGTCGAGGTCACCACCGGACCCCTCGGACAGGGCATCGCCAACGCCGTGGGCATGGCGCTCGGCGCGAAGATGCTGAGCGCGCGCGTGGCCGTGGACGGGGATGATTTCGAGCCCATGAGCCAACGGGTCTTCGCCATCTGCTCCGACGGAGACCTGATGGAAGGCATCTCCTCGGAGGCGGCCTCCATCGCCGGACATTGGCGTCTGGACAACCTCGTCTGGCTCTATGACGACAACCGCATCACCATCGACGGCAGCACCGACCTCTCCTTCAGCGAGGACGTGGCGCGACGCTTCGAGGGCATGGGCTGGAAGGTGTTGGCCAGCGATGGACACGACCGGTCGGCCCTGCGCGAGGCGCTGGACACCGCCGTGGCCCACGAAGGTCAGCCGGTCCTGATCATCTGCCGGACCCACATCGGCTACGGCAGCCCCAATAAGGTGGACAGCTCCTCCTCCCACGGCGCGCCCCTCGGCGACGACGAGCTGGCGCTGACCCGAGCCCAGTTGGATTGGACCCACGGTCCCTTCGAGGTGCCCGCTGACGTGCGGTCGTGGTTCGCCACGGCCCAGGAGGCCAAGAGCGGCGCGCGAGCAGATTGGGAGACGGGCTTCTCCGCGTGGCGCGCACGTAATCCAGAGGCCGCGGACACCTACGACCGACTGTGGAACCCGGCGAGCGTCGACAGCCTGTGGGAGACCTTGGCCGCCGCCGCACCCGGGGCCGGCGCGACCCGGAAGATCTCGGCCGCCGTCATCCAAAAGGCCGCAGAGCTGGTCCCCGGCTTGGTGGGCGGCTCTGCGGACCTGAGCGGCTCCAACGGCGTGGTGATCAAGGGCGCCGGCACCATCGGCGCGCCCAGCTACGAGGGCCAAGACTTCTCCTTTGACGGTCGCCAGTTCTACTTCGGTGTGCGCGAGCACGCCATGGGCAGCATCACCAACGGACTCCTTCTCCACGGTGGGCTCCGCCCCTTCTCGGGGACCTTCTTGGTCTTCAGTGATTATATGCGGCCGGCGATCCGGCTGGCGGCGCTGTGCAATCTGCCCAATATCTTCGTGTTCACCCACGACAGCATCTTCTTGGGCGAAGATGGGCCCACGCATCAGCCGGTGGAGCACCACTGGGCGCTGCGCACCATTCCCGGTCTCAATTACTTCCGCCCCGCCGACGGCCTCGAGACCGCCATGGCCTGGGCCTGGGCCATCAAGGAGCAGAGCGCACCCACGGCCTTCGGTCTGACCCGACAGGGGGTCCCGGAGATTCAGCGGCGGGACGGCTTCGACCCCCGGGAGATTTGGCGCGGCGGATACGCCGTAAACGCCGTGGAGGACCCGGACGTGATCCTCGTCGGTACGGGCTCCGAGCTGCACCTCTGCACAGGGACCGCCGAGGCTCTGGCGGCCTACGGCAAGCGCGCCCGGGTGGTCTCCATGCCGTGTTACGACCTCTTCGCCGCCCAAGACGCGCAGTATCGCCACGCTCTCCTGCCCCCAGGGCACCCCGCCGTGGTCACCGTGGAAGCGGGCATCACCCAGCCTTGGCAGGCGTTGACGGGCATGGACGGCCTGAACATCGGCATCGATCGCTTCGGCGCCTCGGCCCCCGCATCAGTGCTGGCGGAGCAGTTCGGCTTCACCGTAGATGCCATCACCCGCAAGGTCCGGGCGCTGTTCGCCAGCCAAGCGTGATCCCGCGTCAGGGCCCCGTTCGGGGGCGCCTGGACCCGTCGACTCATTTCGGACTGGAGACGGTCGTACACGTGCCATAAGGTACGGGCACGGCCGCGCTGGACGTCGCCGAACGACCGACGCGCTGGGGACGTCCAGAGGGGCTCAATGGTGCGGATACCAGGCTGACGAACGATGGGTTCACGAAAGAAAAAGAAGAACAAGAATCGGCGCAAAGGGGGGCGATCGACCCCGGCTGCGAAGAGCCGACCGGCCCAGGACGTCACGGCTACGGCGGAGACCGCTCCCACCCCACCCCAGGCGGCGGCGCCCACTCAACCGCCGCCGGTGACCGCCGCGGCCTCGCCGATCCCGACGGCCGATAACGGCGTCGATTTGCAGCCTTTCGGGGAGGGCCCCCGGTTCTCGGTCCTGATGGCCGCCTACAATCGAGCCGATTTGATCCACGTCGCCATCGACAGCGTCTTGGTTCAAGACTTCCAAGATTACGAGCTCATCATCGTGGACGACGGCTCCACCGACGCCACGCCGGCGGTGGTTCGGGGCTACACCGATCCACGCGTTCGCTACTTTCAGAAGCCGGAGAACGAGGGGCGCGCACCCACCCGCCGACGGGCTGTGGCCGAGGCCCGCGGCGAGTTCGTCCTGTGGATGGCGGACGACGATCTGATCGCGCCGGGTGTCCTCACGCTCTATGACCGCGTGCTGCGGGAGAACCCCGGGGTGGACGTGGTCTACGGCAACCTCCAACTCTTCGACCACGACACGGGTGAAGACCTCGACCTCTTCGAGCCCAATGATTGGACGGGGCGTGACCCGGAGCTCCTGGGCGGGAAGCTCTACGGGTCCTGTATCCCCGACGGCGGCACGGTCACCCGCCGGGAAGTTTACGCCCGCGTCGAGGGCGGCCTTTACGATGACGAGTTCGTCCGCGCCCAGGACTACGAGATGTGGACGCGTATCGTCGACAAGGCGCGTTTCCACAAGATCCCGGAGACCGTCTACCGGTATCGAAAGCACGCCGGAGGCACCTCTTGGGGACAATTCGTCGACCTCAGCTACGAGTCGAAGATCATCCGCAGCCACGCCGCGCGGCACCCCCTCGAAGCCCTCTTCCTCAAGTTCGATTGGCGGAATCAGGTGGCCGCGGAGTCCGTGGCGCTCTTGCACATCGGCCGGAATCTGCGGCGCTACGAAGACCCCTATAACGCCGCCCGGATCCTCGAGGCTTGTGAGGGAGCCTATATCGAGACCGAGATGACCACGGTCTTGTTCTGGTCCAAGGTAGGCTGTGGCGACTTGGCCGGCGCCGCCGAGGTCCTGGACCACTTCGACGAAAGCCAACCCCGCCCTCACCAAGAGTCCGTGAAGCTGCGCGAGGCTCTCACGGCGGCCGAGGCCCTGCGGAGGGACAGCGCGTCGGCCTTGGCCGAGGGGGACGCGGCCCGCGCAGACGGCCACGCCGTCAACTTCTTGAACGCCCACGATCTGACCTACGACGTTTGCCTCGTCCGCGCCCGCGCCTTCGAGCAGATCGGTCACCGAGAGACCGCGCTTCAGCACTATTGCAAAGCGGCCCGCCTCAACCCCCACGAGACCGCGGCCTACGACCGCGCCAAGGCCCTGGCGGTCGAGCTCGATCTGGTGGGCCCCAAGACGGACATCGACGCCATGCGCCGTCGCTTGCACGAGCGGTTCTTGACGCTGCCTACGCCGGCCTCTCCACGGCGAGAGGGCCCCAAAGTCAGCGTGATAGCCCACTACGACGGGGCACCGGAGGCACGCGGCGATCTCGAGAGCGCCCTGGCCCAATCCTACGCCCCCCTCGAATTGGTCGTCGTCGGGGATGATCCACGCTTGGCAGACCCACGGGTCCGCGTGGTGACCGATCCCGAGAGCACCCTGGGCGCAGCGTATAACCAAGGCTGGCGCGCTGCGACGGGAGAGATCGTCCTCTTTCTGCCGAAGGGCGCACGCTTCTACCAGGGCCACGTGGGCGGGATGGTAAGCGCCCTCGGTGAGGCGGGGACGCTGGCCCTGTGCCTCGGGCACCACGTCGAGGTCTCCCAAGATCGCGTCACACGGGCGATTCGGGCGCCCTTTTCGGCCTTCGATCGAACCCAGCTCT
>PVBE010151874.1_pt1 | contig 21736 bp, 17 predicted proteins | sample 1631181 | NCBI WGS metagenome assembly PVBE01 (sample SAMN08397723, study PRJNA350692) | Marine metagenome, whole genome shotgun sequencing project. | isolation source: water | place: Pacific Ocean | collected 2012-04 | reverse complement strand
GGTTCATGGCCGAAAGCCCGACGGGCGACAGACACAGTTCGCCAGTGGTGTGGAAGAGGTAGATGCCGAAGAGGAAGATCACCGGGATCAGCGCATTCGCATCCACCGTCGCAGCGCCCCAGACCAGCACCAGGAAGCCGAAGCCCAGCTGGATCAGGCCCAGACCGAACTTGGCCGGTGTCGAGGGTTCGAGCCCGCGCCGACCGAGCCAGGTCCACAGCGAGGCGAACACCGGGGCCAGCAGGATGATGTAGATCGGGTTGATCGACTGGAACAGCGATGCCGGGACACCCTGCCGATCAATATAGCGATCGGTGAACAGGTTGAGCGAACCGCCCGCCTGTTCGAACAGACCCCAGAACAGCGGCTGCAGCGCGATCAGGAACAGGATCGCGAACAGCCGTTCGCGCGGTTCCTTCTCGAGCTTGAACGCCTGCATCAGCACGTATGCCAGCAGGGCGATGCCGCACACCAGCATCAGGCCGCCGACGACCGACTGGTACTGGATCAGCGCCCACATGACGGCGACGCCGAGGATGCCGATGCCGTACATCGTGATCTCGGTGGTCTTGGCCAGCGGCTTGGGCGGTTCGCCGCGGCCGAGCAGCAGCGGCTTGCCGAGCACGAAGACCACGAGGCCGAGCAGCATGCCGATGCCCGCGGCGCCGAAGCCATAGGCCCAGCCGAGCGTCTGGCCGAGATAGCCGGCAATGATCGTGCCGACCGCGGCCCCCACGTTAATGCCCATGTAGAAGATGGTGTAGGCACCGTCGCGGCGCACGTCGGTGCGCGGGTAGAGCTGACCCACGATCACCGAGATGTTCGCTTTCAGGAAGCCCGAACCGACGATGATGAAGGCCAGTGCCAGCCAGAACACGTTGATCATCGGATCGGCCTGTCCGCCGCCGCCTTCGAAGGCCATGAAGAAGTGGCCGAAGGTCAGCAGGACCGCGCCGAACAGCACGGCCTTGCGCTGGCCCAGATAACGGTCGGCCAGCCAGCCGCCGAGGACCGGGGTGATGTAGACGAGGCTGACATAGGCGCCGTAGACGATGTTCGACGCGCTATCGTTGAACAGCCAGTGCTGGGTCAGGTAAAAGATCAGCAGCGCGCGCATGCCGTAGTAGGAGAACCGCTCCCACATTTCGGCGAAGAACAGGATATACAGGCCCTTGGGGTGTCCCCCGACCTCTTCCTGCGGTCGCGTAACCGCGTAAGCGCCTACAATCAGGAACGCTGCGAGGATGACCGACGCGATCGCGGCGATCCAGTCCCCTTCGTTCCACAGTGCCATGTCCTTCATTCAGTGGCCTTTCCCTGAACCAAATCCGTTGTGCGACCCGATGGCCGAATGGCGGCGCACCGTAACGTCTTGCGCGCCCATGTGAAGCATTAGTTACAGCAGTGACCGTCTGCCTGCGGGCGCCCTAGGTATTCCCCGCTAGGGCGGGAACCTTGTGCGCCGCGCTGTATTATGGCACTGATGCAGTCTGTTGCGGGGACAAGTGATGAGCAACCAGTCGAAGCCGGTCTATATGAAGCTGCGCGACATGATCGCGGCGGCAATCATCGACGGCCGCTATGCCGAGGGCGAGATGCTGCCCTCGGTGCGCGCGCTGGCGGCAGAGCAGGGCGCCAATCCGCTCACCGTCGCCAAGGCCTATCAGCAATTCCAGAACGACGGCCTGGTCGAAGTTCAGCGCGGCGTTGGCATGTATGTGGTCGAGGGCGCCGCGAACCGGCTCCGCCAATCCGAACGCGAACAGTTCCTGCAGGTCGAATGGCCCGAGATCCGGGCCCGGATGGACCGCCTCGGCGTCTCGGCGCGCGAATTGCTGGCCGACGCCTGACAGCGCCCGCCGCGCTTGCGCCGGCGGGGCGTTTTGCATCCTTGCGGCAGCCAAGCAGTTCTGCCACAGTCTGACGGTTGGAATCGGGCGGGAGAGCGTGATTTCGGCGGGGACGCATCGTGGAAACGATATTTGCGATCGAACGCACCCGGAGATCCATATGATCCGATCCGAACTTCTTGCCGCTCTGGCCCAGGACAATCCCGAATTGCGGGCTGAAGAGGTCGAGCAGGTCGTCGATATCTTTTTCGAGGAAATCGCGCAGCGGCTGGCCGAAGGCGGCCGGGTCGAATTGCGCGGCTTCGGGGCCTTTTCCACCCGCGAACGCGAAGCGCGCAAGGGCCGCAATCCGCGGACGGGCGAAACCGTCGACGTACCCGCCAAGCGGGTCCCCTATTTCAAGCCGGGCAAGGACATGCGCCGGCGCCTCAACGACGAGTGAGCGATTGGCTGGCCGGCGCACGATCCGCGATTGCCCGCCCGACCGGCAGCGATTAGAGCGGCCCCCATCGGCGGGTGTGGCGGAATGGTAGACGCCGGGGACTTAAAATCCCCTGAGCTTTGCTCGTGCGGGTTCGAGTCCCGCCACCCGTACCAGCCACCCGTTCGCTTGCCGGCCCTATCGGGTGATACCCTTATCCCGGCATTAACACTTTCGCAGTTAGGCTTCGCGGGGAAGCAATACTGATTCGCGGCGCCATCGCGGCTGCCATGAAGCCGCGTACGCGTTGGACATAACTAGGCTATGCAATTCACCACCGGGACCGGCATGCAGGACAATGGTTCGACAAACGGCGAGGAACAGCGCGGCGCTCCGCGCTACACCTCGCTCATCCGCGCGGCGAAGCTGGTCTGCGGCCAGGGCGAATTCGTCTGCGTGATCCGCGACGTGTCGGCCACGGGTGTCTCGCTGCGCACCTTCCACAGGCTGCCCACCGACGAAGCGATTGCGCTCGAATTGCAGAACGGCGAAAGCTACGAGCTCGAACTGGTCCGCAGCGAAGGCTTCGAGGCGAGCTACCGGTTCGAAGCCCCGATCGAAGCCGAACGGCTGATCCGCGAAAACTGGAAGTTTCCCAAGCGTGGCTTGCGGCTCAATCTGATGATGCCGCTCACCGTGGCCTCGCTCTCGGGCCGCGCCGAAGCGATCACGCTCAACATGTCGCAGCAGGGCGCGCGGATCGAATGCGAAAGCATCTTCGCGGTCGGCCAGCGGCTGACGATTTCCTGCGAAGGCCTGCCCGATATTCGCTGTACGGTGCGCTGGCGCAGGGATGCCAATTACGGCCTCGTGTTCGAGGACACTTTCACCTTGCGCGAATTCGCGCTCGCCGCCGCCCGGGTCCAGTGCCCGGCATTGGTCGAGGAAGACGAGGCCTGGCCGCGCATTCCCTGAGACCGTTCAACCCGTCGCTGGTTTACGCGGGTTTGAAATCGAGCGCGACGCCATTGATGCAGTGGCGCTTGCCGGTCGGCCGCGGCCCATCGTTGAAGATATGGCCCAGATGCCCGCCACAATCCGCGCAATGCACTTCGGTGCGGGGATAACCGATCTTGTAATCGGTGCTGGTGCCCACCGCGCCCTTGTCGATCGGTTGCCAGAAACTGGGCCAGCCGGTGCGCGAATCGTATTTCGTCTTGGAACTGTAGACCGCGTTGCCACAGCCTGCGCAGAGGAAGGTGCCCGCGCGATCCTCCTCGTTGAGCGGCGATGAATAGGCACGCTCGGTCCCTGCGCCGCGCAGCACGCGGTATTCCTGCGCGGTCAGCCGCTTGCGCCATTGCGCTTCGGTCAGCTCGACAGGGAAACTCCTGGCTTCCGCGGGCCGCGAACCGCAAGCGGTCAGCGCCGCGAAACTGGCGGAGGCGCCGATCCAGCCGAACAGGCGGCGGCGGGCAATGGGAAGGCGGGTCAAATCGCTCCGGGTCATGGCGTGGAGGAATAGTCCTCCACGCCTGAACCTATGCTTGCGCGGGCACTGCGCCGGCGCAGCGGTGCCTCAGAAGTCGGTAATCTCGACTTCGAGCTTGCGGAAGCCGTGCACGAAATTGGCACGGACGCGCTCGATATCGCCCGCGACATGCACTCGCATGCGCCGCTTGTGCAGTTCCTCGAGCAGGATGCGCAGCTGCAATTCGGCGAGCCGCGCCCCGACGCAGCGGTGGATGCCATAGCCGAAGGCGATATGGCGGCGGGCGTTGTCGCGCTGGATGTCGAGCTTGTCGGGGTTCTCGAACACTTCCTCGTCGCGATTGGCCGACAGGTACCACAAGACAACCTTGTCGCCCTTCTTGATCGTCTGGCCGAAGACTTCGGTGTCCTCGGTGCAGGTCCGGCGCATATGCGCGAGCGGGGTCTGCATGCGCAGGATTTCCTGCACGGCGTTGGGAATGAGCTCGGGCTGCTGTTCGAACAGCTTGCGCTGGTCGGGGTTCTTGTCGAGCTGGTAGATGATCCCGCTCATCGAATTGCGCGTGGTGTCGTTGCCGCCGACGATCAGCAGGATCAGATTGCCCATGAATTCCTGCGGGCTCATCTGGTTCATGGCCTCGGAATGGATCATCATCGAGATGAGATCGTCGCCCGGCTCCTTGTCATGCGTCCGCTCGACCCACAGCGACTGGAAATAGGCCGCCATCTCGTGGAGGAAGCCCCAGCGCATCTCGTCGAGGTCGCGCACGGTGGCCAGTTCGGTGTCGCCCGACCAGTCCGACCAGAAGGTCAGCAGCCGGCGGTCTTCCCAAGGGAAGCCGAACAGGATGGCCAGCATGCCGGTGGTCAGTTCGATCGACACCTTGTCGACCCAGTCGAACACCTCGCCGCGCGGCAGCGTGTCGAGCAGCTCCCCGGTCCGGCGGCGGATCTCGCCTTCCATTTCGGCCATGCCGCTGGGGGTGAACTTGGGGGCCACGGTGCGCCGCTGGCCGGTGTGCTGGGGGCGGTCCATGGCAATGAACATCGGCAGCTCGCGCCGTTCCTCGATCCCGGCTTCGGCCAGTTCTTCCTCGCTCAGCCGGTTGAGGATCGTGATCCCGCCATGCTCCCAGCTGGACGAGAACGTATCGGGCAGCGCCTCGATATGCTGGATCGCCTTGTGCCCGACGACCGCCCAATAGGGACCATAGGGGCTCTCGGGGATGTAGTGCAGCGGACCGGCTTCGCGCATCTCGCGGAAGATCGGATGCCAGGTGTTCTCGGCGTAGATATCGCTGCGGCTCACATCCCATTTGTGGGGATGGTTCAGACGTTCTTCGGGGTGCTCGGCAAAATGCTTCTTCAGCGCCTCATAGGCGGACGGTTCGGTACGGCATTGCGGACGTTCGATTGCAGCGGTGGCCATGTCTCTCTCCTCGCAGGAGCGACTCCATCGGCCGCTCTCGTCATTGCGGCCATCCTGCCTTAACTGACACACGTGTCAATAGTGCGTTGCAATTCGCTACCCAATCTCGGGCGAGGCGGGGTCTCAGCGCGCCCTGACGCTGCCGACATGCCCTTTCACCGCGCGGCCGCCCTTGCCCGACTTCATGACGCGGCGGCGGAATATCTGTGCCCCGAAGCGGACGAAAAGAAGCACGCACAGCGCCTGCCAGCCGAGCGCGAGGGCATGCGGCCACAGCGCGTCCGATTGCGCCGCGCGCGCGAGCATCGCGAAGGGCGAGGAAAGCGGAAAGGTAGCGGCAAACAGTTCCATCGGCGAACCGGGGCGGGTGATCGAGGATGCGGCGAGGAAGAACACCAGCAGCTGCGCCATGGTGACCGGCATTGACAGCGTCTGCACCTCGCGCACGGTGGTCGCGAGGCCCCCGATGGTAAGGAACAGCGAACCGAGCAGCAGATACCCCATGGCGAAATAGACCAGCCCGAGCGCCAGGAAGAGCGGCCAGCCGAGCGCGGGGGCGGGCAATTGCGGCAGCGCATTGCCTGCCAGCAGGGCGATCGCCGAACCGACCGCGGCCCAGACCGCGATCCCGACCAGACTGACGCCCAGCATCGCCACCAGCTTGCCGAGGAAGACTGCATCCATCGGGACCGCCGCTGCGAGCACCTCGATCACCTTGTTGGCCTTCTCCTCGACCAGGTTGGACAGCACCATCCCCGCGAGCAGCATCATCAGCAGGAACAGCAGCAACTGCCCCGCCTGCGCGGTGCGGATCCGGTCGCCGCGCTGCGCGGCGATGCTGGTGGCTACCGGGCGGGGCGCCACGGCGGGATATGCGGCCACCTGCCGCGTCCCGGCTTCGGCGGCAAGCATGGCCACCGGCCCGCTCCAATAGTCGATCGCCGGCTGCGGGGCGGTGAGTTCGGGCGCGGCGAGCGTGCCGCCGACCACCGCGACGTAATTCTTGCCGGGTTCGCGCAGGATGACTTCGGGGGCAGTGCCCGCATCGGCCATTGCCAGTTCGGGCAGCGCCCTCCCGATTTGCGGGGCAAGCCGCGCGCGCGCCGCGATCAGCGCCTGCGTATCCGCCTCGCTCATCGCAACCGCCACAAGCCGGGTGTTCGCATCGCGCTGCACCTGTCCGCCGATCCCCCCGGCCAGCACGCCGATGATGATCGGGAACAGCGGCCCGAGCAGGAAGAACAGGAATGCGCGGCTGAACAGGATGGCGCGGAAATCGCGCTGCGCAATCACGCGGGCGGCCTCGAAGCGCGACAGGCGGGTCGTATCGCTCATGGCTTGGCTCCCCGGGCGTTGTCCTCTTCGAGCGCGCGCGCGGCGGCCTCGCCGGCGATTTCGACGAAGGCATCGTGCAGCCCGGCGCGCTCGATCGACAGCGAGAGAATGCCCGCCTGCCCTTCGATCAGCGGCTTGAGCAATTCCTCGATCCCGGTTTCGGGGACCGGGAAGTACCAGAAATGGCTGGCCTCGCCCTTGGCCTCGCCCTTGGCATCGTGCCGTGCATCGCCGGGCAGCGCGCTGCGCCAGGGCCCGGATGCGGAGCGCGTCTCGAGCCGGACCTGCGCGGGGATCCGGTCGCGGGCGGCGTCGACCGATCCCGCATAGGGCACCTTGCCGCCGGCAATGATCGCCACCTCGTCGCACAGGCGTTCGGCATGGTGGATGACATGCGTCGAGAAGATCACCGTGGTGCCGCTGTGGGCCAGTTCGCGGATCATCACTTCCAGCTTGCCCTGGTTGATCGCGTCGAGCCCGCTGAAGGGTTCGTCGAAGACCACCAGCTTCGGGCGATGGACCAGCGTGCCGAGCAGCTGGACGGTCTGCGCCATACCTTTCGACAGCTGGCGGATCTGGCGATCCACCGCATGGCCCAGGCCGTGCTGCTCGAGCAGCACGCGCCCGCGCGCCTTGCCTTCTTCCAGCGGCAGCCCGCGCAGCGCCCCGAGGAAGGCGATCGCCTCGTCGCATTTCATCGCCGGATAGAGCCCGCGTTCCTCGGGCAGGTAGCCGATCAGCTTGGCCACTTCATGCGGTCGGTCGTTGCCGAACACGCGGCGCACGCCTGCGTCGGGATCGATGATGCCCAGCAGCATGCGCAGCGTGGTCGTCTTGCCCGCGCCATTGGGCCCGAGAATGCCGTAGATCGCGCCTTCGGGAACCGCGATGTCGACACCATCGACCGCCAGCGTGTCGTCGAACCGCTTGACCAGCCCGTGGGCCTCGATGGCAAGCTTGCGGTTGTCCCCGCCCGAAGGTCGCGTCATGGAGCCTGTCTCGATAAGCATGCGGGCATGATTAGATGCTGGCCGTGAACGGGAGCACACGCAAGCGTGGTTAATGGCGAGTTGCAGGCGGAATTGCGCGAGGAGGCGGAGCGGCTCGGCTTCGTCGCCTGCGGTTTTGCGTCGGCCGCGCCCGATCCGCAGCGCGCCTCGCGGCTGGAGCAATTCCTCGGCGAAGGGCGCCATGGCTCGATGGAATGGATGGAAGCGCGCAAGACGCAGCGTGCCTCGCCGCAGGGGCTGTGGCCCGGCGCCAATAGCGTGATCGCGCTGGGGATGAGCTACGCCCCCGATGTCGATCCGCTGGCGCTTGCCGACGCGGCGGAAAAAGCGCGGGTTTCGGTCTATGCGCAAGGGCGCGATTACCACGACGTCGTGAAAAAGGCGCTCAAGGCGCTGGCGCGGTGGCTGATCGCGCGCGAGCCGACAAGCGAACTGAAGGTCTTCGTCGACACCGCCCCGGTGATGGAAAAGCCGCTGGGGGAGGCGGCAGGGATCGGCTGGCAGGGCAAGCATACCAATCTCGTCAGCCGGTCGCATGGCAGCTGGCTGTTCCTCGGCGCAATCTATTCGACGCTCGAATTCGCGCCCGACCTCTCGCATCCCGATCGCTGCGGCAACTGCCGCGCGTGCCAGGATGCCTGCCCGACCGACGCCTTCCCCGCGCCCTACCAGCTCGATGCGCGGCGCTGCATTTCCTACCTCACGATCGAGCACAAGGGGCCGATCCCCGAGGAGTTTCGCGAGGCGCTGGGCAACCGCATCTATGGCTGCGACGATTGCCTCGCGGTCTGCCCGTGGAACAAGTTTGCCGATACGGCGCACCGGCACCTCAAGCTGGCGCCGCGCGAGGAGCTGATGGCGCCCGACCTGGCGAGCTTCCTGACCTTTGACGATGCGGGCTTCAGGCAGTTCTTCTCGGGCTCGCCGATCAAGCGCGTCGGCCGCGACCGCTTTGTGCGCAACTGCCTTTATGCGGCAGGGAATAGCGGTTCGGCAGCTCTCGCTCCGCTGGTCGAAGGGCTGCGCGGCGATCCCGATCCCGCGGTTTCCGAAGCGGCTGATTGGGCCGCCCGGCGGCTCGGCTAGCCCTTGCGGTAATCCCGGTCATGCTCGCCCAGCAGCGGGGCGGGCGCTGGATCGGGGGCGTCCCAGGCGGAAAAGCGCGACGGCTCGCGCATCTCGACCAGCGTGCCCTCGGTGGGGTGTTCGCGCCGCATGAAAAAGCCCCCGGCTTCAAGATGGGGCTCCTGTGCCATGTCGGCCATGTCGCGCACCGGCATTGCGGGGATCGCATTGGCGTGCATCAGCGCGACCAGTTCGTCGGTCGCGAAACTGGCGGTCAGTTCGGCGATCCGGGCATAGAGTTCGGCCTGCCCCGCGATCAGCCCCTCGGGCGTGGCGAAGCGCTCTTCGCGCGCGAAGGCCTCGTCGCCCATCAACGCGATCACCCTGGTGAAATGGTCGAGCCGGTAAGGCACGATGCTGACATATCCGTCGCGGGTCGGGAACGGCTGGCGATCCGGGTCGACCTGGCGGCCATAGCAGGGCGGGCCGACGGGCGGGTCGAAAGTGTTCCCGCCGAGGTGCTCCTTGAGCATGAAGCTGCTGAAGGCCTCGAACATGGGCACTTCGACATGCTGGCCTTGCCCGGTCCGCAGGCGGTGTACCACGGCGGCCATCACCGCATAGGCGGCGTGCAGCCCGGCGACCTTGTCGGCGATCAGCGATGGCAGGTAGCGCGGGCGCTCGTTGCCGTCCGCGCGCGGCAGCAGGGTCGTGGTGCCGCTGGCGGCCTGGATCACGTCGTCATAGGCCTGCAGCCCGGCATAGGGCCCGCCCGAGCCGAAGCCGACGCAATGCGCATAGATGATGTCGGGAGCGAGCGCGCGGACGCTGTTGTAATCGAACCCGAGCCGCTCGATCGCTTCGGCGCGGACATTGTGGATGAAGATGTCGGCATCGGCGAGCAAATCGCGCAGGATCGCGCGGTCGGCCTCCTGCTTGAGATCGAGCACCAGCGACTGCTTGCCGCGATTGAGCGCGATGTATCCCGGCCCCATCGCCTTGCTATGCGCGGAGGGCGCACCATAGCGGAACACGTCGCCGCCGGGGGCCTCGACCTTGATCACCTCGGCCCCGAAATCGGCAAGGATCTGCGTGCAATAGGGCCCGAATACGACCGAGGTCATGTCGATCACGCGAAGCCCTTCGAACATCGCGCGACCGTCCCCGGCCGCGATCACAGCATGTCCTTGAGCGGCACCGCAGCGTCGGCCAGCAGGTCGGGATCCACTTCGGCGCGCGCCATCACCAGCTTGCGCCCCTGCGCGTAATCCCTGGTGTTGTTGACGCAGTCTAGCGCGATCACCACGCCTTCGCGCAGATAGACCACGCTGAACTTCTTGTCCGCCGGATCGCCGCGCAGCACGGTGGCGTCATAGCCGATCGACATGCCGACCGTCTGCAGCCGGAGATCGTACTGGTTCGACCAGAACCACGGGACGGCGTCGTAATCCTGCTTGTCGCCCATGATCGCCTTGGCCGCGATGGTCGCCATGTCGTTGGCGTTCTGCACCGATTCGAGGCGGATGACCTTGTTGTCGGCATAGGCATTCGCATGGCTCGCACAGTCGCCGATGGCGTAGATGTCATCGAGCGTGGTGCGGCAGATGCTGTCGACGTCGACCCCGTTCGATCCCGCCGCACCCGCCGCGATCAGCGGCCCGACCGACGGCACGATGCCGATCCCGGCAATGATTACGTCGCAGGCGATCGTCTCGCCGCTGTCGGTCACCACGCCGGTCACGCGGCCATCGTCGCCGCTGATCGTCTCGACGCCGGTCGACAGGCGCAGGTCGACACCCTGCTCGCGGTGATAGGCAGCGTAGAATTCCGACAGCTGCGGACCCGCGACACGTGCAAGGACGCGGTCGAGCATTTCGACCACGGTAACGTCCAAGCCGAGCTTGCGCAGCACGGCCGCCGCTTCGAGCCCGATATAGCCCGCGCCGATGATGACCGCGCGCCGGGCGCCGGCCGCCAGCTCGACCTTCAGCGTATCGACGTCGCGCCGCGTGCGGATGTAGTGAATGCCCGCATTGTCGATGCCCGGGCAGGACAGCCGCCGGGCATCGCCGCCGGCGGCCCAGATCAGCTTGCGATAGGTGACCTGCGTATCGTCCGACAGGCCGAGTTCGTGCGCGACCGGATCGACTTCATTGACGTTGCGCCCCAGGCGCAGCGTGATGTCCTTGTCGGCCCAGAACTGTTCGGGGCGGATCTGGATGCGTTCGAACGGCTTTTCGCCCGCCAGATATTCCTTCGACAGCGGGGGCCGCTCATACGGCGGGTTGCGATCGCGGCTGACCATCAGGATCGAGCCCTCGTGCCCGTTCTGGCGGAGTGCGATAGCGGCCTGGGCACCCCCGTGCCCCGACCCCACGATAACGACGTCGTAATGTTCCATCGCCGTGCTGGCTGACGCGAAAACGCCAGCCGGTCAAGCGCAGTGCTAACGTCCGAGCAGGTTGCGCGCCATGCTGGCGACCTGTGCCAGCATGGCCGGGGCCACGGGGGACTGGCCCTGCGCCCGCGTGATCATGCTGCGGAAATTGGTCACCGCGGTGGACTGTTCCTCGGCCCATTTGGCGACGACGGCAGCCAGATCCTTCTTCGCATCCTTGCGCCGCGCCAACCGCCGCAGCAGTTCGAGCCGCATCTGCTGGAAATCGCGCGCCAGCCCCGAGACCAGCAGGCGTTCCCACACGTCCGACGGGCTCATCAGCGCCGCGGTCGATTGCGCCCAGTCGAGGCCCAGACGGCGGCCGACATCGGTGAAGGCCTCGGTCAGGCCGATCGGCGCTATGCCGGTTTCGCTCGACAGCTTGGCCAGCCCGACAGCCCCGTCGAGGTCGTAGAGATGCGCCACGCGCGCAGCGAGCGCCTCGGGCGCGCCCGCCGACACCAGCTGATCGCGCAGCCGATCCGATTGCTGGCGCGATTCAGCGCTGAGCAATTCGCCGGTGGCACCCGCCAGCTTGCTGACCGCCTTGCCGATCTCTTCGACCAGTCCGGTCGGGTCGACGCTGCCCGACGAAGTGCGCAGCACGTCGGAGATGAGATTGCCAGCGGCTGCGGCGATGCGGTCGAACAGCATCAGCCGGGCGCTTTCGGGCATGGCACTGGCATCGATCGCGGCCCACAGTGCGGGCAAGTCGAACAGCTCTTCCGCAGCCACGAAAGCGGCGGCGACTTCGTGCAGTTCGACGCCCTCTTCTTCGGCCAGTTCGAAGGGATGGACCATCCCCATGCGGTTGACGATGCGGTTGGCCAGCTTGGTCGCGATGATCTCGCGGCGCAGCTGGTGCCCGTTGATCTGCGCCTTGAACTTCTTGCGCATCGGTTCGGGAAAGGCTTCGAACAGCGTGTCCTCGAGCAGCGGATCGTCCGCCAGCTCGCCCTGCTCGATCGCGTCCTGCAGGACCAGCTTGGACGACGACAGCAGCACTGCGAGCTCGGGGCGGGTCAGGCCGCCGCCGTCCGCCGCGCGGCGCTGCAAGGTCTGGTCGTCGGCCAGTCCTTCGGTCTTGCGGTCGAGATTGCCGCCCGCCTCGAGCGTGTCGATGATGTGCCGCTGCGAGGCCATGGCGCGCGCGCCGCCATATTCGGCGATCGAGAGCGCAAGAGCCTGCAGGCGGTTGTCCTCGAGCACGATCTGCCCGACGTCCTCGGTCATTGATTCGAGCAGGTCGACGCGCTTGGGTTCGCTCAGCTTGCCCGCGCGCTTGGCCGCGGCGAGCGCGATCTTGATGTTCACTTCATTGTCCGAACAGTCGACGCCCGCCGAATTGTCGATGAAGTCGGTATTCGAACGGCCGCCGCGCTGCGCGAATTCGATCCGGCCGGCCTGGGTGATGCCGAGATTGGCGCCTTCGCCGATCACCTTGGCGCGCACGTCGCGGCCATCGACCCGCAGCGCGTCGTTGGCCGGGTCCCCGACCTGGACGTTGTTCTCGTGCGCGGCCTTGATGTAGGTGCCGATGCCGCCGAACCAGATCAAGTCGACTGCCGCGGTGAGGATCGCCGAAATAAGCGCCTCGGGCTCGATCTGGGCCTGGTCGATGCCGAATTTCGCCTGCGCCGCCTTCGACAGCTTGATGCTTTTCGCATCCCGCGGGAACACGCCGCCGCCGCGCGAGATCAGCGCGCTGTCATAATCCTCCCAGCTCGAGCGTGGGAGGTCGAACAGGCGCTTGCGTTCTTTCCAGCTGGCCGCCGGATCGGGATCGGGATCGATGAAGATGTGGCGATGATCGAAGGCCGCCACCAGCTTGATCGCGTTTGACAGCAGCATGCCGTTGCCGAAGACGTCGCCCGACATGTCGCCGCAGCCGACCACCTCGACCGGGTCTTCCTGCACGTCCACCCCCATTTCGAGGAAGTGCCGTTGGACGCTGACCCAGGCGCCCTTGGCGGTGATGCCCATGGCCTTGTGGTCGTAGCCCTTCGAACCGCCGCTGGCGAAGGCATCGTCGAGCCAGAAGTCCCGCGACTTGGCGATCGCATTGGCGACATCGGAGAAGGTCGCGGTGCCCTTGTCCGCGGCAACCACGAAATAGGGGTCTTCGCCATCGGTGATGACGACATCGTCGGGATGCACGACCTGGTCGTCGACGATGTTGTCGGTGACCGACAGCAGCGTGCGGATGAAGGTCTCGTAGCTGGCGCGCCCCTCGGCCGCCCAGGCTTCGCGGTCGAGCGCCGGATTGGGCAGCTGCTTGGGATAGAACCCGCCCTTCGCGCCGGTCGGCACGATAACCGCGTTCTTGACCCGCTGCGCTTTCATCAGCCCGAGGATCTCGGTGCGGAAATCGTCGCGCCGGTCGGACCAGCGCAGGCCGCCGCGCGCGACGGGGCCGCTGCGCAGGTGGATCCCCTCGACCCGCCGCGAATAGACGAAGATTTCGCGGTAGGGGATCGGCTTGGGCAGGTTGGGAACCCTGGCCGAATCAATCTTGAAGGCCAGCGCCTCGGCGGCGGCATCGGCAAAGGCATTGGTGCGCAGGATCGAATCGATCAGTGCGTTGTACAGCCGCAGCAGGCGGTCGTCGTTGATCGCCTTGACCTTGGCGAGGCCGCGCTTGATCGCGCCGCGCGCCTCTTCGATCGCGGCGTCGCGGCCGTTGCCGAATTCGGGATCGTGCCGCGCGGTGAACAGCGCGATCAGCGCGCGGGTCACGTCGGGCGCGGCGGCCAGCGCGTCGACTACGGTGTAGATGGTGAAACCCATCCCGGCCTGGCGCAGATAGCGATAGAAGGCGCGCAGCCAGTTGGCCTCGCGCGACGAGAGACCCGCTTCGGGGACCAGCCGGTTGAAGGGATCGTTCTCGGCTTCGCCGTTGAGCACCGCGGCAATGGCTTCCTCGATCGCATCGGCGCGGTCGATCAGCCCCTTGGGGTCGGCCCCCGGCTTGAGGTCGAGCAGGAAGTCGTGGACCGTGCCCAGCCGGCCATCGTCCAGCACGGTGGGCATTTCCGAACGCACGTAGAACCCGAAATCCTCCAGCGCGGGCACGCCTTCGGACAGGGGCAGGCTGCCTTCGGACTGGTACAGCTTGAGCCGCAGGCAGCCCTCGGTATCGCGCTCGCAATAATACATCCGCGCGCCGCGCACGACTTCCTCGCTCTCGAGGCTGGCCCCCAGATCGTGGAGGCGGGCGATGTCGAGCGCGGCTTCGCGCGGGCCGAACCGGCCGCGGAAACCGGTCGGGAAATGCTCGGCGAAACGCATCGCCAGCGCTGCCGCGCGCGAGCTGTCCTCGAGCGCGGAAAGCTCCGCCTCGACCGCTTCGCTCCACCCGCGCAGCAGCGTCTGCATCTGCTCCTCGAGCGCCGCCTCGTCGGGTGCCTGGTCGCCGTCGCGAATGTCGAAGACGAACCGCAGCGTGGCGAGATTGCCGCCCTCGACCTCGAGGCTCCAGTCGAGCAGCCGCGCCGAGGCGGCTTCCTCGAGCAGCGCCTGGATTTCCAGCCGGACCTGCGTGGCGACCATGTCGCGCGGCAGCCAGACGAAGGCGAACAGGTGGCGCGCCAGCGGCGCCTCGACCAGCGCAAGGCGCGGACGCGGGCGGTCGACCAGGCTCATCATGGTGATTGCGACGCGTTCGACGTCGCTTTCCGAGAAGCCGATCAGCAGGTCGTGCGGCAGCGTGGTCAGCGCATGGACGAGCGCCTTGCCCGCATGGCCGCCGTCGTCGAAGCCGTGGCGGCCCCGCAGCATGTCGAGCTGGCGCCACAGGCGCGGCACATTGCGCGGCGGGGCAGCCAGCGCGGCGCTGGTCCAGACCCCTGCATGCAGGGACAGCGGGACCGTTTCGCCATTGTCCTCGACCGGCACGATGAACAGGTCGAGCGGGACGCGGCGGTGGACATTGCTGAGGTGGTTGGCCTTGATGATCAACGGGCGGCGTGGGTCGTTGCCCGCGGCGAACCAGGCGAAGGCGCGGTCGTAGGATGCCTCGGCGAGCAGCTGCGCCGCGCTCTTGCGGCAGATGCCGAGCTCGTCTTCCTGCCGCCCGTCGCGGTAGCGGGTGACATGGCCCAGCTGCGTCAGCATGCCCGAATTGAGCCATTCGAGCAGTTCGGCGCCCTCTTCGCTGTCGCCGGCAATCCGTTCGGCATCGGCCGCCATCGCGTCGCGCAGTTGCGGCCAGTCGGACACCGCCGCGCGTACGTCGCCCAGCGTCAGCTTGAGCGTTTCCTGCAATTGCCGCCGGGTCTTCGCATCGACCCGCGCGGTCTCGATGTAGATCATCGATTCGCGATCGGCATCGTCCTTGTCGCGGTCGGGTATCGCCTGCAGGCGTCCCTTGCCGTCGCGCTCGACGGGGATCACCGGGTGGACCAGCCGGTCGATCGACAAGCCCAGCGCGGCGATGGTCGCCGCGACCGAATCGACGAGGAAAGGCATGTCCTCGTTGATGATCGCGATCCGCGTCAGCCGCCGGTCATCGCTGACGCTTTCGATCGCCATGGCCGACCGGCCGCGCGTGCGCTGGGAAGCCAGCTCGCCGACGAAAGCGGCGGCATCTTCGAGACGTGCCTTCTCGAAGGGCGTGTCGCCGGACAGCAGCGACAGCCGCATGCGTTCGGTAATCGCGTTCTGGAGCTTCTTGGGCAGCGCGGCAGTGTTCGAACCCATACGGGGCCTCTCTCCTGTCGGCGCATGATCGTTTCAGCGCCGCGAAATAATTGGGCCGTGTCCGCCACGACCTGAGCGCCGCGCCTATCCCTGTTGCAGGCGCCCCGCAAGGTGCCGTGCGACAGAATTCGCACGCCCGTGGGTGGCGCGGCAGCGCCCCGCCGACGCTACGGCACGCTCAAGCCGCAAGCGCCTCCATCGCCAGTCGCAGCGAGCGGCAGCGCGCTTCGGGATCGTACATGCTCCCCCCGAAGAGGACTTCGTCGGCGCCTGTCCGCGCAATGAACGCGCGGACGGCCTCGGCAGCCTGCTGCGGTGTACCCGTCGCGCTGGCTTGGCCGATATGCGCAAGCATGGCCTGCGCCTGCGGAGGCAGGCTGGCGCGATAGCCGCGCACGGGCGGGGGCAGCTTGCCCGGCGTGCCCGTGCGCAAGGCGACGAAGGCCTGCAATTGCGAGGTGGCAAGATATTCAGCCTCGTCTTCGGTGTCGGCGACGAACAGGTTCATCGCGACCATGACATGCGGTTTTTCGCAGGCTTCGGAGGGCTGGAAATCGCGGCGGTAGAGCTCGAGCGCGGTATCGAGGTGATCGGGCGCGAAATGGCTGGCGAAGGCGTAGGGCAGCCCGAGCTTGGCGGCGAGCTGCGCCCCGAAGAGGCTCGACCCGAGCATCCAGAACTGCGGCTTCGCACCGACGCCGGGAGTGGGCTGGACGGCGGTTTCGCCTGCCATCAGCGCGATCAGTTCGGCCACGTCCTGCGGGAACATTTCCGCCGCCCGGTGCAGGTCCTTGCGCAGCGCGCGCTGCAGTTCGGGGCCGGCCCCCGGCGCGCGGCCCAGCCCCAGGTCGATCCGGCCGGGGAACAGCGCATCCAGCGTGCCGAATTGCTCGGCGATCTGGAACGGCGAGTGATTGGGCAGCATGATCCCGCCCGATCCGATGCGGATCGTGGAGGTCGCATTGCCGATATGCGCGAGCACGACCGAAGTCGCCCCCCCGGCAATGCCCTTCATTGCATGGTGTTCGGCAATCCAGAACCGCTTGCAGCCCGCGTCTTGGGCCGTGCGGGCGAGCGCGGTCGCGGCGGCAAGGGCATCGCCGACCGAGCCGCCTTCGCGGACGGGGACGAGATCGAGAACGGAAAAATCGGTCATGTGGCGAGTTGCTCCAGATAGCTGCGGGCGCGGGTCGCTTCGGGGCTTTGCGGGGCGACCTGCAGCACCGATTCGAAACTCCTGCGCGCATCGTCCTCGCGCCCCGAAAGCGCGGCGATCACGCCCGCTTCGAGGCCCACGGCGGGATCCTGCGGTGCCAGCAATGCAGCCTGCGCGATCTGTTCACGCGCCTCGCCCAGCCGGTCCAGCCGGCGCGAGAGCGTGGCCGACAGCAGCCATGCGCGGCCATTGGCGGGATCGCTCGCCCGCGCCTGCGCCAGTTCCGCAGCGGCTTCCTCGCGGCGGTCCAGCGCCACCAGTGCGCGCGCGCGGTCGACTGCGATGCTGGCGGTAAGCGGCGCATCGGCGGACGCGGCAGCGAAGCGGCTGGCACGCGCGAAGGCGATCTCGGCGATCGCGGGCTTGCCCTGCGCCATCGCGGCGTTGCCCGACATCGCGGCCAGCCGCGCCCGGTAGGCGGGGGCGCCGTCGGGCACTTCGTCGGTAGCCAGGTCGAAGGCGCGCTGGGCGCCGTCGAAATCGTCCAGCCGGACCAGGGCCAGGCCAAGGCAATGCGCCGATTGGGCCAGCTCGAGCTGGTTGGCGGCGGTTTCGCGCCAGGTCTGTGCCATATCGCTGGCTGCGGAAGCGTTCTCCGTCGCCAGGGTAACGCATTCGGCCAGCTTGCCACCGGATGACGGCAAGGTAGCCGGCGGCGCAGCCACGCTCTCGCGCTGAGGCCGGTCGCGCAATTCCTCGGGAATGCCGGGAAAGCTGCCCTGGGTGGGGTCGGGGCCGACCTGCATCAGCAGCAGGGCGAGAGCGGAGGCAATCATGCAGGACCTTTCGAAAGCGTAGCCACCGTGCGCAGCAGCAGGGCGATGTCCTGTTCGCGTGACAGGCGGTGGTCGCCATCCTTTACCAGCGCCACCTGTACATCGTCCGAACGCAGCCGTTCGGCAAGCTGCAGGCTGATGTCCCAGGGCACGTCCGGATCGCGCTGGCCATGGATCAGCCGCACCGGCGCATCGATGGGGATTTCGCCGCCCAGCAGCAACTGGGCCTGGCCGTCGGCGAAGAAACCGGCATGCATCGGGGTGGGTTCGGGCCCGTAGGGATTGTCGTCGTAAAGCGTCTCGCCCGCCCGCAATCGCGCCTTTTCATCTGCGCTGCGGCCCCAGTCGGTAAAGTCGGGCGCGGCAGCGATACCGACCATGCCGGCAAGGCGCGGCCCGAGCGCTGCGCCGACCGCCAGCATCAGCCAGCCGCCCATCGACGACCCGATGACCAGCACGCGGCCGGTGATGTGAGCCTCGACCAGCGCCAGCACTTCCTCGCGCCAGCGCGACAAGGTGCCATCGGCGAAATCGCCATCGCTCTCGCCGCAGCCCGAATAGTCGAGCAGCAGGCAGGCGCGCCCGCCCTGCTGCGCCCAGTCGAACAGCGCGGTCGCCTTGCTGCCGGCCATGTCGGACATGTAGCCGGGCAGGAACACCAGTGCGGGGCCGCTGCCGGGGGCGAAGCGATAGGCGATGCGCCGCCCGTCGGGCATGGCGTGGAACTGGATGTCGCTCATGCGCGCATGCTGTTCACGTCGCAGAGCGCGATTGCAAGGGTCAGAAAAAGTCGAATTCCGCAACATCGGGATCGTCGGCGCACATCGATTTCAGCGCCGCGAACTCGGCATCGGACAGGACCGGGGGATAGGCCGGGGCCGTGCGGGCAGCGGCGCGATAGGCCTGCGCGCGTTCGCCGGCCGAGGGATGGCTGGCGAGCCAGCCGAGCACGGCGGGGCCATCCTCGCTGTCGCTGCGTTCGTCGGCCATGCGGGCGAAGAAATCGGCCGCGCCCAGCGGCGAGATCGCGCTTTCGGCCATCCTTGCGCGGGCATATTCGTCGGCCTCGCGTTCGGCGTCGCGCGAATAACCCATGGCGGCCAGGCCGAAGACCCCGTTGGTGACGCCCGAATCGGCCCCCGCCAGCAGGATCGACATGCCGAACTGGCGCAGCAGCGCGGTCATCACGTGGCGTTCGCGGACATGGCCGACCTCGTGCCCTAGCACGCCCGCCAGCTCCTCGGGGCTGTCGGCCTGCTGGACCAGCCCGTCGAACAGCAGGACCTGGCCGCCGGGCAGGGCGACGGCATTGACCATGTCCATGTTGGCGATGCCCGCGCGCACCTTGTCTTGCGCGTTGTCGGCCGGGTCGACCTTGGCCAGCAGCTTGGCGAGCGCGGCTTCGCCCGCGGGCGTATGGCAGATCCGCCCGCCGAAATCGCCGACCAGCGCGTCGCCGATCTGGCGTTCCCAGCCGGCCGGGATACGCGGGCCGAGCCAGGCGGGGGCAGTCAGGAACAGAGCCACCGCCGCCGCGCTTGTCACGGCGAAGATCGCCGCTGCCCGGCCCAGCCCGAGCCGGTCGATCCAGCGGCCGTAAGTGCTTGGCCGCGGCAGCCGGGCCGCCAGGCCGGGCGGCATGTCCGCCGGCAGGATCAGCCGAAAATCGGGTTGGCTCTTGCGGCGATAGATCATTTGCCCGGGCCGCGTATCGGCGAATTGCAGGTCGTCGACCGCGAATTCGGCGCGCGCCGTCGGGGCATGCAGCACCAGCCCGGCGTGCCCGTCCCAGTGCAACTCGCCCGCGTGGCGCAGGGCGCTGCGTCCGTCGTACCATTCGGCGGCAAGCTGGAAGCTGGTATCCATCGGCTCAGATCGCGCCCATGTCGAACGCATCGAGCAGGCCTTCGCCATGCCCGGCGGTCCGGGTCCGCGACTGGGTCAATTCGTCCAGCAGGATCTCGCCGCTCGCTTCGAGATGGGTCATGAAGAACTTCCAGTGGCGGTACGACAGGAAGACCAGCCCGATGCCGAGGGTGAAGACCACCAGCAGCGCATCGCCCAGCAGCAGCTTGACCCAGTCGACCGTCGAGGCCTCGAAGCTGAAACCCAGGTCGCGCCAGCGTGTCGCACCGACCATTTCGCGGTAGAACTTGGCATAGAATGCCACGGCGATCAGGCCGAGACCGAGATAGAAGAACAGCACCAGGCCGATCAGCCCGACGAGGCCGCCCAGTGCCACTCCGTTTTCGCCGCCGATGCCATAGCCGGCAAGCATGCCCATGCCGGCCATGATCACCCCGCCGACGAACAGCACGAAGGGAGCGAGGTAAAACAGCAAGAAACGGGCGAACACCCCGCCCGCCTCGCCATCGCTGCGGAAGGCGAAGGGGCCGAAGCTCATCTTGCTCCAGCGTTCGTTCCACAGGCTGGTCATCGACCAGGGCAGCAGCAGTCCAAATGGCAGCCAGCCGACCGCGGTCTTCCACATGTAGGACAGGCCGAACGCGAAGCCCTTGCTGTCGCTGCCCCCGCGGATGCCCCGCCAGCGCGTCCGCGACAGGCGATAGCGCAGGGCGCGGAACCGCGCGACTCCGCCGAGATAGAAGATCGAAAGCAGCGCCGCCACGCCGAGCGCCGATCCCAGCGCCTCGTAGCCGCGGGCGATCAGCGCCTGCGAAACGAAGCTCACTCCGAAATAGGGCACGCCGAACAGCACCAGCACGATGACGAAACCGGCAAACAGCTCCATCCCGGTGCCTGCCCATTCGAGATGCTCGTCGACGAACCTCGTGCGCGACCACAGATAGCGCCGCTCGCGCGCGGTGGCCCAGAACCGGTAGATGCCCAGCGTGACGATCGTCAGCAGGAGGTTGGGCAGCGCGATCCGCGCGAAATCCTGCCAGTTGCCTTCGAATGTAAAAGCGCTGTCCGCGCTGTCGGCATGGTGCGACCCATCGAGCAAGTTTGTGTCCCTTGAATAACCAGCCGCCACGGGTCGAGGATCGGAATGATCCTGTCAATCATGGTGCAGGACTACTCAGTGCGCAGGAAGATCTCCTCGATGGTCAGACCGAATGCATCGGCGATGCGGAAGGCGAGCGGCAGCGACGGATCGTAGCGGCCGGTCTCGATGGCATTGACGCTCTGGCGCGACACCTCGAGCCGGGTGGCGAGGTCCTGCTGGCTCCAGTCGCGTTCGGCGCGCAGCACCTTGAGGCGGTTCTTCAAGCGCCGCGCACCTTCTGCCACAATTGCGCGAGACCCAGGCCGATTGCCCAGACGGGGAGCACCCACCACGCCCAGACATGTGGCACCAGCTCGAACATCTCGAGGAAGCCCCAGAAGATGCCCAGCGCGAGCACCAGGCCGAGCGCGACCAGGGCGGCCATGATCGTGCGATGGCGCAGATATTCGTCCTGTTCCTCGGCGAGGTAGCGCCCCATCGCCCAGATGATGCCGAAGGTCGGGAGTGTCGGGAGCAGCGCGATTGCGAAAACGAGCGCGTCCGACAGTTCATAACGATCCCATAATGTTACGGCGATGCCGAGCCCGAGAACGTAGCCCAGGCTGCTGAACACGATCCGCCGGTTGTAATCGGCCATGGCGCGGCTGGTGCAGTCGTCGGGCCGGCGCCGTGCCAGTGGCAAGAGCAGGCAGGTCGCCGCTGCCAGCAGAATGAATCCGACCGGCGATTCGATCGCCCCGGTCAGTTTCAGCGCCGCTATGATGACGACGCCGAGGAAATAGAGGGCGACCCAGCGCCCCGGCGACGTGAGCAGCCAGGGCCTGCCGGTACCGCTCATGCGCGCATCTTCGTGCTGCACCCGCACGAGCCGCGGCGCGCGATATGGATGGCTGCCAGCGCGGGCAGGAGGATCACGCTGAACCGCGCGAATTGCTCAGGGATAACGTCGAAGATCGCCAGCACGGCAATCGCGATGATCGCACTGGCGAACAAGAGGGCAGGCTTAGGTGACATGGCAATGGTCCTTTCCGTGATGTAAG
>PVBE010404519.1_pt1 | contig 21742 bp, 20 predicted proteins | sample 1631181 | NCBI WGS metagenome assembly PVBE01 (sample SAMN08397723, study PRJNA350692) | Marine metagenome, whole genome shotgun sequencing project. | isolation source: water | place: Pacific Ocean | collected 2012-04 | reverse complement strand
GGCAAGCCGGCGGCCAGCGATTCGAGAGCTTCGCGGCCCCAGGGATTGTCCTCGCGGCTAGGCCGCGCAGTGATGTGGCAGCCGCGCAGCACGCGCTCCGGCTCGGCGACATGGCCGAGAAACATGAAGGCGTCCGCCACGCCGCGTGCTGCGGCATAGTCGGCCAGCGTGGCGCCGCGACGCACCAGGTTTCCAAGGTTGCCCGGCAGCTTACCACGCAGGCGGATGTCGCCGGCGTGGACAAACACCACGTCGCGGCGGCCGCGCTTGCGCAGGGCAACAGCCACATCGACCAGGCGATCAACACCCCTAGTCCAGGTATAATTGCTGATGCAGGCGACGCGGAAGCGTCCGTCATCGGGAATCGCGGAATGGGGCGAGAGCGACGCCTTGGGCGCCCCAGCAATATTGTAGATCACCGAGCCGGCAGGTGCCGTCAACCCCAGACCCTGCCAGCTGTCGCGCTCGTTCTCGGTGATGAAGACCGCATGGTCTACCGCCCCGGCGATCGTTCGTGCCTGCCAGCGGGCGAAGAGGCTGGTGGAAACGTTGGTGCGCAAATGCATGACCTGGCGCGCACGGCTTCGCCGGCGCAGTCTTGCCGCCACCAGACAAAGCGATTCGTGGTTGTGGTGGATGACGTCAAACCGCTGCACAGCGCTTTCGGGTTCGCCGAGCCGCAGCCGCGCCCCGCGCATGGCGGGCAACAATCGCGCCAGCGCCAGCAAGTTGCGCGATGCGCGCGGCAAGGCACTGTAGCGCGGCAGCGGCCCGATGACCCGACAGGGAATGCCAAGCGCGTCGTAACGCGCCTGAATCGGCCCCTCGCGGCCACACCATACTTCGGCCGAGACTGCCTCCCGATCCATGTGGCACAGGCTTTCGTATAGACTGCGCGAGGAACCACCATAACCGCCTTCTATATCGAGGCAAAGAACCCGTACTGGCATCAAGTCAGGACGAGCCTGGCGGTTTCCCCCCAACCGAGGTGAAACAAGGCGTCGACGACACTGAGCCCGGCAACAAATTTGTCCGTACCCTGCTCGTAGGCCGGGCCGTCATAGCCCGCATAAACAAGGGAAATATCGGCGTGCACGAATTTGTCCTTGTTCTGGTAGTTGCGTCCGCCAGAACCTGAAAGATAGCTCACATCGTCACCACAAGCGCTGAGCAGTGCTATCAAGCGATCGTCGCCGACGAGAACGTCGATGCCAAGCTCTCCGTCGGTCGCGAATTCAGTTTTCAGATCAAGGCGACCAGAAAGCGCTGTAACCAGATGGCGATTAGCGGTAGCCAGAGACTCGGCCGGCATGGTCCGGTAGATATCCGCTAGCTCCGGCCATATCTCGGCGAAGGCACTGCTGTCGCCATAGGCATTACGCAGGTGCGAGAGATGCTTATCCGGCCAAGCGTTGTCGGCGAAAGCCACTTCGCCAATAGCCTGTCCGAAGGAATGTCGCACAGGTTGGGTTAGCCAGCAGGGGCGACCGTTGTCGAGGATACGGACGCGATTGCTGTAGCTGCCCCTGGAATACTGCGCCTGCTCCAGAAAGATGAAGCGATCGGCGCGCGCGATCTTGTGGAAATAGCCAAGCCAGGGCAGGTAGTTGGGTTGGTGGATAGCGATCAGCATACGTCCTCGCCGGGCGGCGCCAGGTAGACGTTGTTGCCCTCCGCCGTGCGGTAGGGGATGCCGCCCGCAGCCACAACATAGCGCACAGCGATCATGCTGCCGTCATGCTCGACTGTTGCCGGCGGCCAGGGTGGACATTGGGCCCGCAGCATGGCGCGCAGCTTCGCCTCCGGCCAGGCCTTGCCGATCTCGCCGTCCCTGGGTCGGCGCGGCGGCCAGACCCGGCCATCCGCCGGGTCCGACCAGCGCAAGGGGTCGGAGGCGGCAAACCGTCGCCAGGCTTTCGGCAACTGGCGCGCACCCTCGTGCAGCATGGCGCCGCGCACGTCCCAGGCTGTGTCTTCGGGCCCTATCGGTACGCTCGATTCCGCATAAATCGGCCCGGCGTCCACAGCCTCGACCAGCCCGTGCCAAGTGATGCCAAGGCTCTGCTCTCCGTTAGCGACGGCCCAGTTAAGCACATTGGCGCCGCGATAGTCCGGGATATACCCGCCATGCATGTTGAGCAGGCCGACCGGATAGCGTGCCAGATCCTGCGCCGCGATGATCTGGGAATAGAGCCAGCATATCGCTGCCTCTGCAGGCGGCAGCCCGTCCGGCAGACGCTCACCGCGGCGATGGACGAGAACCGGCACGGGACAAGCCGCGCAAAGGCTGCGCACCTTGTCGCTATGGAGACGATTGCTCGGCACGATTACGGCCGAGACCTCCATTTTCAGCGGCAGCATGGGCAGAAGGTCGAGGCCGCTACGGTCCGTGGCGAAGAGGTGAATCACAGCGCCGCCAGAACGCCTTCGCAGATACGCTCAACCGCAGTATCGTGGAGATAGGCATGGATCGGTAGACTGAGCACGCTCCGGCTCAAGGATTCGCTGACCGGCAGCGAGCCCTCGCCGTTGCCGAATTGAGCATAGGCGGACTGTAGATGCATGGGTAAGGGATAGTAGACAGCACTAGGAATGCCCTTCTCCTTGAGGGCCTCCACCACGGCGTCGCGGTCGTCTAGGCGGATGGTGTATTGCGCCCAGGCGCTGCGGCGGCCAGCCAGACGGGCCGGCAGGCCGACCTTGCCGGCGAAGGCGGCATCGTAACGGCGGGTCACCGCGTCACGCGCTGCCACATCGTCGTCGAGCACAGGCAACTTGGCCAGCAGCACCGCCGCCTGCAGCGTGTCGAGCCGACTGTTGAGGCCGACCCGCACGATGTCATATTTGGCACCTCCCTTGCCGTGGGCGCGGATCGAGCGGTAGCTCTCGGCAAGCTCGGGGTCGTCGGTGAGCAGCGCGCCGCCGTCACCGTAACAGCCGAGCGGCTTGGCGGGAAAGAAGCTGGTCGCAGTGATGGGCGCCAGGCTTCCGACCATGCTGTCGCCGGCCGCGCCGCCCAAACTCTGTGCCGAATCCGCGATTAGCATCATGCCATGGGCATCGGCGATGGCAGCGAGCGCGCCATAATCAGGGGCTTGGCCGAACAGGTCGACGGCGATGATGGCGCGCGGGCGCCCGCTGCCGGTCGCGATCCGCCGGGTGAGGTCGTCCGTGTTGATCAAGTAGCTGGCCTCCTCCACATCGACGAAGACCGGGCGGGCGCCGAGCAGGATCACGGCCTCGGCGGTGGCGGTAAAGGTGAAAGCGGGAACGAACACGTCGTCGCCGGGCCCGACACCGGCCGCCATCAAAGCAATGGTGAGCGCATCGGTGCCGCTGGCGCAGCTGACCGCATGGGACGCACCGGTATAGGCCGCGAGCGCAGTCTCGAATTCGCCCACTTCCGGTCCGTTGATGAAGCGCCCATGGGTCATCACTGCGGCCATCCGCGCATCGATATCGGTTTTGAGGCGGCGATACTGCGCACCGAGATCGGCAAAAGCAATCGCCTGACTCATGGGCTCTCCTCTTCGCTCTCGAGACATAGGCCATCCTCTGCCTGGCGATAGCGCTCGCCCGTGCGCGGGCAGACCAGATCGTCGCCCAGGCGCTCGCCTGAGCGGCTGACCCAGCCGAGGGTGCGCGCCGGATTGCCGACGACTAGCGCGTGGTCGGGCACGTCGTGAGTGACCACAGCGCCGGCGCCCACCATGGCATAGGCTCCTACGGTGACACCGCAGACGATCGTGGCATTGGCGCCGATCGTGGCGCCACGGCGCACCAGCGTCGGCAAGAACTCGTCCTTGCGCTCGACGAAGGCGCGCGGTGTCAGCACATTAGTGAAGACGCAGGAGGGACCGCAGAAGACGTCGTCCTCGAGTGTTACCCCGGCGTAGACGGAAACGTTGTTCTGCAGCTTCACACCATCGCCCAGGCTGACGCCGCTACCGACCATGACATTCTGGCCAAGCACACAACGCGCACCAACACGCGCGCCGGACATGACATGGCAAAAATGCCACACTTTCGTCTGGGGCCCGATCTCTGCGCCGTCGTCGACCACGGCCGTCTGGTGCACAAAGGCGCTCATGCCGGGGCCACCGCGTTGCCGCTCACCAGAGCGCGCTCGCAGGCGTCGAGCACAGCGAGTACACGGCGGCCTTCGGCCGCGTTCGAGAGCGGCGACTTGCCTTCACGCACGCAATCCAGAAAGTGGGCGCATTCGCGTGCCAGCGGCTCCTCGCCACCATAGGCGATAGGCTCGGCCTCCGCTTTGTCGACGGCCTGGATATCGCCGTTCCATCCGACTTGGTGGCGATAGAGCCGCAGCTTGTCCTCACCCACCTGCACATCGTCGAACACGGCCATGGCGTCCTCGCCGACCACAACCAGCTTGTGGTCCTTGTAGGGATGTAACCAGGAGACGAAGATATGCGCCTGCAGACCGCCCGGAAAGGTCATGTGGGTAAGCGAGGTGTCGGCCACTGGCGGATGCAGCCAGGCGCCGCCAGAGCAGGTCACCCGCTCGGGCATGAGGCCGCTCAGCTGCAGGATCATCGACACGTCATGTGGCGCGAACGACCACAGCGCATTCTCCTCGCGGCGAATCCTGCCAAGGCTTGCTCGGTTCGAGTAGATGTAGCGCAAAGGCCCCAGCCGGCCCGCCGCGAGCAACTCGCGCAATGCCTCGAAAGCCGGATGGTAAAGCAACAAATGGCCAACCATCAGCGTCAGCTTACGCTCCCGGGCGAGAGCATCCAGTGCCTCGGCCTCGGCTAGATTAAGGCAGAGCGGCTTCTCGACGAAGACATGCCGACCGGCCTCGAGCGCGCGGCGGGCGAGCGCGCCATGGGTCGCCGCGGGCGTTGCGATGGCGACGGCGTCCAGGTTCGGCTCAGCTAGCAACGCGTCAAGACTCGCATGTGCCGGCACGTCATACGCCGCCGCCCGGTCGGCCCGCATGTCGGCGGCGCTCTCACAGAACGCCGCGAGCGCGCCGACGGCGTGAAAATTGCGCAGCAAGTTCTTGCCCCAATAGCCGGTGCCCACGACACCGACACGTGGCGGGGAGCCTGTCATTGCTCTCTCCGATAGGTTTCTATCTCGCCTTTCAGATGGCGGCGAAAGGCATCCGCGCGGGCTTCTACAATCCCATCGAGGCGTTCCGTCACCCGCTCTCCCGCACCACTCCACCAGACCGGATGGGTGAGCAGCTGCAGCGCACACCCTGCCGCAACAGCCTCGTGTGCGAGCGGCTCACCGTGATGCCAGCCGCCACGCGAATCGCTGCAATAGCCCATCTCGCTGAACAGGCGCGGTTGATAAGTATGACGCCGCCCGGCGAGGTCAGTCGGATTGTTGCGCAAGGCAGGCGTCGGGCGGTGGAAACTGATGGTAGAAACCGACGCCTCGAGAATCTCTTCCAGCATGTGGCACTCGCGCGCCGCTGCTGCCTCGAGATCGTCGTACAGTGCGGCATCAAAATGCAGGCCAACCTCGTGGCCGAACCCGCACAGCCGCAGGAGATGTTCGCGCTCGGCAAAAGGATTATAGAGCGGATTACGCAGCATCACGAAATAGGCCGCAGTAATACCCATCTCCGCTTCCACTTCAGCCATGGCGACGGCGGGTCCGAGACCTACATCGATGTCATGGCGCAGGATGAGGTGCGAGGCAGCGGGCTCGGCATCGGCGAAGCCGCGCACCGTGTAACCGCGCCCGCGCAGCGTGTTGATCAGTTCGCGATAGCCAGCGAGCGTAAAGGTACTCACGCGACGTTCTCCATCAACGCCTGGAAGAAGCGGGAGATGCGCACATCGCTCTGGCCAGCGTGATTGAGCAGCACCAAGGTACCTCCAAATTCGCGGCAGTATCCAGCCGCGCACTCCGCCTGGACCATCGCGGTCTCGTGGTCGAAGTCGAGATATTTTTTGCCAAAGAGACCAAAATCCATTACCGGGGTACAGAGCTGCTCAAGTGTCAGAGTGCGCCTATCGCGCAGGCTGTAAGCGGCGAAACGGCGACAGGTGCCGGCGCGGAAGCCTGTCGATTCCGGATAGCCGAGGGTGCAATCGAGGCGCATGCCGGCGGCATCCCAGATATCGGGTGTGACTGCTGCATCCCAGCCGAGTCGGTGTTGTCTACCCTCGTCGAGCGACCGCTCGAGAATCGCCGCAAGGCCATCCCGCTGCGCCAGCCACTGTGCTGCATCGCCCTCGGTGTTGAGGCCGGGATGAAAGCCGACTACGTGCCCACGTGCAACGATCTCATCGACGACCGCGCGCAACAGCGGCACCATGTTTAGCGCGTAAGGACTGTCGGACGCGTTTTTACTTGGGCCCATGAAATAGAAGTGGCTTTGCAGGCCCTGCGCTTCGCTGAGATCCATCAGCGCGCGCGCGGAGCGCCGCGGATGGCCGGCAGCATAGGCATCGTGCAAGCGCTGCAGCGCCCGGCCCGGAGCTAAACGCTTGAGAGTATCGCCGGCGGCATGGCGCAGCGGCTGCCACCAGCGATGATAGCCACGCAACCGATCCACATCATGCGTAACGAGAATCTCGTATGTCGCGGCGCTAACACGCGCCTCGCCGGTCAGGCCCTGCACTAGGTCCCGGGCGGCCCGATCAGCTAGGGGCTCGCCACCGAGACCGAGCCGAAAGGCGAGTGAATCCCGGTAGCGAGCGCGCCCCATGCGGTCCCTCTCCGGCACATCCCGCTCCTCAAGTCGCGACAGCATGAGAAAGATCAGCCCGAGCGGATCCGTGAGCAGCGATGCGTCGTCAACGGCCGCATCGAGTGCGGCGCGATTCACGTGGAGACCGTCTTCATCGGCCGTGACAAGGTGCGGAAAGACCGCAGCGGGCACCGCCTGGGCGCCGTCCGGTGGCCGGGCTCCATAATGGAGAACGCGTGTTGCGGCCTCGTCGCGTACCAGGTCATGCGCGCGATCAAGGAAGGCGCAGGCGTGTTCGATCTCAGGCCGGAAGGGCTCGATCTCGGGCGCCAGCGACAGGCGATAGGCGAAAGGTTCAGGCAATGGCGAACTCACGCACCCAGGCATCGTGGGTCAAGAGCTGACGCAACAGCTTGGTGTGGTTGCGGCGCCCCTCCAGGTGCTCGTCGAGGCAGGCAGCAAGACCGTCCGCGTCGAGTAGGCCGAAGCTGAGGCCATCGAGGCGCGCACGGATTTCAAGGAAGCGCGCGCGATGGCCAGCATCGTCGCGGTACAGCGCGCCCACGCTTTGCCAGGAACCGGTCGAGTGTTGCGCGCTGGGCGCCCGTAAGCGCCGCGCCAAGCCGAGATGCCGCGCTGCGCCGCGCGCGAGCAACGCCACCGTCTCCGCCCAGGGCTGCAGGTCGGCACGAAAATGGGTGTTGGCGTTTGCAAGGCGCGCGGCCTCCGGCGACAGCTCGCGCAAGGCCAGCTGCGCCATGCGCCCCGAGCACCGCCAGGCCGGCGGCATGTGCAGATAGATGTCGAACACCTCGTTATCAAAGGCCGGCAACCGCAAAGTCGCCACCGCGCGCACCGCCATCATGCCGGTAAAAGCATAATGTTTGCTGACCGCATGCAGGATGAGGGCGTCCCACGCGTTGTAGGGCTCGTCAGAAGCGAGCCACGGCGCGAGAGTATCCTGCATGGCGGATTCGAGATCCGCCCACCAGTCGGCACGCGCTGTCGACGCCACGATGCGCTCGACCGTCGCCCTGGGGGGGCCCTGGCGCAGGTGCGCCAGAACGTCCGCGCCAGTTGGCCGTGCCGGGATCGGCTTGAGCGCTGGCAGGCGCGTGCGCGAGCCTGCTACTTCTAGAAAGCGGGTGGGCAAATAGTAGCCTCGCAAGGTATAGTCGAGCCCGTGGCCAGAGAGCACGGCGTCGCTCGCCTCACCAACACACGGAAGGAAAGCCGACATCGACGTCGAGGCCGGATAGAGACCGTTTGACTCCACCACCGTGGTTTCCAGAACATCCAGCGTGTCAGCGGGCTCGACGATGAGCGGATGATGCGTGGCGCGGAACATAATGGCAGTCTCGGCGGCGAGCGCGAGCTCCGGATTCTCCGCATAGCTCGCCGTGGTCCAGCAATCGAGACTGCCGGGCTCTGCCGCTGCTAGCACCATGCGGCTGTCGAGCCCGCCCGACAGCAGCAAGGCCGCGTTGCCCTCGCTTTCTCGTGCGACGGCCGTACGCATGGCATCGGCAAGGCGGCGGGCGCCTTCGGCAAGGGTGAAATCGGGTCGCTGCCAGGCAAGCTCCCAATAGTGTCGCTCGCGCTGCTCTTCGCGGTCCAACTGCCATATGCAGGCCGCCGGCAGGGCCTCGACGCCGGCCACCGAGGTGGTGCGCCCGATGGTGCGTTGCAAGGTGAAGAGCTGGGCCAGGCCGCTGGGATCTACCCGCCTCGGTACGGATGGATTAGCAAGCAAAGTGAAAATCTGGCCGGCAAACACGACCTCACCGTCGCGTCGCCAAATGTGGATCGGAAAGCTCGCGAGGCGATCGGTGATCAGGGTCAAACGATGATGCTCACTGTCGTAGAGCGCGGCACAGAAGAGCCCGTTTATCTCGGCCAAGCGGTCGAGTGAGCCGCTCTCGGCCAGTCGTAGAACGGTGACGGCGAACTCATCCTGCGAGCCTGGCAGAGACGCCTCACCAAGCGTGACAGCGGTCAGCGTGGCACCATTAGCGATGCCGGCGCTCGCCGCGTGAGGATGGGCGGCACGGCCAAGCGCGCAGCCCGAGGCTCGCGGCGCGTGCAGCGCCAGACCCGCGACGCTCTTCGACATGGCGGCGAGGTCGATCGGTGCCTCGGCATCGGCGCGATAGTGACCGAAAAGTCCGATCATGCACTAACTCGGCAGCGCCATAACGTTGCCGCGGGAACCGACGAAGACGCGATAGCCGTGACGTTCGAGTTGCTCGCGGGTAATGTCGGCGATGAGCCGGCCGCTACGCTGATACCAGCCGGCAAGACGGATACGCGGGCGCAGGCTCGCTAGAGTCTCCGCGGCGCCCTCCAGCGCCTCGACCTCGGCGCCGTTGAGGGTGAGGCTGATCATGTCGACCCGGGGCATGGCGAACTCCGCCACCAGCGTATCGATGGCGACGGTGCGCACGCGCTGCCTCTCTTCACCGCGATGTACCTCGCTGACTAGCGAGTTGGCCTGAGCGAAGCCGCTTTCGAGCTCCAACTCGCCCTCGCCTTTCCAGATGCCACGATGCACCGGAGTAACGTTAACGATCGCGTTATGCTGCACGTTGCGCTCGAGCAAGTCGAAGCAATCGTGGTCGGCCTCGACGGCATAGATGCGCCCGCTACCGATGTCGGACGCCAAACGCGAATCACCGAAACCGAGGAAGGCGCCGCAATCGATAATCACCTCACCCTCGCGCGGCGTGAACGCCGCGACCAGTTCCGCGCGCGCCTCAGCGTCCGCGAGATCAGCAATAGCGTCCTTGTGCTGACCATGGAAGCCAAACATCTGCTCCGGCGGAAAACCCTCGGGCTTTAGGTCCGGGCGCATATGCGGATAGACGTAGCGGTTGAGACAGTCCTTGATGAGGCGAAAATGACCAACCGGCAGGCCGGGCGGCAAGTCGGGCGCAAGGATGCGGCAGACATCACGGTTGTCGGGCTCAGTCCAAAAGCCGTGTAAGCGCGGGCCGCCCGCAAGCTCAATCCAGGGCACGCCTTCGCTTTCGCCGTAGTTCAGGTGCGGCATAAGCGCCGCGAGCTCCGACAGCATCGCCGCGTAGCGCCAGCGCCATTTGGCACGGTAACCGGGAACGAACAACTTAAGGGAAAGCGGAAAGGTCATGCGCAGTGTGCCGGTTGATAGTCATCGAGATAGGGGATCCGCTCGCGGATATTGGTGGGAATCTTGTTGATGAAGCGTTGGAAAGTTGCGATATCAGCGGCCTCGGGCTCTGTCGTGCCGTAGCCTTGCGAAAAATTTGTGTTCTGCGGTGGGTCCACGGCGATCTTGCCGTGGGGCAACCCGAGGTTGTCGAGGCACACTGCCATACGGGCGGGATCTTCGAGCTCGTCCGTGCGGATCTCCACCGCGCGTGTGATACCGAACTCAGCCACCAGACTGTCGAAGCGCAGATACATCTCGCACCAGGCCCATAGATAGTACTCGCTCTTATCGAGCTCAGCGCTGTCCAGATGGAAGATGTTATTCGGCGCATCGGGAAGGCCGTTATCGAGGCGGAAGTCTTTGTTGCGGTTGAGGAAGCTGCGCATGTTGAGGATCGGATCACGAACCAGGCGAATCAGACCCGCTTTCGGCACGCGACGCAACAGGGCTCGGTGCAGGCCGCGCGCGAAGTACTTGCTCACATCGACATAGATCGAGCAGCCGCTGTTGCGCAGACGCTTGTCGATATAGCGCAGACGGCGCACCGCGGCAGCGTCCAGATAGGTCTCGTCGCCGGCCTCAAAGGCAGTGATCACCTTGCCCCTTCCCAGCAATTCGTGCGTCTCGACGAAGCGTCGCCGCAGGCGCCTCTCGTAGTGGCCCAACGGATTTGGCAGCACAGTTATGATGTTCGGCTCCTCGAAAGCGGCGTGGCAGCCGGGCACGTTGTGCTGCAGAAGCGCGCTCAGCGAAGCCTGTCCCGCCCTTCCTGTGGTCACGGTGAAGTAGTAGGGCTCGATCATGCTCAACAGAGACCCGCAAACAGGTGGCGGAACGATGCGGGATCGGCCGTATCGGCGCCGCCGCAGACCGCCTCCTCTAGCGCTGTGGCGTCGGGCCAGATTCGACCGGCCTCATCGATGCTGCTGCGCACCAGGCGGCAGCGCGCATCAACCAGGGGTTTGACCGCCGGATTGAATGGATAATGCCCGCGATCAATCAACACCACCGGGCGGTTTGTACACATGGCCTCGGCAAAAGTAGTCGAGGTTGGCGCGTCGAAAACGAACACGTCGGTGTCACTCAAATGCTCTTCGAAGCGCTTGTAGCTAGTCGGTGCGATGTCCTCAATGGGGTTGCGCCGACCGACAAAGGCGCCTTCCGGGTGCGGCTTGCAGACCACATCGACCGCCATAGTACGGAGCGCCTGGGCGACGCGCGACTGCATATCCCAATAGATCACGTCGGGCGTACCGGCGATGGCGAACTGGCGCAGGCCGCGATAGGGATGGCCGACATAGACTACGCGGCGGCGTGCAGCGGCCGGCTTGGTATCGAGACAGGCGGCGACAAAGGTAGGGTCGCCCTCGGCGCCAATCAGTTCGGGCATGGACAGGGGCGCGATCATTTCAGCAACGCCGCTGGCGCCGAGTATCTCGGCCCAGGCCGCGGTGCCCAGGTAGAAGCGCGATGCCGTCATAAGCTCCGTCATCGCTGTGATTGCCAATACCTGGGAAATGCCTGTCACACCGCCGTGGTCGAACCCGGTCACCTCGCCGCCACGACGGCGCACTTCGGCGCTGACTAGACGGTTGGTATAGGCACCGTTTGTGCCGGTCCAGATATTCTCCGGCAGGCGCCTGGCATCACGCAGCGCGCGCACATCAACAGCGATCTGCGCCACCGTAGGGCGCAGACGGGCAAGCAGCATAACCTGAAAGCGTTCTCGCCAGGGTGAAACAATGGCGGCAGCCTCCGCCATCAGCGGTGCGACCAGGCGATCCACTAGGTCGTCGTGCTCGTGCAACATGGTGCCACGCGACCGAACTCGTGTCTTGGCAACGATCGATGCGGCGTGGTGGAAGGTGATGCGGTGGCTCTTCGCCGCCTGGCGGCGCAGCAGCGCATTGTGACTGATCGCGGTTGCGCGCGGCACCAACAAGGTCGCAGGAAGCGCAGAGAGCGGGGTCCAGCTGTGCGCACGGGCGATGGTACGTAGGCGGGCATGGCGGGGCGGAGAGACATCAAACACCCCCTTGCCGCGGTGGCGGTCGGCGAGCACCGCGCCCTCGCCGCCGTCGCGCAGCGCCTCCAGCTCAGGTGGTCCACCGAGTACGGCGATACCCTGGCGCGCTTCGCCCTGCACCACCAATGCGGCCTCGGCGAGCGCCAAAAATCCGTTGACTATGCGGCCCGCGGCAACCGTCGCAATCTGGCGCTCGAGCTCGTCGTCTAGGGATAAGACGACGGACAGCTTTCGCTCCGCCACGCGCTCGCCGAGCGCGCGCATTTCGGCCATCGAGACCGGCCAGGCGAGGCGCTCGCGCCAGTCCTCGATGTCGGCGATGTCGTCCCAGGTGAAGGGGGCTATCTTCGCTGCCGGGCGAACGGACTGCTCAGCGACCGTCATGGCATCGTCTTGCCACCAATATGGCGACCGCGATAGTGCGCGCTGAGATAGACCTTGCGGCCCGCCTGCTCGGTATAGGCCGGCTGCAGAATGCCGGGCCAGTCGAAGGCGCGAACGTGGTCCCAGATGCGCGTCTCGGCCCAGGCCATATCGACCTTGCGATGGGCTTCCAGATCGCGGCGCCGATAGGCCGGACCGGCCGGCACGACTGGGCGCGCCTCGAAGCGCCCGTGCAACCAGTCGCGGGCGTGTGCGCGGAAGGCGGCCACACCGAGCGTGATACAGTGGGCATCGACATCCGCAGCGGTATCGTCAGGCAGAATGTCGAAGGCCTGCTCATGAATGATCGGCCCGGCGTCGAGCGCCGCAACCACGAGATGGAAGCTGACGCCGAACTGGCGCTCGGTTTCGAGGATGGCGAAGGCCGGACAGGCAGAGCCACGGAACCGCGGCAAGGGAGCGCCGTGAAAGTTCACAATGCCGAGGCGCGGCCGCGCCAGGGCCTCGTTGGCGAACAAGTGATGATTTCCGGCGGAGATGACGATATCGAGGGGCTCGTCGCCGAATGCCGCGCCCGGCGAGCCGTGCGCCAACCCGGCCCGTGAGGCAATGGCCGTCACGGCCTGTGCCGCCTCGTCGTCGGGATGTGCCGCATGGACACCGCTCAACGAGCAGGCCCCCTCGTCACGCAAAGCGATGAGATGCTTGAGGAACGCCGCCCCGACCTCGCCGGCGCCAAAGAAGGCCGCACGCGGCACGGCGCCAACTACCACGCGCTGAGCCCTCCGTCGACAAACAGACTTTGACCGGTGATGTAGCTTGCCGCATCGGAGGCTAGAAACACTGCCGCCGCCGCCACCTCGTGGCGCAGCCCCATGCGCGCAAGCGGCACGCGCCGGGAATAGCGCTGCTTGAAGTCCTCAGGCTGATTGGCCTCTATGCCGCCGGGGACCAGCGCGTTGGCGCGAATGCCCGCCTCGGCCCAATAGGTGGCCAACCAGCGCGTCAGGCCAAGCACCGCGGCCTTGCCCGTGGAATAGACGGCCGGATTCCCGATCTTGCCGCCGTCGATCTCGGCGCCGCTATAGATGCGGTTGTCGGAGCCAAAAGCGCCGTAGATTGACGATGTCTGTAGAATCGCACCGCCCTTGCCGTCCGCCGCCATGGCGCCGCCCACTGCTTGCGCGACCTGGAACATACCCCTCACATCGACGGACATCACGCGCTCCCAGTCCGCCACCTGGTATTCCTCGAAAGGCGCGAACTGGTCCTCGAGCCCGCTGAATTGATTGGCGGCGTTATTGTGCAGGATATCGACGCGGCCAAAGGCCGCGCGCGCCTCGGCCGCTACGCGACGCACCTGATCGCCGTCGGCAACATCGCAGGCGAAGCCTCTGGCCTCGACGCCATGTCGCCGTGCCATGGCAGCAGCTGTATGCACGGCCCCTTCACCGTCGATATCCACGAGCGCCAGATTGGCGCCGCATTCCGCATAGGCGTCGCAGAACGCCTCACCCAAATAGCCTGCGGCCCCGGTGACAAAAGCGGTCTTTCCCAAGAGGTCGAACAGGGCTCGGTAGCCGGGACCACTCATGACTTCACCATTCTCTGCATAAGAAACTCCACCAGGGCAAAATCCAGCTCGCTGTCCACGTCGCGCGAGCGCGCCTCAGGCATTTGGTAGAGGCGCGTGCGCGGTAGCAAAACCTCCGCGGCAGCGAAGAAGACCGCCCGTGGCCAGACATAGATGGAGGCGTTGCAGTCGTAGCAAAGCGGCGTTTCCTGGCGCCGCGCGAGTGGCGAATCGAAGGGCTTGGAAAGGTGCGCGTAGCCGTCCTCTGTCACCTCCACCAGGTTGAAATAGGGCGAACGGTGGGCGGTACAGCCGGTGATCACGTTGTCGCAGCCACCGGCCTCGCACAGCGCCACGGCGCCACGGATGTCGTCGAGCGTGCGCAGGGGCGCGGTAGCGTCGAGATCGACCACGGTCTCGAATTCCTGCCCGCTGCGCGTCTCCGCCTCACGCACGCAGTGCTGGATCGCCGGCAGCTTAGCGCTGACGTCGGAAGCCAGTGCCGTGGGACGCTCGATGAGCATCTCGGCGCCGGCATCCTCGGCGGCCGCCAGAATGGCCGGCGAATCGCTACTCACCGCCACCACGGCAAAGAGAGCGCTGGCGCGCGCCTGCTCCACCGACCAGGCGATCAGCGGCTTGCCAAGCAAAGGACGAAGGTTCTTGTCGGGAACCCCTTTTGAGCCACCGCGAGCGCAAATGCTGCAAATGCGCGTCATGCCGCGACCCAGACACTCTGCGCCGCGGCGCGCTCGGCGGCAGCGATCATATCGACGACGGCAAGGCCTTCGTCATAGCTGCAAAGCGGTGAGCCTCCCCCTGCCAAGGCGCATTCGTGCTCGGCCCGATAGAGCTCGTCCGCGACCACAACCTTGCTCAGACTTCCGTCCACGGTGGCGAGCGTACCCGCAAGAAAATCAAGATGCGCGCTGCCCGCGTCCGTCGTGACGTGGATCTCGCGCCGCGCCGGCCGATCGAGGTAGCTCAGGCCGATCGTCGCCACGGGACAGCGCTCGCACTCGACCATCAGAGCCCAGAGTTCGTCGCTATCGATGCCGAGTGCCGCAAAATTGCCGCCACGCGCAGCGAGCCGCTTCCAGGGTCCGAATAGCCACAGTAGATAGTCGAGCTCATGGCTGAGGTCGCGCAACGCACCCCCGCCGAGGGCAGCGCTTGCCGAATACCCCTGACGCCAATCGCGCCCCGGCCGCCAGCCCGACAGGTGCTGACCGACATGAAGGGCCGCGCTCAGCACGCGTCGGCCGGCAAGGAACTGTCGCAAGCAACTGAGCAAGGGGTGGAAGCGCAGGTCGTAGCCGACAGACACGGACAGGCTTTGCGGCAGGGCGATCTTAGCCGGCGCGACAAGCAGCGGTTTCTCGACCAGCACCGGCCCGGTAAAGCCGCTGGCAGCGAGCGCTAACAGGCTGTCGCCGTGACGCGCCGTCTCGTCGGCGATCACGACATAATCGGCGGTACAGTCGGCCAGCGAGCCGATACACCGCACGTCGGCGACCGGGCGTCGGCTGAGGACGCTGACGCTAAGCCCCATCTCCGTGAGCAGGCGCGCATGGCGCCGGCCGATGGAACCGTAGCCGATGACAATGGCGGCCGTCATTGCGTCTTGCCCTCGACCTCCGGGCCGCGTGCCCGCAAGCCCGGCGATACCGCGATGGCGCAGTCGCCAAGGTCCTCGGTCACCACGGCGCCAGCGCCGATGGTGCAGCGCTCGCCGATCGTGATCGACTGGATGATCGTTGCAGCGGTGCCGACATGGCTGCCCTCGCCGACGACGACGCCGCCGGAGAGCACTGCCCCCGGCGCGATGTGGGCGTGCGCACCGATGCGACAGTCATGGTCGATGCTGGCCCGCGTGTTGACGATAGCATCGGCGCCGATGCGGCTGCCCGTCTGCAACACGGCGCCTGCCATCACCTGCGCGCCCTCGCCAAGCTCGACGTCGGGCGCGACGATGGCCGCGGGATGGACGATCGTGGCGAACCGGAAGCCGAGCGCGGCGAAACGCGCGAAGGCATCGCGCCGGAGCGCGGTATCGCGGGTCGAGCCGATGCCGTTGACGAGGCGCACGCGTTCGGGCCCCAAGGCCTCGACCGCCTCGTCGCCGCCGAGCGAGGCGGCGCCGAACGGCCCACGGGCACCCGGCGCCTGCCGCGGATCGGAATAGCCCTGGATGGTGACGCCGCAGAGGCACAAGGCGTCCATCAGCACCCTGGCATGGCCGCCGCCGCCGAGCACCACCACCGGCAATGCCGCAGAAGCGCTCACGACTCGATGGCCTCGTCCTTGGCGTAGGCGCGCTTGGCGCGGCTGCCCAGCACATCCCAATAGAGCATGGGCGAGAGCCCACTTCCAGGCCGCTTGGCGGTCAAGGCATCGGCCGAGATGACATCGCCGGCGGCAATGTCGCGCGCCGCGACAAGGCTGCGGCGGGCAATGGCCAGGTTCTTGGATTCGGAAGGGGCCGGCACCTTCTCGGGCGACCCCAGCGCCGCCTCGACGGCGCGGATGCCGGCCGCCATGTCGGCAAGCTCCCCCGGCTCGAGCGAAGCGGCGTGATCGGGCCCGGGTAAGGCGCGGTCGAGGGTGAAATGCTTCTCCACGCACACAGCGCCGCGCGCCGCTGCCGCCAGCGCCACTGCAATGCCCGACGTATGGTCGGAATAGCCCACCGCCAGACCGAAGTGCCGGGCCATCGTATCCATGGCATGCAAGTTGACCTCTGCGAAAGGCGCCGGATATTCGGTTGTGCAATGGAGTAGCGTCACCATGTCGGACAGGTCGCTCGCGGCATAGGCTTCTGCGAAAGCCGCCGGCGACGGCTGCCCCGCGCCCGCCAGCGCGAAGGCCAAGACGCCTAGCGCCGCCTCGATCTCGTCGAGCGTGCTCATGCCCGTGGAAAGGATCATCGGCCGGCGCAAGCCGGCGATCGCCAGCAGCAAGGGGGCATTGGTGATCTCGCCCGAGGGGATCTTCATCCGGGCAACGCCAAGGCGCTGGCTAAGAAAGGCCGCGCTTTCCGCATCGAAAGGGGTCGACAGGAACTCGATACCGGCCGCGCGCGCATGTTCGGCAAGCGCAACGAAAGCGTCCTCGCCAAGCTCCAGCTTGCGGATCATCTCAAGCTGGCTGTCCGCGCCGCCAGTCGAGGTCACCTGGTAGTCGGCTTTGGGTGCCGTCGCCACCGCCACCTTGTCGGCCTTGAAAGTCTGGAACTTGACCGCATCCGCACCGCTCTTCGCGGCAACGTCGATCAGCTCGCGCGCGATGTCCAGCGAGCCGTTGTGGTTGACCCCGGCTTCGGCGATGACGAAGACGCTCATCCGCCCTCTCCCGGCGCCAGGTCGCAAAAGCGCTTGCGCAGCAGGCTTTGGGGATCCCCCAGCCCCGACAATACCGCGAGGATGCGGCTCGCCGCGTGACCATCGCCATAGGGATTGACGATGCCGCGGCAATCCATGTCGAGCGCCGTCTCGATCGCCGCGACAATGGCGCCGCGCTGCGGGGCGCAGTCGATGACCGAGGCCGCACGCAGGCGCCCGCCCTGGCGGCTGCCGAGGTTGACCGTCGGCTTGCCGAGAGACGGCGCCTCGAGCAAACCACTGGAGGAATTGCCGACCACCACGTCGGCCGCGCGCATCATGCTGAGATAGCGCAAATGCCCAAGAGAGGTGAAGACCCAGGCATTCGGAGTCTCCGCCACGAATTGGTCGAGCATCTCGATCAGGGCCCGGCCCTCGGGATCGGCATTCGGACGGGTGAAGAACAGCCCAGCGTCCGGCCCCAGAGAAGCCAGCGCGTCGAGCAGCGCGGCAAACTGGTCTGTCGAGGGCTGGGCATCCAGGGTGGCAGGATGGAAGGTGACAAGCAGGTTGCGCGCGCCGAAGCGGATATCGAGATCGTCAGCCAGGGCCTGCCGATCGAGCAGGGCCAGGCTGCGCAGACGATCGAGGCCGGGATCGCCCACTACATGCACGCTCCCCGGCGCCTCGCCCAGCTGCCGCACGCGACGCGCCGCTTCCTCGGAGGCCACGAAATGGACATGCGCCATCTTCGTTATGGCATGTCGGATGGCATCGTCGAAGGCGCCCTCGGTCACGTCGCCACCGGAGATATGCGCCAGCGGAATACGCATCACCAGAGCCGTCTGTGCTGCCGCCAAAGCCTCGAAGCGGTCACCGAGCAACATCACCATGTCGGGCTGCAGCCGCGCGAAAACATCGGCAAAACCGCTTGTCGCAAGTCCCATGGACTTGGCCACGCCAACGCCGCTGTCGCTCGACAGCAGCATTTCCACCTTGGCGTCGATAGCATAGCCGTCACTCTCGATCTCGCGATAGGTAGCGCCAAATTCGGGCGACAGATGCATGCCGGTTGCGGCCAGCTGCAGAGTGAAAGCGGGATCGGCCACAAGTGCCGCCATGACCGACTCCAATAGCCCATAGTCGGCGCGGGTTCCCGTAACCACACAAATCGCCAGCTGATCCGTCATGCGTATACCCAGCGATACTGCGCTGTCTCGCGGCCTATTGGCGGCACGCGCGCCAGGCGCCGCTCTGCCTCGTCACGCACGAAGCCAAGGGATTCGAAGGCTTTCACCTGAAGCGCATTTTCGGCATAGAGCCAGGTTCCCAAGGGGCGTCTCTCGCCCTCGCCAGCCAGGCGATCGAGCAGCTTGGCGATGACGGTACGATAGTGGCGCCGACCAGCCTCGCTGGCGGAAAGACCGACGGAGATCTCCAGCGCCTCGTCGACTCCATCCACATAGGCATAACCGACCGCATTGCCGCCGCCTTCGGCAATCAGGATGCGTCGACTGTCATCGCCCGGAACCCGTTCCGCGAACCAGTCCCACAATGGTTGCCAAAGCGGCGGGCGGCCATGGCCCGACCAGACGATGTTGTCGATATCGCATTTGAGGCGAAAATAGACAGGAAAGTCCTCCGCCTCAGCCTGGCGCAACGTGATGTCTGTCTCCTCCAGGCGAGGTCGAGGCGGAAAGCGATAGCTGAGAAAGCGATCGCCACCACCGTCGCTCATGCGTTCATATGCCTCCCGATCGAAGACCATGCCTCCAGTATAGTACGGCACTTGCTGACGGGAGAAACGCGTCTTGAAGCGCAACAGTTCATCGTGCGGGTCGGTCGTGCGCCCGCCGCCGAGATGCATCCAGAGACAGCCAGCCTCCGCATAATGCGCTATCGCGCGCTCGACAAGCAGATAATGTGCAAATGTCTTCCTCGCTTCATCGCCGCCGCCGGAGAGGTGGTAATGGGCGAAATGCCCGCCCGACAGGAAACAGGCGGTTGCCACCGGCTCTCCGTCGCACTCGGCGACCCAGGCTTGCGCCCAAGGGGCGGCAAGCAGGCGCGCATAATAGTCGGGGGCGAAGTAATAGGCATCGCTGGCGCGGTTGCGCCGCAGGCCACGTTCGTAAAGCGATTGGAACAAGTCGGCCTCTTGCTGCCCGATCGGACGCACCTCCAGGAGCCGCGCGGCCTTGTTCAGGGAATAACGCGTGCCTTTGGAGTAGGCTGCCCGCCGCGGCATGGCTAGATCGACCAACACGGTCAGGCGATCGAAGCGGATCTGATCGAACCAGCCGCGCAGGGCGAGCGGATTGAGGAACGGATGCAGGCGAACGAACTCGGCGACGCGGCCTTGGTCGGCCTGGCGGCGGCGCCATTCTCCGAGGCCGCGCCAAAAGGCGTCTTCATCCGCCGCGGTGGGCCCGCCATAGCCCCACGGCGTCTCCATGTCCTCGACCTCGGCACCCGGCACGCTGCGCACGGCGGCGGCATGATGGAAACCGGGCAGCGCCAGCGAATCGATGGGGTCGGGCTCGGCATGCAGGGCCACGAAATCGTCACGAAAGTAGACATCGCCCATGACCTCCGCCGGCGGCGCCCCGTGCAATGTGAGACTTACAGACATGCCCGCACCTGCGTGGCCAGCAGTGCCATGTCATCGCCGTCGTAACGTTGGTCGAGGGGCAGGCATAGGAGCTCGCGGGCAAGACGCGCGGCTTGGGCATGCCGCGCCGGATCATGGCGGGAATCGGGCCAGAGTGGCGTCGCAAAAATCCGGCGCTCGTGCAGCCGCGCCATTACGTCGTCGCGATCGGCCAGCAGCAGCGGATAGCAAAAGGGTGTCCCCTCGTTGCCGAGCACAGGCGCAGGCAGTTGGGCCCGCAGGATGGCCAGGTTGCCTTTGCGCCGGCGCGCATGCTCGCGCGCATCGACGCGGCAGAAGGCGACAAGCGCGCTATCGCTCATGCGGTGGGGCGTGGTCGGATAGGCGGCCTCGGCCGTGCGCACGAGTCGCAGCGCCTCTGCCTCGTCCGCCTCATGCGCGTGCGCGAAGAGCGCCCGCCCGGCCTGCTTTTGTGCCGAAATATCGGCTATATCGGGCAATGCGGATACCGCCGCGCGGTCATCGTCGCGAAACGAAGCCAGACGCAGAATTGCCCCGTCGCCGAGTGCCAGGGTTTTGCGCGGGCAGCTCAACACGGCGCCGCCCGGGGGTGCTTCGAAAACGAGATGGCCGAATGCAGTCTGGGCGGCATCAATGATGACCGTGGCGGCGCTGCCGAGCGCAGCGCTGTCAATCCAAGGCGCCATGCCAAAGGTGGCGGGAAGCAGGACCAGACTGTGGCCGGGCAGGCCGGCGACAACGTCCGTCACGGTTTCCGCGCCATGGTCGAAGAGGCCAATCGTCAAGCCCAGGCCGTCAAAGGCCGCGGGCACGCTGGGACAGGTGTAGGCGGAAAGCGCCACGGACTCGAACGGCCCACGGCGTTCGACGAACCAGGCCAGGGCCGCGCGACCGTTGGAGAAGGCCAGGCAGTCTTCAGGCAAGGCGGCGGCGCTGGCGAGCGCCGCATCACAGCCAAGCGGCAGCTCGCCGCCGAAACGCGTCCGCGATATCGTGCCCGCGCTAGGCATCAGCTCTTCTGGCAAGGCTGGCACTGCTTGGCAGGCAAACCAGGCGCGAGAAGATCGCCTCGGCTCCATCAAGCGCCGCCCGCGGGCAATCCGCGTAGATCGGCAGGCGGTGCATGGGCGTCCAGGCCGGCCTGGTCATATGGCCAGCCTCGTTGCTCGCGGCGATGACGCCAGCCTGCTCGCCGCCATGTTCCGGTGCGAGCATCAACGCGTTGAGCCACCAATTGCTGCGCCCGCCGGCCGGCTCCGCCACCAGCACACCGCCCGCAAAACCCTTGAAAGCCTCGCGATAGCGTGCGGCAAGGCTGCGCTTGCGGGCGAGCGCATCGTCGAGGCGCTCCATCTGCGCGCAGCCTAGCGCGGCATTGATATTGGGCAAACGGTAATTGAAGCCAACCGCATCGTGTACGAAGCCCGGTCCGGCCGCGATGCGCGCCGTCGTCGAGAGGTGCTTGGCGCGGGCGGCAAGGGCGCTGTCGCGGCAGAGCACGGCACCGCCGCCGCCTGTGGTGATGGTCTTGTTGCCGTTGAAACTCAAGGTTCCGATGCGCCCGACGGTACCGGTATGCCGCCCCGCCCAGCGCGCACCGAGGGATTCCGCCGCATCCTCGACCAGTGCCAAACCAAAGCGCTCGCAGATCGCCTGCAAAGCATCCATGTTGGCCGGATGGCCAAGCAGATGGACGACCACAAGGGCGCGGATGGGGCGGCCGGTCTGGCGATTGCGACAACTCTCTCCGTCGATATCAGCGATGGTCTCGAGATATGCGTTGAGCCTTTCAGCATCGATACAAAGCGTCGCCGGATCGCTGTCCACCAGATGAGGGGTGGCGCCGCAATAACTGACCGCATTGGCGGTGGCGACGAAGGTGAGGCTGGGCACGAGCACCTCGTCTCCCGGCGCCACGTCGCACAGCGTCAGCGCAAGGTGCAGCGC
>PVBE010122318.1_pt1 | contig 21746 bp, 20 predicted proteins | sample 1631181 | NCBI WGS metagenome assembly PVBE01 (sample SAMN08397723, study PRJNA350692) | Marine metagenome, whole genome shotgun sequencing project. | isolation source: water | place: Pacific Ocean | collected 2012-04 | reverse complement strand
GTTTCAATTAAAACTATAATTTCACCTGTATATGAATCATTTAAGCCACGTTTTATGGTTACCAAAACGATATCTACAAAGACTCCACAAAGTGGTTTACACTTGAAAAGGTAATATCCGTGGAGAGTGCATGTATATATGTACCTAGGGGGTGGGGTGGCCCATGCATGGGTATTGGAAATTATGTTTTATATCATTCATAAATAATAATAATTTAATCTTCGCCACAATATCGACACAACAAATTATCAAAATATGATAAATTTAATAAAAATTAATTTGTCGTGAATAATTTTTTAGGACACCTTAAGGGATAATGGTGGGTGCGACAGGATTTGAACCTGTGACCCCTGCCGTGTCGAGGCAGTGCTCTACCGCTGAGCTACGCACCCTGATCTTCTAAAAAAAGAATTAATTAAATATTCATTTATTGCAAAAAATATATAAAAAATAAAGTCTTTTGATAAACTTTAGTAACTTATGTTAATTAATTATAATTTATTAATTAAACTCTTCATAACTATATTAACAATTTGTCTTAGCGCATATTTTTTTTACGTAGGATATTTGTCATTAAATCTTTATAAATCAATTAATCCTAACCCCTCAAACTCAAAAACTAACATAGATGCAATAAAAAATAATTATTTAAGTAAGCCAGATAATACAGAGTTTTTGAATGAATCAAAAAAAAATAAAATTAGTACTGAAAATGAAATAATCATTGAAATAAAAAAGAATGATACATTTAGCAAAATAATCGATCCATATTTTGAAAACTACATAATTAAAAACAAAATTATTAATGAATTAAATAAAGAATTTAATTTAAAAAATCTCAAAATTGGTCAAGAAATTTACATTTATCAAAACAGTAAAAAAATTGTTAAAACAATTATAATTCCAATAGATTTTTCAACTGATATTGAGATCGAAATTAATGAAACTAAAATTACATTAACTAAGAAAAAAATAAAGATAACGAAAGATTTTGAATCTAACAAATTTTTTATTAAATCTTCTCTTTATGAAGATGGTAAAATAGTTGGAGTTCCACTTGAAATTTTGTCCGAAGCAATTAAGTTGTATAGTTTTGATGTTGATTTTCAACGTGATATTCAAAAAAATGATGAATTTGAAATTTTCTATGAAGTTTTTATTAATGGCAATAAAGGAAATATTTCCTATGGAAAAATAAAATATATTAAATTAAATTTGCATGGAAATATTCTTGAATATTTTATTTTTAAAGATGAAGATGATCATTTTGATTATTTTAATAAAGAGGGGAAAAATGCTAGGAAAGCTTTAATGAAAACTCCAATTGATGGAGCAAGACTTTCTTCTTCATACGGAGTAAGAAAACATCCAATTTTAGGTTATAATAAATTGCACAAAGGAGTAGATTTTGCAGCTCCAAAGGGAACTCCGATATATGCTGCGGGAAATGGTGTCATAGATTTTGTGGGGAAAAATGGCGGTTATGGAAAATACATTCGCATCAGACACAACAGTTCCTATAAAACTGCATACGCTCACTTGAGTAATTATAAAAAAAATATTTATAAAGGGATAAGAGTTAGTCAGGGTGAAGTTATTGGGTATGTTGGATCAACTGGAAAGTCAACTGGGCCACATTTACATTATGAAGTAATATATCAAAACAAGCAAATTAATCCTATGAAAATGAAATTGCCTTCCGGAAAGATATTAAAAGATAATGAATTGAAAAAATTCAATAAAGAAATGAAAATTATATATTCAGATTTTTTATTTTATCTCTATGAATAAATTAAGCAGAATCTTTTTTAGTTTTTGCAGATTTTTTATTAGCTGGTTGTGAAATAAATGGAACAGATTCAATTGAACCGTTATCATTTTTATCTTCTGTATCTGTGAATTCATTGTCTTTATCAGTTTCTGCCACTTCATCTAAATTATTGTCATTTTTAGATTCTTGATCAATAGATTTCTGCTCTACAGGGTTTTGGTTTTCTAAATTTTCTTCACTTAATAATCCTAATTCAAGCATTAATCTCGAATAATGATCAGCAAATTGATAATAATATTCAGATTGTATTCTATCCCCTGAAGAGGAAGCTTCCTTAGCAAGCTTTAGATATTTCTGATATTGTTGAGTAATATTTCCTTTATTACGTCCTCTATCATTCGAGAAGCTATTGTTCCTTTTATGCCCATGTCTTCTGTTTGACCTAAATGTCACACGTGTATTTTTTTTTACGTACATACTCTTAATTATTTAATAAAAATATAAATTACTTGGAAAACTCTAAAACATTAAATAGTTTCCACTTTGTATAAGTAATCTTCTTACTACATTCTTAAAAAAATTAATCAATCTTTATTTAATATTTCTTTTAAAAATCAATGTTCTCTCATAATTTTGATAATCAACAATAATATCAATACAATACATATCAAATTCTTCAAATATTTTGATACATTTATCTCTTTGATAGTATCCAATTTCTACAAAACATAATGATTTAAAATGGGTAATTTTCTGAATTTTATAGGCAATTTCTCTAAAACAAGATAATCCGTCTTTTCCTCCTCTAAGAGCTATTTTAGGTTCGTGGAGTTTTATTTCCTTACTTAAATTGTTGTATTCATTATTTGTTAAATATGGGGGATTTGTTACAATAACATCAAAATTTTCTTTTGTTTCAAACCAGTTACAGCATTTAAATTTAATTTGCTCGCATACATTAAATTTTTTTGAGTTTTTTTTCGCAACATCTAAAGCTGATTTAGAAATATCAGTTGCAGTAATCATAGAGTTTTTATATTCTAAAGCTAATGAAACAGCAAGACAACCTGATCCTGTTCCGATATCAATAATTTTTAAATTTTCTTTTTTGTTTTGAAAACATTTTTCAACAGCTTCAATTATTAGTTCTGATTCAGGTCTGGGATCAAGAACGTTTTCATTAACAATAAAATTATACTTCCAAAATTCTTTTTCTTTAAAAATTTTTGCTAAAGGCTCCATTTTTATTCTTCTTTCAAATGCTGGTTGAAATAGATTGAGATTGATTTGGTTTATATTAAAATTAGCTAAAATGATTTCTTTTTTTAAAAAAGATGTTTTATTAAGTAAGGCTCTGAGTTCAATTACAGGATCAGTAAAATTCTTTTCATATAAAACTTTTAAATGAGTTTTTATAAAATTATTCATTTTCAAGATTAGTTATTTTTTTAGATTCATCATCCGCAGTCAAAGGATTTATTATCTCATCTAGATGTCCCTCTAAAATTTCATTTAATTTGTATAGTGTGAGATTAATTCTATGATCAGAAACTCTTCCTTGGGGAAAGTTATAAGTTCTAATTCTTTCTGATCTATCTCCTGTACCTACTTGAGACTTTCTTTTTTTTGCCCTCTCCTGTTCATTCATTTGAATTTCTTTGTCTAGAATTCTTGAACGAAGAATTTTTAAGGCTTTAGCTTTATTTTTGTGCTGTGATTTTTCATCTTGTTGAGAAACAACTATGCCAGTAGGTAGATGAGTTATTCTTACAGCGCTATCCGTTGTATTTACTGATTGGCCTCCTGGTCCACTTGAACGAAAAACATCAATTCGCAAATCCTTTTCATCAATTTTAACATCAATCTCTTCTGCTTCAGGCAATACTGCTACAGTAGCAGCTGAAGTATGCACTCGTCCACTTGTCTCGGTTAACGGAATACGTTGCACTCTATGAACTCCAGACTCGTATTTTAACTTTGAAAAAACACTTTTTCCTGAAATATTACAAATAACTTCTTTAATCCCATTAAGCCCAGTCTCAGATATAGATAAAATTTCAAAACTCCAATTGTTAAGATTTGAATATTTCTGATACATGCCAAATAGATCAGCTGCGAATAATGAGGCTTCGTCACCTCCAGTCCCTGCACGTATTTCTAAAATAGAATTTTTTTCATCATTAATATCTTTTGGAATAAGAAGTTTCAATAAATCTTGTTCAAGTGATTTAATTTTTTTGTTTTTTTCTATTAGCTCATCTTCCGCCATCTTGCGTATAGAAATATCTTTGTCATTTAATAAAGAATTTAGATTTTCAATATCTTTTTTTACAGAATTATATTGATTAATTGACTTTACAACAGGCGTTAACTCGGAATATTCCTTATTTAATTTAATTAGATTATTTCTATCTAAATTGTCTTGGTTCGATAAGCTTTTTTCAATATTTTGATGCTTTTTGACAATTATGTCAAACTGATTTTCAAAATTATTCATTAACTTAATTTTTTTATTAATTCTTCTAGGGATAATGTTTCTTGAGAGGAATCAAATAAATTTTTTAATGTATATTTATTATTTTTATATTCTTCTTCTCCAATAATAATAGCGAACTCAGCTTTTTTATCATCCGCAAAAGCAAGAGATTTTTTCAAGTTATACTTATAACTCCAATAAATAGGTATCTGATTTTTATGCAGTACACTTAAAACTTTGATGCCATAAGTTTTTATAGACTCATCAATTACAATGAGATGATTTCTAATCATATTATTTTTAGGCAAATCCATAAGTAACATTAATCGCTCTATTCCCCCTGCCCATCCAACTCCAGGTATATCAGGTCCGCCTATCATTTTGACTAGGCCATCGTATCGACCGCCCCCGATGACAGTATCTTGTGTACCTAAATTATTATTTTTAAATTCAAAAACAGTATGACAGTAGTAATCCAGTCCTCGTACTAGGGTCTTATCAACAACAAATGACATGTTTGTTTCATTTAACAAGGCTTGTACTTCTTCAAATTTTTTCTTTGCATCACTTGAATATAAATTCGTAATGTCAGGAGCATCTTTACTAATCTCTATATCTTTAGGATTTTTTGAATCTAAAATTCTTAGAGGATTAGTATTTATTTTGCTTTGACTATCTTCGGATAAATCGTTTTTGTATTTACTGAAGAAAGAAGATAACTCTAATTTAAATGATTTTAATGTATCTCTATCACCAAGAGAATTGATATGAAGTTTAAATTGTTGATTAGGAAGAGTATTTATTAAAATTGAACTAGCAAGTAATATTAATTCTGCATCTGCCAATGCATCATTTGTGCCAAAAATTTCAAAATTCATTTGATAAAATTCTCGAAATCGACCCTTCTGGGGCCGTTCCCTTCTAAACATCGGGCCAATTCCAAAGAACTTTGCAGGAAGTTGATTAAGCAGATTGTTTGATATGGCAGCACGTATTATAGGTGCTGTGTATTCTGGTCTAAGTGTTAAAGATGAGTTATTTCTATCATTGAAAGTATACATTTCTTTAAGCACAACATCACTTTGCTCACCTAATGGCTTGCTAAATAGATCAGATGACTCAAAAATAGGGGTGATTATTTCGTTAAATCCAAAAGAATTTGCTGAAACTTTTATCAATTTTTCAATAATATTAAATTTTTCCAAATCATTTCCATAAATGTCATGCGTTCCACGAACAGGTTGGGGTTTCATAATCTATTCACTGTTTGGTTGTTTGTTTCTTTACGTATGATGTCTTCAAGATAAGTTGATAAATCCTCGTTTTTAATACGATGATCTTTTTTACCATTAATATATACCATATGAGTATTATTTCCACCTCCAGTTATTCCAACGTCAGTCATTGTAGCTTCACCAGGGCCATTAACAACACATCCTATGATCGAAAGAGTTATTGGAGCTTTAATGTGAGACAACTTTTCTTCTAAAATTTTAACAATGTCTATAACATGAAAACCTTGTCTAGCACACGATGGACAAGAAATTATCTTAATTCCCCTATTCCTCAGATTTAGTGATTTTAATATTTCATTACCTACTTTAATCTCTTCAACTGGATCATCTGAAAGCGAAACTCTAATTGTGTCACCAATTCCATCTAATAATAAATTTCCTAAACCTATAGAAGACTTTATGCTGCCAGGAATAAAACTTCCTGCTTCTGTAATTCCTAGGTGTAATGGATAGTCCGTAACTTTTGAAAGTTCTCTGTATGCTTTTATAGACAAAAATACATCTGAAGATTTAACGCTTATTTTAAAATTGAAAAAATCTAAATCTTCTAAAATTTTAATATTTCTAATTGCACTTTCTACTAAAGCTTCAGGACAGGGTTCTTTAAATTTTTCCAAGATATCTTTTTCTAATGAACCAGAATTTACTCCTATTCTTATTGAACAATTATTATTTTTTGCTGCGGAAATAACTTGTGCAATTTTATTTTTATCACCAATATTACCAGGGTTGATTCTTAAACAAACTGCACCATTCTCTGCAGCCTCTATGGCTCTTTTAAAATGAAAATGAATATCGGCAACTACTGGAATGGGAGAATGCTTTGTGATTTCTTTTAAAGCACTAGTTGATTCTTCATCCGGACAAGAAACCCTTACAATCTCACCTCCAACTTCTGAGATTTTACTAATTTGATTTAAAGTTTCTTTAACATTTTTTGTCAAAGTGTTTGTCATAGACTGAACTGAAATAGGGTTGTTTCCACCGACTTTAACATTCCCTACTTTAATAACTTTTGTGACTCTTCGCTTTATATCTCTAAAAGGCCTAATACTCATGATTTTGATTTATTTTTCTAAATTAAACTCTTTATGTAAAGCTATTATTGCTTTATTTAAATCTTTTCTATTCACTAATACTGATATTTTAATTTCTGATGTTGAAATTACAATAATATTTATATTTTTTTTTGCTAAGGCATTAAACATTCTGTAAGTTACACCTGGAGTAGTAATCATTCCAACTCCAATAATAGATACTTTTGAAACTTTGGTGTCTACAATAATTTTTCTAAAACTAATTTTTTTGCTTTTTTTTAATAACTTTTGAGTTTTATTTAAATTTTCAGATTTAATTGTAAAAGTTAAGTCTGTTTCCTTTCCATTAGGCGATATATTTTGAACAACCATATCAACATTTATAGAGTTTTTATAAAGAGGTTCAAATATAGCAGCTGCAATACCCGGTTTGTCTTTTACTCCAATCAAAGTTACTTTTGCATCATTTTTTGAAAAAGATATTCCTCGAATTATTTTACTGCTAAAAATATTTTTTCTTTTTGTAATTAAAGTTCCTGAAATTTTTTTAAATGAGGATTTAACCTCAATATCAATTCTATTTAATCTAGCATCCTGAATTGAGTGTGGCTGCATGACTTTTGATCCACTAGAAGCCATCTCAAGCATTTCTTCATATGAAATTACTTTTATTTTTTTTGCTTTTTTTATTGTATTTGGATCGGTAGTATAAACTCCATCAACATCTGTATATATTATACATTTTTCTGCTTTAAAAAATCTTGCAAGCATTATAGCACTAGCGTCAGTTCCTCCTCTACCAACGGTAGTTATTCTATTTTTAGAGTTAATACCCTGAAAACCTGCAACAATAGGAATCCCACCTAATTTTAAATATTTTATAATATTTTTTTTACATATTTTTTGAATTCTTGAAGAAGAATGCTTTCCTTCTGTCAAAATTGGAATTTGCCAACCCAGCCATGACCTAGATTTATATCCTAAATGATTTAACCTTCCTGCAATCAATGAACATGACATTTGCTCTCCAGCAGAAACCAAAACATCATACTCATCTGATGCAAATTCATTAGAAATTTTCTTTGATTTTTTTACTAAATCATTTGTTACTCCGCTCATTGCAGAAGAAACAACAATCACTTTATATTTCTTTTGAACGTATGAAACAATTATTTCTGAAACTTTTTTTATTCTATCTGTTGAGCCTACAGAGGTCCCTCCAAATTTTAGTACTACAATTTTCATTGATCTTAATTTTTTTATTTAAATAAATTATGTTGATAAAATACATCTTAATTGTAATGTCAACTATCAATCAATTATGAGCACTATAAATAAAAAAGAAATTGAAAAATTTTCAAAAATAGCTGATGAATGGTGGAATACAGAGGGCAAGTTTAAGCCTTTACACAAGTTTAATCCCTTAAGAATAAATTATATTAAGAAAAAAGTCATTGCACACTTTAATATAAAGTCTGAACTTCTGCCTCTTAAAAATATTGAGCTTCTAGATATTGGCTGTGGTGGAGGTTTATTGTCTGAACCAATGTGTAGACTGGGTGCAAAAGTTACTGGAATTGATGCTTCGCAAAAAAATATAAATGTTGCCTCATATCATTCTAAAAAAAATAACTTAAAAATTAATTATTTGTGCTCCTCTCCAGAAAAAATAAATTTAAAAAAAAAATTTGATGTAATTTTAAATATGGAAATAGTAGAACACGTAGATGATTTAGATCTTTTTTTAAAAAAAAGTGCATTGCTTTTAAATAAAAATGGTCTGATGTTTATCTCTACTTTAAATAAAACTCTTAAATCATATATTTTTGCTATAGTTGGAGCAGAATACATTTTAAAATGGCTGCCAATTGGGACACATGAATGGAATAAGTTTGTAAAACCTGAAGAATTAATTGAATTTGGAAAAAAAAATAACTTAAAATTAATAAAAATCGACGGGGTTAATTTCAATGTTTTGAAAAATGAATGGATTATTACCAAAGATGACTCGGTAAATTATATAACTCAGTTCAAAAAAATTTAATTTTCATTATCATTTATCCAAGGTATATTTTCTGTTTCAATTCCTTCTTCTGATAACTCTTTAATATCTTTTTCTGATGCATTTCCATAAATACCTTTATCTTTTTTTTTGTTGTTATAGTGAATTGATCTTGCCTCATAGGTAAAATTATCACCAACATATTCAAAATTTTTTTTGATAAAATTTTTATATTCTTTTAATTTTTTTTTAACTTCTGAATGTTTTTTTGAATTTAAAATATTATTTTCATTTTTTTTGTTGACAATTGAAGGAGCCATTAAAGATTTATCAATCTTAAAAGAGTTACAATTAGAGCAATTTATAAACTTTAACTTTTTTAGTTTCTCAAATTCCTTTGATGATGCAAACCAGCTATCAAAATCTTGTGAGCAATTTTTACATAATAATTTATATTTTATCATACTATGTAATTTAAATATTAAATTAATAATTTCAACTCTTCTAAGTCCTATAGTCCGAATTAATTTCAATATATTTTTTTGTTAAATCCATCGTATAAGAAGTAAATTCTTTTTTTCCTAAATTTAAATTTACTAATAAATCAATTTTTTCTCCTTTCATATAATCTGCTGCTTCAGTTTCATCATAAGAATTTGATAATTTACCATTTTCAATAATTGTTATATTTCCAAATTTAATTGCTATTTTATTTGGATTTAAATTTACATTTGCTTTACCAATTGCCATAATAATTCTTCCCCAATTAGGATCTTCTCCTGCAATAGCTGTTTTTACCAGTGGTGAGTTCGCAATTGAAAAGCTTATTTTTTTTGCATCTTCTTCTGTTTTGCAATTTTTTACTTTGATTGAAATAAATTTTGAAGCTCCCTCTCCATCTGCAGCGACTCTTTTTGCAAGATTTAGAAGAACATTAAATAGAGATGAATTAAAATGAGATAATTTTTTATCTTTAACGCTGTTTAAGTTTGAGTTTGCAACTTCTCCTGTTGCAAAAATAGAAAGCATATCGTTGGTGCTTGTATCACCGTCACAGGAAATTGCATTAAATGTTTTTTGTATATTTTCTTTTAATAATTGTTTTAAAATTGATGAAGAAATTGTTGCATCTGTAAATACAAATCCTAATGTTGTTGCCATATTTGGAAAAATCATTCCTGAACCTTTTGCAATTCCATAAATTTTTACCAATTTATTTCCAATATAACATTCTTCCATTGCAAGTTTTGGCTTTAAATCAGTTGTCAAAATACCCATGCATGCTTTCATCCATACGTATTTATTTTGTGTGTATCTGATTTTTTTTATTAAATCTGGAATGCTTTTTTTAATTTTTTCAGTAGGAAAAATTTCTCCTATCGTTCCTGTGCATGCAAACAAAATTTCATCTGATTCAATTTTTGCAGGAATTTCTTCGTCACTTTTTTGCTTTTGAGTTAATTCTTGCGACAAATCATCAGCTAAAATTTTTAAAGCTTTAAAACCATCTTTTCCAGTAAAAGCATTTGCATTTCTCGTATTAATTAACAAGGCTTTAATTTTTTTTTTATTAATTTTTAAATTCCACTTTATATTTTCTGAAATTAATTTCGATTGTGTATAAACTGATGCATGATTTGCTCCGTTTCTAAAATAAAACAAAACTAAATCATCTCTTTGTTTTGAATATAAATTAGCACTTGTAGTTGATATCGACAAACCATCAATATGTTCAAGGTCCTGAAAATGACCCATTTTTGAGTTTTTATTTATTGAACTAAATAAATTATTTAGATTAATTGCCATGCTATTTAAAAATTTAATTTAGTTACTATATTAAACTCTATATTTAAATTATAAAACAATATATTTATTAAATGCTCAATCCACTAAATTTCTTATCAAAGATCATTAAATCTAGTAACCAAAAAGAACTGGATAAACTAAAAAAAACTACAAAAAAAATTAGTGATTTAGAAGAAGAAATAATTAAGTTGGATGATCGGTCTTTTCCACAAAAAACCAAGGAATTAATAGAACAAATTAGCAATGGAGTCTCTTTAGACAAAATACTGCCTGAGGCATTTGCTTTGGTGAGGGAAGCATCAAAAAGAGCAACTAATGAACGACACTTTGATGTTCAAATTATTGGAGGAATTGTCCTTCACGAAAATAAAATTGCTGAAATGAAAACTGGAGAAGGAAAAACTTTAACGATCGTTTTAGCGGCATATTTAAATGCACTATCAAAAAAAGGTGTACACATAGTTACTGTTAATGACTACCTAGCAAAAAGAGATTGTGAAAATATGAAAAGAATTTATAATTTTTTAGGTCTAACAGCTGGTTATATTAATAATGATCAAACTGATGAAGAAAGAAAATTAAATTATAACTGTGATATTACTTATGCAACAAACAGTGAATTAGGTTTTGACTATCTAAGAGATAACATGAAATTTTCATTTGAATCTATGGTTCAAAGAGGACACAACTATGCAATTGTAGATGAGATAGACTCGTGTTTAATTGACGAAGCTAGAACGCCTTTAATTATTTCAGGAGGAGTAGAAGACAAAACAAATCAATATCTTGCTGTAGACAAACTAACCAAAAATTTAAAAAAAGAAGATTTTGAAATTGATGAAAAAGATAAAAATGTTTTGTTAACTAATCAAGGAATAGATAATATAGAAAAAATTTTATCAAATGCAGGAATTCTAAAAAATAATAATTTTTATGATCCAGACAATTTGCATTTGGTGCACCATGTAAATCAAGCCCTAAGAGCAAACCATTTGTATGAAAATGGCAGAGACTATATTGTTAAAGATGGGCAGGTTGTCATAATAGATGAACAAACTGGAAGACAATTACCAGGAAGAAGATTTGGAGACGGACTTCACCAAAGTATAGAGGCAAAAGAAAGAGTTGAGATACAAAGCGAAAATCAAACACTTGCATCAATAACTTATCAAAATTATTTTAAGCTTTATTCTAAACTTGCAGGTTGTACGGGAACAGCAGCAACTGAATCTGAAGAATTTTTTGAAATTTATAAACTTCCAGTAATTATAATTCCAACAAATAAAAAAATGATACGAAAAGATTGGAATGACCAAATTTTTAGATCCTCAAAAGAAAAGGATGATGCAATTATAAAAAAAATACTTGAATGTAATAAAACGGGACAACCTTTGTTAGTTTTTACAGCAAACATAAATAAATCTGAGCATTATTCTAATTTGCTAAATAAAGAAAAAATAAATCATACCGTGTTAAATGCTAAAAATCATGAAAAGGAAGCAGAAATTATTTTAAATGCTGGTAAGAAAAATTCAATAATAATTACAACTAGCATTTCAGGAAGAGGTGTCGATATAAAATTAGGAGGAAAATCCTCTAAAAATAATAATGAAAAGGAAGAAATTAAATCTTTGGGTGGTTTATATGTAATTGGAACTGAAAGAATGGAAAGTCGAAGAGTTGATAATCAGGCAAGAGGACGTTCTGGAAGACAGGGAGACGAGGGAAACTCAATTTTCTATGTAAGTCTTCAAGATGATTTGATGAGAATTTTTGGTTCTGAGTCCATGAACAGCATACTTGAAAAACTTGGATTAAAAGACGGTGAAAGTATTGATCATCCTTGGATTAATAAAGCGCTGGAAAGAGCGCAACAAAAAGTTGAGGCAAGAAATTTTGATATTAGAAAAACTTTGTTAAAATTTGATAACGTGCTTAACGATCAAAGAAAAGTGATATTTAGTCAAAGAAACAATATAATTGTTAGTAAAAATTCATTTGATTATTCAGATGAATTTCTAAATGAAATTATAATTAAATTAAAAGAATTAAAAAAATTAAACTTAACAAAAGATAAAAATAACGAAAGCTCAATTCAAATAAAATCGATTTTAGGAAAATCGTTTAACGATAATAAAATTGGTTCAATTCTAGATTTAAACGAAGAAAATTTTGAAAATGAAATTAAAGACAAATTTTTTAAAAAAAGATCGGAAAGAGAAAAAATATTAGGCAAAGATCAAACTTTAGAATTAGAAAAAAGAATTTTGTTACAACTTATTGATCAAAATTGGAAATCCCATATTCAATACTTGGAACAATTGAGAGGAGTTGTGGGCCTAAGATCATATGGTCAAAGAGATCCTTTAGTAGAATATAAAAAAGAAGCTTATTCATTATTTGAAAACTTATTATTTAAACTAAAATCTGATTTGGTTACAGTCTTATTAAATCTTGAAGTTGTTCAAGAAAAACAAGAGCCAATTGAAAATAATACAATCAATGATGTTTCTTTTAAAAAAATTGGAAGAAATAAGCCGTGTCCTTGTAATTCAGGAAAAAAATACAAGCACTGCCATGGCTCTCTATGATACGGCAAAAAAAATAGTAACTAATATTGCTAAAAATAAAAAATAAATTAAATATTTTTTCAAAAAAGAAAACTTGTTAACAAATTTATCAATAATATTAGTTTTCATGAGCAAGTTATCTGATAATTTTGAACTAGGTGCAAAACCTTGATTTCTGCCTATAGACAAAAATTTATTTTTTCTTTGTAATAAAATCTCTTCTTTGTTCATGTTTGAAAAAAAATCTAAATTTTTCCTAATCGAATTTCTAACATTATCTAAAATTAAATCTTTATCTCTATGGGCTCCACCTAAAGGTTCTGAAATAATTTCATCAATTATTTTTAAATCAAAAAGATCTTTAGAAGATAATTTCATTGCTTTAGAGGCTTCTAATGTTTTTTTTGGATCTCTCCATAATATTGTGGCACATCCCTCTGGTGATATTACTGAATAAATTGCATTTTCTAACATTAAAACTTTATTAGAAGAAGCCAAAGCTATTGCTCCTCCCGATCCACCTTCTCCAATAATTATTGATATTGTTGGTACAGTTAATTCCATACAACATTCTATTGATCTAGCAATTGCTTCTGCTTGGCCTCTTTCTTCGGCTCCAACACCCGGGTATGCTCCTGGAGTATCTACAAAAGATATTACTGGAATTTTAAATTTATTTGCTAGCTTCATTAGTCTTATTGCTTTTCTATAGCCTTCTGGCCTCATCATTCCAAAATTTCTTTCAATTCTTGTTTCAAGATTCTCTCCTTTTTCTTGTCCAATTACCAAAACTGATTTGTTTACAAATTTTGCAAATCCACATATTACTGATTGATCTTCACCATAAAATCTATCGCCAGAAAGAGAAATAAAATCTTCAAAAAGATTATCTATAAAATGCTTTGCTTTGGGTCTGTCTTCATGTCTAGCAACAAGAGTTGTTTGCCAAGGATCTAAGTTTGAATAAATATTTTTCAGTCTTGTATCTATTTCATTTTGTAGTTTGGAAATATTTTGAGTATCAACTTCTGATAAACCTTCTTGATTATAAGGATCTTTAAGTTTGTCGAGCTCTACTTCTAAATTTTTAATTTCAGATTCAAAATTTAAATAATTTTTCATATTTTTCTTATATTGTTTATAATGCAAAAGGAGGCAAGAAAATGTTAATTATTTTAAAATTATTAATAATAAATTGACTGTTTTGTGACCAAAAAGTTATATTATTCAGAAAAATATACCTTATATGTTAGTTCAAATGAGAGAAAAATACATAAAGATTAAAAATCTTTCTATTTCAGAAAAGCTGGTAACTTTTGTAAATTCTGAATTGTTACCCGGAACAAAAATCACTAAAGAAAAGTTTTGGAGTGAGTTTGATAAATGTGTTCACGAACTTTCAGACAAAAATAAAAAGATTTTAGAAATAAGAGAAAAATTACAAAAAGCAATTGATGCGTGGCATAAAAATAATAAAGGAAAACAATTTAATTTAAAAAAATATACAAAATTTTTAAAAAAAATTGGATATTTAAAAAAAATAGGAAAAAATTTCAAAATTAAAACTAAAAATATTGATGAAGAAATAACAAGTATTTGTGGTCCTCAACTAGTCGTGCCAATTTCAAACGCAAGATATGTTCTTAATGCAAGCAATGCAAGATGGGTCAGTCTCTATGACTCATTGTATGGTACTGACATAATTTCTGAAACAAAAGGAGCTGTTCGTGGAAAAACTTATAATCCTATCAGAGGAGAAAAAGTAATAGAGTATGCTCGAAATTTTTTGGATAAATATTTTCCTTTAAAAGAAAAAAGCTGGAAAGATATATCTGAAATTCCTAAAATTAATAACAATAAATTAAACCTAAAACTAAAAAATCCAAAACAATTTATAGGCTACATTAAGAAATCTAACAACTTGTCTTCTCTCTTATTGGCAAATAATAATCTTCATATAGATATTGCGTTTGATTTCGACGAGACTCTTGAAGTTAATAATCCAGACGGTAATCAAGATAAAGCAGCAATACATGACATTTTTTTAGAGTCTGCTATATCGGCTATCTGTGATCATGAAGATAGCGTAACAGCAGTAGATGCGGAAGATAAAATTCTTGGATACAAAAATTGGTTAGATTTAATGAAGGGCAACTTAAGCGTTGAATTTGAAAAAAACGGAAAAAAACATTTTCGAAAATTAAATTCAGATCGAAATTATATATCTCCAACTGGTAAAAAATTTAAATTACATGGTAGAGCATTATTGTTAAATAGAAATGTTGGACACCTAATGACTAATCCTGCTATTCTTTTAAAAGATGGGTCAGAATGTCCAGAAGGTATTCTTGACGCTTTTATAACTTCTGCTGCTTGTCTTCATGATTTTAAAAGAAAAGAAAATTCTAGAACTAATTCAATTTATATTGTTAAGCCCAAAATGCACGGACCAGAGGAAGCGGCCTTCACAAATTTAATTTTTGCGAAAGTTGAAAAATCGTTAAATTTAAAAGAATTTACCATTAAATGTGGAATAATGGATGAAGAAAGAAGAACATCTGCAAATTTAAAAGAATGCATTAGATCATTAAAAAATAGAGTTTTTTTTATAAATACAGGTTTCCTTGATAGAACCGGAGATGAAATACACACATCCATGGAAGCTGGTCCTATGATTAAAAAAGGAGATATGAAATCATCAAAATGGATCATTGCTTATGAAAATAGTAACGTAGATATTGGTCTTTCTTGTGGATTTTCAGGTAAAGCACAAATAGGCAAAGGAATGTGGGCAATGCCAGATTTGATGTTAAATATGATGAAACAAAAAATTGCTCATCCTTTGTCAGGAGCTAATTGTGCTTGGGTGCCAAGTCCAACAGCAGCAGCATTACATGCGCTTCATTACCATGAAGTTGATGTTTTTTCTAAACAAAAAAAATTATTAAATAGGAAAACAACTAAAATCTCTGAACTTTTAACTATTCCAATTGCAGATAGAATTAACTGGTCAGTAGAAGAAATTAGTAGTGAAATTTCAAATTCTGCACAAGGTATTTTGGGCTATGTAGTGCGTTGGATTGATCAGTCTGTAGGCTGTTCTAAGGTGCCAGACATAAACAACATTGGGTTAATGGAGGACAGAGCAACACTTAGAATATCTTCACAACATATTGCTAATTGGCTATATCATGGAATCTGTAGTAGAAAGCAAGTTTTAGAAATTATGAAAAAAATGGCGAGAATTGTTGATAATCAAAACATTAATGATCCTGCTTATTTTCGTTCTGGCCGATCTGGCTATACAAAAATGTCTACAAATTTTGAAACTTCAATTGCTTTTAAAGCTGCTTGCGAACTAGTCTTTCATGGAAAAACACAACCTTCTGGCTATACTGAACCAATTCTTCATCTTAATAGGTTGATTAAAAAAAATTAAATTTCTAAATTAAAAACTTTGCCTATTTTTGAAAGCAGATATTAATGTTCCGTCATCTAAATTTTCTATTTCACCTCCAACTGGCAATCCTTGTGCAAGTTTTGAAATTTTAACATTAGTATTTTTTAAGCTGTCTTGAATATAAAATGCAGTTGTTTGACCCTCAACTGTTGCGCTTGTAGCCAAAATTACTTCATCAACATTTTCTTTTTTTATTCTTTCAACCAAAGAATTTATTAATAAATCCTCTTTTTTTTCGTTATTTGAAGATGAAAGCGTACCGCCAAGGATATGAAAATAACCTTGGTATACACTAGAACTTTCTATGCTCCACTGATCTGCTATATTCTCCACAACGCAAATTTTATTATACTTGTTATTGTTATTTTCACACCCATTGCATCCCTTAGAATTAGATTTTAAAGAACCACAAGTTTTGCACCTTGATACATCTTTGTAAATTTCTGCTAAATTTTTTGCCATTGGTTTAATCAATTCATCTCTATTATTAATTAATTTTAAAACAATTCTCTTTGCTGATTTTGGCCCTAAGCCCGGAAGTCTAGAAATTAACTTAATTAGTTCTTCAATTTCAGAAATATTTTGCATTAAATTACAAAGGCCACTTAAAACCTGGTATTCCAAAACCACCAGTTGTTTTAGAAATTTCTTCTGAAGTTTTAGCTTTTAATTGGGATTTTGCATTATTGTGTGCTGCTTTAATTAAATCTTCAATAATTGTTTTTTCTTCTTTTAAAATATCATCAGAAAGATATATATTTATAACTTCACCATCGCCATTAAGAATTATCTTAACTGAATTTGCTCCTGATATACCTGTTGCATTTATATTTTTTATTTTTTCTTGGCTTTCCTTCATCATAGCTTCAAGTTGTTTGGCTTTATCTAAAATTTTACTAAAATCTGTCATTTCTCATTATCTTCCAATTTTACATCAATTAACTCAGCATCAGGAAAAGTCTCTAAAATTTTTATATAAACATCTTCTTTTTTTGCAACCTCAATTAATTTCAATTTTTCAAAATTTTTTTCATTTTTTTTTGACATTTGTCCAATTTCTTTTGAAAAAGTGATAATCCACCTTTCTCCAGTCCATTCATATAATTTTAAAGATAATTCTTTAACAAATTCTTTATCCAAATTTTCATTAAAAGAAACTTCAATTCTATTCTGAGCAAAACTTACTAGGCTAACGTTTGTTTCAAGTTCATATTTTAATTTTAATTCTTTTTTTTTATTACATAAATTTATTAATTCTTCAAAATTTTTTATTTCATTTATTTTCGAACTTGCTTCAATTTTTGTTTCAGATTTTAAAGTTTCTTTTTGAGAAAAATTTTTTATTTGGCTTATAGTTTTATTTTTTATTTCTTTGTTATCATCTTCAATGCTAAATTTTATTTCTTCTGTTTTACTTTCGCTACCTAATTCTTTTTCTTTGTCAAAATTTAAGTCTGATTTTTTTATACTATTATAAATTTTTTGTTCCTTGAGATATAACAATCTTATTAAGAACATCTCAATAGATAAATTTTGATCAGAAACAATATCAAGTTCACCTAAAGATTTAATTGTAAACTGCCAGAATAATAACAAAATTTCAGGATTAATTTCTTTAGAAACTGATTCTATCTCACTAAACTCTTCGTCATTTAATGAAAAATTAGTTCCATCAAGTTTAATAGATGAAATATTTTTAATATAATAAAGTATTTCTAGAAAATCATTCAAAAAGACCTTTGGATCTACCCCTTGGGAATAAATAGATCTATAAATATTTATAACTTCCTTTTCATCTCCCTTTAATAAAAATTTAAATAAACTTATGAGATAACTTTTATCAAAATATCCAAATATTTTTTGTGCTTCATTTAAATCAAGTTCTATATTTTCATTTTGGCTTATTAGAGCTCTATCCAGAAGCGATAGGGCGTCTCTTACTGACCCCTCTGATATTTTTATAATTAATTTTAATGCTTCATCGCTTATGTTTCCTTTTTCTTTATTTTTAACCTCTTTAATAAATTTAAATAGATCGCCGGAATTTACTCTTGATAAATCAAATCTTTGACATCTAGAAATTACAGTCACTGGAATTTTTTTAATTTCTGTTGTGGCAAAAATAAATTTTAAATATTCTGGAGGCTCTTCAAGTGTTTTTAAAAGAGCATTAAATGCTTGCTTGCTTAACATGTGAACTTCATCGATTATAAAAATTTTATATTTTGCGCTGGCTGGTCCATATCTAGAAAATTCGATTAAATCTCTGACATCGTCAACACCAGTTTTGCTTGCGGCATCCATTTCTAAAACATCAATATGATTTGAATTGCTAATTGCCTCACAATTTTCACAAAAATCTTTGCTACATAAATTTTCTATTCCATTTAAACAATTTAATGACTTAGCAACAATTCTTGCAATAGTTGTTTTTCCAACTCCTCTTATGCCGGTAAATAAGTATGCATTGGCTGACCTGTTATGTTTTATAGAATTATAAATCGTTTCCGCAATAATTTCTTGTCCTATTAAGTTTTTGAATGTTCTTGGTCTATATTTTAATGCTAAAACTTTTAAATTATTATTCATAAAAACTAATTACTTAGGAGACTAGAACCTGAACAACTGTCTTTACGATTGCTTCCGCTAGGACCTGGTCGGGTTCAAGCAGCATCCACCTCTAGCCTCCAAAATGTATTATAACAGTAAAGATTCTTATTCTACAAGAAAAGTAATCGATTATTTATCCCTATATTTGTCAGCTTGAAAAACACCTAAAACGTGCATATCGTCACAATGAAGGCCTAGTTCTTCCAATGAATTTTTAACTTTTTTTTCTTCAATATGTCCATCAAGTTCACATAAAAAGAAATAAGATGAAAATGAATTTTTCTCTGGAAAACTTTGTAATTTAGTTAAATTTACGCCATTGAGAGTAAAACTTCCTAAAGCGCTGTAAAGTGCTCCTGCTTTACTTTTTAATTTGAATAACAAAGATGTAATATATTTATTTTTTTGTAATTCAGGTTGAAAAATATCTTTTTGCATAATCAAGAATCTGGTCACATTTTCTTTTTCATCTTGAATGTTTGAATCTAAAATTTGTAAATTATATATATCTGCACTAAGTTTAGAAGATATTGCTCCTTTTGATAAATCTCTAGTTTCAGAAATATATTTAGCAGATCCAGCAGTATCAGCTCTGACATTTTCATTAAATTTATTTTTTTTTATAAATATTGATGATTGACTTAAAGCTTGAGCATGAGAATATACATCTTTTATGTCGCTTAATTTTGATCCAGACAAACCTAGAAGATTGTGATTAATTGGAAAAAAATGCTCAGCAAAAATATTTAACCTGTATTTAAAAATTAAATACTCTACTCCTATATTTCCTGTTGTTTTATTAGATTCGGGTATAATTGCTTTTACTGAGTTGTCGGTATTAGCTTTTTCAAAACACTCGTCAAAAGTTTTGCATGGAATTGTTTCACAATTTGGATACTTTTCTTTAGCACAACTTTCACTATAACTTCCAGCGATACCTTGATAAGCAATTTTCATTTCAGGAGTTATATTCTAATTTTTTTTTTAAATCTAGATAATCTTCCATTGTATCTATGCCAATAGGGCAGAATTTTGCTAATGCTACATTTATTTTTATTCCATTTTCCATTGCTCTTAGCTGTTCAAGTTTATTTTTAATCTCATTATTTGTTTGTTCAAATTTAATTAATTTTTTTAAAACTTCCGGTTTGTAAGAATATATTCCTACATGATGATAAATATTTGAATTTAAATTATTTGTTTTTCTTTTAAAATCTAATGCAATTGGAAAATTTTTTTCACTAATATTATTATCTGTAATAACTTTAACAATATTTTCGTTATTTAGCTTAGATTTATCTTCAATTTCTGCTGCTAATGTTCCTATTTCTGGCTTGTTAGCTTCAATCAACTTTTTTAGATGCTTCAAATCATTTATATTTATATTTGGCTCATCTCCTTGAAGATTAATTATACAGTCTATATCTTTTAAATCTAATTTTTCAAAACATTCAAAAATTCTATCAGTACCTGTTTTGTGTTTATTGCTGGTTAAGACTGCTTTTCCTCCATTTAAATTAACATCATCTAAGATTTCTTTATCTTCTGTAGCAACATATACTTCTCCGATATCAGTCTCTTTGGCTTTTTTAACAACATGTGAGATTATTGAAATTCCATTAATTTTTAAAAGAGGTTTACCAGGCAACCTAGTAGCGGAAAGCCTTGATGGTATTAAAATTACTGTTTTTGCCATTATATTTATTGATAATTTATGCGTCCAAGAGACGCAAATCTTATAATCAAATATTTAAGCTTTTTAAGTACTAACATGTTATATGAATTATAATAAATAATATAAATGAATTCTTTTGAAATAAATAAGATTATTACGGCAATTCTTGTAACAATATTAGTGGTTTTTGGAATTGGAAAAATATCAGATATAATTTTTGATAAATATGACAAAAATATTGTTGCGTATAAAGTAGAAGCTCCCGAAGGAACAATGGGTGAGGCAAATACTGCCGAAACTAAGGTTGACCTGAATGCTTTGTTTACAATGGCTGATGTCGCACATGGAGAGAAGGTATTTAAAAAATGTAAAGCTTGTCATAGCATTAGTGCAGATGGTGGAAATAAAATTGGACCAAAGTTATGGAATGTTATGTTTAGACCAGTAGGATCAGTAGCTGATTATAAATATTCAAAAGCCTTGGCTTCTTATGGAAAAGAATGGGGTTGGGAAGAAATGAATGGGTTTCTAACTAAACCATCTAAATGGATTAAAGGGAATAAAATGGGATTTGCTGGATTAAACGATGAAAAAGATAGAGCTTCGGTTATTTTATATCTAAATCAAAATAGTGATAATCCTAAACCACTACCTTAATTTTTCAAAACAATATAATAATATACTTTTTTGAACATGAGTTCTATTAAGTGCTTGTTGCCAAACTTTTGATTGCTTTCCCAAAAAAACTTCATTTGAAACTTCTAATCCCCTAGGCAAACAATGCAAAAATATTCCGCTTGGTTTTAAATAATTCATAACTTTTAAAGTTATTTTAAATTTTTTAAAGTCTTTTAATTTTTTAGATTTATTAACTTTATCATTCATACTTATTACTTTGTCTGTAAATAATACATCGCTACCTGTCGCAGCTTTTTTAATGTAATCTTTTGCTTTATTTACAATTTTTTTGTAAGCAAGCGATTTTTTTGTATTATTTTTTTGTAGGCGTTACAGAAACTGCTCTCTATGAAGTAAGTCGGAACT
>PVBE011462203.1_pt1 | contig 21750 bp, 15 predicted proteins | sample 1631181 | NCBI WGS metagenome assembly PVBE01 (sample SAMN08397723, study PRJNA350692) | Marine metagenome, whole genome shotgun sequencing project. | isolation source: water | place: Pacific Ocean | collected 2012-04 | reverse complement strand
TTAACACAGTTTAATTATGTGGGGGGATATCAAACACAAATGGGCACTGTGTGCCAATTGGTGAACTGTCACACATCAGAGCAGGGAGCATAATTATTATGCCACAGTTCTCACCATAAGAGAAGTGCTGCAAGTTTTTCATGTCAGTTGCCGAACTGTCCACTTCACCCCCTCAAGGGGGTTTTTTCATGTGTATAATCAAAGAGTAACGAGGGCGACCCTATGACCTGGTTTTCTGAGCACCTGCTGAACTCGACTCACTGGATTTATATCCGTTTGCTTGAGGACGCACCACGCGACAGGATCCACAAGCACCTGACCCGCATTTTCGACATCGGGGTTATGGACACGATGAACTGGAGACTGGACAATCAGTGAACTGACCACCAGCACCCCACGGGGTGCTTTTTTCGTGTATAGTATAAGAGTCAAAGGAATTCGACTTCATGCGCTTCAAGATCGACACTGCTCAATCCAGTTCCGTCCATCGTCTTAGGGTCAATCCTTTGACTGGCACAGCAACTGTAAAATGGGGCAAATCGGTTAGCGGTTATGGTCGGAACGAGTATCGCTGCACACGGGTTTCTCGTCGCAAGATCCTTGCTCTGATTCTTGATCCTGATCGGTCGCTTGGTCAGTGGGTCAACCGTCATGCACAATGGAAGCATTACCACGTTGACTCACTCACGACCCAACTCAATGCCGTTCGTTTTAACTGAGATCATGCAACGCCATCACAACGGACAATTCCTCACAAGTGACAACCCCTCACCCTTGTTTGCCAAGGTCATGCATGACATTCTCGCTCAGCAAACCGCTGAGCATGATTACCGTCAGGCAGTGAGAGCAGGAAGGATTAAACCCCACCAGTTCACGAACTGGAATATCAGCGACCGCCATTAGGCGGTCTTTCCTGTAGAATTTAAAAGAACCAACGCACCCGACACCATGAACGGATGGACCAACTACGAAACCTGGAATGCTTCGCTCTGGATACAGAACGATGAATTCCTATACAACACGGCACTTGCCTGCGTCAAATATGCAGAGGGTGAAAACCCTTGGACGAAATTCGTTCGCTGCATGACCGACGGCGAGATCGGTCGCCATCTTGGTCAGACCGGCGACGGGGTAGCATGGAACGACCCCGCCATTAATGCCGACGAGATGACCGAAATGATGCAGGAGATTGCCTGATGTATTCCATGAGTTCTGACCTAGAGACTGGGTTGATCGTCTGGACTATGAACAACGGCAGCAGCAACCACCCGATTGGTTGCCCTGCCTTTGCCATCGCTGGACAGAATGCTATCCTATGGCATAGCGAAGCAATCAGCAAACTTCCGACTTTTGAGGATCCCAACCGTGTCTAAAAACCAGTTGAAAGACCTGATGAAAATCAATCAGTTCACGCTGAAGCGCAGCACGGGCAAGCACCTTATATGGAAGCACTTTGGCGGCGCAACCGTAACGACAGCAAAAACGCCTAGCGATCACCGGGCACTTAAGAACATAGAGCGAGACATTCGCCGTGCTCTGTCTCAGGTGACATCCTAGCACATCACAGACACCCCCTTCGGGGGGTTATTTGAAAAACGCACTACTACCCTAACCTACAAAGGTTCCAAAGAGACCGAAAGAATCTCAATCCATATAAAAAATTTTCACCCCATTTACGGTTCGCTGAATAGTATTTCATTTATGTAAGTATCAGCCCATTCCTTACCAAAAAAATTAACTAATATATTTCTAGTCTTATCATTTAACTTCTGTTCCTTACAATAATCAACCTGACCATTATATCTTTCATCTACACCATCCAAATCTTCATCTTCATTCCAAACTGACCCTACAAATATTTCTAGATACTGATTTACTACCTCATTAAACCTATTCATATCCTTTGCCGAGTCTAACCTAGCAAATTTACAATATGGAGAGAACATTTCACCCCAATCAGGAAGTTTTCTTCTACCAGAAAAATTATAAAAATTACTTACCTCTGCAATGTCATCAAATATAGGTAAATCTAACCCATTTACTGGTGTTATATCAACAATTGCCGCAGTAATTAAATCCTTTGTTGGAGCAACAAGATCCACTCCAAAAATAGGTAAATTATAATTAGGATCTGGCCAAAATACTGAATGAAGTATTTCTAATTTACCAAGTTTTGCAGTCTCTAGATGTATTCTACGCAATCCACGACACTTAAACATTTCATTCTTAATGTATAAGTCTTCATCTTCAAAACTACTATGAATTGAAGCAAGTTCTGGTTTGATTGGCAGTGGTTCTATGCCTGGAAAATTTTCCCACGCAGAACGTATGAGTTTTGATAGTTCTTCTATTGCTGGAATGGTTGGCATGTTCTGACTAAAAATATTTCCGAGTAGTAAGGGGAATTTATAAGAGTGTATGGCATATGCCAGTATTTCTTATAAATTCCCATGATATCATAAAAAAGGAGACCCTGCAGGATCTCCAACATATTCTGGTTCTCTAGGATCTATCTTTGGATCCCAGTAATAGAATTTACACTGATGCAATCGTAAATGCACCAAGGGTTTACTTAGTTTCATGTTATAATATGCATAACAACAATAATGTATCTATGCTTGGGAATATTTCAGAAGGTCTTATAGGCGCGAGCTTTAAGTATAAAGAATGCTATATAAAAAAAATAAAACGAAGTAGTTATGGAAAATATTCATATAGATTTATCAGAACATGAAATGGATGTCATTTTGAATGCCTTAGAGATTGCAGTAGACCATGTTGATGAATACGACAGTGGGGAGTATGAGGAAGTGTTGTTTGGTGTGCAGCGAAAGCTTGACGAACAATATGAACTTGATGTAGAATAGTAGTTCACCGTAAGTAAAAAATGTCATATACAATTTATAGTAAGAAAAATTGTCCTTATTGTGCTACCATCAAGAAAGTTTTAACAACAATAGGAGAGAATTATATTGAATTAACGTTAGATCGTAATTTCACGAAGGAAGAATTCATTAAGAAGTTTGGGTATGGTGCATCATTTCCAAAAGTAATGAATGGTGATCAAGTACTTGGTGGAGCAAATGAAACTATTGTTCATCTTCGTAATAGGGGGTTAGTATGAAAGTAGGAGTACAGATTAAAGATAATAGTGAAATGATCTTTGAAAATTATGAGGATGCAATGGATTACATTGAAACTATTATACCGGAAATAGAATCGTTAAATATAAGTACAGACGAAATAAAGGTAAAGTATTATGGCTAAAAAATGGTATGTAAGAGAAAAGAATTCTTCACGTTATATTAACAGTGAATGGATTTATTATTATAATACTAATGTTTGGGGGGAATTGGATAAAGCAAAACAATGGAAAACAAAGAAAGAAGCAACAGCATATTGCAATGACATTTTAAAGCGAGGAGAAGTTTATGGCAAATGAAGAATGTGGCACAAATGAAGAATGGTTTGACTTTGAGGAGGTGCTTGACCGCATAAATAATCTTGAAGTAGTTGTATCACAATTGTGCAACCCAGAGTTGCGTTACAAACGCCCTGAAAGTGAAGATTATGAAACACTCACTGATACATTAGATTATCTCCATAATAAGGTAGCAGAACTTGAAAACAAATGTCATACACCATAGTCTATAGTAAATATAATGGTCTTCCTGGATCTACAGATAATTACGATTTTTTAAGTGGTGCACAATCACCGATATTACCTGATGTAGATTTATATAATAGTTTTAATTTTGAAGTTAAGTCAACATCTGCAGAAGTTGCAGCACCACCAACACAAACGACTGGAGCAGGAAGAAATGGTGTCAAGTATAGTAACCGTTCAAACTATAATACTAGAGGTTATAGATATGGTTCTAGCAGTTCTAGACCTGCCGGATCATATGTTGGTATTCATGTTGCTCGTATTCCTACCGAGATGAGGTGGGTGGATACTAATGGTCCTGATGGTGATGGTATTGCACAGAATGAGAGAGGCGATTGGTTTAATCGTGACGTGCTTTCTAAAGCAGATGGAAGAGGTAGTGGGGTTGCTTTTGTGCAAAATCCAACACCTTCAGGTAATATTACTTTTTCGTTTATTACTAGTGTAGATGCAGATGGAGTAACAGACGCAGCTTCATTCACTATACCTGATTGGAACACATTAAGTATTCAAGGTTCTTATAATGGTGGTGTGTTTTGCTATAATGAATTCGGATATATTGATGAAGATCCAAATACATATGGAAATGCAGATTACACATCTCAAACGTTTGAAGTAAATAGTCTTTACGAATTACCAGATAAGTTCGATAATTTATATAAATTTATTCCTGATCAGCGAGAAGATACCACACTTACATTTCAGATTGAAGTAGATTGGCAACTTCATGTAAATTTTGGAATATGGGCAGGATTAATTAGTGCAGAAAATCAGGAGAAGATTTTAACTAGAATGGGATATAGTAGTGCTACTCAAACTGGAACTGATGTTCATACAATTACTCAGGTAATTAATAATAGTACTGGTGATTGGCCTAAGATCTTAGAAGAAATTCTAAGTGAAAGACAAAGATCACAGGAAGAACAGAATGAGCGTCTTGGACAAACATTCCCTACTACTGATATTGAAGTCACATCACCTACTGAAGTGGAAGTAGAAACTAAAGAATTAACACCAGAACAAAACCTATATAATCAACAAATTGAAACAAATAAATTTACGCAATATAATATTAAAGTAGATACATTATCATAGGAATACCATGTCATTAAGATCTGTAGGTACGATAGGAAAAGTATATATTAATCGCTGCAACACGCCAATACAGGGTGAAGGAGCTCCTACTGTCTTTTCAATGCAGCTGGCAAATGCTACGATAAGTAATAAGACTATACCTTATCAAGAAATAGTTTCATGTCCCAAATGCTGTAAAACGCATGTAGCACCCGTTATTGTAGGATCACCTAAAGTATTCATTCAAGGTATGGCAGCATTAAGAATTGGTGATCTAGCATTAGGTCTTACCGGATCGTTTCCTTTACTCCATGGAGCAAAAACGGTTTATCTGATATGAGAATACACCCATTCAGCAATCATGTTCAATATATCCCGAAAGACGGCAAAGAACGTCAGATATCTCCCGCTGATTGGTATGTAGTAACTGAAACTGATATCGCATTGATGCAATCAGGTAGTGGACCATCAACTATTGATATTTCTGATCCTGAAAATCCTCCTAGTGGAGGAGGGGATGGTGGTGGAACTACTTTGGAAGATTTAATACCACTTATTACTGATGTAACCCCAACGGAAGATGCTGTTATTCAATTACTTGAACCAACAACAGTTCCATATGTATTAATAGCAGCTGCTGACACTAACTTAGTGGATCCAGCATTGCTGATATATCAGTGGCAACTGAAAGATTCTGGAACTAATAGTTGGGTTGATGTTGCTGGTGCTAATTCTTCATCATATTCAGTTGCTGCTGGGATGACTGTGGCAGTTGATGGTGGTGATAGCTATCGTTGTAAGATAACTCACCTTGGTGTAGTAAACTCTCCTCAGTATACATCCCAATATGAATTTGTTATTCGTAGAACAATTGCGATTACATCACAACCTACATTAGCAGGCCCTGGAGTTGCTGGTGCTACAATTACTTTAACTGTTGCGGCAACAATTAGCAGTGATGTAGTTAGTTTTCAGTGGCAAATAAAAGAAAATAATACTAATACTTGGATTAATATTATTGGTGCTAATTCAGCAAGTTATACTACATTAGTATTAGACACCTATGAAGATAATGGAGATCAATATAGATGTATTTTAACTAATCCATTGGCAAACACTGTAACATCATCTATTGTTACGTTGATTGTTGATGGTACTGATTTTAGAATAGTTCCTCCCATTCACAGAATTGATTCTGAGGGTGTTGGATATAATACAGAATTTTGGAGTTTAGAAAAAGATGGTGCATTAATCTTAGATCCATCAGTAAGTTCTGACTATACTATTACTTCATTGGATAGTAGGAGAACTAGATTTCTTTCTCATCTGTGGGGTCAGGGAACATGTGCTGGTAAAGGTGGTTATACAAAAGCTGGTGTTCCTATTGCAGGAACTGAAAGTGTTTCTATGATATTGAATGCTGGCGGGGGGTCTGCTGGATCTTCTGATAGTGGATGCTATGCTGAAGACGGTGGTGGGTATGCTGGCATTTTTGAAGGTAATATTATATCTCATGCAAATTCTCTTGCTATTGCAGGCGGTGCTGGTGGTTCTAGTCTCAATACAAGTTCTTCCTGCTCAGGATCTCAATCAGTAATATCATATCCTTATACTACTACTACTTCTTATCAGCAAGCATATGATTGTTCGACAACTACTTACAGTAGTGTGTATGGAAACATCTATCATCTTTATGATTGGCCTAATGCAAGAACTTTATCTTTAACGCATAACGGAACCCCGTTGCAGGCTCGTTTCATTGGCGGTGGTCATCACGAACCAAGAACTTATTATGTATATTTTCATCCTCACCATTATATGTTGGATAATAATTATTCTTTGTCGATTTCTAGTAGTGGATGTACTGCCGGAAGCAGTCCTAAATGCCCTGGAATGTATTATATTGTTAATATGAAAGCATTCTATGGTTTCCAAGTTACTTTTTACAGATATGATATACATGTTACTTCATTCACATCAAGATTCACTTATTCGGCTTCGCAATCAGTAAGAACTCCAAAAACATGCTATAGAACTGCTTATACTAGCACTACTAACTATTATTCATATACACCATCTGCAGCAGTCTCTGGTGGAGGTGGAGGTGGTCTAACAGGAATTGATGGTGGTGATAGTTCACAATCAGTAATTTCTGCTACTGGAGGCGATGGTGCCTCTCAGTCTGCGGGTGGTGCAGGAGGCACGAGTTCATCTGCTGGATCTACTAATGGATCTGTAGGTTCTGCTCTGCAAGGTGGCAGTGGTGGTGCTAACAGCGGATCTTATGCTGCTCCCGGTGGCGGTGGAGGCGGCGGAGGATATTTCGGTGGCGGTGGCGGTGCCGGTGGTTATGATGGATATAATGGAAGCACTGATCCCGGAAGAGGAACGCAATCAGGTGGAGGTGGTGCTGGTGGTGCAGGTTATATTGATGCCAGTGTAGTTGGAACTACAGGATCATTCGCGAATGAAACTAATGTGAATAGAGGAACTGCTGGCGAAGAAAGTCAAAATTCAAGAATTGTTATTAATGCGACATATATTGAAATAACAGCAGATCCAGAATCTTCTGTAGTTAATGACGGGGATACTGTTACATTCACTGTAGTGGCATCCGTAGTAAATGGTGAGGGCGATGTAGTAAGTTTTCAGTGGCAGAAAAAGACATCTGGCATCTGGAATGATATTCCTTCAGCTAATTCTGCTAATTATACTACACCCACGTTAACTATTTCAAATACTAATGAATCTTATCGTTGTGTTTTAAATAATCAATATTGTGCAGAAAAAACTAGTGAAGAAGCTCTTACTGTTGTAGCAGGAGCAGCGGAAACTAATTTTGTAATTACTAATACTGGTCAGACGAATATACCAGTACCATCTTCTGCTTCTGAGTTTACATTTAAAATTTGGGGTGCTGGTGGTGCAGGTACTGGAGAAGGTTTCCCTGTCAGAGGTGGATCTGGTGGATTTGCAAAGGGTACTATACTTATTCCTAATAATAATACAAATAGTATTACTGTATTTGTTGGTGCTTCCGGTTTAGGTTCTCCTGTTGGTATGTCTGGATATGGCGCTGGTCGTGGTGGTCAAAGATCAGAAATGACATTTGGTTCAGATACTGTTTACGTTGGCGGCGGTGGCGGATCAGCACAAGCAGGTAATGGTGGATTTGGTGGAGGTGCTAATAGAAATGGTGGACATGGTGATGGCACAATTCCTCAAGTTGGTGGTGGTGGGTGGACTGCCGGAAGCGGTGGTGGTGGCGGTAATGGCACTACAGGTCGTTCTGGTGGTGGAGCAGGCGGTGGTTTCCCCTACAACACTGGTAACCGTGGCGGCGGCGGTGGATCAGGATATTATGGCGGCGGTGGCGGCGGCGGCGGTAATGGCACCACAGGAAAGTCTGCAGGAGGTGGTGGTGGATCAGGATATAAAACTGGGTCCAATATTACTAATTTTGTAACTGCTGATGGTTCTAGAGGATCTACTACTGCTCCATATTCAAATGATCCAGACTATGTTTCTGGTCGTGGTGCTGCTGGCCAGCATGGTCTTGGTGTGATTAATTTCCTCGTAGAAGATCAATTAGTCATGACTGGTTGGGATAGTTCTACTACAAGTGATATTAGTACTTTATCTTCTACTATAACTCTTAGTGAAAATGTTCTTTTATCACCACTAGATGGTGACTACGATGTAGTTGTAAAATGTCGTGGTGGAAGTCCATCTGGAACAGGTGCATATGTTCAGGGAACAATTCGCATGACGAGTGGAAATATTTACAGACTTTATTACGATTCTGATTATGCCGCAGTTTTCTTTGGAACTAATAACACTGGAAATAAGTGTATAATGCTTGGTGCTCAGGGTGGTGCTCAGGGAAATGGTGTATATGGCGGGGTTGGTGCTGGTGGTAATGCTGGATATCCATCTGGAAATGCCGGAAGTAATCTCAATGCTTCTGGTGGTGGTGGCGGTGGAACCACTAGTGGATATAGATCTGGATCTGCCGGTGGCGGCGGATATCCTGGCGCTAGTGATGGATATAGTGGATCTCCTGGATCTCCCGGTGGTTTCTTAAGTAGAGGTAATGGCGGCAACGGCGTTGATGGTAGTGGCGGCAACGGCGGTATGGGTTACTACGGTGGCGGCGGCGGTGGCGGCGGTTGGGACTTAGAATATAATGCTGGAGGTGAATTTGGCGGTGGAGGTGGAGGTGGATCTTCCTATTATGGAGGTCTTCCAAAACCTTCTATTAATTCTTATAGTCCGGCAGAAGTTGTTGTCAGTAATCCTTCTGCTGGTACTGAAAGTGGTGGAGTTCAAATTCAAATTATCAGTGTGACTGCTGTATAACTTGACAGGTCTCATTTATTTTGGTATACTATTTGAGTAGTCAATAATTCAGTAATGGTAAAAAGCCTAAAGTGGGGTTCAAACGAAAATATTGAAACCAAACCAAAAAAAACTCGCCAGGGAACTGGTAAACATACTAAATATAGTGCAAGCTCCTCTAACGGAGCCCGAAAACGTTATCGAGGACAAGGAAGATGAGTGAGGAAACACCTGCACCAAAGTCTTATGGTTATGTTGTAGGCAAAAGAGCCTCTGAGCAAGATCATCCAGACAAAAAAAAGTCTGGTGAATGATTTCAACACCAACTTATAAGATTATATAAGCACCTGATGATGATATTATGCCTTTGGACGTAATTTCATCATTTTTTATTGCCAAAAATTTTAATATGACAAACCACTATAAATAATTGAAAAAAACCATATCAAATGGCATTAAAAGCATCAAGATCTTACAAAGACTTGAGTTTCACATTTAAAACCAATCCTTTACGGAAGGATTTAAACCTTCTGAAGGATGAAAATGCGATTAAGAGGTCACTACTTAATATTTTTTCTTATAGGAAAGGTGAAAAGTTTTTTAATGCTCGTTTTGGTAGTGGAATTCCTGACTTATTATTTGAACCTTTTGATTATGTTACTGCTGGATCTATTAAAACTGAGGTAGAAACATTAATTACTTTATATGAACCAAGAATTAACCTCATTGAGGTAGTTTTGGATTTGAATAAAGATCAATATGAGTATGACATTCAAGTAATTTATAGTATTCCTGATACAGGTGCTCAAATTTTCACCACTTCGTTAACATTAACGTCATCATCAAAGATATAAATGACATTCGCACAAGTTAGTTCTCTAGATTACGCTGATATCAAATCTGCCTTAGTTGATTATCTAAGGAGAAATACTGATTTCACAGATTATGACTTTGAAGGGTCAACACTATCTTCTATTGTTGACCTCTTAGCATATAACACTTATTATACTGCCTTCAACACTACGATGGCAGTCAATGAGAGTTTCTTGGCGTCTGCTTCTTTGAGAGATAATATCGTAAAAGTTGCTAAACAACTTGGATATAATCCAAAGTCAGTAACTTCAGCAAAGGCATTCCTTAAGTTAAAGGTTGATTTTAGTAGTGTTGCTGCTATCGACCAAAGATTAGTGCCATCATTTCTTACTCTTAAGAAAGGAAATTGCTTTGTTTCATCAAATCCAGAAAATAGAAGCGAAACTTATCAATTTTCTATTTTAGAAGATGTTGTATCCCCAGTAACAAATAATATTGGATATATTTCAAATGTTTCATCAGATCAGTTGCAGGTAACTGAAGGAATTTATTTAAATTCTACTTATATTGTAGATAATACAATTGCTAATCAAAAATTTATCATTCCTACTGAAAATATAGATACTGAAACTATTAAAGTAGTAGTAAGAGAAAATGCTGCAGCATCTAAAACTGAAATTTTCACAAAAGTTGAGAATATCCTTGATGTAACTGCAGTTGACAAAGTATTTTTTGTTCAAGAGACTGATGATTCCAGATATGAATTAATTTTTGGTGATGGTGTATTGGGTAAAAAAGTTACTGATGGACAAGTTATTGAAGTTTCATATATTGCATCTTCAGGTAAATCAGCAAACAAATTGAAGAATTTTACTTTCTCTGGTCAAATTTATGATGAAACATTAAACCGAATTTTAACTGGGATCACTACAACAGTTGTAGTTGGTTCTGAAGGTGGTGATGATATTGAAGATGATGAAGTGATCAGAAAAAATGCCCCTGCATTCTACTCTTCACAAAATAGAGCAGTAACATTAGAAGATTATAAGGTAATTACTCAAAGACTTTACTCAGCAATTGCTGATATTATTGTATATGGCGGTGAAACTGAAGAACCACCTGAGTATGGACGTGTGAAAATTGCTATTAAACCAAAATATAGTGATGTTTTAAGTAATTCCACTAAAAGAGATATTATCAGTAAACTTAAGAAGTATACAGTTGCTTCTGTTACTCCAATTATTGTCGATCCATCACTTGTTGACGTAGTTTTAAACTCTAAAATTTATTATAGGCAAACTGATACTAATTTAACATCCGAGCAAATAAGAAATGTTGTAATTGAAAATTTAACTCAATATAGAGATACTAATAATATCAGTAAGTTTGGTGGGGTGATTAGAAAAAGTAAAATAACTACAGTTGTTGATGCCTCGGAAAGTTCAATTACAGGTAATGTTAGTGAGTTCATATTACGCAAAAAATTAGTACCAGCACTTAATGCTACAGCTCAATATTTACTATGCTATGTAAATCCGTTCCAAACATCATGTAATGGGAAAACTACTATCACAAGTTCCAAATTTAGGACGGTAAATTATCCTAACGATGATTCGTATATGGAAAATACTGAAGATGGTGCAATTAGAATATATACTATTGATTCTGCTACTGCATCTAAAAAAATTCTAATTGAAAATGTAGGATCCGTTGATTTTACTAATGGTAAGGTGAATTTAAATCCAATTCAATTTATTAGCGGCAGTAATGAAGACAGTGAAATTTTTATTAGTGCCATCCCCCTTAATGATGATGTGAGTGCAGTGAGAGAAGTATATTTAAATCTCTCAATAGAAAATAGCATTCTCCAGGTATTCCAAGAAGCAGCATAAAATGAATTTTAACAAGTTAACTATCTCAGACCTAGTAGATCAACAACTACCAGAGTTTGTTGTCAACGAATTCCCTACATTTGTAAAATTCTTTGAGGAATACTATAAATCATTAGAATTATCCGGTGGTCTTCTTGATATCACCAATAATTTCCTTGATTATAAAAATATTGATAATTTAAGAAAATATAATCTTGTTACAACTTATAAATTACAGCAAGCAATTTCTACTACTGATCAAACCATTGTTTTAGATAGTCTTGATGGACTTCCTTCGGAAAATGGTTTAATCAGTATAGGTGATGAGATTATTCTCTATGAGACAGTTAATTTATCGTCTAAAACGCTTTTAAATTGTAAGAGAGGATATACAGCAACAACTAACTTTAACAGTGCTGCAACGACCGTAGAGAGCACGGTAGCAGCATCTCACCAAGTTGATGACATTGCTACAAATTTATCAAGTCTTGTCTTATTTCTTATCTTAAGAAATTTCGAGCATCAATATCTTGCTGGTTTTCCATTCGAGAATATTTCTTCTAGTATTGATAAAGATACTTTAATTAGAAATATTAAAGATTTTTATAATTATAAGGGAACTGATATTTCCATTGAATTTTTATTCAGAGCTCTATTTGATGAAGAAATCACAGTAAAATATCCAAAAGATTATGTAATCAAGTCTTCATATTCAGATTTTACTGTAGATGACATTATTAAAGTAGAGGCAATTCAAGGAAATCCATATGATCTTGTTGGAAATGAATTAATTCAAACTGATGCTAGTGGATCTGTAACAATTAGTGCTATTATTGATCAAATTTTAGTCAATAATATTTCAAATTATGCTTCTGCTAATAAGAATGTTTATGAGTGTAGATTAAATGTTCTTACTCAACAATTTTTTGAAATTCCTAAAGAAACAATTCTCAGAGGAGTTTCAGCATCTACAGATTCTGTAATTACAGTTGATAGTACAATTGGATTTCCTCAGTTAAATGGAATCATCCAAATTGATGATGAAGTTATCACCTACCGATATAAAACGTTCAATCAATTTATTGATTGTGGTAGGGGGACTTATAATACTGTTGCTGTTAATCATGCAGATTTAAGTGATGTTAGAACTACTGAATTTCTTTATGGATATAGTGATGGTATAGAACTTGAATCAAATAAAGTATCCATGAGGTTACTTGGTGTTTCTTCTAGTGTTACTATAGATGATGGTGGCGCTTACTTTGAGGAAGCTGAAAAAGTAGAGTTATCACCTGATGGAGATATTGATTCCAGACCACAATTTACAACATGGAACAAAAATGAAACTGGAACTCTTTCAAGTAGTTCTAATATTCAGATAGATGCTAATGTTAACAGTATCACCACTGAGGTATCGAATATTTACAAAGATGATAATTATGCTTATATTATTTCTTCAGGACTTCCGGGTCATCCGATTGGATCATTTATCGGAACTGGATTTAATGTCAACAATCAAAATCTTTTAAAGTTAATTCCACTTTCAACTGAAAAAAATACTCAAACTCAATATACTGGTAATAAAGCAGTTGGTTTGTTTAATAATGGTGTAGAAGCATTTAGTTCTCAAGATTATGAAGATATTTCATATGGAAATATTGAAAAGGTAGAAATTATTCAAAAAGGATTTGGTTTTGAGACCAACATTCAACCAATATTCAGAATATCAAATGCTACTGGGGCAGGTGCCACATTTAATGCAAATATTACAGACGGAAAGGTATTTACCATATCAGTTGATGATGGTGGTAATGGATATACTCAAGATCAATCATTAGAAGTTACATATGGTTTTGATGCCACTGCATCAATTGCTGATGATACACATATCATCAATGGTTCTATTAAGACAATTACAGTAACTAATCCTGGGCAGGATTATGTTGCTACACCTAATGTAGAAATTATTGACACTACTGGTAAAGGCACAGGTGCTTTTGCTATTGCTGAAATAACTAATAATCAATTGACTGGTGTCATTATACTTAATGGTGGTGTTGATTATAGCGATAAAGATACTATTGTTGTAAATATTATTTCCAAAGGTAGTGGTGTTGTTGCTAATGCTATTGTTAGGAAATGGTCTTTTGATAGAGTATTCAAGACAAGAAATTCTATTGACGTAAATGGCAACTGGGCAGCTGCTCAGACAATTAAATCTGATACTGGTAATGGTTATCTATATCCAAGTAGAAATATTGCGTATAATCTTCAGTATGCATATCCATCAAATCCAAAAATTCTTAGACATTCACTATCTGATAACGTTCAGGGTGTAAATGCTAATTATAATGAAAAAACATCTGGATTTGTTCATTCTCCTATTTTGGGATGGGCATATGATGGTAATCCCATTTATGGTCCTTATGGATATCTTACTTCAACAGTTCCTGCCAATGGTATTTCTAGGCAAACTAGTTCTTATGTATTAAAAACCACGGTAGCTGCTACTAGACCTAACGTAGTAACATATCCATTAGGTTCTTTTATTGATGATTATGAGTTTATTCAGGGAGCAGGAAGTCTTGATATTAATAATGGTCGTTTTTGCATTACTCCAGAATATCCTGAGGGGAGATATTGTTACTTCCTTACAGTAGATAGTTTTGGTGGTGGTATTTATCCATATATTGTAGGACAAACATATTATTCTGTGCCTGCAGAAAATAATTTTAATATTGAATTTAATCAACAGAATGAAGATAATTTAAGTGAATCAGCACGAAGAATTAGAAGTTCTTCCACACCAAGTAAAGGTTTTGATGCTATTTTATCAGTATCTAATGTGGAAAGGGGAGTTGTTGATTCTTTTGTTGTAAAAGAAAGTCAAGCAATATTTAAAACCTCAGATTACTTGTATCTTGATAATGATGATACTGAAGGTTCTAGAGCATTTGGTAGAGTTGACTCAATTAAAGGTCAGGATGTAACTACATTATCATATCAAGTTTCTCCTGGATTTAGTCACCCCCAATTAACGACAACTAACGGAATTCCTGATAGTCCTTGGCCCGTTGAGTTTAGTGCTCCATATTTACCTGAGGCGGGTATTACATATGATATAACTGTAGAAACTTCAACACCACATTTATTATCCGACAATGATATTGTTACATTAGCATTAGATAAGCAAGCAGTATCATCATCAAAAACTTTTAATGTAAGAGTATCTAATTATCAGACAGTAAAATACATTGCTCCTGCTATTGAATCTACTTTAGTTGTTGATGTTGCTTTCAACCAAACAACCATTAACGTAGATAACTCTGATGATTATAGAGAAAATGATTATTTAAAAGTTAATGATGAAATTTTAAAAATTGTTTCGATTGATTATAATTCAGATCAAATTACTGTCGAAAGAACTCAATTTAATAGTCCATTAAGATTACATGCATCTACTAATAAAGTAGAACTTTATATACCAGATGATCAACCAGATTACAGATTAACTGTAGGGTCATCAATTACAAGTACTGGTGTGTCTGGGACAATTTATAGTATTGATAAAGAAAATTCTACTATTGAAATACGAGTTGGTTCAGGCACACTTACAAATTCTAGTGTTCTTACAGATGCATCTTCACCATCAGGAAGAGATATTAATATAAGTAGTATAAGTGGTACTCAGATTTATTGGGAATTTGATCCTACTGGAACTGGCAACTATTATATTCGGAACTTAGCTCATACATTAATGAGAGGAACTGAGTATATATTTGATTTAAGTGACGGAAGTATCTTTGGATATAGTCTTATTTTCTCTGAAGATTCAGCAAATATTAACACTCTTACCGGTGTAACACTTGTTGGAACTCCAGGTACTTCTGGATCAAAAGTGACTATCACACAAGAAGCATTACTGAATCTTGATGTTTCTAGAGTATACTATTACGAACAAAACAACCAAATTCTCCGTAGTAAAGATTTCTTATCAGTTCTTACATTCCCTGATGGTGTTGAAACAATTAAAGTTGTTAATGACAATAGTTTTAAGTATACCACTTTCACACAACCTGAACAACCTACTTACACAGGTTTAATTTCATATACAACAACTTCACAAACTGGTGTTGGTGAGATTAATACTGTTGATGTAATTGATGGTGGTGAAGGTTATAAAAAACTTCCAAGAGTTTCTGGGGTTATTCATAGTGAATTAGATTCAGCAAAATTAACATATTCAATTACTGGTGGTTCATTCGATGATACATTCAGTGTTTTAAATCCTGGAAATAGATATTCAAGTGATGTAAAACTCGCCATTAATACTTCTACTGGTAGTGGAGCAGTTATAACGCCAACAATTGTAGGTGGTAAAATTATTTCAGTAAAAGTTGATGTTGCTGGTAAAGGATATGATGAAAATGATACTATCACAGTAATTGATGCTGGTGCTAAAATTTTCCCAGTTAGTAATAGCATTGGTAAAATTAAAACTATTAGATTTAATAATAGTGGAAGTCAATTTAATCCTGATAGAACATTTTCTAAATCTTTAGTATTCAAACAAAAAGTAATCATTACCAATATTTCTGGTGGTGTTTATAAACTTTCAGAGAATGTATCATCTTCTAGTGGATTATCGGCTAAGATTGAAAAAATAAGAGAAATTGGTATTGACATTTACTTACTTGATTTAAAAATTAACTCAGGTGTTCCTAAAGTAGGTGATACACTTACAGGTTCTATTTTACAGGTAACCTCTACAATTTATTCTATAACAAATCCAGATATTATCGGAAATATTTCTGGATTTATTTCAAAAGTTGGTTTCTTTGATTCTGATTTAGGTAAGATTAGTGCCTCTTCACAAAAAATTACTGACAGTTATTATTATCAAGATTTTTCCTATGTCATCAGAAGTACAAAATCTTTAAGTGATTATAAGAAATATGTCGATGAAACAACACACCCACTTGGATTTAAATTATTTGGTGAGGTATCTGTAGAAAATGATGTTGATTTCGATGATACTGTAACAGGTGCTCCATTTAGTATTGGTCTTGCTGATGATCATTCTGCTAATGAAGTTATTATTGCACTACCTAATGTAAATGTGGAATCAGATATTGTTTTCAAAAAATATGAAATTTCTACACTCAATACAACTGATTTAAAAGCTTATCGTGGTGTAGGAGCTGCTCGTCTTAATTTCTTAGATAATCAAATTGAAGCAGTGCAAATGGCAGATCTTTCTGCTGATTTTAATGTTAATACTCAAACATATACCTTGACTACAAATGATGGTAATTTCCCATTAGATACTTACAATACTTCTATACTTCTTTCATTGAATGATATATTCCAAGAACCATTCCAAACATCCTCTGTAAGTGGGATTAGTTATGTTGGTGGTATTGCAACTATTACTACTACTGCAGATCATAATTTAGCGACTACATCAGTAGGTCAAACATATCCCAATCAAAAATATATTCACATCTCTGCTGTAACAAATACCGGAAATTTAAATTTTAATGATAAGTTTGAGGTGTATGATGTACCATCAACAAATACCATTAGAGTTTTATTTGAAAACCCCAATGGTTATCTGACAAATAATGATCCTGAAGTTTGTGCTGATGTTCGTAGTACGATTGATAGCTTAATTAATATTCTGACATATCAATTAAATAATCCAACTCTTGATCTTCCTACAAATAATACTGGTATTTGGTTGGATGAAGAAGAATCAACTGTTGTTAGTGCTAATCGGCATAGGGATGGTGCTAAATTAATTGATATTAATAGATTTGAAATTATTGATAGGGCAAATGCAGAAATTTCTCTACAATATCCCGATTTCTACTATCCAAATGATCCTCAAACATCTGAATATAGTAAAGCAAAAGATGCTTACCGTTTAATTCAACAAAACCGTAAAGAATTAATTGATAGAGGTGCGGGTGAAATTGCAGTTCAGCATCCTGATTTCGTTTACCCTGGCGATCCTGCTACAGAAAGTGGATATCGTTTTAAGGATGCTTATAGATTAATTCAACAGAATCGTAAAGAAATTGTTGACAAAGCAGCTGCTCAAATTGGCATAAGTTTTCCTGATTACATTTACCCCGGAGATCCTGCTACAGACAGCGGTTATCGTTTTAAGGATGCTTATAGACTGATCAGACAGAATCGTAAAGAAATTGTTGACAAAGCAGCTGCTCAGATTAGTGTAATTTTCCCTGATTATGTTTACCCTGGCGATCCTGCTACAGAAAGTGGATATCGTTTCAAAGATGCTTATAGATTAATTCAACAGAATCGTAAAGAAATTGTTGACAAAGCAGCTGCTCAGATCGCCGTAGACCATCCTGATTACATTTATCCCGGTGATCCTACTGATTCGAGTGATTATCGTTTTAAGGACGCTTATAGACTAATTCAACAAAATAGAACCGAGATTATTGATAATGCTTGGACGACTATGCAGGGTGGATCAAATCCTGCTGATGCTGGAGTAGAGACTAAGTGTAAACGTGATATCGGACTGTTTATTGATTACACTTCACTTGACCTCGTTAATGGTGGTAATGAGTATGCTCGTAAATTTGCATTACAGTATTTTGATGGTGCAGGAAATCCTCTCACAAATGGACTGTTGGGTGAAGAATTAGCGTCAATTGATGGTTTTAATGCTGCAAGGGACAATATGACCTCTGCATTTACTAATCAACTTACAGTTAAAGACTTAACCATTACTGCTGATCCAAATGGGGCTCCCCTGTGTTCTGATGTAACTTCAGCACTTACAACTCTTACTAGTGTTATAACTGATGCAATTAATGCAGGATCTGCTACCGGTCTTCCAGCGGAAAACATTGGGACTGATACTACTGGTGAAGCAAGATGTAAACGTGATCTTGGATTGTTTATTGATTATACATCATTGGATCTAGTAAATGGTGGTAATGAGTATGCCCGTAAATTTGTATCACAATACTTTGATAATTCTGGTAATCCTATTAATAATGGATTACAAGGTGAAGAAGCAGCATCAATTGATGGTTTTAATGCTGCAAGGGACAATATGACCTCTGCATTTATTAATGAATTATTGGTTAAAGACTTAACCATTACTGCTGATTCTGGGTCTCCTTTGTGTTCTGATGTAACTTCAGCACTTACGACTCTTACTAGTGTTATAACTGCTGCAATTAATGCAGGATCTATTGGAAGTCTTCCTACTGAAACTATTGGGACTGATACTACTGGTGAAGCAAGATGTAAACGTGATCTTGGATTGTTTATTGATTACTCTTCTCTTGATCTAGTAAATGGTGGTAATGAGTATATCAGAAAATTTGTATTACAGTATTTTAATGGAACATCACCTATTAGTAATGGATTACTTGGGGAAGAAGCAGCATCAGTTGTAGCATTTGATTTTGCTCGCGATGAAATGATTAGATCATTTACTAATAAATTATTGGTTAAAGATTTAACTATTACTGCTGATCCTAATAGTTATAATACTCCACATACATTCGTATCTGCTGTATTAAACGGTATTACAAGTAATGTTGGTAATTTACCAAACTTAATCACAGACGCATCATATACACCTACCACAGGTGCAATGATTATTACCTCTAATAATCATAATTTAACAACATCTAATACAATTACGATTACTGATAATGCAATTTTATTCAAATGTAATTATGGTAATACAGATCATACATTTGTAAGTGGAGCTCCTGGTGGTATTACTCCTAACGTTGGTAGTGCTGTTACAGCAGCGTCTGGTACAACTTACAATGCCACTACTGGCGATCTTATACTAGAGATTGGATCTCATACTTTAACTACTACTAATACGATTCAGATTGATGATAGTGCTATCACATTTACTTGTGACGCTGATAACAATGCAACACAACATGATTACCCAAGAGCAACTGACCCTGCATCTGGACAAGTATTAGCAATTACTGATACAACTGATACAACTATTACAGTTAATATTGGTAGTGTTACTGATGCCAGTAGAACAAAATCTTATCCAAGAGCAACAGATCCCGTATCTGGACAAACTCTTACTATCTTAGCAGTAGATACAAATACATTTACAATTAATGTAGGTGTTGCTGGTGGTCCTCCTTTATGTGCTAACATAACTTCAGCACTTACAGATCTTTCTAGTATTGCTACTTCTGCTATCACAGCAGGATCCATAAGTGGTCTTCCAGTGGAAACTATTGGGACTGATACTACTGGTGAAGCAAGATGTAAGCGTGATCTCGGATTATTCATCGATTACTCTTCTATTGATCTAGTAAATGGTGGTAATGAGTATACTAGAAAATTTGTATTACAATACTTTGATAATTCTGGCAATCCTATTAATAATGGATTACAAGGTGAAGAAGCAGCATCAGTTGTAGCATTTGATTTTGCTCGCGATGAAATGATTAGATCATTTACCAATGAATTATTGGTTAAAGACTTAACCATTACTGCTGATTCTGGTTCTCCTCTTTGTGCCAATATAACTTCAAACCTTACAACTCTTACTGGTGTTATAACTGCCACAATTAATGCAGGATCCATAAGTGGTCTTCCAGCGGAAAACATTGGGACTGATACTACTGGAGAAGCAAAGTGTAAGCGTGATATTGGAATGTTTATTGATGCAGTATCACTAGATATTCACACAGGTGGTAATGTGTATGCTCGTAAATTCCTTAAAAAATATTTTAACGACCAAGGAACATCATTCATCAGCAATGGTCTTTCTGGTGAAATTCTAGAATCTAACACTGCATTCAATAAAGTTAGGGATTTGATGAAGCAAGCAATTGTAAATCAACTTCTTATTAAAGATCTCACCATTACTGCTGGCAATGCTAGTTACTGGGGAGATGCGGTTGGAACACCAATAGATGTCACGTATGACGCTGTAACAGGTGTTGCTCAAGTCACAATTACCAATCATGGTCTTAATAATGGAGATGATGTCGTAATCAAGTCAAATGGATTAACATTTAATTGTGGAATGGATGGTAATGTTGCAGAAAAATCCTATCCAAGACTTGCTGATGGAAACCATGAGCAATCTTTAGCAGTTTCTAATGTAACTAGTGATACTTTTGATATTACTGTAGGGGCAAGTCCAGAAAAAACTTTCACTATTAGTGATGCTAATTACGACCCTGTATCAGGAGATGTTGAGTTAACTATCGGAAACCACTCTTTAAGAGCAGGTACAAGTGTTAAGATTGAACCAGAATCACTTACATTTACCTGCGATTTAGACAATAATCAAACTGAGCATAGTTACCCTAAGACTGATATCTTAAGTGAAACTGTTACAGATGCTTCTTATGATCCGGTACTTGGTGTTCTCACTGTTACTGTTAATAATCATGGATGGGAAAATGGAGATCTTATTAAATTTGATAATGACTCCCTAGTCTTTACTTGTGGGATGGATGGAAATGCCACTAATCACAATTATCCTCGCGCTGGATCAGATCCTTTTGCTGGAAAATGGATACCAATCTATGCTGTGACAGGAAACACTTTTAGAGTTGCTATAGGAGTTTCACCTAATACTTCTACACATACATTTGTCAGTGCAGTCGATGATGGATTGAAGAAGAAAAAGGATGAGACTTTTGACACTGCAGTTTCTATTATAACAAAGACTGCAACTACTATCACAATTAATGTTGGTAGTTCTACTGACACATCAGTTCATACATATGTCCCAAGACTTTATACAGTAACTGATGCAACCTATGATTCAACCAGTGGAATCTTAGGTATTACATCAGATAATCATGGATTTAAAGGATCAGAAGAATTTACACCAACTACTAGCACTTCATATGATCCTGTTACTGGTGTATTGACACTGGACATTCCTAATCATGGTATTCAGAATGGTGAGTATATTAGAATTAATGATAACTCACTATC
>PVBE012491663.1_pt1 | contig 21751 bp, 11 predicted proteins | sample 1631181 | NCBI WGS metagenome assembly PVBE01 (sample SAMN08397723, study PRJNA350692) | Marine metagenome, whole genome shotgun sequencing project. | isolation source: water | place: Pacific Ocean | collected 2012-04 | reverse complement strand
TGGCGGCCCGCCAAACCAGGTAGCTAGATCAGTCGCCACCGGGGACCACCACCCCCATCCGGGGACGGTCCTACGATCTTGCGCATTCCGGGGACGGTCCTACGATCTTGCGCATTCCGGGGACGGTCCTACGATCTTGCGCATTCCGGGGACGGTCCCCGTCAGGTACCTCTGGTGTCTTTCAGGGCGTCGGCCATGGCGGTCATCTGCTGATCTTCGAGCAGGTCCTCGAGGTCCATGGAGAGGCGGCGCAGCCAGTTTGGGTGCTTGTGGGTCGTGCCGGGCAGGTTTGCCTGGCCCTGTTGGCCCAGCACGTCCTCCAGCTGCACGGCCATGACCAGTGAAGGTGCGCTGGCGAGGTACCGACACACCGCGCGGCCCAGCTCACCGGTCATCTCGGGCCAGGCCGCCGGATCCAGGTCGGCGTCGTCGGGCAGCAGGCCCTTTTGAGCCAGAGCCCGCAGCAGCTGGACCCGGTCTTTGTCCCGGCCGCTGATGAACTCCTGGCGCACCTCATCGCTGGGGTAGAGCTTTAGCTCGTCCCGTACGCGCAGGTCCTCGCCGCTCCAGAACCCGGTCAGGGTGGGCAGGTCGTGGGTCGTCACGGTCACCAAAGCTTGCCGCGGGTACTGGTCCGGGCCCTTGAAGCTGTCCCCCTCGCGCTCGAAGTAGAGCACGCGGTAGGAGAGCACGCCGGCCGGCGCCAGGGCCTGCCGCACCTCATCGGGCACAGTGCCCAGATCCTCGCCGATGACCAGGCAGCGGTTGCGCTGGCTCTCCAGGGCGACGATGCCGAGCAGGTCGTCCAGCGGGTAGCGCACGTAGGCCCCGTCGGCGGGGGTCTTGCCCGGTGGGATCCAGAAGAGGCGCATCAGCCCCATGACGTGGTCGATGCGCAGGGCGCCGGCGTGCCGCATGGTGTGCCGCAGGATCTCGATAAACGGCGCGTAGGCCGCGTCGGTCAACCGGCTGGGGACCATGGGCGGCAGGCCCCAGTTCTGCCCCTGGGGGCCCAGGGCGTCGGGGGGCGCGCCAACGGACGCCTCCATGGCGAAGACGTCCCGGTTGGACCAGATCTCCGAGCCGGCACGGTCCACGCTCACCGACAGGTCCTGGTACAGGCCCGGCGCCACGCCCAGCTCCTCGCAGCGGCGGGCCACCGCGGATAGCTGCAGGTCCGCCTGCCACTGCAGGTAGAGGAAGAAGTCCACCCGGTCCCGGTGGTCAGCCTCGAAGCGCTGCACCTCATCGGAGCGTCTGTCCCGGTAGGCCTCGGGCCACACCGGCCAGCCCCACAGTGCCTGGTCCCGGGCGAAGAAGTGCTCCTGCAGCGCCTCGTAAAGCGCGTGCAGCCGCAAGACCCGACCGCCCTGGTCGACGAAGGCCCGGAACGCCTCGGCCCGGGGAGTGTCCCGCTCCAGGTGGCGCTGGCAAAAGCTCGCGAACAGCGCCTCCAGCACCGGCCGCTTCACCGCGGCCACCCCGCCGTAGTCCACCAGCTCGGCGCCGCGCAGGCGCGTCAGCTCCTGTTGCAGCTCGGGGCTGCCCACCCGTCGCCGCGCCTCCTCGCACTCGGCCAGGTCCTCCATGACCTCGACGTCGAGGTACATCACGTTGAGCATCAGCCGACTGGACGGGCAGTAAGGGCTGGCGTGGGGCGGGTTGTGTGGGAAGAGCGCGTGCAGCGGGTTGAGCCCCACCAGGGCCGCGCCCCACCCGGGGCAGGCCTCGCACAGCGCGCGCAGGTCCGAAAAGTCGCCCAGACCCCAGTTGCGGCGTGAGCGCAGGCTGTAGAGCTGCACCGCCGGACCCCACACCCGGCCGCCCTGCTCCAGCGCCGGCGGCAGGTAGCAGCGCCCGGGTGAGACGATGAGCGCCGTGACCGCCAGCGGCTCGCCGCCCGCCATCAACTCCAGGGAGTGGTATCCCGCGGGCAGGTCCAGCCCCATCGGCAACGCACGCCGCGCCAGCGCCCGGCCTTCCACCTCGCGCTGCTCCAGCACCTCAAGCGCCGCCAGGTCGATCTGCCCCTGGTGGCCGTCGCCCTCCTCCTCGGTGACTCGCCAGCTCAGCGGCCCGGTCACGCCCTCCTCCAGCACCAGCGGTAGCTCCAGCGGGCCCCCGCGCAGATCGCCCTGCCGCACCACCACCGCCGGCGGCAGCACACGCCGCCACGGCCGCAGCCGGGCCTGCTCCAGGGCCTGCCGCACCTGCTCGTCGTCGCCCACGGACACGTCCATGGCTTCGAGCAGGGAGCGCATGGTCTCCTCCTCGAGCGGGTGGCGGTTACCCCATATATCGATGTAGTCGGTCTGGATGCCGTGCAGCACGGCGAGCTGGTCGAGGTCGTTCATAGCTGGATTGTCTATATTTGAATCCTGTACACTGCAACGAATTTCGGTCCGCGGGTGCCTTTGAACCCTTGCGGGTGAAGTCGAAATTTCCGGAGCCGCAATGAAACAGGGAAACCGCTTCTTCGAGGACATACTCGACTGGGACCTGCCGGAGGCAGCCGGCGACGTGCTGTGGCGCGCCGGCCCCGCCACGGCCGTGGAGGAACGCCAGGGCGACGCAGTGGCGCGCGTGCCGTTTTTCGCCATGCGCGACAAGACCTTCTACCCCGACGAGGAGCGTCCCCAGCGGGAGGTCGAGGTGCGCTTCCGGGCCTACGGCCGCGCCGTGGTGCGCGTCACCGTGGAGCTGGGCGACGACGCGCCCCCCGACGACGCCGACAACCCGATGCTGTGCTGGGACCCGACGCTTTCACCCGAGCCCCTGCGGGTAAAAAAGCACGAGCGCGGCTGGGACCTGCTGGACAGCCGCGGCCTGGTCCGCGCCCGCCTGGACACCTCGGGCTTCCCGATCCGCCACTGGAGCGACCTGGTGCCGCCGCCCCCCGACGCCCTGGCCGCCTCGGTGATGCCCGACGGAGAGGTGGAGGTGCCGCTGTGGGCCCACGACGCCTTCTACCCCCACCACCTGGAGTCGGTGGGCCTGGGCTACGTGGAGCGCGCCGGCCAGGCCGCCCGGTCGCTGGTCTCGGTGCACGCCGCCCCGGACGAGTGCTTCGGCGGCACGGGCGAGCGCTTCGCCAAGATGGACCTGTCGGGCAAGACCATCCTGCTGGAGAACACCGACGGCCTCGGCGTCAACAGCCGCCGCGCCTACAAGAACGTACCGCTCTACGTCTCCAGCCGGGGGTACGGCCTGCTGCTGCTCACCTCCTGCCACGCCCGCATGTCCCTGGCCGACGTCTCCACCCGCGCGGCCCAGGCCCTGGTGGAGGAGGGGCGGCTGGACCTCTTCTTCCTCGGCGGCGGCAACATCGAGCGCGTGCTGCACAACTACCGGCGCGTCACCGGCTTCCCGTCGCAGGTTCCGCTGTGGTCCTACGGCGTCTGGATGAGCCGCATGACCTACTATTCGGCCGAGGAGACCTTCGAGGTCGCCCGGGGCCTGCGCGACGGCGACTTCCCCTGCGACATCATCCACCTCGACACCGGCTGGTTCCCCGAGAACTGGAAGTGCGAATGGGAGTTTTCCGAGGAGAAGTTCCCCGATCCGGCCAACTACATGAAGAAGATGCGCGAGCTCGGCTACCGCGTCACCCTGTGGAACTACCCCAAGGTCGAGCCGGGCAACAAGTACTTCGACGAGGCCCGCCAGAACCGCTACATCTCGCCGCGCATTTCGCCGGCGGCCGTGGGCAAGCTGGAGTACGGCGGCGACATCGACTTCTCCTTCCAGCCAGCGGTGGAGTGGTTCCAGGGGCTGCTGGAGAACCTGCTGCGCCTGGGCGCCAAGGTCATAAAGACCGACTTCGGTGAGGACATCGACATGGACACCGGCTACCTCGGCATGCCGGCGTCCAAACTGCACAACCTCTACGCGCTGCTCTATCAGCGCGCCGCCTTCGAGGTCACCGAGCGGGTCACCGGCGAGCCGATGATCTGGGCCCGCGCCGCGTGGACCGGCTGCCAGCGCTACCCGGTGCACTGGGCCGGCGACGGCGCCAGCACCTGGGACGGCCTGGCGGGCACCATCCGCGGCGGCCTGCACTTCGGGCTGTCCGGCTTCGGCTTCTGGAGCCACGACGTCACCGGCTTCCACGGTCAGCCCGACTTCATGAACAGCTGGCCCTTCCACGATCTGTTCATCCGCTGGACCCAGCTCGGAGTGTTCACCTCGCACATGCGCTACCACGGCACCAACCCCCGGGAGCCGTACCACTACCCCGAGGCCGCGCCCACGGTGCGCAAGTGGCTGCGGCTGCGCTACGCCCTGATCCCCTACCTGGTGGAGCAGGGGGAGAAGGTCACCCGCAGCGGCTTCCCCCTGCTGCGCGCGCTGGTGCTGCACCACCACGACGACCCGGTGGCCTGGCACGTGGACGACCAGTTCTTCTTCGGCGACGATTTTTTGGTCGCGCCGGTGACCAACGCCGAGGGAGTCAGGAACGTCTACCTGCCCAAGGGGACGTGGGTCGATGTCTGGAGCGGTGAGCAGTTGGAGGGGCCGGTGATGCTGCAGAAGGTGCCCTCGCCTCTGCACCGCATCCCCCTCTACGCCCGGCGCAACGCCGTGGTGCCGATCTACCCCGAGCGGGTGCAATGCACCGACGAGATGGACCTGACCCGGGCCGAGCCCCTGCGCTTCGACGACCGCTACAAGGGCCTGGCCGACTCGCTGCTGGGCAAGGTCACCGGCCTGGAGTAGCCGGGCTCGCCAGGGACCTACCAGGCGGAGTCCACCTCGATGTAGGATATGTCCACGGTGATCTCCACGGCCTCGTTGCCCAGCTTGCCGGAGATCTTTAGGTCGTTGTAGTCGTTGTACCACCCCGGGGCGAGCTCCAGGAGCACCTCGCCGCCCGACGCCTTGACCGTGGCGCCGCCTGCCGCGACCACAAAAGCTGTGCCGTTGAGGTCCAGCACCAGGTCCTCGTCGCAGGCGTTGACCACGGAGAAGCTCTCGGCGAAGCACGCGTCCTGCGCGTCGGGATTCACGACCCGGGCCTTGAGGCAGGGCGCGGCGTCCGAGACCTTGACGTCGTAGATGTAAAATCCGCTGCTGCAGTCGCCCCAACAGCCCGTGGCCAGGGCCGCGCATCCGAGGATCAGGGCGAAAAGGACAAAGAGGGTGGTCCTGGTCATGGCGGCGTCTCCCTGGAGCCGGGCTCCGTTGATTTCGTTGCGCATGACTGACCAATGAGCAGCTTCCGTGCCACGCTCGCTCGACTGGATTTCGGGGGGTTACGCGCCCGGGCTCGTCAGGGGTCGCATCGGCATCGCGCCTGCGCCGCGCCCGGCGCGAATAATTCGCGCTACCCGGGCCCCTGATGCCACGGCCTGAGCCAGAGGATGAGCACCGGCAGCAGGAAGAGGTCGGCCAAAAGGGCCACGACCATGGTCAGGGCGGTGAGCACCCCGAAGCGCTGGGGTGGGATGAGGCTGGCCAAAAGCAGCACCAAGAAGCCGCCGCCCACCACGAAGGTGGTGATGACGATGGCCTGGCCCGAGGTGGCCAGGGCGTGCCCCAGGCCGGCCAGGTGATCGCCGCTGCGCCAGGTCTCCCGCCGGGCGCGCACCAACATGTGGATCGTGTCGTCCACGGCGATGCCCAGGGCGATGGAGGCGATCATCACGGTGGTGACGTTGAGCGACACGCCGATCCAGCCCATGAGGCCCACGGTGAACAGGATCGGCAGCACGTTGGGCACCAGGGCCATCAGCGCCGTGCGCACCGACCAGAAGACCAGCACGAACATCAGGCAGATCACGCCCAGGGCGACGAAGCAGCTGCGCAGCTGACCCACCACGATGCGGTCGGCCACCGAGGCCATCAGCGGCCCGAGGCCGGTGACCTCCACGGCCACGTCCGCGCCGAGGCGCCCGCGGATGTCGGGGCTGGCCAGGGTCTTTTGGATGGCGTCGAGGATGCCGCGCAGCTCGGCCGAGCTGTGGGCCCGGGTGAGGATGGTGACGTTGGCCGAGGCGCGATCCTCGGCGATGAGGTTCTCCATGGCGTCGGCGTCCTGGGTCGACACCAGCTCGAGGTAGGTGGCGATGACCCGGCGATCGGTGGGCAGCGCGTAGTGCCCGGCGCCGCCGCCGCGCATGACCCGGTTGACCTCCTTGAGGTACTCCGAGATGGCCACAACCTTGCGCACGCCCGGCACCCGGCGCACCCGGGCGGCGAACAGGTCCATGGCCTGCAGCACCTTGGGGTCCCGCAGCTTCTCCCGGCGCTGGATCGCGGGTCGCTGCGGGGCCAGATCTGGCTCGTCGTCGTCGGGGTCCACCAGCAGCTCCTCGTCGCCGCTGGGCGCCTCGGCCGGCGCGGGCGCGGGCGCTGCCTCCTGGGCCTTGCGATCCCAGAGGTGCACCACCACCGACACGGTGCCGGTGAGCCGCTGCTCCACCACCATCATGTCGGCGTGCACCGCGTGGTCCCGGGGCAGAAACGTCACGACCGAGCTCTCCACCCGCAGGTGGAGCAGGCCCGACCCGCCGACCAGGGCCAGCAGCACCCCGGCGGCCAGCACCACCCAGCGCAGCCTCGCGTAGTGGTGCCGCAGCCCCGCCAGCCAGTCGCTCAGGCCCGCTCCCTCGCCGCCGTTTTTGGCCCGGGGCGCTGGCAGCATGGCCAGCAGCGCGGGCAGGCTGACCACCGAAAAGATCAGCGCCAGGACCACGCCCAGGGCGGCGAACAACCCGAACTCCTGCACCTGGGAGATGTCGGACAGGGCCAGCGAGGCGAAGCCCACCGAGGTGGTCAGCGTGGTGAGCAGGCAGGGCAGCCCCACCCGCGCCACCGCGGCGGCGGCGGCCTCCTCGGCGCCCTTGCCCGCCCGCGTCTCCTCCTGGTGGGCCACCAGCACGTGCACCGCGTCGGCCACGCCGATGACCATCACCAGGGCCGGCAGCATGGACGTCACCAGGTTGATGGCGTGGCCCGTGGCGGCCAGGGCGCCGAAGGTGGCCAGCGACGTGGCGGCCACCGTGGCCAGAGGCAGCGCCACGCCCCGCACCGAGCGGAAGAAGACCACAAGGAACAAACCCACCAGCAGCAGCGGCGCCAGGGAGAGCACCCAGACGTCCCGCCGGATGAGCCGGTCCGCGTACTCGAACAGCACCGGGCCGCCCACCTGGCGCACCCGCACGCCGGCGGGCTTCTCCAGCCGGTCCAGCTCCCGCCGCACCGAGCGCACCGAGTTGAGCAGCACCTCGGGCACGGTCTCGTCGTAGCGCAGGCGCAGGTTGATGGCGGCCATGCGCCCGGAGTCGTCGACCAGCAATCGGCGCAACAGGGGGCTGTCCAGGGCCTGCCGCCTGACCCGCGCCAGGGCCGCGCCGCCTCCGGGCACGGGCCGCGGCACCACCGGGCGCACCTCCAGGGTGTCGCCGGCGGCCACCAGCAGCGAGGTGTTGGTCAGGCTCTCGGAGCGCTCAACCGCCTCCAGGGCGTCGAGGCGGTCGGTGAGGGTCTGCACGTAGCGCAGGACCTCGGCGGTGAAGATCTCACCGCGCCCGGCCTCCACCGCCAGCACCATCAGCCGGTCGCTGCCCCAGCGCTGGGCGTAGCGCAAAAAGGCCTGGCGCACCTCGGGGGCGGAGAAGAGCAGGTTGCGTGAGGAGGCGTCGATGCGCGTACGCGGGACCAGGGCCGCGGTCGCGCACATCACCAGCGCGGTGGCAGCGACGATGGCCACCCGCCGGCGGACGATCCAGCTCCCGAGCTTCTCCATGGGCAGCATATTACATCACCCCGGCCGAGGCCGGGATCGCGCCGCCCGCCAGCGCCCCGCAGGGAGCTACCAGTTGATCTTCACCGCCCCATTGGCTCCGTTGCCGCCCGGCCCGTAGCACGGCCCCGCGCCGCCGCCGCTGGCGAAGTGTCCGTTGGAGGGGCCGGTCTTGGTCGGCAGAGCCCCCTTGCCGGCCAGGCCGCCGCCTGCAGCGCCACCAGCCCCTGGCTTGGAGCACGCCGAGCCGGACTTGCTGCCCGCGCCGCCGTCGCTGCTGGGCCCGGCGCCGCCGCCGCCCGGCCCGCCGTTGGCGTAGGCTCCGGCGCCGCCGGCGTGGTTTTTGTCGCCGCCGCAGGCCTTGCCCCCGGCGCCCGCGGTGCCGTAGCCCCCCTGGCCTTTCTTGCGCCGCGCCAGCTTGCCGCCGCCGGCTGCCACGAACCCGCCGAAGGTGCTGTTGCCTCCGTCGCTGCCCCCCTTGGCCTGGTAGCCGCACAGGTTGCTGCCGCTCGTGGAGCCGTGCCCGCCGGCGCCGACCACAACCGTGAAGGTCTGCCCCGGCCCCACCTTGACCTTCTTGCGGGCGAAGGCGCCGCCGCCCCCGCCGGCGTTGCCGCAGCCGTTGCAGGCGCCGCCGCCGCCGCCGCCGTAGAGATCCACGGTGATGGAGCAGCAGCCCGCGGGCACCACGAAGGTGTAGCTGCCGGCCTTGGAGTAGGTCTTCGAGCCCGTGGCGCACGAGCCGGGCGTGCAGCTGCCTCCCTTGGGCGGCGGCACCGCGCCGCAGGTCGGAGAGGGCACCAGGCCGCACGCGTTGCCGCAGATGTTGGCCACGCCGCCGCCGCCGCAGACGCTCGGCGAGGTGCAGCTCCCGCAGCTGAGGGTCCCGCCGCAGCCGTCGGAGATGGTGCCGCAGTTTTTCCCCTGGGCCGAACAGCTGGTCAGGTCGTCCTTTTTGCCGTTGCAGTCGTTGTCCTGCTTGTCGCAGGTCTCGGTGGCGGGGATCACCTGGCCGCTGCAGGCGCCCCAGCTCCCCGCGGAGCAGGTCTGGGTGCCGGCCTTGCACAGCCCCACGCCCTTGGTGCCGGCCTTGCCGGTGTAGCAGGGCTTGGTCAGGTTGCCGTCCTTTTTGCCGTCGCAGTCGTTGTCCTTGCCGTCGCAGATCTCGATGGCCGGCACCACCTCCCCGGAGCAGGCGCTCCAGCTCCCGCTGTTGCAGGTCTGGGCGCCCGCCTTGCACAGCCCCACGCCGTCCGTACCGGCCTTGCCGGTGTAGCACGACTGGGTGAGCTGCTCGTCCTTGCTGCCATCGCAGTCGTTGTCCTTGCCGTCGCAGACCTCGGCGAAGGGGGTGACCTCTCCGAGGCAACCGCTCCACTTGCCGGCGGCGCAGGTCCGGGTGCCCGCCTTACACGCCCCGACCCCCTTGGTGCCGGCCGTGCCGGTGTAGCAGGCCTGAGACAGGGTCTCGTCCGTCTCGCCGTCGCAGTCGTTGTCCAGGTTGTCGCAGGTCTCCACGGTGGGCAGGACCTGGCTGGTGCAGGCGCCCCACTTGCCGGCGGCGCAGGTCTGCAGGCCGCCCTTGCACGCCCCCACGCCCTTGGTGCCGGCCTTGCCGGTGTAGCAGGGGTTGGTCAGGCTGTCGTCCTTGTTGCCATCGCAGTCGTTGTCCAGGTTGTCGCACAGCTCGGCCACCGGCTTGACCTGGCCGACGCAGGCGCTCCAGACGCCGCCCTTGCAGGTCTGGGTGCCGGCCTTGCACAGCCCCACGCCCTTGGTGCCGGCCTTGCCGGTGTAGCAGGGACGAGCGCCGCTGGTGCACCCCTTGTCGCCGCCGCCGTCCGCGGCCAGGTCGGGCTTGGCCGGCCCATCGGGCGTGGCCTTGTCCCGCGCCAGATCGCCGGCGCCGGTGTCCTTTACCACCGTGGCGGCGTCCGCCTCGCCGCCGCCGTCCGGCGTGGCGGCGTCGCTGCAGCCCAACGCGAGCAGGAGCAGGGCCAGAGGAACAAACAGTGAACGGAGGTGCCTGGACATGATGTGACCTCGCAAGCAGGAGTGCAGGGAGCAACCATCATACACCAGGTGCTACACTACGCCGCAGGAGCGCAGCCATGGGACTGATGAACAAGAAGATCAAGCTGACCTACCAGCCGGATCCCCAGATCGCCGGGGCCCTGAACTGGGCCGGCCACGTGCCTCTGACCCTGGCTCCGCCCCTGGACATGCGCCCGCCCGCCTTCCAGGGCCGCGTGGGCGAGGTGAAGAACATGATGGACATGAAGATCGGCGACTGCCTGGTGAAAAACGGCGAGGCGCCGGCGCTGGTGGGGGACGCCCTGGCCCGGGCGCTGCAGAACGCCGGCCTCCGCTTCGCCGCCCCCGGTGAGGCGGCCGCGCTGCAGCTGACCCCCCAGCTCGACGTCTGCTGGGCCGCCGGACGGGTGGAGCTGCAGGGCATCGTCGAGGCCAACATCGCGGTGACGATGTACCTCACCCGGGAGGGCCAACCCTGGTTCACCCAGCCCTTCCAGGGCCTCGGCCGCTCCGAGTCCCTCTGGGGCATGACCAAGGGCGTGTTCCAGAAGGCGATGATCCAGGCCCTGGCGGTGCTGGCCTACTACGTGGCCACGGACCAGCGCATGGGGCAAGCCATCTGCGCCGCGGTGCAGCCGCCCGCGCAGCCCGAGGGCTAAACCACCGTCCATGATTCGCAATCGCCCCGGGCCGCGGAGGCCCTGTGATCAGGGCTCCAGGCTCCGGGCTCCGGGCTACAAGGCAAGCCCTGCTTGCGCATGAACTACGTGCTTCCCGCAACTCCTGCTGGCGCGCCACCTTGAAACCGGGCCGAGCGGACTGTCGACAGAACTGCACCTTTCCGAGGCCAGGAAGCCGGCGAAAAGTGGCCTCGTAGCCTGTAGCCAGAAGCCCGTAGCCCGCTGCCGCGGAGGCGATGGCTCGGTGATTTCGATTCGCGATCGCCCGTTTAGAACGACTTGGGCGAGTCGTAGGCCTTGTTGCCGTCCACGTCGAGGTAGATCGGGTTGGTCACCGCAAAGGGCGAACCGTTGCTCACCGGGGAGAGGCCGCCGCTGCCGGTGACCACCACGATGACGTAACTGTCCTTGGCCGGCGTCAGCTCCAGGCTGTTGTCGTAGCGCACCACCGGGTTCTTCGGGTCCGCGGTCTTGCTGTCCAGGGTCACCTTGTGCGCCTGTACGCCGCCGGCGGTGTAGACCATCAGCGTGTCGACCTTCATCCAGGTGGGGGCCTGGACCTTGATCTTGACCTTGACCTTCTTGCTGGTGGCGTCGGCCACCTCGCCGTAGCCCTTGCCCCCAACCGAGGCGTTGATGAACGGCCCGCCGCTGATCATCACCTTCTGGTCCTTCACCGCCTTGGAAAACTCCGTGATGCTCAGCTTGGTCGGATCGTCGGTGGAGAGCTTGACGTAGTTGCGCGGCCAGCCCACCTGGGAGTAGTAGGCCTTGTGCGAGTCGGAGTTACCCGTGCCGGTGACGAGGAAGCCCCGGTCCAGAAACGAAAACCAGTCCGCGGTCTCGCCGGTGATCCCCTTCCAGGACTTGCTGTTGAACACCTCGAAGGCGTCGAAGTTCTTGCTCCACTCCGTGGGGATCTTGTCCGCCTTGCCGGTCTGGGCGTTGTAGCCGACGTAAGTAAAGTAGCCGCCGATGGCCGCGCTGCGCGGGTGGTTCACCTGATTGACCGCCCCGGGCCAGGCCTTGTAGACGTCGGCGAACAGCTTGTTCGGCGTCTTGCCGTGCCAGATCAGCGCGCCCATGTTGGACTTGGTCGGGTCCTGCTTGATCGGGAAGAGGTTGAAGTGGCCGTAGGTCAGCGTGGTCATCTCCTCGCCGACGATGCCGTTGATCCACTTCTGTAGGCCGAGCTTGGCGATGAAGGGGTTGTAGTCGGCGATGTACTCGTGGTCCGTGGTCACCGGCAGCTCCACGCCCGAGGCCACCAGGGTGGCCACCTTGAACTCGTAGAGGTCCGACGAGTCGGGCGAGTACATCGAGTGCAGGTGGAAGTCGCCGTTCATGTAGCCGGTGGTGTCCACCGAACGCTTGAGCGAGGCGGTGACGCTCTTTTTCTCGTCGCCGGCCACGCTGACCTTGGTGGACGAGATCTCGTACTCGAAGCCGCGGCTGATGTGCACGGTGTAGGTGCCCGGCGGCAGCTTCGCCTCGCCCTTGCCCGTGGTGGAGTAGACCAGCAGGGCCGCGCCGTGGGGGTGCGACTGCTCGCCGAAGACGCTCGGATACCCCGGCAGCTTCTTGGCCGGCAAGAACACCACCTTGGAGGGCAGGGCCACCTTGGTGCCCTCCTCGGTGACGGTGAAGGCGATGGTGCTGGTCTGGCCCATGGCCAGGTCCAGGGTCTTGGCACCCTTGTCCACGGTGACCTTCTTTTCCAACGGCAGCCGGCCGTCGGCGGCCACGGTCAGCAGGTAGGCGCCGGGCTCGAGGCCCACGCTGTAGGCGCCCTTGTCGTCGGTGCGCGCCATGGTGACGTAGGTCTTGGACGTGTCGTCCTTGCGCACGTGGATCCGCGCCCCGGCCACCGCCTTTTTGGCTGGATCGAGCACCTTGCCCGACAGGGCCGGCGGCTCCGTGGCCTTCTTCAGCCCGCGTACGGCCTTGCGCACCGCCTCGGGGGATCCCTCGGTCACGGCCACGTAATAGGTCTTGCTCACCTCGCCGGCAGACGGCAGCTTGAGGATGTCGCTGGAGAGAACCCACACGCCGCTGTGGGGCACCAGGGGCGTCATCTTGTTGTCCAGGCTGACCAGGCCGTAGCCGATGTGCTTGCCCACCATGCCGACGTAGTCCTTCTTGGTGTAGTTCTTGGTGCTGAAGCCGTGCCCCTCGGAGAAGAACTCGGGCCCGTCCCCCGCGGACAGCGCCACGATGAGGAAGGGCAGCTCACGCTTCTTGGTGGTCTTGTTGATGAAGCGGTGCTTGATCTGCAGCGACGTGCCGTCCGGCTCGAGGGTGTAGTCGATGACCATGTGCAGCGGCAGCTCGCCGCCGAAGTTCTTGCCGAGCATGCCGGCCAGGTACGGCACCAGGCTCGGCTCGCCGATGACCCGCACCAGGGCGGCCTTGCCGTCGCTGCCGTCGTTGATCACGCCGACGGTGGTGGGCTTGCAGATGTGCACGCCGAGGCCCATGACGATCTCGCCGAGCAGGCTGTGCCCCCGGGCGCCGGGCTGGCCCAGGCGCATGGCGTCCACCACCTCGCCGCCGTAGGGGTTCCAGCCGTCGGCGATGCGGCCCTTCTGGATGATGAAGGCCACCTTGGAGTTGTAGATCTTGAAGTCCCCCACCTTGCCCTCGACCTTGATCCCCGACAGCAGCTGGGCCGTCTTGGTCACCACCCCCGCCCGGGCCTCCTTGGCCTTGAGCGTGGCGCCCACGTTGCTGTGGCCGCTGCCGCCCTTGGGCATGTTGAACGGTACGCCGCCGTCGCCCGTCAGCGCGTCGTCCACCGAGGCCCCGTCGCCGGCCACCATGGTGTCGAGGAAGCCGGCGTCCGCCGCGGAGTCGGGGGGCTCCTGGCAGGCGACGAACAACAGAAAGACAGGGGACACTACAAGCTGCATATGTTTCATGACACGTCTCGTTAAGGTGGATTGCCCGGGTAATATACTACAGATCGCGGGTGCGGGCTCGGATCAGGGACAGGGGCAGGCGCAGGCCTTCTGGCAGGTGAGGGACTTGTAGTTGCAGTGGTTGTTGCAGAGGGACAATTGCCCCTGGGCGTTCTTTTTGCACCACGCAAGGTAGGGATCGCATCCGGAGCAGAGCCACGTGCCCGCGTCCGTGCCGCAGGTGGTCTTGCACGCGTTGTAGTTGCTGTTGCACTTGTTCATGGCGTCCGCGTGCTGCTTGGCGCACGTCTTCGTGCACGAGCCGTGGAATGCAAGACACGGCTTGCAGCAGGCGAGGCACCCGGGCGAGGGGTTGTTTGCGCCCCAGGGGCAGCTGTCGGTGGCGACGAAGGTGGCGGAGCTGGCCGCTCCGCTCTTGTGGACCGCGGTGTGGCCGTCAAAGGTGACGGACGAACTGCCCGTCACCCCCGTGACCGCAGCGTGGCCTGCACCGTCAAGGGCGACGGCCCTGCTGTACTCCTTGTAGTTACCGCTCACCGAATTGGCAGACAACACCTTCCCGGCGGAGTCCAGCTTGACGAGGAAGCTGTCGGCGAGGCTGTTGAACGAAGACAGCGACGTCGAACCGAAGGTCGCCGTGCCGTTGAAGTCGCCCGTGACTGCAGCGACACCGGCCGCGTTCACCGCCACGGCCCAACCCATATCGTCCTTGGAGCCGCCCAAGCTCAAAGCCCAGAGGAATTTTCCTGTCTTGTCTATCTTGAAGACGAGTGCGTCCCTGGCCCCTTTGCTGGAGAGCTTTGTCGGTCCGACCGCGATGGTGCCGCTGAAAGTCCCGGTGACGACGCTGCTGCCCGATCCGTCCACACCAACCCCGAAACCCTCCGCGGAGACGCCTGCACCGCCTGCCGACAAGGCCCAGACTGCCTTCCCGGCCTTGTCGAACCGTGCCACGAAGACGTCCTTGTTGCCCGACGCCTTCATCGTGGTCGCGCCCACAACCAACGTGCCGGCAAAGGCTCCCGTGACGGTGCTGTTGCCGCTGCTGTCCACCGCGATCCCAAAGCCGTCGACGTCTTTCCCCGGCGCAACCACCACCCAGACGACCTTTCCGTTCGGGTCCAGCCGGGCAACCATGAGGTGCTTGCCGCTGGCATTGGACAGGGTCTTGGTTCCTATCTTGGCCGAGGCGCCAATGGCCCCGACGATGGTGCTGTTGCCGGTGCTGTCCACGTCGACAGCCAGGCCCTGAGCGACCTGGGCCGAGGTGACCCAGGTGAAAGCGCCCGCGGCGTTGAGCCTGGCCACGAAGACGTTCCCCCAACCGACCTTGTAGGAGCCGAAGACGGTCGGAGCCGTCGGGTAGGCCTGGTGACCGCCGGCAACGGTAACGCTGCCGGATCCGTCCACCACCAAGTCGTGTACCGATAGCCACCGACAGTTCGTGCTCTTGACCGCGGTGGCCCATTGGTACGTGCCGCTCTTGGCGACCTTGGCCACAAACGCGTTCCTCGGGGTCAGAGGCCAGCAGCCACCGCTGTACCCGGCCAGGATGGTCCCTCCGAAGGTGACGGTTTCTATATAACTTCCTCCGATGAAGATGTTACCAACCTTGTCCAACCCCACTGCCAGGCCGACAGCCGAGTCGCCCGTGACAAAGACGCAGCCCTTCTTGGCCGGGACGACCATGTCCGGCTGGGGCGCATCCGGAGCCGTCAGATCAGGTATGGCGACGTCCGGCTTCGACACGTCCAGTTTCGGCGCGTCCGGCATCGGCGCGTCCGGCATCGGCGCGTCCGGCATCGGCGCGTCCGGCATCGGCGCGTCCGGTATCGGCGCGTCCGATATCGGCACATCCGGTATCGCCATGTCCACGGGGCCATCAGGTCGGGGGGCGTCCGGTCCAGGTGAATCGGGAGGACCAACAGCATCCACCACGGCAGCGTCCACGTGCCAGTCCGGGTTCCCAGCGGGAGCCTCGCGGTCACATGCAGGGAACATCGCGGCCGCCAGGAGCAGGATGCCCGACCTCGCCGCGAATAACATCATTCCCCCTACGTGAAGTGGCTTGCCTACATCGATTGTACCGGAGCCCGCCGCCTCTCGGCCAGCAGGTCTTTTACTGAGCTTACTTGCTCTTTTTGGCGGGGGCCTTCTTGGCGGGGGCCTTCTTGGCGGGGGCCTTCTTGGCGCCCTTCTTGGCCGGGGCGGCCGGGGCGGCCTTGGCACCCTTGACGGCCTTCTTGGCCTTCTTCTTCAGCTTCTTCTTCATCTTGACGACCACGGTGGGCTTGGCGCCCTTGCAGTCCTCGGGCAGGCCCGATATCTCCAGGTGCTGCTGCAGAAAACGCACGGTGCGGCTGACGAACTCCAGCTTGTTGGCCCGCTGGGACAGGGAGTGGCCCTCGTCCTCGGCGATCATGTACTCCACGTCCACGCCCTTTTTGCGCAGGGCGCGCACCAGCTGGTCCTGCTCGCTGCGCGGCACCCGCGGGTCGTGGGCGCCCTGGTAGACGAACAGCGGGGCGGTCATTTTCTTCACCACCCGGATGGGCGAGACGCTGGCCAGGAACTTGGCGTCCCGGGGCAGCTTGCCGAACTCGTCCTGGAACACCAGGCGGATGGCGCCGGTGGTGGTGCGCAAAAACGTGCTGAGGTTCACCACGCCCACGAGGCCGATGCCCGCGTTCCAGCGGTCGGTCTGGTGCCCCAGGGCCATGTAGGTCATGTAGCCGCCGTAGCTGCCGCCGAAGACGACGATCCGCTCCGGGTCGGCCCACTTCTGCGTTTTGATCCAGTCGTAGACCGTGGCGAGGTCCTTGACCGCGTCCATGCGCTTGCGGCCGTTGTCCGCCTTCTCGTACTTTTTGCCGTAGCCGGTGGAGCCGCGAACGTTGGGCTCCACAACGGCGAACCCCCGGGAGATCCAGAAGCTCTCCATGGGGTTCCAGCCGATGGACGATGAGGAGGCGGGCCCGCCGTGCACGCAGACGATGACCGGCATCTTCTTGCGCGGCATGCGCTTGGGCAGGTAGACGTTGATCGGCATCATGAAGCCGCCGCGCCCCTCGGGCTGCCAGTCGAAGGTCTTTATTCTCTCCACCGACGTCTTGACCTTGGCCAGCTTGCGCAGGCCTGCGCGCTTGTCCTTGCGCAGGGGCTTGAGCCTGCCGCGCTTGGTGTCCACCATGTAGGCGTCCGTCAGCCGGTCCGGCGTGGAGAGGGTGATCACCAGGCCCTTGCCGTCGGTGGTGAACCTTCCGAGGCCCACGTTGCCCATGGGCAGCTTGACGCCCACCTTCTCGGTGAGGTCAGCGGCGTTGAGCAGCTTGAGGGACTTGTGGCTGCAGTGGTTGAGCCGCACCGCCACCAGCGGCGCCTTGCGGGCAGCCTGTACGCTGGACACCTCGGCGAAGAAGTCGAAGAACTTGGCCTTCACCTCGCCGGTCTCCAGGTCGATCATGTGCACGCCGGCCACGGTGGAGTCCTCGTCGGTGACCACCAGGGCGCTCTTTTCGTCGGCGGAGAACACCGCCTGGTTCGCATGGGCCTTCTTGATCTTGCCCCTCTTGGCCTTCTTGGTCTTCTTGGCCTTCTTGGCGACCTTCTTGGCGACCTTCTTGGCCTTCTTCTTTTTGCTCTTCTTCTTCTTCACCTTCGCCCGGGACGGGGCCAGGTGTTTGGTCTTGCCGGTCTTGAGGTCCACCAGCATCAGCCGCGACTCGGACAGGCTCTTGAGCGTGAAGACCAGGGCCTTGCCGCCGTCGTCGGTGATGTCGCTGACAAAGTGGAAGCCGGTGAAGGTCTTGACCTTCCTGGTCTTGCCCCCGTCGATGGACTGGGTCACCAGCGTGGTCTTGCGGCTCTTGTGGGTGCCGCGAAAGTAGACCAGCGTCTTGCCGTCGGCCGTGATCTCGGGCAGGCGGTGGTAGGCCTTGGCGTTCTTGGTCAACGCCTTGACCTCGGATCCGTCGGGTGTGGCGCGGAAGATCTGGGTGTTTTCGTTCTTGTCCTTGTCCCGGGTGAAGACGATGTAGCTGCCGTCCGGGGTGAAGCGCGCCCCGGAGACCCCGTCCTTGCCCTCGGCGATGATCACCGGCTTGGACCGCGCTTTTTTGGCGCTGGCGACGTAGATCTGAAAGCTGCCGCCGCCCCGGTTGGAGAGGAACAGCAGCTGCTTGCCGTCGGGCGAGGTCTGCAGGCCCACGTTGGAGAAGGCGTCGAGGTAGGGCGCGAAGGCCTTGGCCAGCCCGTCCTCGTGAGCCTTGCACGCCGCCGGCGGCAGGTTCTCCGGCGCCTTCTTGATCCTCACCGGCTTCGGCCCCTTCTTCTTCTTCTTGACCGGCGGCTTCTTCCTCGGCGGGGGCGGGCCGCCACAGCCGGCGGCCGTCACCGCCACCATCAGCGCGCAGATGAGGACACGCCAGCCCCACATCCTGGCGCGGCGGTTGTTTTCGGCGTCTCGCAACAGACTCGTCAGCATCTCAAATCACCCGTTTACGTGTGGTTTTCACAGCAGGGTAGCATGGTAGGACAGTTGACACAGGGGTCAAGTATCTATCGCGGCCCCGGGAGCGGAGGGGCTATTGGGTACTGCGTTTCTTCGCCGCCCGGGCCTTGAGCCACTGCCGGCGTTGGGCGAAGATCAGCCGGTCCGCGTTGTCCCGGTAGAGCTTGGCCAAAACCTTGGGCGGCAGGTTGATGGCGTTGATCTTCCAGTTGCCCTGGCTCGGCGTGGGGTGGTCGATGTTGCGGGCGTCGGTCTCGAAGAATCGGCGGTGATCCTGGAAGAAGCGCAGGGCGTCCTTGAAGGTGGGCGGGTTCTCCGACACCGAGCCGAGCTGCATACCCCGGGGGGTGGCGATGAAGTCGGTGCCGAGGAGGATGCGGTCCTGGTACTTGATGAAGAAGTCCCGCACCTTCTTGGGTGGGTGACGGCCGATCTCCCCCAGGCGGGCGGCGGTGTCGACAAACATGTTGGGGCAGCGGTCCAGCAGCTTGGCCACGTAGTCGATGTTCTCGGGGTGGTTGGCCAGGTGGATGCCGAGGAAGATGGTCTTCGGGTTGCTGGCCACCACCTTGTCCCGCTGGGCCAGCAGCGCGGCGTGGGACGGGTAGTCCTTGCCGTAGAAGCTCCACTCCGGCGCCATGGACAGCTCGCCCCACCGCTCGTTGTTCTTGTCGGGCTTTTTGAAGAAGGCCACCGGATCGGCCACGTGCCAGGCGATGATGGCGCCCACCTTGGCCGCCCGCTGCCAGATCGGATCCAGCCGCTTGTCGTCGATGCGCAGCAGGGGCCCCTTCTCCGGGTCCTTGAGCCGCACGCCGAGGCCGAGGTTCTTGAAGATCTTGATCCCCCGGGCCCCCTCCCGCACGGCCCGCTCCAGGCGATCGGCCTCGCGCTTGCCCCAGCCCGGGTCGTCGATGCCGTCCCAGTCCACGTTGGCGAAGTAGGCCATGCGCTCGCCGAGCATGGCGGCGAACTTGGCGGTCATCTCGAAACGCAGGCCGCCGGGGACGCCGGCGCTCTTGACCGCGAACTTTTTGACGCCCACCCGGGAGAAGACCAGCAGCGAAAGGTTGAAGGCCTCCTCGGTGGGGGTGATGTGCACGTGAGAGTCGTAGATCACAGGGGTGGTGGCCACCCCGGTCACGGTCCGCGCCGGCGCCTGGGTGGCCGGGGCCGGCGACAGGCGCCGATCCCGCTTGCAACCCGCCACGGCGCAGACCAGCGCCAGACAGGTCAGCAGGGTTCTGTTCAGGGGGCTCCGCATGATCCTCTTCGACTCAACATGAAATCTTCCCACGCTCCAGGAGCTTTGGCCACCTCGTAGTTTTTGCCTCCACAGCCAACGCGAGATGGCGGACCCGCCCGTTATTGGATAGAATTCCCAGTAAAGGGGGGGCGTACCTGCGCACTAGAGGAGCTTGATGCGTAACTGCTGTTTGTGCCTGACGCTGATCCTGACCGGATGCACCACCGAGAACCCGGACTACGAGGACCAGTCCGTGGGGCAGGACCTGTTGGTGGACATCCGGCTGTCCGACGCGAGGCCCGACGCCCCCGCCGACCAGGGCGCCGACATGCCCGACAAGGGGCCCAAGTTGGACAAGAAGGCCTGGCCCGACAAGAAGGCCTGGCCCGACAAGAAGGCCTGGCCCGACGTGCTGGCCTGGCCCGACAGCAAGCCGTGGGGCTGCAGCACCGCCAAGCACTGCGACGACAAGCTCTCCTGCACCAAGGACGTCTGCTCGTCCAAGACCCACACCTGCACCAACACGCTGCAGCCCGGCTACTGCAAGATCGCGGGCAAGTGCATCAAGAGCGGACAGACCAACCCGATGAACTACTGCCAGCGCTGCACCCCCGGCACCTCCACCAAGGTCTGGACCAACAGCGCCAACGGCTCGCCCTGCACCTCGGACAAGATCTACTGCACTTTGGACGTCTGCAAGTCGGGCAAGTGCACCCACACGCTCAACAGCGGCTGGTGCCTGATCAGCGGCGTCTGCCACCACCCGGCCAAGGTGAACGCGGCCAACAGCTGCCAGAGCTGCAACGCCAAGGTCTCGACCAAGGCCTGGACCAACCGGCCCAACGGCACATACTGCAAGCCTGACGCCTACCCCTGCACCAGCGACGTCTGCAGCGCGGGCAAGTGCACGCACCCCCAGGCCTGGGGCTGTTTGATCAACAAGGCCTGCATCCCCGAGGGTGAGATCAACCCCAAGGACCCCTGCTACGAGTGCCTCGGCAAGCATTCCAAGACGGGCTACACCTACATCACCGGCAAGCCCTGCGGCTACGGCAGCGGCCTGGCCCCCATCTGCGTGGCCAAGAAGTGCCGCGGCTGGCACGAGCGCGCCTACTCCCCGTCCTGGGCGTCCACCGCCAACACCAGCTTCACCTCGGTGGACTACCTGCCCGCGGCCAAGTCGGTGTGGGCCGCCGGCGGTTACAACAAGGGCACCACCATCTCGGGCGGCGTGCTGCTGCAGCTGGGCAAGACCACGCCGGCGATCCAGAAGGGGACCTACGGCTTCCACGACATCGGCCACGGCATGGCCGTGGGCAACAAGGGGCAGGTCTACCACTTCTCCGCCGGCACCTGGCACAAGCTGACCATGCCGGCGGGCGCCGTCGACCGCTTCGGCGTCTGGGGCGCCACCATCAACAAGAAGGAGACCTTCCTCCTGTCGGGGAAGGAGACCTCCACCCTGGCCGGCGTCTACGCCTGCACCGTCTCGGGCTCCTCACTGACCTGCACCACCCACACCGGCTTCACCACCGGCACGGTGCTCGGGCCGATCTGGGGCAGCGTGTCCGGCACCTTCCTCGGGCCGTCCTGGGCCCTGGAGATCGACGCCGCCGGCAACGAGGATATCTACCACAGCTCCAGCTCCACCAAGTGGTCCACCGGCACGCCCAAGGGCTGCGTGGATCAGGGCGCCAGCGGCACCACGCCCTGCTCCAAGACCAAGAGCCCGTTCACCGACATGCACGGCTCCAGCGCCAGCGACGTGTGGGCCGTGGGTACGGGCGGCACAATCCTGCGTTACAACGGCTCCAAGTGGGCCGCCGTGACCAACGCCATGACCGGGCAGTCCGGCTTCACCATGGACGCGGTCTACTCCTCGGCCAAGGACGGCCTGGTGGTCATCGCCTTGCACAACAACAGCACCACGGGCAACCGCGTGATGTTGCTGACCTACAACCGCACCCTCGGCCGCTGGCACGGCCCCATGGAGCTGCGCCCGGCCCACAATGGCAACACCGCGGACAAGATCCGGGGCATCGGCGGCGTCGACGCCTCGAACCTCTGGATGGTGGGGCAGCACAAGGCGACCAGCGGGACCACGAGCCAGACCAAGGGGTGGATCCTGCAGCTGAAGTAGGGGAGCAGAACTAGGAACTAGGAACTAGGAACAAGGAATGTTCAATGGGGTGCTGGCTCTATCGCTGGCGCTCGCCGCTTCGCGGCTCGTTATTGGTTGGTCTGAATAGAAAATCAAAAACACGAAATTCAAAATGACAAATGGGGGCAGGGCGATCTCTGTGCCTCGCCGCTTTGCGGCTCGTTTGTGGTCTGGCGGGGGGGCGCCGCTTCGCGGGCTCGTTCGCGGGAACGTTTGAACCCCCGCGCAACAGCCCAGATCTGATTCCTTGTAGCGCGGGGCGGTGTCCCCCGCCGCGGCTTCACCCCGCAGGCTCCGCTGGAGCCGAGGACCGGCGCCCCCGCCCACACTGCCAAAGGTCGATCACGACAATCACTGTGAGCTGAAGGCGTAGAGGCAGTCGGAGTCGTTGGTGCCCCCACCCACAATCGAGCCGCGCCGCGGCGAGCCTCCACCCACCGCCCGTCCCGCCAATTGTT
>PVBE010747579.1_pt1 | contig 21753 bp, 18 predicted proteins | sample 1631181 | NCBI WGS metagenome assembly PVBE01 (sample SAMN08397723, study PRJNA350692) | Marine metagenome, whole genome shotgun sequencing project. | isolation source: water | place: Pacific Ocean | collected 2012-04 | reverse complement strand
GGGGGCCCCCGGCGGCCCGGGGGGGCCGCGGGCGGGGGCCGGGCGGGCCGCCCGGGAAGGGGGGGGGGGTTTTCGAACGCCTCCCCCCCCCCCCCCTGGCTCCACAGATAGCTGTCCGCGGGAGAGGCCGCCGTCGGATCGAGAGAAGCGGCGTCCCCTTCAATGTAGAAAAGCTTCGGGTCCGTCCCTTTCTCGGGTTTTCGGACCTGGACCGCCTCGCGGCTCGCGAGACGCGTGATCTCGCTTCCCGGGTCATCCAGGTCGCCGCAGATGATGGCGTGCGTGGGACAGACGGTGACACAGGGGGGCGCGAGGCCGACGTCCGTCCGGTGGGAGCAATAATTGCATTTCGCGGCGGTCTGATCATTCGGGTCGATGTAAATGGCGTCGTAGGGGCAAGCCTGCATGCACGCCTTGCAGCCGATGCATCGCCGGCCGTCGAAGTCCACGATTCCGTCGGGCCGGGTGTAGAGGGCCGTCACCGGGCAGATCTCCACACAGGGGGCGTCGGCGCAGTGGTTGCACCGCATGACGGAGAACCTGCGCTGGGTGAGGGGAAACTCCCCCTTCTCGATGTACTTGACCCAGGTCCGGTTCACCCCGATGGGGACCTCGTTCTCGGCCTTGCAGGCGACCGTGCAGGCGTGGCACCCGATGCACTTCCGGTTGTCGATGACAAATCCGTAGGCGACCACGAATCACTCCCTCTGCGCGCGGCGGGTTGTCCGCCTCGGTCTCTTTCGCGTCAGATGAATGTTCTCAAGCCGCGGGCCGGTCTTTGCGTCTTCAACCTTCCGTGACGACCTCGTAGTCGGCGGTGCGCCATGCGCTCATGCCGCCCACGACGTTGATCACGCCGGAGTAGCCGTGTTGCTGAAGAAGGCTTGCGCCGGTGCTGCTGCGTATTCCCCCGCCGCAGATGACGGCCAGGGCCTCCCCGCGGGAGAAAGGCAGGTCCGGATCCGGTTTGCCCATCTTCTTGTAATTCATGTGGTGGGCGCCCTCGATGTGACCTTCCGTCCACTCCTCGTCCTCACGCACGTCGACGATATGCCAGCCGTTCCCGGCGTCGGCGTGAAACCGCTCATGAAGCCCCTGGACGGAGATCTGGGCAAGGGTTTCGGAGGGAAGGCCCGCGTTGCGCCAAGCCGGCATTCCGTCCGGGATGAATCCCCGAACGTTGCTGTCCAGTCCCACAAAGGCCATCTTGCGCAACGCCCGCCGGGCGTCGCGGTTGTTTTCGCCGAGAAGGAGGAACGGGGTGTCGGGGTCGAAGACCCAGCCGGTCCGCTACTCGAATTCGGCGCTGGAGATCGGGAGGTTGACCGCCCCGGGAACGTGGGCCTCGCCGAAGTCGGCGGGTTCGCGCATGTCGATCATCCGGATCGCCGGGTTTTCCTCCATCCACCGGGACGCCTCCGCCGGCGGAACCGGCCGGGCCTCGGGCTCCTCCAGGGTCAGGGGGAAGGCCCCCTGATTGATGGCGACGATCCGCGCGATGTTCGCCGTCCGGTCGGGCAGCCCCTCGGCCATGTGGCGGACAAAATCGTCGCGATTGTTCATTTGGAAGGCCGCGTTGTGACTGCGCTCAAATCCGAGTGTGGTGGCAAACTTGCCGCTGAGCGAGCGTCCTCACGTCGAGCCCCCCACGTGGCCCGGGTAAACCCCGACGTGGTCGGGCAGCCCGGCGACGCGGGGCAGGGCCTTGTCGAACAGCTCCCCCGCGCCCTCCGCGGCGGATTGGGCCAGATCGGGCCGGGCGATGTCGCCGACGAGAACGAAATCTCCCGTGCAGATCATCCAGGGTTCGGGCGTGCGGCTCAGGTCGGAGATGGCGACGATGATGTGTTCCGGCCGGTGGCCCGGCGTATGGAGGATCTCCATCCGGACGGATCCCATCCGGAATGTGTCGCCGTCCTTGACGCGCCGGGCGGGATACTCGAGTTGGGCTAGTTCGTGAAGGAGGAGGTCGGCGCCGGTGAGCTGCGCGAGCCGCCGGGCCCCGGAGACGTGGTCTGCGTGGGAATGGGTGTCGATGACGTACCGGATGGATACGCCTTCAGATTGGGCGATGCGTGCGTACGGCGCCGGGTTCCAGAGCGGGTCGATCACCGCGCATTCACCGCCCCCGGGACAACCGCATACATACGAGACGCAGCCGGTCTCCCGGCGTACGACTTGCCCGAAGAACATGGGACGCTCCATTTCGAGAGGTTGGCACGGACGGACACCCTTGGGTGAAGAGTCTGACTTCCATGGCGATGAGAACGTTTGCTTCCATAACGGGATATGGGCTGAATCATCGGCCGGCTCAAGGCATCGGGGCCGCCTGAGTGATTTCACCTCCTGAAGCCCCGAATGGAAATTTCACCCACCAGTATAACCGAAAGGAGACGCCACGCTGAACACGGAATGTAAACCGGTTCCAGGCGGGTTCTTTCCCGCGGCCCGATTTGTTATCCTGATTTGGCCCTTTCGATGACGACGGGGATGGATTCAAGGAGACGAGGGGGGGGATCGTTTTCCGGGAGAAGGGCGGCTCCGCCCGCGGACTTCCGGTTCGCGGCCGGTTTGGGAAGGGAGAAAAGGCGGCCTCGTGGAATCGATGATCAGGCGGTTTGATGATTTGCCGTGGGTTCCGCTGCCCGGGAATCCGAACGTCAACGTGAAGGAGCTCCTGTCGCGAGAGGAAGCCGGGTCGCTGGACTTGAAGCTGTGGCGAATCCTCTTCGAAAAGATAGAGCCGGGCGCGGCCGTCCTGCCCCATTTCCATGACACCGCCGAGGTGATTCACTTTATCCACGGCGAGGTGCACGCCCTCGTCGGCGGACGGCGGTCCGTGTGCCGGCCGGGAGAGACCCTCATCGTCGAGCCCGGCACGGTTCACGGCGTGGCCAACCGGGGGTCGGAACCCACGACGCAGATCAGCTATTTTGTCCCCAAGGCGGACCAGGCCGACTTCGGCCGGACGGAACAGGTGTCCGGCGTCGAAATCTGAGATCAACCGTGGCGTCCCATCCGATGTGAGCGCGCCCGGGTTGTTCCGGGGCCTTTTTACACGACGAAAAAGGAGGACGAAGGAATGCGGGCACAGGTTTTTCGCGTGCCGATGGCGTCCCCGGACGACCTCAGCGGAGTCGTCGAGCTGATCGACAGCGGCCGGTGCAGGGCGGAGGACGTTGTCTGCATCATGGGAAAGACCGAGGGCAACGGCTGCGTCAACGACTTCGCGCGCGGGTTCAGCAATTTCGTTCTGGCGGATTATTTCGGCCGGCGTCTCGGGATCTCGCGTGAAGAGGCCGGCGGGCGGATCGCCCTGATCATGTCGGGTGGAACCGAAGGGGTCATGAGTCCGCATTTCACCGTCTTCGCCAAGTCGCCGGAAGGGGGGGGGGAGGGGGGGGGCAACGGCGAAAAACGCCTGGCCATGGCCTCCGGGCATACGCGCGATTTCCTCCCGGAGGAGATGGGCCGGATGGCGCAGGTGCGCGAGACGGCCGCCATGGTGCGCCGCCTGATGGGGGAGGCGGGGATCGAGGGCGTCGGGGACCTCCATTTCGTCCAGGTCAAAACCCCCTTGATCAGCACGGACCAGGCCGAGGAGGCCGCGCGGCGGGGAAAGACCGTTTGCTCGGACAACACGTACAAATCCATGGGGTATTCGCGCGCCGCTTCGGCCCTGGGCGTTGCCCTTGTGACGGGCGAGATTTCGGAAGGGCGGTTGAGCGACGAGGTGATCGGCCGCGATTGGTCTCTTTCATCGGGTGTGGCCTCCACCTCCTCGGGCATCGAGCTCCTGTGCAACGAGATCATGGTGCTGGGCAACAGCGCCTCGTGGGGCGGGGACCTCGTCATCGGCCACAGCGTCATGCGGGACGCCATTGACGGCGACGCGGTGAAGGCCGCGCTGGAGAACGCCGGAATCTCTTTCCAGTGGCGCCCGACGCCCGAGCAACGGGAGCGCGTCGTCAATATCCTGGCCAAGTGCGAGGCCAGCCCGGACGGCCGAATCCGCGGCCGCCGGCACACCATGCTGGACGACTCCGACATCAACAGCACCCGCCACGCGCGGGCGGCCGTCAACGCCGTCATCTCCTCGATTGTGGGAGACTCGATGGTCTACGTCTCCGGAGGCGCGGAGCATCAAGGGCCGCCCGGCGGGGGGGCCGTGGCCGCCATCGTGCGTGTGGCCTGACGCGCTCGGGCCTCCGGGCCCGATCCATTTGCCCGACACCCCCTTGAAGTCCAAGGGTCGGGGGGAAATGTCGGTCAACTGTAATGGCCCTGTCCGAGGACGATGCCCGTTTCCATCATCGGGGCGTCGATGCGGTTGTCACTTGACGTTGTGATCCACCCCGGCGGGGATCCAGATGGCGGTGGTTTTGGTGAAGGTGTAGCGTTCGTCGTTCAGAGGGACTTCGACCTCGAACGGCCCCTCCGCGCCCGCGAACATGAGAAGCTGGGGTTTGGGGTGGTGGTGGATCTCGCACGTCGGGTTCGGGTCCGGCAGCTCGGTCCTCCAGAAGATGTCGCAAAAGGCTTCGGCCTCGGCGACCAGCTCCGAGCTCATGTGGATGCGGAAGGGCTCCTCCTTGGGCTTCCCGTGAAAGAGGTAATCGGTGATGATTTTCGGTTCGGTGACGATGTATTTTTCATGTTTTTCCGCCACTATCGCTGACTCCTCTCCGGGGGTGGATGAGAAGGGAACCCTTCAAGCGGACCCCTGACGTGAAGGGTTCGACGCCTCGGCGAAATCGACTTGGAATCTTGAAGCGGCCGTCACGCCAAAACCGCGATCCCCTCGATTTCCAACAGATAGGCCGGCGTCGCCAGTCCCTGGAGGACGCACAGCGTGTTGGGCGGCGGATTTTCCCTGAAGTGTCTGCCCAACAGGTCCCGGGCATTCTGGGTGTCTTCTTTCCGGACGATGTACGTCGTCAGCTTCACCACGTCCGCAAAGGTCGCCCCGGCCTCGGCCAGAACGGCCCGGAGGTTGGACATGATCTGTTCGCCCTGGGCGTCGAAATCCCCCTCCCCGACGATGTTGCCTTCCGCGTCGCCGGCCACCTGGCCCGCGCAGAAGACGATGCGCTTCGCGCCGTCCACGGCGATCCCGTGGGAGTACGCGCTGAAAGGCTCGTGAAGGGTCTTGGGTTGCAGAATGGTTTTTTCCATGACGATGCCTCCTGAATGTTCAACGGAATCCGCCGGGCCCCGGCCACCCGCCGGGACGCCCTGAAACGCCTCGCGAAAGACTGAACGCCCGGTCCTACCCGGCGGCTGCCCGTTCGGCCGGGCTTTCCCGGTCCGGAGGAATGAGCCAGGCGCAAATCCCCGCGGGGACCAGCAAGAGAAACAAAATGGCGATTGCCGTGGGAAGACCCGCCCAGTCCCCCACGGCGCCGATGAGCAGGATCCCGACGCTCCCCAGCGTCCAGGTGATCCCCATGATGAAGCTGGAGACCGTGCCCGAGCTCGCGGGCACCAGCTCTTGTCCCTTGGCCAGCGTCACACCCAGGGAGGAAATGAGCACCGCCCCCAACAGGGTGAGGCAGACCCATAGAAGCGCCCCCTCCGTCCACAGGAACCCGTATGCGAAAGGAATCGCGCCGAAGCCCGAGAACAGGAGTATCCGCTTGCGCCCGACGCGGTCCGCAAGGCGGCCGCCGATCAGGTTTCCCACCGCCCCCGCGCCGATGAACAACGACACGGAGGCCCCGGCCGCCACCATTGAATACCCCTTCTCGATCAGCATCAACGGCAAAAAGGCGCTGACGCCCGTCATGATGCCCGTCCGAAAGGCCTCGAACAGCCAAAGGAGCGCCAGCGGCCGGAAGTTTTCCACAAAAGGCTTGAGAAACTCCGCCCGCCCGGGCCAGGGCGCCCCCCGCCCGACCGGGGTCCGGCGGCGGTGGAGGACCGCTGCGAGGATCAGGGCCGGCAGGGCCGCCCAGATGAGATGCTTGTGGCCGAAGGTTACGGCGATCGGGACCGCGATGAGCGGTCCGACGGCATAGCCCAACCTTCCCGCCGTCATGAAGACGGCCATTCCAAAGGCCCGGGACTCTTTGGACGCCTCGCCGGACATCGCGGCCGCCTGGGGATGATAAGAGGCGGTCGAGAGCCCCGCCAGGATCAGCAGGATCAGAACCATGGAATACAGGGGGACCCAGCCCATCGCGCTGATGAACGTCCCGGTGATGACCAGGCTCCACACGCTGAAGTTGAATCCGGGGAATCGATCCGCCAGGAAGCCGAACAAGGCCTGTCCCGTCGATGCGAGCAGTTGGTACGCCGACAGGAGAAGGGCGGCCAGGGTCAGGGAAAGTCCGAACTTGGCGATCAGCAAAGGCAAAATGGGGGACAAAGATCCGCTGTAGGCGTCCAGCATGAAGTGGCTGGAGGCCAGCAGGAAAAGCTGCGGATAATTCACCGGCTTCGTCCGGGGCGTCGTTTCGGCCCGAACCGCCGGGTTGCTGATGGCCGTATTGTGATTCCGCAAGCTGCGCGCACCCAATCCGCGTAAAGGTGATTAAATCGGAAAATACAGTGAAGCGGAAGTCATCATACATGGATTTCACAGAGATGTTGAAGCGTCGCGCGGACACGCCGACCCTGATGAATCGGCTCGGGTTGAGCGGGGCGGCCTGTCGATGAGGCGTTGTTCCGGGCCTTCCTTGACAGATTGGCCGATGAAGACGAAAATAACACGAAACGCCTCTTTCGCCGGCCTTTCCGGGAGTTTGGGATGCAGGGGAGCCCCCAATCGATACGCGGCCGCGGCGCCGCCGGGAATCCCAAGAACCGCTTCGAAAGGCTCGAGTACGTTCGGGACGATGAATTCGTCGATCCGGATGACGTTTCGGACGACGCCTGCGCGCCCGAAACCGTTTTCCTGAAAGATCCCTCGCGCTCCATTATTGCCCGCAACGACAGTCCGGACATCGGCTTCGACGCCGGCGTCAATCCGTACCGGGGATGCGAGCACGGCTGCGTGTATTGTTACGCCCGGCCCACGCACGAATATCTGGGCTATTCGGCGGGCCTCGATTTCGAGACGAAGATCCTGGTCAAAGAGAAGGCGCCCGCCCTGTTGCGGAAGGCCCTGTCGTCTCCCGGGTGGACCCCCCGCGTCGTCGCGCTGTCCGGGGCGACGGACCCCTACCAGCCGGCCGAGCGGGGCTTGGGAATCGCGCGGGGATGCCTCGAAGTCTTCCTGGAGTTCCGGAACCCCGTTGTCGTCATCACGAAAAACCGTCTCGTGACGCGCGACGTCGATCTCTTGGCCGACCTGGCCCAAAGCGGCGCGGCGGCCGTCTGCCTGTCGGTCACGACGCTGGATGCCCGCCTCAGCCGGAATCTGGAGCCGCGGGCGTCCCTCCCCCAAAGGCGGCTGGAGGCGATTGAGATCCTGGCCGCGGCGGGGGTTCCGGCGGGCGTTCTCGTGGCGCCCGTCATTCCGGGGCTGACCGACCACGAGCTTCCGTCGATCCTATCGGCGGCCGCCGGGGCGGGCGCGCGGTTTGCGGGCTACATCCTTCTCCGGCTGCCCTACGGCGTTTCATCCCTGTTCGAGGATTGGCTGAGCCGTCATTTTCCCGACCGGAAGGAAAAGGTGCTGAACCGGGTGCGCGCCATTCGGGGCGGCTGGCTGAACGATCCGCGCTTCAGATCCAGGATGAAGGGGGAGGGCGTTTTTGCCGAACAGATCGAGAACCTCTTCTCCGTGGCCCGCCGGAAAGCCGGGTTGTCGGGCGGCAAGCCGAACCTCTCGACGGGGGCGTTCAGATGGCCCGCCGGCGCCCAGCTCGACCTCTTCGGACGCGGTTGACCCGGAATCCCCAAAACGGGAGGGAGTGACGGATGCGGATTACGCCTTCACCGGCGTGCCGTCGCGCCCGGACTCCAGCCACTTGAAGTAGGTCTTCTCCAGGACCTTGGAGATGCGGCCCATTTTCCCGGACCCGATCTTCCGTCCGTCGATATTGGTGATGGGGACGACCCCCCCCGCCGTGCTGCAGAAGAAGGCTTCGTCCGCCGTGTAGCAGTCGTAAGGGGTGAGGCTCTCCTCCCGGACCGGGATGCCCAGCTCCGCCGCCATATCGAAGATGACCGTCCGGGTGATCCCCTCGAGGATTTCTCCCGCGGGCGGCGTCACCAGGACGCGATCTTTCACCAGGAAGAGATTGAGCCCCGGCCCCTCGAGCACCTCGCCGGCCAGATTGGGCAACAGGGCGTTGTCGAATCCCGTCTCGATGGCTTCAATCTTCGCCAGGACGAAGTTGAGATAGTTCAGGTTCTTCACCTGCCGGCTCAGGGCGTCGTTGGGAATCTGCCGGGTCTGTGTAATCTTGCACCGGACCCCGATGCCCTTGCTGCTCCCGGTCAGCCACATGTAGGGCCGACAGAAGATGATCAGCGTCGGCTTACATCCGCGGGGATCCAATAGCGGCTGAGGGCCCACGCCCCGGGTGACGAGGCACTTGACGTAGGCGTTTCGGAACCCCGATCGGCGGACTGTCTCGACGATGGTCTCCGAGAGCTTCTTTTTGGACAGGGGGATCTTGAGCATGACCGCGTGGGCCGAGCGGTAGAGGCGGTCGATGTGCTCCCGCAGCCGGAAGATGGAACGGTTCCACGAGCAAAGGGTGTCGTAAATGCCGTCCCCGTATAGAAGGCCGTGGTCGAAAACCGAAACCGAGGCTCGGCTTTCGGGGTAAAACTTTCCGTTGACGTAAACCTGGGTTTCCTTGCCCTTACCGGCCATTTTGGACTCTCTCCTCATGTCTCACGCGAAATCCCGGTTTCAACAACTGGGGGGGGATGGGTGATTTTGGATTCTTGGAAATTTGGTCCGGACCCCGGAACGAACCGGTGTCGGATCGCCTACATGACGCCGAAACGCCGGCCGACGGCGCGGAAGGCCTCCAGGCACTGGTCCAGGTCGTCCCGGGTGTGGGCGGCCGAGATCTGCGCCCGCAGGCGGGCCTCCCCCTTGGGGACTACGGGAAAGCCGAACCCGGTCACGAAGATCCCCTCCTCGAACAGCGCCGCGCTCATCTCCAGGGCCTTGGGGGTGTCGCCGATCAGGACGGGGACGATGGGGTGGAACCCCTGGATGATGTTGAAGCCGGCAGTCCCCATTTCCCGGCGGAAGTACGCGGTGCTTCCCCGCAGCCGCTCGCGGGGGGAGGGGTCCTCCCGGATCAGCTTCAGGGCGGCGAGGGCGACGAACACGATCGCCGGGGGGAGGGCGTTGGAGAAGATGTAAGGCCGCGAGGTTTGCGTCAGGTGGTCGATCAGGTCGCGGCTTCCGGCCACGTATCCGCCCATGGCGCCCCCCAGCGATTTGCCCAGCGTCCCGGTCTGGATCCGGACGCGATCCTCGACGCCGAGGTGCTCGGCCGTTCCCCGGCCGTTCTCTCCGAGGATCCCCAGGGCGTGGGATTCGTCCACCACCAGGAACGCCCCGTGCCGGTCCGCCAGGTCCGCCATTTCCGGAAGCGGGGCCAGATCCCCCTACATGCTGAACACCCCGTCGGTCACGACCATCTTGAGGCCGGCGTCGGCATGGGCCGTGAGCCCGGCTTCCAGCGCCGCCAAGTCCCGGTGGGGGTGGATGTGCCGCGCCGCGCGGCTCAGGCGAATGCCGTCGATGATGCTGGCGTGGTTGAGCCCGTCGCTGCAAATCAGGTCTCCCTCGCCCATGAGCGCGGGGATCAGCCCCTCGTTGGCGGCCGCGCAGGAGGAGTAGAGGAGCGCGTCCTCCGCGCCGACGAACGCGGCGATCTCCGCCTCGAGCTCGCGGTGAATGTCCATCGTTCCGCAGATGAACCGGACCGACGCCGTCCCGCAGCCGTAGCGCTGAATCCCCTCCCGGGCCGCCTCCTTGAGCTTGGGGTGGTCGGCCAGTCCCAGGTAGTTGTTGGAGGAAAGCATGACGACGTCCCGGCCGTTCAGGCGGACGTGGGCCTTTTGCTCGCTCTGGAGAATGGGAATGGTCCTGAATCGCTTCTCGGCCTTGAGGCCTTCGAGGCTTTCGCGAAGTCGCTGCGTGAGCGGATTCGGCATGGCGGAACCACCCGGGAAGGCCGGAAGCGAGTCGACGGATTCTTCGGGGAGGCGACCGGGACAGACCTTGACACCCCGCCGGGGTTCATGAATGATGACTTCCGGGTTTTTGTGCGAAACCCAGGCTCATGCTACCGAAGCCCTTCCGAGCCCGTCAAGCTTTTCTCTCCGGGCCGTCGCTTCCGTCATGCGGTGGTGCTCTGGTCAAATCCGGCATGATCCGTTGAGACATCCGGCTTTCCCGGGCGCGTGTCCCTCGCCCGGCTCGTTCCTTGCCCCCGGTAGGAGGTCGCCACGTTGAATTCCAAAATCCATCGCGTTGTGGAGACGGACGTCATCGTCGTCGGCTCGGGCGGCGCCGGGGGGGAGGCCGCCATTCACGCGAGAAGCGGCGGCGCCCGGGTCCTGATCCTCGATCGCGGCACCTTCGGCCGCAGCGGGGCCACCATCACCGCGGGCCACACCTGCACCGCGGCCGTGGGCGACGACGACACCCCGGACCTGCACTTCCGGGACACCGTCATCGGCGGCTACTGCATGCCCGACCAGCGCCTCGTCGAGCGCTACGCGAACGAGTCCCCCGAAACCCTCTATGAGCTGGATGAATGGGGGGGAGGCAAGACCTTTCGCAAAGACCAGGATGGAAAATTCGACCTCGTTTGGCCGCCCGGCGGACATTCGCGCAAGCGATCGGTTCACTACGGCTTCATGACCGGGCCGCGGATCATGTGGGCGTTGCGCAAGGAGATCGACCGCCTGGAAATTCCCTGGATGGAAAACATCCTGGTGACGAGCCTGCTGGTCGAGGACGGAAAAGTGGGGGGCGTGACCGGGCTCGACTGGAAAACGGGGGAGTTCATCGTTTTCCAGTGCAAGGCGGTGATCCTGGCCGCCGGCGGATACGCCACCCTGTGGCCCTACCGGTTCACGACGACCGCGGTGGAGTGCGGGGGCGACGTCCACGGAATGGCCTACGAGGCCGGCGCGGAGTTCGTGGACATGGAATTCGTCCAGTTCCTCCCGTCCCAGGTCGATCCGCGCATCACGCACATCAACGTGACCATCACGAACTTCCCCGGCTGGCGGCCCCAGATCCGGGAGCACGGCAAATTCCTGAACGCCCTGGGCGAAGACTTTCTCGCCAAGTATGACGACATCCGGAAATGGAACACCACGCGGGACATCCGCTCGTTCGGCATCTACAGCGAAGTCCGCGCGGGACGCGGCTCCCCCAACGGCGGCTGCTACATGGACCTGACCGGCGTCCCCAAAGACGTCCTGGTCTATGAGTTCGATAAGTTCCAGGGCGGAAAGCCCATTCCCAAAAGCTACCGGGTCCGATGCGAGCGCGTGGGCTTCGACCTCTCCAAAGAGCCGATGGAGGTCGGCGCCAAGTCGCACTTCACGGGGGGCGGCGTGCGGACCGGCGTCGACATGATGTCCACCGTCGAAGGCCTGTACACCGCCGGCGAGATCCAGGGCGGCGTCCACGGGGCGAACCGCCTCGGCGGAAACGCCCTCACGCACGTCCTGACCTTCGGCCGGGCCGCCGGCCGGGAGGCGGCGGGCTACGCCGCCCGGACCGCGGGGGCCGCTCCGTCCGACGCGAAGGTCGAGGCCGAGCACCGGCGCGTCTTCGGCTGGCTGGACGACGGCGGAAAGGGCGAAAGCCCCATCCGGCTTCGCCAGAAGATGCAGGAGATCATGTGGGAGAAGGTGGGCGTCATCCGGAACGAGAAAGACATGAAATCCGCCCTGGCGTGGCTTTCCGAGGCCAAGGAAGAGCTTTTGCCCCGGACCCGGGTCGGGACCCGGGCCGCCACGTTCAACCTGGAGTGGTCCACGGCGATCATTCTGCCCCACCAACTGGATACTTGCATGATGGTGGCCCGGGCCGCGCTCGAGCGGACCGAAAGCCGGGGGAACCACCACCGGGACGATTGCCTGGCGATGGACAACGAAAACTGGCTCCGGAACATCTATCTAAGCCGTGGGGCGGACGGTTCGGCGCAAACCCGGACGGAGCCCCTCCACGTAACAGGCGTCGATCCGAAGGAGGTCATCGATGAGCGACCGCAAATTACGGTTTAAGGTCTACCGCCAGGATCCCGACGCGGGCGAGCGGGAGGGTCGGCTGGAAGAATTCACCATCCCCTGGTGGGAGGGCATCAAGGTCCTCGACGGGCTGCGTTACATCCAGGAAGAGGTGGATCACTCCCTCGCCGTCCGGTGGTCCTGCCGGATCGAGGACTGCCGCACCTGCCAGATGAAGGTCAACGGCAAATCCGTTCTCTCCTGCCAGATCCCGCTCGAAGACGACATGGTCGTCGAGCCCGTCCCCCGCTACCGGTTGATCCGGGACCTCGTGGTGGAATTCGGCGAGAAGATGGAGAACTCCGAATACGCCAAGAACGAGTTCGGGGACTGAGCCGAATTTCCCGCAAATCAAAGCGGCGAGAGCGCTTTCACCCTGTCCGCTTTTGGGGGGAGGCGCCCGTCCGAAAAACAGGGGAGCGCCGCGTTCCGTCGCGGCGCCGCGGGAAGTTTTCGGGTTCATGCCGCGAGGAATCGAAGAAACCTACGCGGAATCCCTTTTCCGGACGGCTTCGAGGACCCGCTCCGGCGTGAACGGGATGCCCCGAAGCTGGACGCCGATCGCATCGTAGATGGCGTGTCCGATCGCGGGCGCCGTCGGGGCCAGGCCGGGCTCGCCCACGCCCTTCGCCCCCCAGGGTCCATCGGGGTGCGGCTCTTCGACGACCATGGGGACCATGGGCGGCAGATCGAGCATGCACGGGATTTTGTAATCCATCAGGGTCGGGTTGATCACCACGCCGTCCTCGAGGTTCATCTCTTCGAACATGGACTGTCCGATCCCCTGTCCCAGGGCGCCCTCGATTTGCGCGGTGCACCCTTCCAGGTTGATCGCCTGCCCCACGTCGTGCGCCGCCGTCATCCGGACAAGGGTGACCTCTCCGGTGCTTTCGTCCACTTCGACCTCCGCCGCCTGGGCCGCAAACATCCAGAAGGCGCCAGGCTGTTTTCCTTCTCCCGTTTCCGGATCAAGACCTGTGACATCGACCGGCGTGAAATGGCCGCGGCCGTACACGGGTCCCCCGACATATTCGCCGTCGGAGCCCTGCATCCCCATCGCCACGTCCTCAAATGAGACGGAGCGCTCGGGTGACCCCTTGACGAAGATCCGTCCGTCCTTGATATCCATATCTTCTGCGTCGACCTCCAATTTGAGCCCGGCAATCTTGAAGAGTTGCCGTTTGGCATCCTCAGCGGCCCTGCGAATGGCGTTGCCATCGAAGAAGGTCGTCTTGCTGGACGAGGTTTCCCAGCCGTAGGGGCTTATGCCCGTGTCGGGGTGGGCCACGCTGATCTTGTCGGGGCTCAGGCCGAGGGCTTCCCCCGCCATCTGTCGCAAGATGGTGTGCGCTCCCTGACCGTGTTCCACGGCGCTTGTGAGAAGGACGGCGCTGCCGTCTTCGTTGATTTTGATGCCGGATTCGACATGGGCGTAGCCGATGCTGAACTTCCACATGCAGGCGATGCCGCGTCCGCGCCGCTTCCCCGGCGGCGGCGCCTCGAGGCTTGATGCATTCAGGGATTCATAAGCTTTCCGGATGCATTCTTTCAGTCCACATCCTTTCATGACCTGACCCGTCGCCGTCAGATCGCCCGTTTCCACGCAATTCTTCATTCTGAGCTCGATCGGGTCGATCCCGAGCTCTGACGCGATGACCTCCAGTTGACCCTCGTAAGCGAAGCACGTCTCCGGCACGCCGAATCCCCGGTATGCCCCCGCCACCGGCTTGTTCGTGTACACGCAATAGGAGTCGATCCAGACATTGGGAATCTTGTACGGACCAATCGACGAAATGCCCCCGGCCCGGGAGACCAGGATCTCATAGTCCCCGTAGGCGCCCGTATCCCAGACGGCGCGAATTTTCCGGGCGACGAACTCGCCGTCGCGCATGACGCCCGTCTTGATCTCCGTCTTCATCGGTTGTCGGACGAAGGTGGAAATAAACTCCTCATCACGCGTCATCTCCAGTCGCACGGGGCGGCAATTGGTCTTGAGCGCAAGTGTGCTCGCCAGCCCCTCTGTGAGACCGCTGATCTTTCCGCCGAATGCTCCGCCGACGTACATGGTGATGATTCGGACGTCGCTTTGTGAGAGCTTCAATCCGCGGGCCACGTGCTCTTGAGCCAGATAAAGGCCTTGGGTGCTGCTCCAGATGTTGAGTTTCCGCTGAGCGTTATACTCGGCGACGCAGACATGGGGCTCCATACAGACGTGCTGGACCATGGGAATGTCGTATGCGCCCTCGACGACGAGGTCCGCTTTGCTCAGGCCCTCATCGACGTTTCCCTTGCGGACCCGCGTGAGGTTGGCGATGTTCGTTCCGGGTTGCTTGACGAGGACGTGCTTATTGTAATGATACTTGTCCAGATCCGGATGAATGAGGACCGCATCGGGCTTCATAGCCTCTTCCGGGTCGAACAGCGCCGGGAGGTCTTCGTACTCGACCTCAATCAAGTCCAGCGCATCCTGGGCCGTGTCCTTATCCACGGCGGCGACGCCCGCCACGGCCTCGCCCACGTACCGCACCCGGTCCACGCCGTAGATGGTCTGATCGGCCAGGTGCGCCCCCCACTGGGAGTCGGGATAGTCGTGTCCAGTGACGACGGCGTGCACCCCCTTCAGGCTCTTTGCCTTCTCGACATTGATGCTCCGGATCAGGGCGTGCGGGACGGGGCTCCTGAGGATCTTGGCGTGGAGCATATTGGGTTTGGCCAAATCGACCCCATAGATGGCCAACCCCCTGGCTTTCTCGTAACCGTCTCCCCTTTCGTAGGAAGCCCCGATGTAGTCAAAATCCGCCATCCAGTTTCCCCTTTCAAGAAACGATGTTCACGGGCCCTGTCCGGAAGGTGTCTTTTGCTTCCGCATTCCCGCCGACTGGAATCTTTCCGCCCGGCGGGTCACTCCGGTTCCGGCTCGAACGAGTGGACGCAAGAGCGCGGATCGGCCCTCAAAGCTTACACCTCGCCGTCGGCGACGGCCTGGACGGCCTCGATGATCTTCGCGTACCCGGTGCAACGGCAGAGGTTGCCCGACAGGTGGTGGCGGATCTCCCCCTCCGTCGGGTGCGGGTTGTCCTCCAATAGCTTGATCGACGCCATGATCATCCCCGGCGTGCAGTAACCGCACTGGATCGCCCAACGCTTGATGAAGCTCTCCTGCATCGGGTGAAGACCCCCGTCCGCGCCCTTCACGCCCTCGATCGTCTCGATCTCCTTGCCCTGAACGCGCACCGCAAGCGTCAGACAACCGCTCGCCAACTCCCCGTCCACCTTCACCGTGCACGTGCCGCAAACCCCCATGTCGCAGCCCTTCTTCGGACCCGTCAGGTAAAGGTCCTCACGAAGGGTGTCCAATAAACTCTTCTTCGACTCGATGACCGCCTCGCGCTCCTCGCCGTTCACGCTCAGCGTGACCAGTTGCTTCGCCATTGCCTCAGTCCCTCCCGGCCCCGCTCAGGGTGAGCCGTTGCCAGACAGCGCCGCCTGAACCGTCCGTTTCAAAAATACACCCACCATCGCCCGCTTGTAATCGGCCGAGCCTCGAATGTCGTCTATCGGTTCCACCGCCCCCTTCGCCAGTTCGCCCGCCTCGGCGAGAACCGACTCGGTCAGCTCCTTGCCCTGCAAATGGGCCTCCGCCTCGCTCATCCGGCGAGGCGTCGCCACCGCCGCCCCTACGCTGATCCGCGCCTGCTTGCAAGTCACGCCGTCCGACTCCACCTCCACCGCCGCACCGACGCTCAGCGCCGGCTTGTCCTCCTTCGAGCGCGTCGTGAACTTCGTGTACGACGTCCGCCAACCGGCGCCAAGCCGCTTCACTCGCACCTCGGTCAACAACTCGTCCGGCGCCACGCACGTCTCGTAGTAATCGGTGAAAAAATCACCGATCGACACCGTCCGCTCGCCGCCCTTTTTCCGAAGAACCAGCTCCGCCTCCATCGCCGTCAGCGCCGCGGGTGGGTCCGCCGCAGGCTCGGCGAAGCAAAGGTTGCCCCCGATCGTCCCCTGGTTGCGGATCCGAACCGTCCCCACCCGGTGAAAGGCCTCCGCCAACAGCGGGTAACCGGAGCGAACCGTCGCGTCCCGCTCGATCGTCCGGTGGGTCGTCAGCGCACCGATGCAAAGCGTGTCCCCCGACTCCTTGATGTAGCTCAAATCGGAAAGCTCGCCGATGTCGATCAGGTAGTCCGGCGAGAAAAGCCGCTGCTTCATCACAATCAGAAGCGCCACCCCCCCCGCGATGATCTTGCCGTCCTCGGAGTGCGCCGAGAGCGCGTCCAGCGCCTCGTCCACCGTCTTGCACGTCAACAACTCGAAATTCCGCATGTCCGAGCCTCGAAGGCCGATCACGCAATCGGCCGCACTGGGGGAAATGAGAAAGACTGCCCCCCCCGTTGCTCCTGCTGAATGACGCTGCGTCCGACCGGGGGATGCCCTTTAGATACGTCGAGATTAGCGAATCGACCCAAAGCCTGTCAAGCCTGCCAAAGGGATCTTCAAGCAGGAAATCCGGCCCTCCTCAATGCGGCGATTCGCGACAGTTTAACGGAATTGGGAAAAACACCATCGGGACGCCTGTCCCTGAAGCATACCCAACCCGTCATGGCGAATCGGGGTTAACCGGCCCGCGAGGAATCCGTTTCCGCTGATCCGCTTCTGACGACTCGATAAAAGGGAGGCGGCAAATTCAGGCGAACAGCGCCCCCGAGGAAATGTGGTAGAGTATGCGAATTCAGAGCCGCCGCGAATCAGAGAAATCCTCCGTGACTTCGACCCCCTGAAGGCCAAACGGGTTACAGTTGCGCGAGGTCTTCTTTCCATTTTCGGATATCAGGCGGGCTCCGGCTCGAAGGGGCCTTCAAGCGGAGCGTTTTGATCCTTTCGGGTCAAACCAGTGACGGGTGATGGGATGAGCGGGGAAGACCGATACCGCGTCGGCGTGGACACGGGCGGGACATTCACCGATGTGGTGGTGATCCACGAGCGAACGGGCGAATTCTTCAGCACGAAAGTCGCCAGCACACCGGAAGATCCCTCTCTGGCCCTGGTTCTGGGCGTTGAGAAGGCCTTAAGCCGGATGAACGTCCGCCCCGACAAGATCTCCGCGCTGTTTCACGGAACGACGGTCGCCACCAACGCGCTGCTCCAACACAAGTTCGAGGATCTCGGGCTCATCGTCACCCGGGGGTTCCGGTTCCTTCTGGAAATCGCGCGCCAAAGCGTCCCCGACAACTACGGCAACTCCTATTTTTGGGTGAAGCCGGACCGCATCGTTCCCCTTCATCTCGTCCAGGAAGTGGACGAGCGACTCGATCATCACGGCAACGTCCTGAGACCGCTCAATGAGAAGAGCGCGGCTCGCGCGGCCCGGTGGTTCAGGAAGCGGGGCATCCAAAGCGTCGCGATCTGCCTGTTGCATTCCTACGCCGATCCCCGGCACGAACGGGCCATCCGGAGGGTCTTCGAGAAAGAATTTCCCGAGGCCTTCATCTCTTTGTCCAGCGACGTCATGCCGGAATACCGCGAATACGAGCGGGCCATAACGACGTGCATAGACGCCGCCCTCAAGCCCCAAATCAAGCGGTACGTGGACGCGGGCGAGCGGAGGGTGAGGGACCTGTTGGGCGATGTCCCCTTCCTGGTGATGAAGTCCAACGGCGGCGTTTTCAGCGCGCGGGAGTCCACCGATAAGCCGGTCTCTACGCTTCTCTCCGGCCCCGCGGCGGGCGCGCTGGCCTGCTCGTTTCTCGCCGAGCGATGCGGGCTTGATCACGTCATCACGTTCGACGCGGGGGGGACCTCGACAGACGTGAGCGTCGTGGAGAGCGGCCAGGTCGGACACACCACGCAGACCGTCATCGAAGATTTCCCCATCAAGGTCCCCATGCTTGACATCGTGACCGTGGGAACGGGCGGGGGCTCCGTCGCCTGGGTGAGCCCCGAGGGGCGTCTGAAGGTCGGGCCGCGCAGCGCCGGGGCGGCGCCGGGGCCCATGTGTTACGCGCTCGGAGGCGAAGAGCCGACCGTGACGGACGCCGCAATGTTCCTGGGCCAGCTCCCCCGGACGTTCTTGGGCGGCGAGGTTTCACTCGATCAGAGCCGGGCGAAGGAAGGCATCCGCAAATTGGCCGGGCGATTGGGCCTGGGGCCGCTCGATGCGGCGACCGGAATTTTAGAGATCGCCGCCTGGAATCAGGCCCACGGGATTCGCCGGATGACCATCCAGCGCGGGCGCGATCCGCGCCGGTATTCCCTGGTGGCCTTCGGCGGGGCGGGTCCGATGATGGCGGGGCGGATCGCGGACATCCTCGGGATGGGCTCCATCATCATTCCGCCGTCCCCGGGCGTGGGCTCCGCGTTCGGCCTCCAAGTGGTGGACCTGAAGAACGACTACGTGCGGACGGTGACACAGCGGGAGAACCAGCTGGATTTCCGGGCGATCCAACGCGCGTTCCAAGAGATGGAAGAGGAGGCGGCGGCGGACCTCTCCCGGGAGGGATTATCCATCCGGAGCCGCGTCTTCGCGCGCTCGATTGATTTCCGCTATCTCGGGGAGGCCCAGGAAATGGAGATCGCCCTCCCTGAGGCGCGCCTTTCAGGGGACCGGCTCCAGGAAGCCATCGCGGAATTCCACGCGGGATACCTGGCCCTGTTCCGGCACGGATACCGGGGCGAGACGCCGGTGGAGATTGTCAACCTGCGCCTGTCCGGCATCGGCCGCCTGGGACGGCCCAATCTAAAGACGGTCCCGCAGGGCGGCCCCAGCCCCCAGGAGGCGTACAAGGCCGCCCGCCTCATTTACTTCAAAGAAACGGGCGTCGTGGAATGCCGGACGTTCGATCGCGATCGGCTGCGGGCGGGGAACTTCATCGACGGGCCCTCCGTCGTTGAAGACTATGGCTCGACGACCGTCATCCTGCCCGGCCAGAGCGGGCGCGTGGATCCGTTCGGCAACCTGGTGATCACGGCGAAGAAAAAGGGGAGCGGGCCATGAGCGGGAAGATCGACCCCGTCATCCAGGAAATCATCGAGGGGACGATCCTGGCCGCCGAGCGGGAGATGGAGGACCTGGTCGAGCGGACCGCGAGGTCTCCGATGATCCGGGACCAGCACGACTACCGCGTGGGGCTGTTCGACCGGCTCGGCAACAAACTCACCGGGCGCTCCTACTCCGCCGTTGTCGACCCGATCCTGAAGAACTTCCCCATCGACGAAATGCGGGAAGGAGACGTCTTCCTGCACAACGACTGCTACCTCTCCGAGGGCGGCATCGGCCACCTGCCGGATTTGTGCAGCACGGTGCCCATCTTCTACGCCGGGCAGGTGGCGGCCTTCGCCATCGTCTTCGGCCATCACGACGACATCGGCGGAATGGTCCCGGGAAGCATGCCCACGTACGCGACCGAGGCCTTCCAGGAGGGGATCATGATTCCCCCGATCCGCCTGTATGACGCGGGAGCGCTCAACCGGGCGGCCTACGACATCCTGTTCCGCAACTCCCGGCTGGGAGACCACCTCCGGGCCGATATCGACGCGGAGATCGGGGCCTGCCGCGCCGGAGCGGAGCGGATCGTCGAGTTGTTCAGCCGGTACGGCAAGGAGACGGTCTTCTCCTGCTTCGACGCCCTGCTGGACCGGTGCGAGGAAATCGTCTCCCGGGAGCTGCTCTCCAAAATCCCCGACGGAACGTACGCCTGGGAGGACTACATCGAAAACGACGGGGTGGTCCCCGACAAAGTCCACAAGATCCGGCTTTCGATGACAAAGAAGAACGGCAGGCTGATCCTGGATTTCAACGGGACCGACCCCCAGGCCCGGGGACCCATCAACTGGCCGGCCAACTACGCCAACGGCAAGTTCCTCAAGAAATGGATCGGACCCATCCTCAGAAACCTGGCCGACACCCCGGAACGGGCCAACGAGATCGACATCAACGAGGGCGTCTGCCGATTGATAGAGGTGAGGTTTCCGCCCGAGGGGACGCTCATCACGCCGAAGTTCCCGGCCCCCACGAACATGCGGATGTTCACCATCCTCCGCCTCCTGGGGATCTTTTCCGCATGCATCGCCCAGGCGGTGAAAGGCAAGATGCCCGCCGATCAGGAGACCATCCGGATCTGGGGACTGCACGGCCGGGACCGGGACGGGGAGCTCTTCATCTTCCGGGAGGTGCTGGGCGGAGGCTCCGGGGGGCGCGAATACGCCGACGGCTCGGACGCCATTCACATCGTCCCCAACTCCCGGAACCTTCCGGCGGAGTTCTCCGAGATCCGGTACTCGGTCCGGGTCGAGAAGCTCGCCCTGTGCCCAGACTCGGGCGGTCCGGGAAAGCGCCGGGGCGGCCTCGGCTACCTGAAGGAGTTCACCGTCCTGTCCGACGCCGGCGTCTTCTCTCTCGCCGACCGATCCAAGCTGGCGTGCTGGGGCGTCAATGGCGGAAAGGCGGGCGGGAACTATCGGATCATCCTGAATCTGGGAACCAGGAAAGAACGGGTCCTGCCCGCGCTGTGCGACAACGTCCCGGTCAAGAAGGGAGACCGCATTCGCGTCATCACGACCGGAGGCGGCGGCTGGGGGGATCCCCTGAGGCGCGAGGTCGAAAGGGTCCAACTGGACGTGATCCAGGGAAAGGTCACGCGCGAAGGGGCGAGAAGAGACTACGGCGTCGTCTTCGGGCCGGGCGAGCGATGTCCGGTGGACGCGAAGGCGACCGAGACCCTGCGGAAACGGCTCCGGCGCACCCGGAAAAAGTCGTTCATCGACCGAGGGGAGTATTTCGAGAAGGTGGTCCGAAAGGGTCTCCGCAAGAAAACCCGCGGGGGGAAGGCGCCGGTCAGGGGTTAACCGGGTCTTCTCATCGCCGGGCAGGCTGAACCGGCGGAAAATTTCGGCGCGTCGAGGTGAATTGCGCCTCCGCTGTGTTCCGGATGATTCGCGGAACGGGTGGCATCTTCCACTCACAAAAAAGAACGGCGCAGGGTGTCCGCGGCGCTCGCGGCGAAAACACCGCGAGGGACCGCCCCACCCTACGCCGGTCACCCCAAAAGGACCCTTCTCAATCGGCTTCCGGTGATCTCAATGAGCCCGAGCCTTCGGACTCAAACCTAGCCCGACCGATACAGGCTGGATCGCATTGATAAAACTGCCCTCCCCCGACAAAGTCTCGGGCTTTGACGATCCAACCTCGGATAACGCCAGGAAATCGTGGAATTCAGGTCCAACGGAAGGGAAAAGCGCGCTCCGGCATTCCGGCGCGGGGACATACAATGATTCGGATATGATGAGATAACCCATTTGGCAGGGGCGGTCACGGGGACCGGGCGTCAAGGGTTCTCCAACGTCCCGTCCCGCGGCCCCCTCCCAGGAAAGAGGCGGACCCTCCGACGGAACTCGATTGTCATCAATCTTTTACAACGGAATCCCTTGAATTTCAATCAAATAATGAGGTTTCACAGGCCAGGACCGGGTAATCGCTTCCCCCTGAATGTGTATAGGTTCAGATAGATGTGAGACATCTCTTTGGGTAGGGAGTAGAGTTCCAGGGGCCAACAGAGAGAGAGGAGGTCCCTGGATGCAAGTGTTTGG
>PVBE011629974.1_pt1 | contig 21754 bp, 19 predicted proteins | sample 1631181 | NCBI WGS metagenome assembly PVBE01 (sample SAMN08397723, study PRJNA350692) | Marine metagenome, whole genome shotgun sequencing project. | isolation source: water | place: Pacific Ocean | collected 2012-04 | reverse complement strand
GCGCGCATGCAGGGGCGAGCGCACGGCTTGCAGACGCAATTCAGCTTGGGCGGGTAGGCCAACGGGCCGTCCATGTCGAAGATCACCGCGCCGCGCAGCGGACGACGCGAGTAGACGTCAGTCGTCGTCTTCGAGCTCTTCGTCGAGGCGGCGGTCGAGATCGTCACGTTCGCCCGTCGTGCCTGGCTCGCCCGTCCTGCCGGGCGCGTCTGTCTCGCTGTCCTCGCGCTCGGCGTCTTCTTTTCCCCGCCGGCTCCACCTGATCAGGGCCAACGCGGCGAGTAGCCCCGCGATGCAAACGCCGACACCGAGCAGAAGCGCGAAGGTCCCGAGCGGGCTGTCCTCGGGAAGCGCGACGATCTTCTCGCCGTAGCGCTGGACCATCGCGGCGCGTACCGTCGGTACGTCCTGGCCAGCCACGAGCCTGGCTCGGATCTCTCGCCGCACCTCGGCAGCGAGGTCCGAGTTGTGGTTGTCGAGGGTCTGCGTGTAGCAGCAGGGCGCAAGCAAGGTGGCCTCGAGCTCGGCCGCGCCGGGGACCACCGTGTACTGAGACACGCTCTTCGGATCCTGCGCTGCATGAATGTGGCCGTCGTCCTCGGCGGCAGGCGCCTGAGCCAAGGCCACGCCAGACACCGCACCAAACGCGATCCAAAACGCGACTGCGAACACGACCACCAGCCATCGAAACGGACGCATCATCTGCACCTTCTAAGCTCTCGCCGGCTCTTCGTCGAGAGCGGCCAGCATTTCTTCGACGCTCGGGAACTTCGTGCGGACGCGGCCCTCCGCGGCGCCGGCCTTGAGTTCGAGGATGTCGAGTCGACGCCAGTCGTCGAAATCGACAAGGCGAACCCCGTTGCGGCGCAGGCGCTCTAAGAGGTCATTGGGGTCACCCATCGGCTCACCCACCTGCCCTGCCGCGACATCGGCGAGCATCGACTGCACCGTATGCACCGAATCGGCGCGATTCGATCCGATCAGCCCTTGCGGGCCGCGCTTTATCCATCCGGACACGTAGCTGCCCACCAAGGGCCGCCCGTCAGACATCACGCGGCCCTCCTCGTTGGGGATCACCCCGCGCCGATCGTCAAAGGGCAAGCCGGGAACCGCGACGCCGCGATAGCCGATCGCCTCGAGCACGAGCCCGGTCTCGATCTCTTCGAGTACTGCCGTATGTCGCGTTGACGCGACCCCGTCTTGGCGGCGTAGCAGCGCGTTCTTCTGGGCGATCAGCTTGGTGACGCGGCCGTCCGCACCGACGATCTCCTTGGTCGACGCGTAGAACCGAAAATGCGCTGTCCGAGGGTCGCCCCGGCGCGGCCGGTTCGCGACCATCTCGAAAAACTCGAGCTCCTTCCGCTCTACCGGCGACAGCTCGCTCGCTGCCTCGACGGCGGCATCGACCTGGTCCTTGTCGGCCACGATCTCAACGCCGGATAGTCCGTCGATCTCCTCGAGCTCGTGCAAAGCCATCTTCATTTCTACCGGCCCGCGGCGCACGAGCACGACGACCTCTTTGATCGGCGATTGCCGCAGCGCCTCGAGCGCAACGTCGGCAATGTCGCTCTTGGCCAGCTCGTCACGATCGCGCAAGAGCACTCTCGTAAGATCAGCAGCGACATTGCCGGCCCCGATCACCACCGCCGTCTCCGTGTCGAGCCGAAAGAGCTCGTCCGAGTAGTCCGGATGCGCGTTGTACCAACCGACGAAGTCCACCGCCGAATGGCTGCCGTCGAGGTGCTCGCCATCGACCCCCATCTCGCGCCCTCCCGCCGAACCGATGGTGAAGACGACCTGATGATAGTGCTCGAATAGGTCGTCCGTGCTCGCATCGACGCCGATCTGAACGTTGCCCACGTATCGAAAGCCAGGCAGCACGGCGACCTTGTCGAAGAGCCCAATGACATGCTTGATCTTCTGGTGGTCCGGCGCGACCCCGTAGCGGACAAGGCCGTGCGGGGCCGGCAGCCGCTCGATAAGATCCACGTGGACGTTGAGATCGGACTTGAGGAGCGCCTCGACGACGTAGAAGCCCGCGGGGCCGGCGCCGACGACAGCAACGTTGAGCGGACGGTCCTGCGTTCCCAGCCGGGGCTCAGCCATTCGCGGCAAGCTACCACGCCCGCGGGATCCCGGCAGAACTTGGCATCGCCTTCCTGGGACCTGAGGGACGATTGCCGGCGCAGCGCGACGCGGCTGCGGCGATAGCGCTATAGTCAGAGCGTGAATACTCGAATGGCCCCCAGGTTTCTCCGCCAGGAGTTCGCTGCGCGCCCGCTGCGATACGTCACCGCGGTGACTCTTCCCACTCTTCTGACTCTAGTAGGCGTCGCCGCCCTCAGCGCCCCGGCGTGCGATAGCAAGGACGTCACCGCCACACAGGCTGCCTCGACGCCCCCGCCCGCGACCGCAGCGGCGAGTACCGGCACCGAGACCATCGTCAAGAAAGGCGAACCCATCCCTCCCGGACCGCGATTACCCATCGCAACGGTCCTGGCCAACCCCGACGACTACGCCGGCAAGGCCGTCACCGTGGACGGACAGGTGCAAAAGGTCTGCACCCGAGCCGGATGCTGGATGGAGATCTCGGCGCCCACGGACGGGGCGGCAGACACGGGCAAGGGAGCGCCAACCGCGACACCACAATCATGCCGCGTCAGCTTCAACCACGCGTTCTCGGTCCCACGAACCTCCGGCGGCGACGCCGCGACGGTGCACGGCACGGTTCGCTCGCGCAACATCTCCCCAAAAATGGTGAAGCACCTCGAGGAAGAGGGCGGCAGCTTCTCCATCAAGCTCCCGGACGGCAGCGCGCGCGAAGTCGCGATCATCGCCGATGGCGTCGAACTGAGACAGTAACGACAGCAAGCAAGTCCGCTCAGAACTTCGGGATCTTGATCGCCTTGGAGGCCATGGCCGTGCCGCTGAGCGCGTAGATCAGCACGAGCCAGTGAAAGTGCCACGGGCCGATTTCGATGCTGCCAAAGGGCAGGTCCGTCCCATACATCCCTTGCCAGGTGAGGACCGCGAGTATGGCTACAAGCAGCATACTCGTCGGGATGGGCGTGCCTTCGAAGTACTTCACCTTCCCGGTGTCGTCGGCCATTTCTTCGTGCGTAACGTTGTAGCGAGCCAGACGGCTTAGGCCGCAGCCCACGAAATAGACGAGCACCACGGCGTCCCAGCCGCCCCGCATCCCGACGGCAAACGCCAGGAGCGCCGGCGCGACGCCAAAACTGATCAGATCGGACAGCGAATCGAGCTCAGCACCGAAGGCCGTCGAACGATGTCGCCAGCGCGCGACGTGGCCGTCGAGGTAGTCGAAGACGCCGGCAAAGGGCAGCAGCGCAAAGGCGACCCAGAGAAAGACAATATCCTGCGACACCAGGTACTTCGCGAGGCAGAGCACGGAACTCATGCCGGCGAATCCGTTCGCTAGCGTGATGAAATCAGCCAGCGCGAACTCGCGAAGCATCGCAAATTGCACTTTGGGTCGCCTAACCAACTCCGCCCTACTCCCCTACTCCCAAACGGGTCTCAACAGGGCCCAGCGCCCGGCTCCGATACTACCGGAGGTTCCAGTGAAAGCGCAGAAAGACGCACCTGGCATCCCGCAACGGCGGACCCCTGCACGACTCCAGACACCAAATCCGGCCAAGCGGTCACAATTGGTGCAAGATGACCAAAGTCAATAACGCTTCAGGCGGACCTATGGGGCCAATCAGCCGCATCCAGCGAGTCCGCCACGATCACCAAGACCACCCCGGGACGAGAGAGGAAAACTAACAACCATGCCTATTCGCTACGTCGAACGCCCGCCCTGCGAGGTCGACTACACGCCCAGCGCGTCCCACACAGGCGACATCTCGGACCGCATGTCGAGCGAGGACGTGGAGCACGTCGCGGAGATTTTCAAGACCCCGCTAACCGGCGCCTACTCCTGGGACTACGAGGAAGCCGACCGAAAGATCCGGCGCCTCTACCGCCTCGGCAAGCAGCTCAACTGGGACGCCGACATGGACGTCGGCTGGGAACGCACCTTCCCCAAGTCGGAGTCGCCGACCATCGATCAGGCGAATCCTTTCGACGGATGGGCACCCTTCGATGCGCTCCGTGGCGAGCAGAAGCTCGATTTTGCATGGCATAGCCAAGCGTGGATGCTGTCGCAGTTCCTGCACGGCGAGCAGGGCGCACTACTCGTCGCCTCCCAGCTCGTGTCGTGCGCGCCGACCTACGAGGCCAAACTCTACGCGGCGTCCCAGACCTTCGACGAAGCGCGCCACGTCGAGGTTTTTGCGAAGTACCTAAAGGATAAGATCGGTTTCGTTTACCCGATCAATCCGAATCTGAAGGCATTGCTCGACAAGATCCTCACGGACGAGCGCTGGGACCTCAAGTTCATCGGCATGCAGCTTATCGTCGAAGGGCTCGCCCTCGCGGCGTTCAACACGCAAAAGATGGTGTCGTGCGATCCCTTGCTCCGCGACATCCTCGAACTCGTCGGCAGAGACGAAGCCAGGCACGTGGCCTTCGGCGTAATGTACATGGAGCAATTCGTAAAGACGCTCTCTGACAAGGAGCGAGAAGATCGAGCGATGTTCGCCTACGAGGCCTGCGTCGTCATGCGCGAGCGCCTCATCGGCGGCGAGGTGCTCGCCCATTTCGGGCTCAACGTCGAAGAGGGCCGCCAGAAGGTCCTCACCAGCCCGATCATGGGCGATTTTCGCAACCTGCTCTTCACCCGCATCATGCCAAACCTCAAGAAGGTGGGCCTGCTGACGGAGACCGTCCGACCCCTCTTCGACGAACTCGGCATCCTCGAGTTCGAAGACCTCGCCGACGACAGCGAGATCGACTGGGCGAATATGGAAGCTCCGCTCGTCACCGCACGCAGCGCCGCGGCGGAATAGGAAAATCTCCGTTCAGCCGGTACGCCGGCCGGATATCGTGACGTGGCGGTGACGCGGCCGTGAGAGGGTCGCGCCGCGGGCCAGCGCGCCGAGCCGTAAAACGGGCTCGTCACGGCGGGCTTGCCGATGTACTCGCAAGAACTCGTGCCCGTGTCGATTCACCACTTCGTTGAGACCGTCCTCGTGCCTGCGCAGCTCGTCGTGGCCATGCTCGGCATGGGCGCAACGCTGCGGCTGACCGACTTTCGCGCGGTCTTCCAGCAGCCGAAGGCGTTGGCAGCGGGGCTCTTCATTCAATGGGTGTTCGTGCCGACCCTGGCGCTCATCTTCGTGAACGCGCTCGGGCTTAGCCCAGGGTGGGCCGTCGGCTTGTTGCTTATCTCCGTGGTGCCGGGCGGCACCGTGTCCAACGTCTGTACGTACTTCGGTCGTGGCAACGTGCCGCTTTCGATCTCGCTCACTACGGTGGCGACGCTTGGATGCATCGTGACGATTCCGCTCATGTTGCGGCTCGTGGCAGCGCCCTTTCTGCCCGACGACTTCGCGCTGCCGACGAGCCGGATCGTGCGCGATATCTTCTTCTATCTGCTGACGCCGCTCGCTATCGGAATGGTGGTGCTCCGCAGAGCCGAGGGCTTCGCGCCGCGCTTCGTTAAGTGGAATATGCGCGCCACCCTGGTGCTGATCATCATCATCGCCATTAGCGCGATTCAGAGCGGACGCATCGAGATCGCGGAGTACGGGTGGGGTCCGCCGGCGACGATCGTCGGGTTCACGGTGCTGCTCGTGCTGCTGACGCCGCAGGTATGCCGGCTCCTCGGTCGCTACGACGACGACACCATTGCCATCACCATCGAGGCGACGGTCAGGAACGGAGCGGTTGGTCTCCTGCTCGTGGAGTTCTTCTTTGATGGAACTTCGATGCAGGGGCATGTGCTCTTTTCACTCCTTTTCTTTGCGGGGCAGGCCGGACTAGTGGCCCTTCCGACGATATTGCGCGGTCGCTGGGGCAAGAGCCCGGTATTGCTGCGAACCCGCCGGATTAAGCCCGAAGCTGGGCCCGCGTCGGTTTCACCCGCGGAATAACCGGAGCGTCAGCGGGCCGGCACTTCGTGCTCAAGGATCGGTCGAAAAGAGCCGGTCCAAAGGGCATGAGGCCCAATCTTGCACCGCCAACTCTGGCGCCAGAACCGCCGCCTCCCACAGAGACAGAGGCAGGGTGGTATTGGAGCGGAAGTAACGATCACTTTGGAGTCGCTCGCGCTGACGGTTTCGGGATGGAGCTCGCGGTCCTGGTTCTTTGCGGGCAGACCTTTGCTTATTGGCAGCTTTCTTCGAACCAGGCACTCGTCGCGGAGATCACCGTCGGCGAGGCCTGACGGGATCCGCGAGGACGACGGCGGCGACGCTGGAGCAACCTAGCTGTCTTCGGACGGCTCGGTTGTCTTCGCAGGCTCGGTCTCTGTGACTGAGCTGGACGACGCGCCATGCCCCGGCGGAAGCCGGCGGGCGGGCATTACGAGCACCCCAGGAACATTCTTGACCCAGCCGTGTCGGGGGATCTTGTAGGTCCTGCCTGCCTTGATCAATGTGGAACGGAGCCGGTTCGCACGCTTGATTTTCTTTACGGTGGTCCGGTATTTGCGGGCGAGGTGACCGAGCGTCTGACCGCGCCGGACCTTATGTTTGATGTAGTAGACGGGCGGCTTGATGAGGCCGAGGTTGCGGAGGGCTTGATACGTGCGCCGCCCGCTCTCTTGGGCGACCGGGTTGTAGAAGCGCACGTGCAGGTGGGTCGAGTGGCCGCGCTCGTGACGGATGAGCGGACCGGCCGCGCTATTCTTCCCCTTGAAGATCTCTTCGAGCCATTGCTTGTCCTCGCCGATTTTCTCCGCGTGCGCGCGGAGCAGCCGCTGCAAGCGACGGTCGAGGAAGATCAGTTCGACGTCCGTGTCGGTGATGAACGCGCGAACCAGCGCCCAGGTGCGGGGCAGGTCGAGGTTCGTCCCGTTGCCGCGCTTGTACCACTTCTGCTCGCCCACATAGTAGAAGCCGACGTCTACGTCGCGACCGGATTGATGGCTTGTGTGGGGCGATAGCGGGCCGCCGCTGCGACGGCTGATGTCGCCGACGTTCAGCGCCGGCGTCCCCTCCGGGAAGTCCTCGTTAACCTTGTCGATGGCCGCAGCGAGGTAGTTCACGGTCTCGGAGGTGCCGTAGCACTCACCGCGATCGACGATCTTCCAACGTGAGTTCTCTAGGAGCGTCACTCCGTTAACGAGCGCTCCCGCGTTCGTTCGCCCGACGGAGATGGAGCCGAGGACTTTGGGATCGTCTCTGAGCTTCTTCTCGAGTTGTTTGGCGCTTAGGAAGACGTAGGGATGGGGTTTCTTGGGCGGTGCCTTGCGGGTGCCTTTGCCGTCCAAGGGATGGCGCTTGGAGCCGGCGGAGCCGGCGGAGCCGGCGGCGCCGGGAGCGACGATGGCGGCGCTCATGGCGGTGGCCGCGAGCGCGGGGCTCGCCGCACCGTTGGCGTTGTCCTGGCTCTCGTCCCTGGGCTCAGCGGCGCCCGTCGCCGGATTCGGCTCCGCGGCGGCGGCGCCCTCCGGTGCTGTCGCGGCGTCTTTGCGGGCCGGCCCGTCCGCTGCCGCACCCTTCAACCGCTCGGCGCCGACAGCGGCGCCCGCGGAGGCGAGGCTCGCGAGGCAGATCAAGAGAAGCGGCCGAATCGGCCAGCGGTTAGGAGGCATGGGTACACAACATGGCATTCGCGCTCCAAAGCGCAAAAAACCTGCGCGTGGACATTAGTTGGTTTGGGCTCCACTTGACAGTGGATTCACTGCGGACAACGGTGCGCCGCGGCTGCCCATCGCTTCCGGTGAAGTCTGGACGGATGGTTCGGCTGGTACTCATTTGATCAATTCGGCCGCTGGCAAGGTATCTGGCAAGGTGCTTGGCAAGGTATTTGGCAGCGGTCTGCGGGTGACTCTGAACGCGCACACCCCGCGCACGAGGATGGAGACGACCGATGGCAGGAGCATTTAAGGACTCAGTGGTTTGGATCACCGGCGCGAGCTCGGGGATCGGCCGGCAGCTCGCCTTGGAATTCGCCGATCGGGGGGCGGTTTTGGCCGTCAGCGCCCGGCGCACCGAACGGCTCGAGGAACTCGTGAACGAATTGACGGAGCGCGGAGCCCGCGCCGTGGCCGTCCAATGCGACGTCACGGACGAGCCACAAGTCGAAGCGGCCGTCGCTGAAATCATCAAGGAGTTTGGCCAGTTGGACGTGGCCGTCGCCAACGCGGGTTTCGGGGTCGCCGGCGCCATCGCGGACATGACCGCCGACGATTGGCGCCGCCAGCTCGACACCAACGTCGTGGGGGCGGCCATGACGGCGCGCCACGCACTTCCCGAGCTGCAGAAGACAGGCGGGCGGCTCGCACTCGTCGGCAGCATTATGGCGATGATGACGATGGCCAAGAACGGCCCCTACGCCGCATCGAAATACGCCGTGCGCGCCATGGGCCAGACCCTCGCCCTTGAGCTGCACGGCACAGAAGTCTCCGTAACGACGATTCACCCGGGCCTCGTTCACAGCGATATCGCGCGGGTGAACAACCAGGGCGTCTACGAGGCCCACCGCGAAGAAACGCGGCCCCAGCGCTTCATGTGGCCCACAGATCGCGCGGCGCGGGTCATGGCCGACGCCATCCATCGGCGTAAGCGCGAGTTCACATTCACCGGGCACGGCAAGCTCGCCAGCTTCTTCGGCCGGCATATGCCCGGCTTCATGCACTTCGTGATGACCCGAAACTCCGCCAAGCGGCCCACGGCGACTGAGCGTCAGGCAGCCGACGGGTCCAAGTAATCGCGAACAGGCCGGAAACCGCCCGCCGACGAGCACCACCCGGCTTTTTGTCGTTTATCGAGACAAATTGGGGGTTCGTGGCGACACAAGGGGCGTTTTTGTCGCGATAAACGACAAGAACCGCCCCGCGCACACCCAGCCAGGGCCGACAGCGCATACAGCGACCCCGTAATCCACGTGAATTGCTGCGATGCGGCATGACTCCTTGCCAGCCCCCGCGAGCCCGTGCAGAGTGCCGGATAATGAAACTCGGCATTCAAATCGGCCTATTGGGCGCGAACTTCACCGTCAACGTCGACCTCATCAAGGAGGCCGAGAAGCTCGGCTACGACTCAGTGTGGAGCGCAGAAGCCTACGGCTCCGACGCCGTGACTCCCCTCGCCTGGCTCGCCGCTCAGACGACCAAAATCAAGCTCGGCGCCGGCATCATGCAGCTGCCGGGGCGATCTCCAGCAAACACGGCCATGACCGCGATGACCCTCGACACGCTGTCGAACGGCCGCTTCATCCTCGGCCTCGGCACCAGCGGCCCGCAGGTCGTCGAAGGCTGGCACGGACAGCCCTTCTACAAGCCCCTCACGTGGATGCGCGAGTACGTCACCATCGTGAAGAAGATCATGGCCCGCGAGGAGAAGCTCGAATTCCAGGGCGAGCACTACCAGATCCCCTTCACCGGCGAACACTCCAAGGGCCTCGGCAAGCCGCTAAAGAGTATTCTCCACGGAAATCCCAACATCCCCTTCTACTCCGGATCCATGGCGCCCAAGGGCCAGTCCCTCTCGGCCGAACTCATGGACGGCTGCCTTCTCGTGCACATGCACCCGGGGCGTTTCGACGCCATTCGCCCCAACTTCGAAGACGGGTTCGCAAAAGCCGGCGGCGGCAAGAGCTTCGACAACTTCGACGTCGCGCCGACCGTTCCCGTCATCGTCGGCGATGATCTCGACGCCTGCCGCATGCCCCTCAAGATGAGCCTCGCGCTCTACCTCGGCGGCATGGGCGCCAAGAACAAGAACTTCTACAACGAATACATGCGCAAAGTCGGCTTCGAGGAAGAAGCCGAGAAGGTCCAAGATCTCTACCTCGCCGGCAAGAGGAACGAAGCCATCGCCGCCATCACCGACGAGATGATCGACACGCTCTACCTCGTCGGTCCGGCCGACCGCATCCGCGAGCGCTTCCAGGCGTGGAAGGACGCGCCTATCGGCACGTTGATCGTCGGAGCGGTGCAGCCGGAAGCGGTGCGGCTGATGGCTGAGCTGGCGCTCTAGCGCCAGACAGCGTCAGAAGTACGTGACAGAAAACGCCACGGCCGGTGCGCTGAGCGTTCGCGTCTCCGCAAGGTCCGGGTCACTGTCGGTGATGCTCACCCGACCGCCGACGAGGCGAATCAAGGCGCCCAGCGCCACGCGGTCGCTCACTGCCCAGTCGTAGCCAATAGCGAGTGACGCGCCAACGCCGGTGGAGACGATGGCCTCCTGGCCTGACGCCTCCACATCGCTCCAACCATAGCCAATGGCGAGCTCGAAGTTGAGCCCTGCATGCCGCATCGGATACCAAGTCAACGTCGGACCGATGAGCGCGTAGGTCATGTCCGCTTTCGTCCACCCGACGGCGTATGACGAAGAAGAATCCGAGCTTGAGCCGAGCGATTCGTACGAATCGCTGCTCTCCCCCTCGGTCGCGACGTAGAAGCCGCTCACACCGAGCGCCACGCCGCCACCCACCCCAAAACCCAACGTTAAATGGATCGGAAACCCGGCGCCTTGCAGGCTCACGACGCTTGGTCGAAAGATGCTCGTCGAGTCCTCAGCGTACGTGGGCACGGGAACGACCGCTCGATGACTGAACGACCCAAAACCCGTATCCGCTCTGAAAAAGAAATCTCCGGCGTCGTGGCTCGCAACGGCCTTTGCGTCCGCGGCCCCATTCGAACCCGCCTTTGCGTTCGGGCGCGGGGCTGGAGCCTCGTGATCTTCGATGAACCCGTATTGCTCGGCTAGGGCGCCGGGGCTCAGCGCGAGACCGGCCAGGATGAGTGGAATGCCAGTGCCCATGCGCCGGCGGACTGCGCCTCTCATCAGAGCAGCTCCGCGCCGTCCGGATCAGCGGTGGGCGCAGGCGCGCCGGACGTCGGCGGGGCGGAGCTAGGGGGCGCGACCGGAGCTGGCCGCGTGCCAGACGACGGCGCGTTCGCATCGCGACGGCAAGTCGTGGGCTGAGCGTTGGGGATCTGCTTCTTGGCCCTGCCGAGTACGAGGCGGTCGAGCATGCCTTCAAACTCCGGCAACTGGTCGTCAAAATCCTCAGGGAAATTCTCGTAAGAAGCAAACATCATGACGTGGGCCCGCTCCTCCTTGGCCCCTTGGCGCCCTGGCCTCCTATCCCGCTTCCGGTAGTGCTGCATCGAGCTGCTCAGCGACGTATCGAAGGGCGCCCGGATGAACACCGCCCTTACCTTCTTCCAGACCACGTCTTGCTCGACCTGCACCTGGTCGAGGTTATGAATCTCGAACTCCACAAAGAAAGAGTCTACGCCGGATACTTTGCAGTTATCGGCAAAGACGACCTTGGTCGCGGTGCGTTCATTCGCGCGCGCCAGCGGCGAGTCCTCGCCTCCGGTGATCGCGAAGCCATGCAACGTGCGACGGGCGATGACGCGGAGCGCCTTGTAGTACGTGCGCGAGTCCACCGGGAAAGTGCTCAGAGAGATCTGCGCATCGGTGCGGAGGTGCTCGAAAGCCAAGTCCTCGACGGGAGTGCGGAGAACGGCGTCCACGCGTCCGTCGCCGTCTGCATCGAAGCGGCTGGTATTCCAGCGCTCCTTGCCTGCCTTGGGGACCCAGCGATTGCCGCGCTTGTAGAGGTTCTCGACGATCCAAGCATCGCCTACGACAGCAGCTAGCCCGGGCGTGACCCCTGACTTGTACTTGATCAGGTACGGGTACTTCGAGTGCCGGAACTCGTTGCGCGACTGGCGCGCCGCAGACGACTCGGGTCGGACGCGGTGTTGGGGGATGCACGCGGCGAGGGCCGTGGTGGCGACAAGGGCGGAGACAAGGGAAGAAAATCGCATTGATGGAAGCACCTTTCCTGGGGCGCAGCTGCAGGTTCTGCCGCGGCTGCAAGCACACTGGCGTTTAGGTCAGAAGCAATGGGGACTCAAGCATACCTTTGCGCACACCCGCAAGGCGGCGGTAGTTGCCTCCAGATCGCGACTTCAGAGGGTCGGTCGCGCCTAGTTCGCACTTCCCCGGACACCCGGCCAGGCGTCCGCCGCTGGCTATCAGAAATTCACGCCAAAACTACCGAAGAAGCCGAAGCTGTTCGGAATCGCGCCGTTGGCAGTGGCGATGTAGCGAACGTCGGCGCCAAAATACACGGGCCCCAGATTGTACTGGCCGTAGATGCCGGGACCGAAATAGAAGCCGTTGTTTCCGGGGTCCGTGCAGATGTTGTCATCGCAGGTCTTGTTCTGCAGCACGATGCCGCCGAGCCCCAGGTAGGGCCGGACCCCGTAATCCTTCGTCCCGATGAAGTACCCAATCTCAGCCCCGGCGTACCAAATGTTACGGGTGACCTTGCTGTCAGGAACCCCGTCCGCGGATGTTCCCAGGTGGTAAACGAAGGTGCCGCCAAGATAGACGTCTATCGGCAGCGTGTACCCGATGCGACCGACGAAACCGAGGCCGTAAGCGTTGGGGGAACCGCCGGCAAGGCCGTATCCGACGGACGCGCCGACTGACGTGGCTTCGGCCTCGGAGCTCGAGAAGGCGGTCGCTGCGGCTGCGAGCACGGCAACAACGAGTACCGACTTTCTCGAAGGGCGTCTGGCGCAACGGGCGCAACGGGCGCAACAGGCGCAACGGGCGCAACGGGCGAAAGGGCCGAAACGAGTCGGGCGAGCCGACTGAGACGGTGTGCTGGACAAAATAGTGGCCACACTGATCCAACGGCCGCTCGACCGAAAAGTTTCCTCGCGGGAACACTTTCCGCTTGAGAACGCTCGCAAACGCCCGCAACGGCGCGGGTTTTCGGACGCTCTGGCGCTGCGCTCTAAAGAGGCAGACCGGTGATGTGCAGCCCCGCGCCTTCGGCCCCGTACTTCTTGTTGATGTGAAGCAGCACGGGCGTCAGGGACTCGAGGGCGACGGCGTTCTTGAGGGCGCCCGCGTCGAGGGCACGCACGCCGAGATCGCCGATGAGTTCGAGCGCGAGTTTCATCGCGTCTTTGTCGTCGCCGCAAACGAGGACGTCGCCTTCAAGTAGATGTTCGACGTCGCCAAGATGCGCCGAGCCGACGTGGTGCATCCCTGCAACCACTTTGACGCCGTCACCGAGGATAGCCTGCGCCTCAAGGGCCGCAGCGTGGCCTTCGGGAAGGTGCACTTGGCGGACTTTCGGGGGCTTCAGGGGGACGGTGATGTCCACGAGGATGTGCCCCTGCAGCGTATCTTTGAGAGACGTGAGGGTGTCGGCGTGGGCATCGTAGGGGACGCTCAAGACGACGATTTCGGCATTGTTGACGGCCCCCGCCTGATCGGAGCCGTGAATCGTGCCGTGGCCGTGCTCGGTCAGCTTGGCGGCTGAGGCCGCGCCCCGCGCCGCGTCGCGCGAGCCGATGGTGACGTCGTGACCTGCGCGAGCCCAACGCAAAGCGAGTCCTCGTCCCTCTTTGCCTGTGCCTCCGATGATTCCTACACGCATCGTTCTATCCTTTCCGCTGTGGTCGCGCGGCTGGCTCACCACACACTGCTAGCTCACCGTGAGCGCTCGCTGACAGGCGCCAAAAACGCGACCATGCCCCCCGTTCAAAACGAGGGGCATGCCGAGCCACCGTTACCACAAGCCGGGGGGTGCTACCCGTCACGACCCCAACTTCTGCGTCTGTCCCAGAGCGTTGCACTCAGACTGGACGCGCCCGGATACGACAGGACGCGCCTGGACGCGACGACGGACCTCGGCAGTCCACTTGCCACCAGCACCGGAATTCGGGGTAGCGTCATGCCGATGCGGAGCGAGCCCAGCCCGACAGCAGCCCCAAGCTGCAGCGCCACGTTAACGGCGGAGGCCCTGCCAGGCGTGCCTTGGGTAGGCCCTGGGACTGATCTAGGGGAGCTGATCGCCGACTGCGCTGGGAACGCCAACTGGGACACAAGCCCCACCGACATATGGGTCATCAGCTCAAAAGTCGTCTCCCGCGCAGAGGGACGAAGCGAGCGGTTGAGGTGCATCGAACCGAGCGACCGCGCGCGAACGGTTGCGGCCGAGACCGCGAAGGATCCCCGGCTCGTCGAACTCATCCTTCGCGAATCGGACGCGGTCTCGCGTGCAAAGCCCGGCGTGCTCATCACCCGACACCGTCTCGGAATCGTGAGCGCGAATGCCGCCATCGACCAGAGCAATGTGCGCCCCCGCGGCGAGCTCGAGGACAGCGGACGCGAGAGCGAAACGGAGACGCCCGATCCCTCCGTACTGCTCCTGCCGCGCGATCCCGACGCGAGCGCGAGAAGGATTCGCGATGCTCTCGCCGCCCGATTTGGCAGCGCGCCAGGCGTGGTTGTTTCGGACTCCTTGGGCCGCCCCTTTCGCTTCGGCACCGTCGGCGTGGCCATCGGCGTCGCGGGCCTCGAGCCGCTCTGCGACTACGCGCGACGCGAGGATCTCGTAGGGCGCGTGCTGGAGCATACGGTGAGCGGGTTCGCCGACGAAATCGCCGCGACTGCGGGACTCGTGTCCGGCCAGGGCGCCGAGGGACGGGCGGTCGTGAGACTGCGCGGACTCGTTTTCTCCCCGCCCGAGCGGGACGTTTGCGCGCGCGAGATTTGTCGGTCGCCGGACGAGGATCTGTACGCGTGAAGGTCGTCGCGTTGTCTGGCGGCGTGGGAGGCGCGCGGCTCGTCGTGGGCCTTGCGCAGGTGCTCGCACCCGAGGACCTCACGGTGATCGTGAACACGGGCGATGATTTCGAACATTGGGGGCTGTGGATCTCGCCGGATTTGGACACCGTGATGTACACCCTCGCGGGCCTCTCGCCCGTCGAGCGCGGCTGGGGCCTCGAAGGCGAGACTTTCGAGACGCTCGAGAGGGTCCGCGCGCTAGGGGGCGAAGACTGGTTTCAGCTGGGGGACCGCGATCTCGCAACCCATCTCGTGCGAACCGAAGCGTTGCGAAAAGGCGTATCGTTGACGGCCATCACCGCGCAGCTCTGCTCGCGCCTCGGACTCGCCGCGACTCTGCTCCCCATGAGCGACGAACCTTGCCCCACATCCATCGAGACCGTGTCGGACGGTATCTTGCCGTTTCAGGAGTGGCTCGTCGGAAGGCGCGCCGAGCCACGCGTGCGGCGAGTCATTCGCCAAGCGGACGAGGCCGCGCCGCCACCGGGCGCGCTGCGCGCCATCGAAGCCGCGGACGTGGTCGTCATCACGCCTTCGAATCCCTACGTCTCCATCGACCCGATTCTGACCCGCCCCGGAATGCGCGCCGCCATCACGACAAAAACGGTCATCGCCGTGAGCCCGCTGGTGGGCGGAAAGCCAGTAAAAGGTCCCCTTGACCGGATGATTCGCGATCTGGAGGGACGGGAGGCCGAGGTTTGGGCCATCATCGACCACTACTCGGATATCCTCTCTGCCATCGTCGTCCAGCATGGCGACGCGCCCGACGTTTCCCAAGCCTCCGACCTCCGCGAAATTCCCGTGTTTGAAACCGACACCATCATGAAGAGCCGAGAAGCGAGCGCCGAGCTAGCGCGGAACGTCGTTGCATTCGCGGAGGAGCTACGGCGTTGAATCTCCACGCGCTCCTCCCAGCCCGCGGGTTCTTTAACGCGAAGCGACGACTCGCCACGGTCCTGCCCGCCGACGCGCGGCGAGCGCTCGCCCGAAACCTCTTCGAGCACGCGCTCAAGACGCTCGATGGCTGCGTGCCTGCCGAACGTATTCTCGTGCTCACCGACTCCGCGGAAGTCGCCGCCGCGGCGGAACACTTCGGTGCCGAATATCGCTTCGACACGACGCGCGAGACGCCGGACGACGACGACGACGAGCACGATCCGGACGGCGACGCGCCAAACCACCTCGGCCCCACCATCGACCAAGGTCTCGCGGTGCTCAGAGCCCGCGGCGCGACGCACGCCCTCGCCCTGATGAGCGACTTGCCTCTACTCACGCGTGACGAACTCAACCAGGTCTTGCGGGCGATGGAGTCACGGGACGTCGTGATTGCGCCCGACCGTCACCACGCGGGCACGAACGCCCTGGCCTTCCGTCTCGATACGCTACCGCACGCCTGCTTCGGTCACGACGACAGCTATCAGCGCCACCTTAGGCTCGCTGACGAACACGGTGCGACGGTTCGAAAGATCCGCGCCACAGGCCTCGCACTCGATCTCGACACAGCCGAAGATCTACTGCACTACGCGGCACTGATGCCGCACATCGGCGCGCCGCGTATCTCCGGTATCGGCGGCGCCCTGGCCGCAAGCTACGAGTGACGGCGCGCGGCGACGGACCGCGCGCGGCGACGGACCGCGCGCGGCGAACGGACCGCGCGCGGCGACGGACCGCGCGCGCCGACGGACGGCGCGCGCCGTGACGCGTTTGTCGTTTATCGCGACAAAAACGGCACTTCGGTCGAGTGGAACCCCTCTTTTGTCGCTTATCGCGACAAAAGAGCGCGTTGGCTCGAAGACGCGCGGTCGGAGTCATGTCCGTAAGGAGTCCCCAAGAGGAGACGCGATACCGCGATGACCGGGTCATGCGGCTAGCGCGACCGTCTGGCGGGGCACGTTAGCGACATGGGTCGCGCCGCTTGCGCGCACGCTCGGACGAGCGACGCGCGATGCGACGTGCGGCGCGCGAAGCGACGTGCGGCGCGGTCCGACCTGCTCGGAGACGCGCGCTGGCTCGGAGACGCGCGCTGGCTCGAAGACGCGCGTTGGCTCGGAGACGCGCGTCGCTAGCGGCTCCACGTCGGTCGATAGCTGAGCGCTTCGTCACGCGATAGCGCGACGTAGGATCCGAACCGTTCCTCGGCGTCATCGACGGCGTCGAGTGAGTCGTGCGCCCCGTTCCCGTTGACGATTTCTCCGTAGGCCGTATCCCTCTGGTACGGCGTGCGACCGGCAGCTTCGATGAGGCCGCACAAACGCGATGGCGTCATGAGCTGTCCGTGAGAAGCGCCGGCGGTAGTCGAAATGCTCTCATTGATAAGCGTCCCGCCGATATCGTTCGCGCCGCAAGAGAGCAGCCGTGCCGCTTCGGCTTCGCCGTGTTTCACCCACGACACCTGCAGGTTGGGTATCACGTCACCGAGCAGCAGACGAGAGAGCGCAAAGACCGTCGTTGATTCGTCGCGGCTCGGCCCCGGACGCACGCCAGGCAAGAGACCCTTCGCGAAGAGCGGGGCCTCGGTGTGAATGAAAGCAAGCGGCACAAATTCGGTGAAACCGCCGGTCTGTTGCTGGAGCCGGCGGAGGAGCAGGAGATGGTCTACCCAATGCCGCGGCTCTTCGGCGTGGCCAAACATCATCGTGGACGTCGTGGGCAGGCCAAGTTCGTGGGCGGTCGTGATGACCTCGCACCATTGCTGGGTGGAGATGCGCGTTGCCGCAAGTCCGTCACGGAGCTTGTCGTCGAGGATTTCAGCGGAGGTTCCGGGCAAGGAGCCGAGACCGGCGTCTTTGAGCGCCGCGAGATAGTCGCGAACGGACATGCCGGCGCGATGTGCGCCGTAACGGACCTCCTCCGGAGAGAAGCCGTGCACGTGCAGGCCCGGAAGTGCTTCGGTGAGCGCGCGGCAGAGATCGATGTAGTAGCGGCCGGGCATATTCGGTGGCAGCCCGGCCTGTACGCATACCTCCGTCGCGCCCACGGCCATGGCCTGGCGCGCACGTTCGATCACCGCGTCTGTATCGAGAAAGTACGCTTCCTCGGACCGATGAACGCGCGCGAATGCACAGAACTTACAGGACTTTACACAGACATTTGTGAAGTTAATGTTGCGGTTTATGACGTAGCCAACGCGGTCACCGACCTGCGACTTGCGGAGCGCGTCGGCGACGAGCGCCAGCGTCGTGACCTCGGGCCCCTGAGCGTTCGCCAGAACCGCGGCGTCATCGGACGTGGGCTCATGTCCCGCCAGGCGCGACTCGAGCGCGCGGCGAAAGGCCGGCGCAGAAGCGGCCAGATGTGGTTCGAGTTCAGCGGCGCGTAGTTCAGACAACAGGATCTCCCTCGACTCGTGAAACGGGACTTGGACGTTCGAGCCCGTCTCGTCCGCCTGGCAGAGCGCAGTCGTCAACCGGCGTCAACATCCACGGCTCTTCTGCCGAAACCAGCCGCGCCGAAACGGCCCGCGCCGGTTCGACGAGCGCCGGATCCACAAACTCGGAGCGCCCGAGATAACTGTCGTAGAGCGGCGAGCGCGGACGTAGCCGAAACCCTCGCGCCGCGCATTCGGCCGCCAGTGTCTCGACGCCCGGCCAAGGATGCGAGGGGTTGATGTAGTCGGGCGATACGCCCGAGATGCCACCGAAGTCGTTTACTCCCGAACGAATCAGCAGCTCCGTCCGCTTGGGGTTCAAGTTGGGCGGCGCCTGCACGCTCACTTCTGCCGGCAGAATGAGGCGCGCGAGGGCGACAGCGTGGGCCAGCTCGAGCTCTTCGGGCTCCGGCTGATTACGGAGGCGCATGCGTGGGCGAGCCGTGAAGTTCTGCACGATGACCTCCTGGATATGACCGTCCCGCGCGTGCAGATCGCGAATCGCCAAGAGCGAAGCGACACGTTCGAGGTGCGTCTCCCCGATGCCGATCAGAATGCCCGTCGTGAACGGAATGCGCAGCTCGCCCGCTTCGCGCATCATGGCCATCCGCAGCTCGGGGCGCTTGTCGGGCGCGTGTTCGTGAGGCCCGCCGGGGCCACAGAGCCGGTCGCTGATGGACTCGAGCATGAGCCCGAAGCTCACGTTTAGCGGACGCAGACGCTCCAGCGCAGCGCGGTCAAGCAGCCCCGCATTGGTATGCGGCAGGAGTCCGCGCTCGAGGGCGCGCTCCGACGCCCACACGAGGTAGTCCACCGTCGTCGAGAAGCCCCAACTCGAGAGTTGCTGGGCGTAGGTTTCAAATCCGGTCTCGGGGTGGTCACCGAGGCAGAGCAAGGCCTCGCCCGCCCCCTGAGCCGCGCTGCGGTCGAGCCAATCGACGACTTCCTCCGGCGTCATCGTCCATTCGCCGGACTGCCCCGGCGAGCGCCGAAAGGAGCAGTAGTCGCAGAAATTCCGACAGAGATTGGTCAGCGGCAGAAAGACTTTTGGTGAGAACGTGAGCTCGCCGCCCCACGTCTCGTCGCGCTTCTTCGCCTCGCGTTCCATGAGGCGGGCGACGGTCGCGTCGTCCGCTGAAGCGAAGCCTAGGGCCTCGTCATCCGAGAGATCCGGTTCTGTCATCCGTAGTTTTGCGTGGCAAGCGGCGTCCGCCCGATCAGTGCGGTAGCTCGGCGGGGTTGCAGCTGGTCGCGCCTTCCGGCGAGAGGCTGCTGCCGATGCGAGCACCATCCGCGAAATACGTTCCGCTGTCGGATGCTGGGAGGATGTCGTGAGTGTGGGAGTGAGCGTAGGGGATGCGTTGGGTGGAAAGAATGGTTTTTCCGTCCAACTGCCCCCCAACAACCAGATCATCAAAGAGACGACCGTCTGCGGTGGGATGGGGTCCACTGACCTCGAGTCGGCGACCGTCATCGAGTTCGATGCGCAGCACGGTGTGTTGCGCGACGAGTTCTCGGTGCGCGACCAAGATCGGTACCGCGCGCAGATCGCCCTGATGCACGCTGTAGACCAGATCGCCGACCTTGAGATCGGAGATGGGCCGCTCGCCCGAGGGAGTCGCGATGAGCGTAGCGGGCGAGGCGCAGGCGCAAGTGAGACAACCCAGAGGGCAGCTCCCTGTCTCGGTGGGGGCCGTGCAGGTCGGCCCTATCTCGACGGGGCCGGGGATGTTGCAACACAGTTGGCCGAGATCGCAGCATTCGAAACCGCAACAGTCGCCACCGGCGCAGATTCCGCCACCCCAGCACGGGGGCACCTGCTGGCAATGACCGTTCTCGCAGTACGGGGCGAAGCCGTTGGCAACGCAGTCGAAACCGCATTTGCCGCAGTTCTTGATGTCGTTGTTGAGGTTGACGCATTGGGCGCCGCAGCAATCGAAGCCGCCGCTGGTGCAGGAGGCGGCGCAGGTCGGGGCGCCGCCTGTGCCGCCCGTGCTGGTGCCGCCGGCGCTGGTGCCGCCGGCGCTGGTGCCGCCAGAGCTGGTGCCGCCAGAACTGGTGCCGCCAGAACTGGTACCGCCCGTGCTGGTACCGCCAGAACTGGTGCCGCCCGTGCTGGTACCGCCTGTGCCAGTTCCAGCGTCACCGGAACCGCCGGAAGCGCTCGACGCGCCTGAGCCCGCGCTTCCTTCGGCGAAGAGCCCCTCCTCGGCCGCGTCACCGCAGCCGGCCGACGCCCCGATGACGAACGTCCCTATTGCGACTCGTCGTCCGAGCCCCGCAAGTCCCGCACTAGCTGCCTCGAAAGCATTCATTGATGTGTCCGTTCCCTTGGCGTCGTAGCCCGTACGCCTCGACTGGGCGCGCGCGCCGAGGCAGGATATCGCAAGTCGACGGCCACCCCGAGAGATTCTAGCGTCCGCCGAGGGCGCCGGAGCTCGCAAAGCTTTCGCACGCGGGGGGTTCGCCGAAAATCATCGCAGACGTTGCGCCTTTCACAAGTGCGCAAAGTGCGCGGCAAGATTCGGAAAAAAGGGTTCGCGGACTTCCGCGCGAGCGAGTATTGAAGGAGCCCGGAGAAAGACTATGACGACCGCAAAACTGACCTACGATGGCAAAGATTACGAATTTCCAGTCGTGGAGGGCTCGGAGGGCGAACGCGGGATCGACATAGGAAAGCTCCGTAAGGACACGGGCCTCGTCACCCTCGACCCCGGCTACGGCAACACGGGTTCCTGTGAGAGCGCCATCACCTTCATCGACGGCGAAAAGGGCATCCTGCGCTACCGCGGCTACCCCATCGAGGAGATCGCCGAACGCGCGCGCTTCACCGAGGTTTGCTACTTGCTGATCTACGGCAAGCGCCCCGACGCCGATGAACTCTCGCAGTTCCGCAACCAGATGACCATGCACACGCTTCATCATGAGGACATGAAGAAGTTCTACGAGGGCTACCCGGCAGGTGCGCACCCGATGGCCATCATGGCGGCCATGATTTCGTCCCTCTCCACGTTCTATCCCGAAGACGAGAACGACCTCGATCTGAACATCGTTCGCGTCTTGGCGAAGGCAAAAACCCTCGCCGCTTTCGCCTACAAGAAGTCCATCGGACAGCCCTTCATCTATCCTGACAACAACCTCAGTTGGCCCGCCAACTTCCTCCGCATGATGTTCGCCGTGCCCTCAGAGGACTACGAGGTCCCGCCGGTGCTTGAAGACGCGCTGAACCTACTGCTCATCGTCCACGCCGACCACGAGCAGAACTGCAGCACGTCCACGATGCGCATGGTGGGCTCGAGCGAAGCGAACCTATTCGCCTCACTCTCTGCCGCGATCTGCGGCCTCTGGGGACCGCGCCATGGCGGCGCAAACCAGGCGGTCATCAACATGCTCGAGCGGATCCAAGCCGACGGCGGAGACTACAAGGGCTTCCTCGAGAAGGTGAAGAAGGGCGACCCAAGCGCTCGTCTCATGGGCTTTGGCCATCGCGTCTACAAGAACTTCGACCCGCGCGCGAAGCTGCTGAAGAAGGTCGCCGACCGCATCATCAACGAGCTGGGCGTCCAGGACCCGGCGCTCGAGCTGGCCAAGAAGATGGAAGAGGAGGCGCTCAGCGACGACTACTTCGTTTCGCGCAAGCTCTACCCGAACGTCGATTTCTACAGCGGCTTCATCTACCGGGCCATGGGGATCCCATCCGAGATGT